>Ga0256406_1006872_pt1 | contig 11140 bp, 13 predicted proteins | sample RumenRJG_03DNA_FD_185986 | JGI IMG/M metagenome (GOLD analysis project Ga0256406, IMG submission 185986) | Bovine rumen microbial communities from Lethbridge, Alberta, Canada - RJG_03 | ecosystem: Host-associated > Mammals > Digestive system > Stomach > Rumen | place: Canada: Alberta | collected...
CTTTGCTTTTCGATTTTTCTTGTATCGGTTGATTGCCTGCATTGTGCCGCGGCCGATATCGTAGGATTCTCCATAAGGAGTAAATTCTCCGTCGTAGAGCCACTTCATAAAGTTCCCCATGATATCGTCGAGATCGATCTCTCCGACACGCCGGATGCTTTCCAGGAGTGCAATCGTCAGGCTGCTGTCATCTGTCCAGGATCCTTCCGGAAGATTGAATGTGCCATATCCGCGCATGCCGGTAACCGGGTGCCGGGCAACTTCTACCCGGGATTCAAACTGGACCGGACAGCCAAGAGCGTCTCCGACAACAACTCCCATAATCCCATCCAGCCAGATATTGGTATTTTCTGTCATACTAATCATCTCCTTCACTAAGACCTCTCGATTATGAGTTCATCATACCACATGATAAAACATCGAAGGTCGTTTCCCAGGCGACTCCCGATTTTGACGGATTACAGTTCCGGCTCTGTTTTGCGTTTCCCTCTTGTTTGAGTCGAGACATCTCCCAGAATCGCATCAATATTAGAAGAGGCGGTCTGCAATTCCTTCTGCTCCTGACGAAGCGAAGAGAGTAGCTTCTTCTGTCTTTTTATGAGCTGTTGCAATTGCTCCTTTTCTGCCTTCAGTGACTTTATGGCAGGTACTTTTCCACTGGCATTCTCTTTAAAATAGCGGACAGCCTCATTATACTGATCAAGTTCTGCCCGGTGTTCCTCCCGGAACTTTTTCTTGTTTCTGGATTTCAGAAACTCTGACTGAGTGGCTCTGCAAGCATAATACTGTCCGGTATAGTGGATCCGCTCGTTGATTTCTTTGAGTTTTGCATCAGCTTCACGCAGCGAAGAAGACGCAGCATCCAGCTTCCCGGAAACCTCTGTTTGACAACGCAGCAGATCTTCCCTTGTGTCATAACCTTGCTCCTGAACATAGACAACGGTTCTGGCCAGTTCCTTCAGGTTTGACAGCTTAACTTTTCGCGCATACGCCGCACTTTGCTGTGCCTTGATGTTCGCCTGCAGATCAACAACAAGACGCAGATGGGAGCGGACATAAAGGATTGCCACCGGATCTGCATGATAGTCATAAGCCGGATTATAATCTTTATTATTATGTGCCAGATTGCGATCAGACACAGGGCCATTAGCAGCAGGGATTGTTTTATGATCGTGATCCTGAGTATTCTGCCTGTCCTGATTTTTCGCCTGGTAGTTCTTCAGGATCATCTGCTTCACATGTTCTTTTTCAAAATCGTTTCCCAATGCATGACCTGTAATGAATTTATTTCTTTCCGGATGCAGGTAACTGAAACGTCCTCTTCTTTCTTTGACTTCAATTCCGTATTTTTCTTTCAGCAGCATTTTGAATTCTTCTAGTGTTGAAGCTGTTGAGGCAATGTCCATTATGGCATCCCGAAGGAACTGCTTTTGCGTCTGGAAAACAGTTACTGCCGGCTTCATCTTAGCGGCCACGATCTGCTCATTCAGTTCGTCCAGTTTCTTCTGTCCTCGCTGCTTCGCCCGGTATTCTTTATCCGAGATTCTGGTTTTTGCCGGAGAAAGCAGATCAACCTGATGCAGGCCATGCTGTTCACACATCTTCATCACTTCCGCCTGCAGGTATTCCAGGTATCCTTTCGTTAGGTGATGCTTGTAGCCGGCGCGGCAGTCGATGTCCCGCTCCATATAAGGCTCCTTCTCAACATCCAGCTTTCGCACACTGTTGAAAATGATATGGACGTGAATGTTCCCGCTTTCGTTATGGCCGTCCGTGTGTGTACAGACCAGAATCTGATGACCCGGAAAATGCTTCCTGGCAAAACGCATCCCGAGCTCATGTGCCAGTTCTGGAGTCAGCTTTCCATCGGCGTTGTCTGCCGGATCGAAGCTGATGATATAGTGGTGCGATTTAATGTCCGCGAAGTTCTGATTCTTGTGATACTGCGCGTTCAGCATTTCGCACTCTTTATCATAGGAGTAAGGACTGCAGTTGATCCCATCCAGAATAAATCCTTCCCGCATGATCATATCACCTTCCGCATTCCGGACCGGAGATCCGTTCTCCGTGTGCTCGAACATCAGGTATTCCAGAGATTTGCCGTAGTCGGCATTTTTACTTGCGATGTGTTTGAGTATAGCCACGATATTCACCTGCCATTTCCATCACGTCTTTCCGCATCCGCATGATTTCATTGATGCAGCGGGTCAGCTCGTCTGTCATTGATTTCGATTTCAGACCTCCCATATGAAAGTACCTGGTCAGCTGATTCAAGTTGTTTCCGATCGCAGAGAATTCCTGCGCCAGTTTCTCCAGCTTAGGGAAATCCGCTACGATATGATTATGGATCTCTACTTTCCCATAAACGGCCTGACGACGGATGTATTCCGAGATACTCATCCCGGCTGAGCTTGCTGCACTCTGGATCAGATCATATTGGGCGGCATCAAGGCGGACTCTGATATTATGGGTTTTCCTCTGCTGTTCCTCTTTTTTGTTGGGCATTGTTGTTCCCTCCTGTTGCATTGTGAAAGCTGCTTTATTCCATGCACAGCATGGCCGATGAGTTGCGACGGAGGAGAAAATCAGCGCTGCGACACTTTCCCAAGTGGAGCCAAAAACATTTTCCGAAACTGGCCTTTGTGGTCAACGTGTACGGAAAACGATGTCAGAGGGTATGGGGAGCGTTATCCCCATCAAGGTTGCCTAAGGACGCAGTTTCAGCGAAAAGCTGAAAATGTGGGACACAGGCGAATCTTGCCCTAAGAAAGTTATGGCACCTCAGATTTGTAAAAACAGCGAAACCTCTCCTCCCATAAATCCCAGAGAAAATGCTTCCAAGGCAACACGAGAAATGTGCAAGATGATAAATCTTCCATTCTTTTTTGATCCGGACGGTTCCCTTCCGCCTGATTTTTCTGGGGTTAGTGGAAGGAGGTACATCTTTTATGGATGAGAAAAGATCATATACAGTGAAAGAATTACAGGAGATTCTCCAGGTCAGCAGACCGGCGGTTTATGAACTTTTGAAGCAGAAACAATTCGAGTGGGTCGTCGTCGGAGGAAAATACCGCATATCAAAAAAGAGTTTTGACAGGTGGTTTGATGGGGACGATGCAGAGTAGAAATGGTGGTCAAGTTGACCACCATTGACATCCTAAAAGTTTTTCAATGATGGCAGTAAAATAAATCTGTAAGGATCAGATGTATTTCAAATCACTGTCCGGATGAAAGCAGTACCTTACAAAAAAGTGACGATGGGGAGTTGGTTCACAATGGCAGGAAAAGAAAACGACGGCGTTTTTCGAAAGAGAACGAATCCAGAAAATTCCTCCGAACCGGATCGGATCTGGATGTCTGTAAAAGAGATGGGTGATCTTCTGGGAATTCGAAAAACGGACCGATACTGGCTGGTTCACAAGAATGTGTTTGAGACAAGAACAATCAGCGGAAAAATGTGGGTGAATGTCGAGAGCTTTGAAAAGTGGTATGCCAATCAGGTCAAATACCAGAAAGTCACCGGAGAAGAACCCGGGCTGGAATTGAAAGAATGGTCATTGTCGCCGCGGGATATTGCACAGCTTCTCGAAATACCGGAATACCGCGTCTATGAGCTGATCAAGGAAAAGCGCTGGGAGACGGTGAGCGTGGATTACTGGACACGGATCCGGAAGGACTCCTTTGAAAAATGGTATCAAAGCCAGAAGCATTATCGGGTTGCTGAGGACAGGGAAAATGATCAGGCACTTGAAGATGCGACGATCACATTTCCGCAGGCCGCAGCAATCCTCGGCGTGAGAAGAAAGCAGTTTTATATGATCCTGAGGGATCCAAGGTATGCACACTTTTTTGAATTTGCTGAAGTAGCCGGCCGGCGGAGAGTTACAAAAGCAAGCTTTGGGAGATTTCTTGCCGGGCAGGACAGGTATCGTGTGGCGGAAAGGCAAGATCCGGATAAAGCCGCTGTATTATCTGATGCCCCTGCGGCTGAGGTGAGCGAGCTCAAGTCAAAGGAAGACTGGCTCACGGAAGCGGATATCCCGATGACATTTTTAACGATTGAGGAAGCAGCGCTGCAGTCAGGGATCTCTCCGCAGGCTATTTCCCGATATGCCATACGCGGGTATTACGGGGAATGCCGTAAAGTCGGCGGGATGGTTCGGATTCCGGAAAAGCAGTTTCAGGAATGGATGATAAAACGGCAGGAAGGAGAAATGACCCATGGCATCAATTAAGGAACGCAACGGTAAGTACTGTGTGATCTACACATACACAGACGAGAACGGCAATAAAAAACAGAAATGGGAAACCTATAAGACAAAGACTGAGGCCAGACAACGGAAAAAAGAAATCGACTATAAGGAAGGCCTGGGACAGGTTGTCATTCCGCAGTGCAAGTATCTGCGTGAACTTCTGGAGGAATATGTCAGTCTGTACGGCAAGGACAAGTGGTCTCTTTCCACATATGACCGGAATACCGGGATCATCAATAACTACATTCGCCCGATGATCGGCGACACGAAAATCTCGGATATCACGACGCGTTATCTGGAGAAATATTACCAGCAGCTGCTGAAGACGCCGGCTGTTCCGACCGTTGCCCCCAGAAAAGTCAAGGATCCCCTCGTTGGCACCAGCACGATCCGTGATGTCCATAAGATTCTGCGGAGCTGCTTTGAGCAGGCAGTGAAATGGGAACTGATAGAGAAAAACCCGGCGATCTATGCAACTGTCCCGAAGTATAAAGCGAATAAGCGGGAAATCTGGACGGCGGAGACTCTGATGTATGCGACGGAAGTCTGCGAGGATGAAATATTGAAGATGGCCATGAATCTCTCCTTCTCCGCTTCGCTCAGGATTGGCGAACTGTGCGCACTCACCTGGGACTGTGTGGATATTACACCGGAATCGGTGGAAGCAGGCACATGCTCCATTTATATCAATAAGGAATACCAGCGGGTATCAAAAGAAGCCGTCGACAGTCTGGATGGAAAAGATATCCTGGTCGTATTTCCTTCGAAAGGAAAACTCTGCAAAACGATCCGGGTGCTGAAAACCCCGAAGACAGAAAGCAGTATCCGGAAGGTCTTCATTCCGAAGAGCGTTGCCGAAATGCTGAAAAGCCTGAAAGCCAGCCAGGATGAGATGAAGAGCATTCTGGGAAAAGACTATCAGAAGTATGATCTGGTCATGGCAACAGACTACGGGCTTCCGATCGGTGAGGCCGCGATCCGCAAGCGCTTTAAGAAACTGATCAGGGAGCACAACCTGCCGGAAGTCGTATTCCACAGCCTGCGCCATACCAGCGTTACTTACAAGCTGAAGCTGAACGGCGGCGACATCAAAGCGGTACAGGGTGATTCCGGACATGCACAGGTAAACATGGTGACGGACGTTTACAGCCATATCCTGGATGAAGACCGGAAAAGAAATGCGGAGCTGTTCGAAGAGGCGTTTTACGGGAAGAAGAATTTGAACCCGCAGATGACAGAGACACCGGAAGGAAAAATGATTTCTGTGCCGGATGGTGTGGATGCAGAAACGCTTGCGAAGGTATTAGCCAATCCGGAGATGGTGGCACTGTTGTCTTCTTTGGCGAAGACGATGGGGAAATAATATATTTTACAGGATGAAGGATGTCGGAAATCTTATATTGTCGAAATAAGTTCAGACTTAGTAAACTGATACCCAGATGGTGGACACTGACTTGTTAGTCGAGTACCCACTGTCCGGGTACTTTTTTCGTTCAAAGTGTAGTTATAGGCCAAACAACGAAATGCGACATATTGACAAAAAATGCGACATGAGTTACAATATACCAAAATTGCAATGAGCCAGCTCTTTATGGTAAATTTTGACATTTCACGTGTGTTTTGGACGTAATTCGGACGTGTATTATTGTTTTTTAAAAATAAGGGATGAACATATGGAAGACAGAATCCGAATTAAAGATATTACAGACCAAGAAAAGCATGAGATGATTGATAAACTCGTGGAAGAGCTCCCGGTGTTAAGACTTAAGGTTGGCATATCACAGGATGAATTAGCAAGCGCGGTGGGTATTTCGCGACAGACTTATTCATCAATGGAAACAAAAAAACGAAAAATGTCATGGAGCCTGTTTCTTTCTCTAATACTGATTTTTGACTATCACAGTGCAACCCATGATTTAATTCGATCAATAGGTGTGTTTCCAGAAAGGTTTTTGAATCCAGAAGGAGATAAGCAGAAAAAAGATCAAATCGGCCTTTTTTCATTAAATAGTGATGAGATTAAGAGTCATCTCGATGAGCAGGCTATTCATGCAATCGAAACTGTTATTATGGTTGAATATGCCCGGTGTAATAAATTATCAAGCGAGGCTGTCATAAAGGCATTTAATGGACGTCAAATATTGTTGACTGATGAGGAAGATGTAAAAGTTCGTCACGCATTGGACGAGATCCGGGCGAGATCCGCCCATTCGGATAATGGTTCATGAACGAGAAATATGAAGCGGCCAAATTTCGAAAAAAGTATGCATTAAAACAAATCAACAGTTCAACGCTTAGTAGAACATTAGAAAACCAAGGCTATACTATAGTCCTATTCAATGGAATTACAGACGATAAGAATGTTGAAGCTCTGATAAATGGCCTACATCTGAATAAGTACATAGAAGAATGTAAATGTTTTACTTATAGTGATTCATCATATCGTATTGTCTTTATTCATGAAGATCTAAACGAAGAAGAGAAGACGATTGTTTTAGCTCATGAAGAAGGCCATATATGGAATGGACATTTACAGAAAAATAGTATTTTTGGAGAAGATGTAGTACAAGAGAAAGAGGCCAATGATTTTGCTCATTATTTACTTAATGACAAGAACGGAAATAAAAAGCGGGTATTAATAGTTTTATTGATTGGGGCACTGCTTTCAATTACAGTGGGCTACTTGGTAGTTAGTCATTCAGTCTGGCATAATAAAGCTGTTTACGTGGATGGATTGTATCGTACTGAAAGCGGGACGAAATATCATAGAGAAAATTGTATATACATACAAAATAAAACCAATGTGATAAAGCTGACAAAAGAAGAATTTGATTCCGGGGATTATGAGCCTTGTAAAGTATGTCAGCCTGATGTTGGTAATGAATGAACGTCTATAGGAGAAGCTTTTTCTTGACGTTTATGAAACAATTGATAATGCAAGTGAAATACCGGGCAGGGTCATTGTGGAAAACAGACGTATCAAGAGATGCGTTTATTTTAGGAAAAAAGAAAAGGAGGCAGGCACAGTGAGTTTTTGGGGCGTTGTAGGTGCAATCATTGTAGCTGTACTAATTTTGGCATTTGTATGATTAGGAGGCTTGGTAGCTTATAGGACGCATGCGAAGTTAGTATAGGATTTTTGTATAACTTCTAAGGGAGGGAGAGTTATGAGTTTTTGGGGTCTTGTGGGTGCAATTATTGTTGCAGTTCTTATTCTGGCATTTGTGTAAATACGGAAGCCTTCGGCTCAACATTCCGCAAACGCATAATAATGATTGAAAGGGGAAGTGCCAGATGATATTAGTGCTACTTCTCCTTTCAGTTTATCTTGAGGGAGGAGAGCCCATTGGAAAAGATACTGAATAGCATAAAGAAAAGACCACTCAATATCATACTTATGTTTGTTTCGGTGTCTCTATATTTTATAAATAATCTTATTATCAAGAAAAATACAGACGGGCCGATATATATTTTCTTTGTGTCCTATTTCAATGATTTATTATGCCCGTATTTCTTTTTGAGCTATGCCAATCTATTGCTTATTACAAGTCAAAAAGAAATGACGGAATTAAAAATACTGCTACCGGTCTGCATGGCAGCAGGATGTGTATGGGAGTTTTTGGCTCCCTATATGAAAAAGGGTTCGGTAACTGATGTGGGGGATTTGGTTTGCTATTTTGTGAGCACTATCGGATATTGGGCATTATTACAAAAAGTTATTGCAAAAGAGAAAGATAGACATGATAGAAGTAAAGAATATTTATAAATCGTTCTCTAATAACGAGGTATTAAAAGGTGTTTCTTTCTCGATTAGTAAAGGAGAAATATACGGGTTAGTAGGTAAAAATGGTGCTGGTAAGACGACCTTAATGAATATAATGGCGGGTCTATCTTCTGCGGATAGTGGCCAATGTTTAGTTGACGGTAAGGGAATTACTCCAAGATCACAAAATATTAGAGTTGGCTACTTGCCAGATTTACCTTCATTCTTTGACTATTTGACCACTGGCGAGTTTATTGACTATTTGCTGATGCACAAAGAAAAAGATCGACAGAAGTATCTATTAAATCTTGTCGAATTAGAAGATAACCTCAAAATTTCTACTTTGTCGAGAGGCATGAGGCAACGATTAGGGATTGCCGCTGCAATTGTGAATGATCCGGACGTTCTTTTATTAGATGAACCAACATCTGCTCTTGATCCTAGTGGAAGAATGGATGTGATGCGGATTTTAAGCGACTTAAAGAACACGGGAAAATCGATTATCCTTTCTACGCATATACTTACTGATATGGAACGGATATGCGATAAAGTAGGTTTCCTGACAGATGGTATTATAAAAAGAGAAATCAAAGTCCGTGATTTAGATCGGGCTAGTGAATATATACGTGTTTCCTTTGAAGGGAATTCTGTTGACTCAAAGGTATTTGAGGGATACGGTTTGCAGTATCAGGATATGGGCGATAACGTATATCGTATTGCCATCGGAAAAGATGTTATAGCTTCACAAAAGAAGATTTTTTTGTTTCTGGCGAGCTGTGATCAGGCGATCTCATCAATTCATAACGAGGTTACTGATTTAGATAAACTTTTCCAGGAGGTGTGTAAAGGATGAATGGTCTGGTCTGCTCCCTCAGGAAAGATATCAAAGAGTACCTTAGACGGAAAAAGAACATTTATTACAGCATCACTTTGTTTGCAATCGGGACGATGGTTATTGTCACGACATTATTTTTTCCAGATCTGGTTGGGGCTCTGGCAGATAAAGCGCCAAACATGATTTCTGATGTTAATTCATTGGATGAGTTTATGGCGAATTTATTTCCTGATAACCTAAAAGGTAGCCTTGGTATTTGGTATTCGGATGTTGGCGTGTTCTATACTATCGTGATTGCTCTGACTGTACATGGGCTTGTTACGGGCGAAGTGAAAAAAGGAAAATGGATATTACCTGTTGCATCAGGATACAAAAAATGGGAGATGCTTCTTTCAAAAGTAGGAGTTTATGCCACAGGCGCTGCATTTCCGGTATTGATTATATCAAACTTATATTATTTTGTGGCTGCAACATACCTCGAAAATAATTTTAGTTTTGAAAAAGCATTTGCTTCTTCGGTCGTGATGTGTATAGCGGTTGCCGTTATAGTTGTTATCATCATTTTATCATCAATACTGTATCGAAATAGTATTACAGCGGCGGTTTCGATGATTTTGATTGTAATGGTTGCACCAGATGTGCTGACTTATTTTACATTTGGAAAGTTCATGCCAACATATATTCTGACCTTTGTATACCAAATGTCAGATGTATATATTGACCTCGTTATACCTATCGTAGAAATAACAGTGATTTGTGCATTGCTGATGTTGAGCGCAATGAATAAATTGCGAAGAATGGAAATTGCTAGATAGGGGGTGGTTGAATGAAGACATTTAAGGGCTTAAATGGAAAAATCACAGCTGATGAAGATAAAGTGGTTCTTACGAGAAGTACGAAGCTTGATAGTGTTTTTCACGAGGCAGGATCTATCACGATTCCTATCGATCAGATAGAAAAAGTTGCTTTTTCCGAGGGCGGTTTAACAAATGGCTTTATTGCATTTGTTCGAAAAGGAGACAAGCGACCACATTCTGTTTTTTCTGCTATGAAACAGGACAATGCTGTTGTTTTTAGATTGACTAAAAATGATGCCGCGAGGGAATTGGCAGAGTATGTTAAGGCATTGATTTGAGGAATCGATTATGAAACTAAAGGATCCACAAAATCTGGGCGATTTCTTATGGATAGTATTTTGGATTTTTGTGATTGGTGTAATAGTGGCTTTACTATAGTAGAAAAGCCGCAACATCTATTATGTTGGAAATCAAATGTTTTCAATCATCCGATTCTATATGTATTAATGAAGGAGAGAAGTTGATATGAAAAAGAAAATGTTGGCACTTGTAGTTGCAGTGACATTGGCAGCAATGATGACCGGATGTTCTTCGTCAGGGACGGCCACAAAAGAAACGACAAAGACAGAAACTACAACCTCAGAAACAAAGGAAGCTGAGATAACAGAAGCACCGGTAAAAGAAGAAAGTAGTTCTTCTTCAAGCTCCTCAAGTTCTTCAAGTTCTTATAAGAAGAGCTCTACATCCTCTTCATCAACTACGTCTTCAACAAGTTTTACAAATAAATATGGGACACCTACAACGAAATGCGCTAAAGCTGGATGCAACAATTATATAGCGTCTTCAGGGGATACGTGTTATTGTCCAACGCATTCTAACAGATGTTTGGAATGCAATAAGTATATCGATGGAGATGCAATGTACTGTCTGGATTGCCTTGCTAAAGCAGCTTCTGAAGTGTCCGACAGTAAGAGTGGTTCTTCAACTTATGGTAGTGGCAGTAGTTCATATGGTAGTGGTAGCAGTTCTTATGGAAGCGGCAGTTCTTCATACGGAACCAGTGGAAGCTCAGGTGGCGGATATGGATACGATCCGAGCGATCCATATTATTCTGCTAACGATCATGACGGTGATGGGAAACTTAGCGATCAAGAATTTCAGGATGCTATGAATGATGCAATCGATGATCTTCTTGCAGCTTATGGAGAATAAGCAGACTCAACGTAGTTTGCTCATTGAAGAGAGTTCTATAACAATTTGAGCAAGGGGCGTCTAATATTGATTTGGAAACATGGATTAAGACAAGCAATAAACAACGCCCTATATTTTTGCTGCTGAGTAGTGTTATTCCATGGGGAATTGGAGCATTGGTTGTTCATTTTAGTCAAGTCCAAATTTGTGTGTAAATTGCCTTCAGGTATAACTGTTGATAACTATGCTGCCAGGAGGGCGGCCTGTTCTTCGGCAATCTGGTGCAGGTGATTTCGAGCGT
>Ga0256406_1006875_pt1 | contig 11138 bp, 8 predicted proteins | sample RumenRJG_03DNA_FD_185986 | JGI IMG/M metagenome (GOLD analysis project Ga0256406, IMG submission 185986) | Bovine rumen microbial communities from Lethbridge, Alberta, Canada - RJG_03 | ecosystem: Host-associated > Mammals > Digestive system > Stomach > Rumen | place: Canada: Alberta | collected...
TCCTGGGCAGCTGGTTGCTTGGTGTGCTCTATGATGCCAGTCTGCCCCTGATGGTTGCCGTGAGCACTATGGCGCAGTTGCTTGCCGTGGCCATGTATGTGGTGCAGCACAGACTGCAAAGCAAAGTGAAGTAAAAAATGCAATAAAAAAAGGGAAACGCTTATTGTTCCCCTTCAAAGTGAGACTTTGCAAACTCCATGTCCTGCACAAACTCTGCCGTACCCAGGTAATTTCCTGCGGCATCGCGCACAGCCATATAATTAATAAGGTAGGTGCGACCGTTTTTGTCGAGCCACACAGGCACTGAGTCGCGCTTTCCATTACGGAAATCGTCGATGATGGCGCGCACCATGGGCTGAATCTTGGGCGGGTGGCACGAGAATACCTCACGACCGATGGCCATTTGCGGGCGCTTGAACACTTTCTCGCCATCGTTGAAGTAGCGGTTTATGTTCTTATCGTCAACGAAGCTTATCTCCATGGGCAGTGTGTTCAGCATGGCCTGCAGTTGTGCCACCGTCATGCTGCCGCTGCCAAGCTGTACCATGTCGCCGTTGGTTGAGGCCGTTGCAGGGGCTGCTTTCACGGCTTTCCACTTGCGTGGCTCTACGTCAAGGCACACTGCATAGTCGGCACTGTCGCGGTAAATCTGCTGCCACTCCTCATCGCTGAACCTTGAGGCGCAGATGGGGTAGAGGATGAAGTTTTCCTTGTAAATCATTTCCTTGGCACGCTTCACGGTGGCGAGCAGTTGCTCCTGCCAGGCGCTGTCGTGCTGTTGTTGCTGGCTCAGCTTGCCCAAAGCGGCGCGAATCTCATCATCCACCGACCACATCACGTTCTGTGGACCGGTTACGTCGTACCGGGTGGCCAGCAGCGGGTAGAGCAGGTCGCCCTTCTTGGCATAGTGAATAGAGATTTGCCGCAGTTGTTGCAGCTGTTCGCTGGTTACGCTGCCATCGGTTGCACCCTTCTTTACCTGGCGCAGCAACTGCTCAATGGCATCGTTCTCTCGCATAAAGGTTTGTAGTGGGTGCCCGTCCACTTCAGCAAGTTGGTGGGCTTTCTCCTTGCTTTTGTGCGCCTCGTCGAGCGTCTGCTGTTGCTCGCGCAAATCAGCCTTCACCTGCTCCTCGGCATTGGCGATGCGTTCCTCGCGGGTTGAGCCATGGAATAGAGCCGAGTGTACGTCGCAAAGGCGCTGTACGTCGGTAATTGGCTGCCCCTCGGCAATAAGCTCCTGTTCGGCGCGCATGATGTCAGCAGCAGCCACGTCGCTGAATTTTTCAACAAAGTCAGCGCGCACCGAGTCAAGATTCTCGCCCTCGCTGAGTCGCTTCAGGTAACCTTTCAGCAATGCGATGCGTTCATCCGAGAGGTTGCCCTTGCCGGCGAATGGGTTGCGAATGATGCCCTTGCGCTGCTGGGTTGCGGCGGGAGCGGGCTTAGAAGTTTCGGTTTCAATCTCGAAACCATTCTTGCGCAAAGCCTCCTCAATGCTCTCCATACTGATGTGCCGCATTTTGGCACCTTTGGGCAGTGTCATCATCTTGCCCACCGAGTTTACCACAGCCTTCTTTCTGATTTCGGTAAACCCCAGTGAGGCCATGATTTCCACAATCTCAGGATACTGGTGCACCAGCGTGAACACCGAACTGTTAAGGTTTATCTTCTTCATCCTTTCCTCTTCTTTACATTAGTGTTTGCAAACGTTGCCGGTATCAACAGTGAACTTGCCGTCGGCAAGAGTCTCGAATTTGCCGTGAGCCTCGAAGAAGTCAACGAGCTGTTCAGGCGAGAGCCCGGCGTCGTGGCAGGTAAAGAACAGCACGTTGTTGCCAAATTTTGCGTGAATAGCGTTAATGAGCTCTTGCTTAGAGCCATACTTGTTACCCTCCATCATCTGGAGCACTTCATGTCCGTGTATCATAATTCTGTTTGCTTTAAAAATTCTGATGCAAAAGTACAGGTAATTGGCTGCGCATTTGGTAACAAATGTGCGCAACAGTGAAGTTTTAACAAAAATTTTGGTTCAGCAACGGTTTACATCCTCCCATCGCTGATTTGCTGTTCGGCCATTGCCTGCTCCTTGATGAGCCTGGCGTGCGTCTTGCTGCTGTTGCGCACCTTGAAGCGGTCGAAGCCTTCGCCGTAAACACCAATCACATTGGTTTGGGTTACAAAGGCATTGGGGTCGATATCGTTAATGATGCTGAAGATGGTGTTGCTCTCGCGCCGTTTGGCCATGATGAACAGCATTTTTACCTCACGGCCGGTGTAGAAGCCGTGCGCCTCGATTACGGTGGCGCCACGGTGCGGGTAAACGGCAATGCGGCTGGCTATGTCGCGATACTTGTCGGAGATGATGAAGAACTGCACGCTGCGATGCATGGAGTTAACCACCTGGTCGATGCAGAACGATGACACCATGAGTACCACATAGCCGTAGATTACCTGCTCCCAGTTGTGGAACACGAGCCACGAAGAGGTAACGATGATGATGTCGCACAGCATGATGACGCGGCCCAGCGAGATGTCGCGGTACTTATTCACGATGGCCGCCACAATATCGGTGCCGCCTGTGGAACCATTGAACGAGAACCCTAAGCCGATGCCCGAGCCCGTGAAGATGGCGCCGATGATGGCAGCCATGAAAGGCTGGTTGTGCAGCAGGTGGAACGCCTCGCGGTAATGGCTGCACAGCGTAGTGAGTGTGGTGAGCACCAGCACGGCGTAAATCGTCTTGAGGCAGAACTTCAGTCCCAGTATCTTCAGTGCCGCCATAAGCAGCAGGGCGTTAATAACAAAGTAGGTGGTTTGCGCCGGAATGCCCGTACCCCAGTATACCACACTGGCAATACCCGGCACGCCGCCCGTGGTGATGTTGTTGGGCAGCAGGAAAACGTTCCAGCCTATGCAGTAGCTCACCATGCCAATGCCTATCATGAGGTAATCGCGTATCTCGCTAATTAGTTTTTTCTTGTCGGTTATCATTTGCTTTCTTGCTTGTTTGACAATGCAAAGTTACACGTTTTGACTGAATTAATCGTCGATAAATAAACAAAAATAACGACTGCACGGGCCAGATAGTTGAATAATTACTGTGAAATCTTATTTTTTTGAATATTTGGGTAACAAAATAAAACTTTTTTGCTAAATTTGCATCATATTGCAATGAAATACCTAAAAAGAAATTAAGAAATGGCAGAAAAAATTCAAATGACTACTCCCATCGTTGAGATGGACGGCGATGAAATGACCCGCATACTGTGGAAGATGATAAAGGACGAACTGATATTGCCCTTTGTTGACTTGAAATCGGAGTATTACGATCTGGGCCTGCCCAATCGTGACAAGACATCCGACCAGGTTACCATCGATGCTGCCAACGCCGCCCTTAAATACGGCGTGGCCGTAAAGTGTGCCACCATCACACCCAACGCACAGCGCATGGACGAGTACCATCTGCATAAAATGTGGAAGAGCCCCAACGGCACCATACGCTCCATCATGGACGGCACCGTGTTCCGCGCTCCCATCACCATACCCTGCATACATCCTGTTGTAAAGAACTGGCAGAAGCCTATCACCATTGCACGTCACGCCTATGGCGACGTGTACAAGAATGTGGAGCTGAGGGTTGACCGTCCGGGCACAGCCAAACTCGTGTTCGATGGCGCCGACGGCACACACACCGAAACCGTGATTCACCAGTTCGACGCTCCCGGCGTTATCCAGGGCATGCACAACACCGACAAAAGCATCCTCTCGTTTGCCGAGAGCTGCTTTAAATATGCCCTTGCCACAAAGCAGGATTTGTGGTTTGCCACCAAGGACACCATCTCGAAAACTTACGACGCACACTTCCGCAGCATCTTCGACGAGGTGTATGCCGGTTACAAGGATGCTTTCGAGAAGGCTGGCATAACCTACTTCTATACGCTTATCGACGATGCCGTGGCTCGCGTGATACGCTCAAAAGGCGGATTCATCTGGGCTTGCAAGAACTACGACGGCGACGTGATGAGCGACATGCTCTCCACTGCCTTCGGCTCGCTGGCCATGATGACCAGCGTGCTGGTGAACCCCGACGGCAAATACGAGTACGAGGCTGCCCACGGCACCGTGACACGCCACTACTACCGCTACCTTAAGGGCGAAGAAACCTCTACCAACCCCATGGCCACCATCTTTGCCTGGAGCGGCGCCTTGCGCAAGCGTGGTGAACTTGATGGCATAGAAGCCTTGCAGCAGTTTGCCAACCGGCTTGAGCAGGCCTGCCTCGACACGCTGAACAGTGGCGTGGCCACCAAAGACCTGGTACCACTGATGGAGGGCGTTACACCGCAACAGGTTAACACCCAGCAGTTTATTGCAGCCATCAGGCAGCGGTTGGAACAATAACCCTGAAGATTTAATCCCTGTTATATAAACAACCTTGAAACATCTTAAACCTATAATCGCTTCACTGTGCCTGGTGTCGGCTCTGTCGGCTCAGGCGCAGATGAAGCTTACTTTCAATAATCTCACAGGCGTGGCCACCGACAAACTCTCTACGGGTGCCACCCTGGTGCAGTTCCCTGTGGGCACCAACCTCAGCACGGTGATGCAGCAGGCACAGATAACCGTCGACGGCAAGAGCGTAGCGGCCTCAAACATCGTGCCTAACCCGGCGCAACTGCAGCTCACCGAGGACAGCCAGGTGGTGCTTTCTTATCAGGGCAAGGCCTACGAGTTTAAGTTCACCGTGGGCAAATACTTTACCGCTGTTATCATGAGCGACCCGCATATCGAGCAGACCAACCACGATGGCACCACCGTAAAAGACATGCGGGCCTATGTTGAACAAATCGTTAACATGGGCAAGGCGGGCGGCATGAGCTGCAGCTTTGACGCGCTGCCCGGCTACCGGCCGCATTGCGACATTGCCTTCTCGCTCGGCGACATGGATGCCGACTCCAAACAAGATGACAATCAGTTCGCCTATGCCCACAACGGCTTTAACCAGGCGGGCATACCCTTTATCACTATGATGGGCAATCACGACTGCGTGCCCGACTACTGGACGGGTACCAAAGGTGATGCCGGACTTACTTTTGGTATTAAAGGCGGATCGAATGCCAACGACGTGGCCCGCAAAACGGTGGAGAGTTACTGCGACACCGCGCAGACGCACGGCATTGCCAACCTGGAAACCATTACCGACGGCTCATCACATACCCACATCGCGCCGTTTACTTTTACCTTCAACGACGTGAGGTTCTACTGCGGACAGACTTACTGGTTCCAGAAACCTTATGACAAGCCGGGCTTTTTAACCAGTGCCAAATACTACGCACCCGATGGCGACATCGATGCGCTGCAGACCTTCGTGGAGAAGCATACCTCAGAACCGAGTGTGTGGATGCAACACTATCCGTTTGTGGCAGGCAGTGACTGCGACCGCTGGTGGCTTGATCAGAGTGACGTGGGCCGCTACATCAAGACCCAGGATACCTCGGCCTATGGCACATCGGATGATGTGGCAGTTTACACCAGCTCTTCGGCAAAGGCTGTGGCTAAGAAGAAGAAGGACAAGCTGGCCGGCATCATTAAGCTAACCACTAACCCCGTGCACTTCTCGGGCCACACGCATACTTACTCACAGAATACCTACAATGGTTTAACCGACTATACTGTGGCTGCACCGGGCTATGACCCGGGCGCGGCCTATGTGGTGCTGATGAAAGCGGGTAAGGGTGTTGTTGAGGTAAAGCAGGCTCACTTCAACTCTACAGTGTCATCGGGCGTCGACTCGCTCGCCTCGGCTGAGTTTACAGCCTCGGCTGCCAATGCCGACAGCGCTGCAGCCATGAAGCTTCGCACCGCCGTGGCTCGCCTCGGAATAAGCACTACCGGAACGGTGGATGCGTTGAACCAGCGCTTCGCCACCTATTATAATAATCACGCAGCTGACGGCAAACTGGATGTAACCACACTGCTGGGCGATAACACCGATTTCAACACTACTCAGGGCGATGCCATCAGCGGCAATGCCAACGTGCATGTGCAGCCTGGATGGAACTTGCATGTGGCCACTTTCTCGAATATTATCAACAGCAGCTATATTTACTTGCAGCAGAATACCTCGGGCACTGGACTGTATATGCGCGCCAAGTGGCAGGACCGCGTAGCCACTGAGCAGATACTCAAGCAGGTGGCGCTGCCCGTAGGCAAGTATACCCTGAGCTTCAGCGCCAAACTAACAGGCTCGCTCACCACCAGCAAATGCTATTATGAGGTGGGTGGCACACGTATCGCCATCACTCCTAACGTGAATGGTTCCACCCAGTCGGTGTCGTTCTTCGTATCAAAGCCTTCTCTCTTTACCCTGAGCTTCGGCTTCGACGGCGGTCAGGGTGGCACTGAGAGCGCGCTGAACATCGACGACATCTCACTGGTGTGCACCGGGACAGAGGCTCTGAAGGCGGGCGATGATGTTACCAGCATGATTACCAATGCCGACTTCTCGGGTGGTTACTCGGGTGCCGCCTCCGGCTCAAGGGTGCAGATTCCTACGGGCTGGACTTTTAACTACACCTTCAGCGGCTGGAACGATACGTTTGTAGATGCCACCAACCATTTATTTAATGCCTGGGCCGGCACTATCACCAGGGCTGAACTGATGCAGACCCTGAGCAATTTGCCCAACGGCGCCTACCGGCTCTCGGCCGACGTGAAGACCGATGTAACCGATGGTACCTCGTGCGTGGCACTCTACGGCTCGGCCGACGGCAGCGTGAGCCGCAGCGAAGAGGCCACGGGCTCCAACTTCACCAATTATCAGTGTGCCTTTAACGTGCAGGGCGGCAAGGCTACCATCGGCATTCGCAGCGACAAGGCTTATTATCAAATCAAAAACATCAAGCTAACTTATATAGGCACCGCTGCCGAAGCTGAAACTGCGGCGGGCTATCTGCGACAGGATTATTACTGGAACGGTAAAGACAAACAGGAATATACAGCCACGGCAGCCAGCTACAGCGCGGCTACGGGTGTGGTGGTTTACCCCAGGGTGAAGAACCAGCTTATTTACGCTGCCAGCACCTCACAGTTTGCCCGAACGCAAAATGTAGTGGTGAATGGCACGTGCCAGAAACTCGTGCTTACCGATGGCGAGCCTTTCTCTACCACTCAGAACTTCACCGCCGTTGAAGCAGAACTCTCACGCCAGTTTACCAACGGTACTTATTCCACCGTGTGCCTGCCGTTCGCGCTAAGCGGCGTAAGCGGAACACTCTACACGCTTACCGCCGACAATGGTACGTCGCTCAGCTTTACATCCACTGCCCAACTGGCAGCCAACACGCCCGCTGTGTTTGTGCCTTCGGCCGACACCCAGCTCACGGCGCAGAATGTGAATGTCACGGCTACACCGACATCAATGAGCTCCACAGCTACTACATCGGGCTATCAGCTCGTGGGTGTCTATGCCAGTACCACGGTGAATAACATCTACGGCTTTAATACCGACGGACAGTTCCTCACCGCCGACTCCACCGTGATGCCGCCTTTCCGTGCCTACATCCAGGTGCCTGCCTCTCAGCAGGGCAAACTGCTCAAGGCTATCTACGACAACAGCACCGGCATCAGCTCTATCAGCTTTGTCAAGGCTCGCTCATCGCGCCGCTATAATCTGCAGGGTCAGCGCGTGAACAAATTCTACAAAGGCGTGGTGATTCAGAATGGTAAGAAAATATGGATAAAGGATTGAACGATATGAAAAAGAAATATATCGGGCCAGGCATCAAAATCACAAAGGTGTCGCCAGAACAAATCATGGCGACCCTCTCTCTTGATACGTCAACTGCCACAAAGGCCGGCAGCAACACACAGTGGGGCAGCAAACGCCTGGTTACGGAATCTTACAGTGTGTGGGATGCTGAAACCGAAGGGGAGGAATAGGGGCAACCTTTTTTCGACATTCCGCAATGAAAACCAGGCACAATGCAGGGTTGCGGCCCCTAATTCTACTGGCCACAGCCCTGCATCGCACCGTCGGGAGCTTGTAGTGTAAACATGGATATTCTCCCGACTTTTTTTAATTCTAAATAGCTTACTTAATTCAGTAATATTCTGTAACTTTGCAATCAAAGCATTTACAATATGGAAGAATTCACTCAACAGCAAATTGGTGAGCATCTGTGCTATGTCAAGGCCGATGTCGAGGCTGATTTCTTGTTGATTCAACCGGTCGACTCCCACGATGTAGAGGAACTCTCCACTGAGCTGGAGTACATCAACAAGCACGCCAGATGCCGTTTCAGTATGATTGCTGTAAAGATTAATCACTGGCACGATGAGCTTTCACCCTGGCCCGCACCGCCCGTTTTCGGCAACACGCCCTTTGGCAGCGGTGCCGCGCGCACACTGCATTACATTGTCTACACGCTGCTGCGCGGGCTACAACACAATGCAGCCATAGCAAACGCTGACACAAAGGTGTGCATTGGCGGCTACTCGCTGGCGGGGCTGTTTGCTCTGTGGGCCGGCTACCAGCAGCAGTGGGCTGGGGTTGTGGCCGCTTCGCCGTCGGTGTGGTTCAGTGGCTGGATAGACTATGCCGCCTCGCACCCATGTCTGGCCGACAAAGTTTATCTGAGCCTGGGCGACCGTGAGCACCGCTCGCGCACCCCCATGTTGCAACAGGTTGATGTTAGCATACGCCGGCAGAACGAGCTGCTCACCCAGACAGGTGTTAAAAATGTGTTGCAGTGGAATGCAGGCAACCATTTCCAGGACAATGGGGTGCGCACCGCCAAAGGCTTCTGCTGGGTGATGAATCAGTGAAGTGTTACAGTTTCACTACCAGGTACTTGCTCACGCTCCAGAAGGTCTGTGCGTCTTTGATGTGCAGGGTAGAGGTACCGTTAGAGTTCTTCTCAATGCTGTAAGAGCCCGACGGCATCTGCGTCATAATCTTCGGGTTCTCCGAGTTCAGACGAATGTCGTTGTAGTTGCGAATGTCAATCTTGGTGAAGCTTCCGGGCTGCAAACTCTGCACGTCCACCTTCTTCTTGGCCAGGAATCCGCCTTTCAGAATGCCTTTGGCCTTCAAATCCTTCGATGAGCCTATGGCAACAAATGCAGTGTGCAGCGATTCATCTTGCTGGGCGATGGTTGACTTCTGCTGGTCAATCGATTTGCTCTGGCTTGCCACGGTGCTTTGCAGTTGCGTGTTGCTTGCCGTAAGGTTGTTCACGCTCTCGTTCAGTTTGGCAATGTTGGCGTTCTTGTCGTTCAACTGTTTCTGCAGGTCGGCTATCTGCTTATCCTTTTCATCGAGCTGAGCCTTGTAGTAAGCAATGAGCCGCTTGATGCGCATGCCGTAGGCCGAGTTGTTGCCGGCCACCTCCTGCTCAAGCTCGTTGATGCGGTTGCGCTGGTTCTTTAGCAGCTGGGCCAGGTTATGCAGCTGGGCGCGCATCTGTGCTTTGTCCATCTGTCCCTCACGTGTGCCGGCCTGTTTGATAAGGCCCTCCTGGGCCGAGATACTGTCCAGACCCACCGACATCACGTTCACGAAGTCGGCCATCTGCTTGATGTCCTGCTGGTGTAAACTGTCAGATGCTGCCAGCGAGTCAATGGTAGCCTGCATCTTGTCGGTCTTGCCATTATTGCAACTCATCATGCCGAAGGCTCCAACGAGCCCCAACATGCTCATGATAATAATCTTTCTTGTCTTCATAACGCAGTTATTTAGTGTTTCTTATAGCGCAAATGTAGATAAAAATTTTATACGTGCAAACATTATCCTCAGGTTTTTACTGTTTTTTATGATTTATTGGTGATTTGTCAACAATTTATGCCATCTTTGTCGAAAAATAATGATAGTTTTAAAAAAATTATGGATCAGAAATGACAAATCAATAAGATAGAGCTGCGCCTGCTGCGCATGGAGGATTACGACCAGCTTGCCGGCTCGTTCCATCGTATCTATGCCGATCAAATTGCGGAGGACCGGTCTTCCGCAATTATCAGTTTGCCTACAGATTGTATTCCTTAAAAAGTCGAGGACGCGTCCACCGTAGGGTGCGGCCTTTATGGCCGCCCTAAGGGCCCGGTTTATCCTGCAATATGGTAATTGGGTTGGAATTACGTGCCACTTAGGGCGGCCATAAAGGCCGCACCCTACGGTGGACATTTGCCGGGCCGTCCCCGAAGGGGGCGAACACGGTTAGCCCCAGGTCGAGGCGAAGCCGAAACCTGGGGTTAAGACATCCACACACAGCCTACGTCCTCGGAGAGGGCGAACCTGGTTAACCCCACGTGTCAACGTGGGGCGCAAGTGGGTATACAGGTTCGCCCTCTTCGAGGACGCATTAATCATGGGGAATTGATACCCCATGTCTACGCTTCGCTCCGACATGGGGCTAACCATGTTCAGCCCCTTCGGGGCTGTCGCTGCCCAATTGTGAGGACGTGCCCACCGTAGGGTGCGGCCCTTGTGGCCGCCCTAAGGACCCGGCATGTCGGGCAATTGTCCGATTGGGTTGGAATCACGTGCCACTTAGGGCGGCCATAAAGGCCGCACCCTACGGTGGACCGGTCCTCCGCAATTGTCAGACCCGGTTTGTCGGGCAATTGGGTGATTGGGTTGGAATTACGTGCCACTTAGGGCGGCCATAAAGGCCGCCCCTACGGTGGACATGTCCCCGCAATTGATTAGCGACGCCCCTTCGGGGACGCATTCCGCAACAATTGTTCATCAAACAATGTATTGCTGGCGGCCACTGCGCTCCGCAACCCTGCCGTGTACCAACTTCGTTCCACGCTTTGGTACGGTCGATACCTCCATCAGGTACTGCTGATACCTCCATCAGGTACGGTCGATACCTTCGCATGGTACTGCCCGTACCTCCATTTGGTACTGCCGGTACCAGCGGCAGAAACAATTGCCGGAACATCACGGTGTAACTTCAAGAGACGCGTTTAGGGTTAATATCTTATAATATATATAATGTGTAACGCAGTCAAATTGTAATAAAATACGAAAAGTATAACAAAAAGATAAAAAAAGTTGGTGTAAAGTTTGGTGGGTAAGCAGAAAAGCTATACCTTTGCAAACGCTTTCAGGAAGTAACAACAATGAAACATTT
>Ga0256406_1006876_pt1 | contig 11138 bp, 10 predicted proteins | sample RumenRJG_03DNA_FD_185986 | JGI IMG/M metagenome (GOLD analysis project Ga0256406, IMG submission 185986) | Bovine rumen microbial communities from Lethbridge, Alberta, Canada - RJG_03 | ecosystem: Host-associated > Mammals > Digestive system > Stomach > Rumen | place: Canada: Alberta | collected...
TGCATTCGAGGGGCGTTCGCGCTATACTATTGATTGTTCACGGGGACGTAGCTCAGCTGGGAGAGCACCAGGTTCGCAATCTGGGGGTCGAGGGTTCAAACCCCTTCGTCTCCACCATATATGAAAAGACAAGCCGCTGTACGAAAGTATGGCGGCTTTTTCGTGTCTCCGGGATGCTCAATACCTTGTTATTCTTATTCCGTCAAAAACTTGTTCTATCCTGTCAGGGATATGCTTTAGTTTTTTGCGATTTTGTTCGATATTATAGGTAGAAAGTTCTCGCCGGGAAATGCCCGACAAAGGAGGCAGACTACTATGCCGATGAGCATACGGAACAACAACGCCGCGAACCTCGTGCTCGGCGAATGGAAGAAGAATGACAGCAAGCTCGCGAAGGACTTGAAGCGCGCGGCCTCGGGGACGAAGCTCACGAGTGCCGGGGATGGTGCGTCGGAGTATAGCATCTCTGAAAAGATGCGCGTCCGCATCCGCGCGCTCGGACAAGCGGATGACAATGTCCTGACGGGCGCATCGCTGCTGCGTGTTGCAGAAGGCGGCATCCAGCAGCAAGTCGACATCCTGCGCACGATCAAGCAGAAGGTCATCGATGCGAACAACGACACGAACACAGACCTCGACCGCGCGACGATCCAGAAGGAAATCGACCAGGGCTATGACCAGATGCAGGACATCGCAACGGAGACGACATACAACGGCAAGCGTATCCTCTTCGGCGGAGACATCGAAGAGACGGTACGCGCATGGCAGACCTATGACACCTCGCACTTCGTCCTCGACAGCGACTCGATGGGCGTGATTCCAGACAAGTACGATGTGCTCAACGGGATCTCGGGGCCATTCGATATCTTCAAGGAATATGGAAGAAACTATACGACAATTCCCCTGCTCAACCTCAATAGCAATCCCGTAACTTTTACAAGTGGTACAACAGGTACGCCGGCTGTTTATGAAGTATCTTTCGCAAATTATACGAGTGTCGCTGCACTTGACGGCGTTGGCATCCAGCTCGGCAATCAGACGTTTGCGCTTACGACGACACCTTCCAAGAATTACACGACGGATAATGTTGTCGACATTTCCTCTTGTACGACGGTTACAGATGTTCTTCAAGCGTTAGTGAATCAAAACAACAAGCTTCCTGGCAATTTGCGGACGTTTCAAGCGGCTGTCAGTTCTAGCGGAACATCGATCCTTTTGACGACGCAATTTAACGGGACTTCTGCCAATCAGCTTGCGTCCAATATCAAGGGAACGTCAGCAACTTCGTCAACAACTCCAAGCCGTGCTGCTGTCGCTGGCACCGGGCTGTTGTCGACGGCTGTCTGGATGACTGGCGGTGCGGATGCATCGACAAACCCGAATGATCCTGATGCACATCCTGCTGCATACGCTACAGCTACCGTTGACTTTTCCACGGCTGCGGCAGGTACGGGATTTCGCATCTGTGGTCCGAGCAGTACGGGCAGTTATGAAGATAAGTACAGTATCAAGCTCGTATCGGGAACGCAGGGACTTGCAAAGGGCAGTGATGGTATTTATACGCTCGGCCTGGATGCCAATATTTCGAATGGCAGCCTGGGCGGCATGAACTATTCTATGAAGAATGGTGTTTTTACGCTTAAAGGCCTTGGAAGTTCCTATAACAGCTATTTCCTTGTAGACACCATTCCTGCAGTTACTTCCAAGACGTATGAAGCATTGACAGGCTGGAATGGAACGACGACGCTTCAAACGGCAAGTACGGCGGACACTCCAGCCACGTATACGCTCGACCTCTCCAATGTTCCCAATACAACAAGTACCAGCGATCTTGAAAGCGTGATTTCTCAGATCAAAGGCAAAGCGCTGGAAACGATTGGCGGATCTTATTATGAATTCATCGATTCTGGAAATTCCCGCTCTATCGATGGACTTTGGAAATTTCCTGGCAGCAGTTTGATCGATCTCAATACGTTGCGCAGCGCCGTCAGCAATGGTAAAACTGTCCGCGACGCGCTTTCTGATTTGATCTATTCTTCAATTGGAAGCAATTTCAGTGCGACACAAGATGCTAATGGCAATATCGAACTGACCTCCAAAAGCCGGACAGATGCGCTCCGTGTCGTAGAAGGCCAATTGAACTCCTACGACGTTGACTACGGCACATGGTTCCAGAACAACAGCAGCGCGACGATTCCCGATGCTCTCTATGGTAAGGGGTTTCGCTTCTATTGCGCGACGGATTCTGAGCAGTGGTTCAACATCGTTTTCACGAATGGCGACGAGTTTGAAAAGAGCCGCCCAAAGAGCGGCACGAGCGCAGAGGACATCCGGACAATCACGGTCGATGTCTCGAAAGTTACATCTGCAGCTGATCTCGTCAATGCCATCTACGATCAGGCAAATCCCTATTTCACGAATCTGAACCATTACTACCATCTCGCCGTCGATGAGAAGAACGGCATCCTTACGATTTATGACGACAGAAGGGATCGCCTCTCGAACAACTCGAAGTACCCCGACTATCAGGAAAAAGGTGCGAAGATCGCCGATGGCATGTACGACAACGTCGACAAGTCGACGCGCGACATCCTGATTGACGATCTCGTCATCCAGAATACGGACCATGCGAGCCAGAACATCCATATCCATATCCCGCGCACGACGCTCGACCAGGTCTTTGCCTACCGCATGGACAGCGGCAAGATTTCCGATTACAACGTGCTGACGAAGGACATGCGCGAGCAGCTGCTCGGCAATCCGCCCGAAAATCCCGGCATCCTCGACCGCGGCCTTGAATACCTCACGAGCGGCCTGACGCTGATTGGCGCACAACAGAACCACCTCTCCCACTCCCACGACAACCTCACGACGCAGAACGAGAACGTCACAGCCAGCGAATCCACGATCCGCGATGCCGACATGGCGAAGACGATGACGGACTATGCCCGTGACAACATTCTTTCCCAGTCGGCCCAGGCCATGCTCGCTCAAGCCAATCAGAGCGCAAGCTCTGTCCTTTCGCTACTGCAATGAAAAAGCGTCAGACACTTGCCCACTACAGCAAGTGCCTGACACTTTTCTCGTTTACCAATAAATTTTTTCGCGCTAGAAATTGCTGGAACACATGGAACGTCATTCGTACAACAGATGATAGAACTCCGCAATCACGAAAGCGAACTTCCCCTTCGCCTGCTTACAGATGAAACTCCTGATAGAGCTTCTTGCGATATGCCGCATCCGCAGCAATCCGTCCAATATCGTCCATCCGCTTTTGCGACATCAGAATCTGGATGAGACGGGAGTAGCGTTCATCGGCTCGTTTCTCGCCACGTTCTTCCGCACTCATCATCCCGGAGCGATAGTCCATAATCGCCATCTCGCGGTTGATGTACTTCAGTCGTTCTGCCTTGTCCTGCAAAAAGATACTCGTCGCATCATAAGCATTGTTGATTGCAGCTTCGCTCATCGCCAGTTCCTCCTTTTCGCTTTGATTCATGCGGTTCGCGAAATACGCCATCCAGCGTTCCATCTTTGTCATCTCGCGAATGGGCTTCTGGACGCCCTTCACGAATTTCGGGAGCTCGAGGAAATGGAGCTCCATATCGTTGTTCAGGCGGTCGTGCGTTTCAACACCGCGTCCCAACTCATTTCGACTTCTTCAGATGAAACTCTTGAATGAGTTTTTCCCGCAATCCCTCATCACTCGCCACCCGAAGGATTTCCTCATCACGTCCTGCTGCATGGAGGTGGTCGATCAACAGCTGCATGAGGTTCAACGTTTCAGCGGTTCCGCGCTTTTCTCCACGCTTCTCGGCACCTTCCATCCCCGAACGATAGTCCATGAGCGCCATCTCGCGGTTGATGTATTTCAGACGTTCTGCCTTATCCTGCAAGAAAATGCCTGTCGCATCATAAGCTTTGTTGATTGCTGCTTCGCTCATCGCCAGTTCCTCCTTTTCACTTTGATTCATGCGGTTCGCGAAATACGCCATCCATCGCTCCATCTTCGTCATCTCACGGATGGGCTTCTGAACGCCTTTCACGAACTTCGGGAGCTCGAGGAAATGAAGCTCCATGTCGTTGTTCAGGCGGTCGTGCGTTTTTGGATTGTAGATGCTGTACATCGCGTGCGGCTCGTCTTGCGGCAAGAGCTCGAACGCGAGAATGTTGATCGTGATGGTCGGACGCAAGTCGTTGTAATTCGCGCCGGATGGCAGACGCATGAGGTAGACCTGTGACCAGTAGTAGAGCGTCCGCCGCTTCATGTTCTGATAGTTGACGACCTGCACCTCGACGTCGATATATTCGCCGGTATCAAGCTCACAGGCTACATCGAGACGCGAGAGCTTGTCTTCCTCATTCTGCGGAATCTGCTCAGTCGGGATGAAATGGATGTTCTTGACCTTGTGACCGAGGGATGGTTCCAGAACGGCGTTAAGAAAATCAATCGTGATGTTCTTCCGTTCAATCTTTCCGAAGATGAATTTGAACAGCACGTCGTTCATAGGGTTCGCCTGATGGACATCGAAGCCGTCCACAATCCTTCTCGTCAATTCTTTTTCGTCCATGTACGTCGCCTCCCGCTACCACCGTTTCTACAACTCCATTATACCATTGCCAAAATCCAGGAACAATCGGAACTTGCGGTCATTTGTGGGTTATGATGGTGCTCCTCCGTCTTCACCATCAATAGCAAGCCGTCGTACAAATGTATGGCGGCTTCTTTCTTTTTCTCCTGCTCTTTTCTATAATGGAAACGAAGGGAGGCGATGGCGATGCTCGAGGCGGCGATGGCGTTTCTGGCGAGCGAGTATGAGCGCGTACGGCTGCTCAAGCGGTCGGAGCGCAGCGAGGTCTGGCTCGTGTCGGATGGTGCCGGGCGGGCGCGGGTACTGAAGACGATCCATGCCGGTCATCTGCCGTATGCGCTGTTGAAAGCGCACCCGTCGCCGCTCTGGCCGGAAATCGTGTTCTGCGCGGAAGACGCGGACGAGACGGTGGTCGTCGAGGAGTATGTGAGCGGCCACACGCTCGAGGAACGGCGGCGCGCTCGAAACTGGCTGACAGAGGCGGAGGCGGCATTGTTGCTTGCATCGCTTGCGGTGGGGCTCGCCGATCTCCATGCGCTCGGCATCGTGCACCGTGACATCAAACCGTCGAACATCATCATCGAGAGCACGGGGCAGGCACGGCTCATCGACTTCGACGCGGCGCGGGTGATGAAGCCGGGCGCATCACACGACACGCACCGGCTCGGCACGGAAGGCTATGCGCCGCCCGAGCAGTTCGGCGCGGGCGCGACAGATGGGCGGAGCGACCTCTACGCGCTCGGCGTGACGGTGCGCGAGTGCCTCGGCCCCGCGTATCACGGCCGTCTCGATCGCATCCTCGCGAAATGCACGGAAAAGGATCCCGACCGCCGCTACCGGGATGCTGAGGCGCTCGGGCATGCCGTGCGCCACCTCGGACGGCGGCGTGCCCTCCGCATCACGGCAGGACTTGCGGCGGCGGTCGTGCTCACAGCAGGGCTCGGCCTTGCGGCATTCGTCGCAAGCGTCAACGATCCCGTGGAGGAAGTCGAGCAGCAGGTCGAGAAGGCGAAGACAGCGGTAACGGACGAAGCACGGCAGGCAAAACGGGCGATTTCCGGCAAAAAGAAAGCGCCATCCGAAGATGGCGCGAAGCGTACAGAACGTATGGAGAATGATGGAACAAATAGCGCAAGCGGAGGCATGCCGAGCGCGAATCCAGCAACCGGAACGGCCTCCCCGACGTCCTCCGACCGCCTCGAAAGCGTGCTGACGTTCAATGGCACGCCGTGGGAGCCTGCCGATACCATCGTGCTGTCGTCCGATGACTGGCGGCGCTGGCAGCGCGCGGCAAACGGCGAGACGAATGGCGACTATGCGCTGTTTTTTCCGTCCGGCTGGCAGGCCGCGCTGACGCTGACGAACGAGAGCGGCACGCCGATCGTCGGGGCGCGGCTGACGGCCGCGTACGATGGCGGCTCACATACGGAGACCGAGACGCACCCGGTCGGCACGATTGCGCCAGGCGCGTCGGTGACGGTGCCCATCGCGCTCGGCGGCCGCCGCATCGACAGTGCGAATGCCCAACAGGCGTATCTTTCGCTGCATCTTGATCATGGGGCGAGCAGCGTCGCAGGGACATGCGACTGGAATCTGGCGTTTTATCTTCGGAACGATGGCGGGTACCGGGTGTTTCAGGAAATCGGAAAATAGGGTTACTCCAAAAGCGGCTTTTGTGAGAGGCTTTCGAGCAGGAGGTTCGTGTCGATGACGGTCATGTGGTGGTCGAGAGCGTAGCAGAGGACGCTGTCCCAGGGATTCCGGACATAGAGGGGCGCAGCACCGGCGGCATAGAGCAGGTGCTGCGCCTCTTTGCGCGTGAGCTGCATGGCGAGTGCGAGCGCGAGGCATTTCGGCTTGCCGGGATTCCGTTTCCGCCCGGCAAAGATGTGGTAGGCGTAGTCACCGAGCCCCGAGCGCGCGATGACGTCGGCTTTTTCGAGGTGTTTTTCCGCCAGCAGGCGTGCGAGGTGCGCGGCAAGCGTTTCCTCGCGCAGCTCGCCCGCATTCTGCTCGAAATATGCCTCGATGCTCGGTGCCTGCTCCAGTGCGTGCTCGAGTTCGCCCGTGTCTTTCTCCTGCCGCATGGCGGCCGCCTCCTTCTCCTGTTTCTGCCCCCATTCTAGCCGCTCGTGCGCCCTTGCGCAATGTCCGTTTCGCGCGTTTTGAGAAATTATTCGCATCCTGACAAGTCCATGACGTAATCCGTCAGGTTTATGCGGGACAAAGCGCGGAAAATCCATGATAATAAGGATAGGAATTTTTTCTTACCCGCGGGGTAAGCACAGCGGACTGAAATTCGTGTATCGTAGGAGGAAAGAACGTGATCCTATGCGGAAAAGGAAACGGGGCATCAGCATGAAAGTCAACCGGGAGATCCTCTATCGGAAGATCGGCGCAAAGGTCATCTATTTCCGAACGAGCAAGAACCTCACGCAGGAGGAGCTGGCCGAGCGGGCGCACATGAGCCAGGGGACGCTGAGCCGCATCGAAAACGGCAAATACAACACGAATCTCTCGCTCTCGCTCCTCATCGACATCGCGGACGGGCTCGACATCAATCCGATCTATCTCTTCGATTTCCTGCCCGAGGAGCAGGCGGCCTGGATGGAGCCATGAGTTCTGGCACAGAAAAAGCGCACCCATGCGGATGCGCTTTTTTCATGTCCGAACTCAGGCTGTCTCGAGATCGACGCGTTTCTTAAAGCCGCGCCACGTCCAGAAGAAGGCGATCGTGAGCGGGACACAGCTGCCGACCCAGGCCATGGGATTCGCGAGGCAGGCGCCGAGGTAGCCGACCCAGCCGACGAGGAAGAATGCCGCTGCCGTGCGCATGACGAGCTCCATGACACCTGCAACGGTCGGCACGACGCTCTGGCCGAGGCCCTGCAACGTGCTGCGGAAGACGAAGAGCAGCGAGAGCACCCAGTACATCGAGCCGTTGACGATGAGGTATTCATGGCCGTACGAGATGACGTCCGCTGCGCCCTCGGCGTCGCCGACAAAAAGACCGAGCAGCACGGGACTGAACAGGATCAGCACGATGCCGACGACAATGGAGAACGAGAGCGACATGTACGAGCACTTGCGCACGCCCTCGCCGATGCGGCGGAATTTCTGTGCGCCGTAGTTCTGCGCGGCGTAGGCTGCGATGGCGATGCCGAACGACATCATGGGCATCATGGCGATGGACTCGATCTTCTGCGCCGCGGCGTACGAGGCGACGGCCGTCGGGCCGAGCGTGTTGAGCGCGGCCTGCAGCACGACGGAGCCGATCGCGATGATGCTCGACTGGAAGCCCATCGGCAGCGCAAGGCGCAGGTGCTCCCAGTAGAGGTGGCGATCAGGACGCCAGTCGACTGCATGCGTGTGGAGCGCAGGGACTTTGCGCCGGATGTGGATGTACGTCAGCACCGTGCCGATGACCTGCGACGCGACGGTCGCGAGCGCCGCGCCCGGGATGCCCCATCCGAGCACGCCGATAACGACGGGCTCGAGAATCATGTTCGTCGTGAGGCCGATGGCCATGATGATCGTCGGCGTGCGGCTGTCGCCGAGCGCGCGCAGGAGGTTCGACTGCGTCTGGAGCAGCACGAAGATCGGGATGCTCAGATAGATGATGCTGATGAAGGAATACGCACCGTCGATGATCTCGTCCGGCGTCTGCATCCAAATGAGCAGCTGTCGGCAGATGGCGACGGAAAACGTCGTCATGATGAGACCGATGACAATGGAGAGCACGATGCAGGCCGCACAGCTCCGCCGCACGCCCGCCGCATCGCCCGCGCCGAAGCGCTGGCCTGTGTAGATCGTGAGACCTCCAGAGAAGCCCATGATGAAGCCCAAAACGAGGAACATCAGTGCGCCCGTGCAGCCGACGGCCGCGAGCGCCTCGACGCCGAGGAACCGGCCGACGATCAGCGTGTCGATGAACGCGTAGAGCTGCTGGAAGATATTGCCCGCAAGAAGCGGAATCGTGAAAAAGAAGATGAGCTTGGCGGGCTCGCCCTTTGTTAAATCTTTGGTCATGGATTGCCTCTTTATTATAGAAGCCTCTCCCTCTGGGAGAGGTGCCGAGCAAAGCGAGGCGGAGAGGGTAGTAAAGAACCGCGCACTTACTCGATGTACTTCGTCACTAAGGTCCGCAGAGATTCTTGCAGTACCGTTACATTATTTAATAAAGCTTCCGTCTGCGGCCGCAGTTTCGTGTAGTGGAAGACCGGATGGTGCGTGACCTGGTAGTCGGCCGGATACGGCACGACCGTGATGTCCTGCTTCTCAAAATTCAGCACGGCGCGCTTCATATGAAAGGCACTCGTCACGAGGATCGGCCGCGAGAAGCCCTGCTCGCGCAGAATCTCGGCCGAGAACTTCGCGTTCTGCGTCGTGTTGATGCTCTTCGTCTCGACAAAGATCATATTTTCCGGCACGCCGAGGCTCATGAGCATGCGCTTCGCGATCTTCGCCTCGGCGCCCGTGTCCTCGTAGACCTGGCCGCCCGAGAGCAGGATCGGGATGCCGAGCTGCCGCTGGAGCCGCACGGCCGTCAGCAGGCGGTTCGCCGGATCGGCGCAGAGTGCACCGACGCCATCGACATCGGGCGAGTCCGGCATCGCGCCGCCGCCGAGCATGATGATGACGTCGCCCTGCGGATGCTCGGGCGGCCAGTACGCCGACTCGAGCCAGCCCATCGTCTTTTCCGCGACATAGCCCGTGCAGAGCAGGTAGAACGCGAACGTCAGCGCCGCGAGGATGGCCGCGATCTTCTTCTGGCGGCGCTTCTTCCACGCATACCAGGCGAGCGCGAAAAATGCGACGATGAAGATGCCCGGCGGCAGCACCCAGCTCGCGCCGAATTTCAACAGATAGACCATGATGTCACGCCGTGCCCCCTCAAAAAGAAAAGCGCAAATTCCCGGCAAAAAGAGGAATCTCCGCAAATGGTATCGAACAAGTCAGTAGAAACTATTTTAGCAGACTTCCCTGAAAAAGGAAAGGCAGAGAAAAGGAGAGTTTTCCCATGGCATTCATCGAACCGAATCCCACGCAGGCCACGGAAAAAGCAGGCGGCAAAGGCACGATCACGATCGTGAAGCTCCTGACGGACAAAGAGCTCGACGGCAAGTGCGACATGTACGCGAAAGTCATCATCCCGCCGACGTGCTCCATCGGCGTCCACGAGCACCACGGCAACACGGAGACGTACCACATCCTCTCAGGCACGGCACTCTACAATGACAACGGCAAGGAGGTCACGCTGCACGCTGGCGCAACGACGTTCTGCCCTGATGGCGAGAAGCATGGCATCGAGAACGCATCGAAGACGGAAGACCTCGTGTTCATGGCGCTGATTATCAAAAAATAATTTCTGGAAAGAAAAAGTGAGCGGCCGCACGGATGTGCGGCTGCTCACTTTTTTCGGATGTTCACCAATGATACTTCTCGCCACGCTGGATCTTGAACGCGCGGTAGATCTGCTCGACGAGCAGCAGGCGCACCATCTGGTGCGTGAACGTCATGCGCGAGAACGACAGGCGGCAATCAGCGGCATGACGGACAGCCTCGGAGAGGCCGAACGCGCCGCCGATCAGGAACGTGATGCTGCTGCGTCCCTGCACCATGAGGCGGCCGAGCTCGTCCGCGAGCTCCTCGCTGCTCTTTTCTTCGCCATAGACATCGAGGACATAGAGATAGCTGCCATCGGGCACCTGCTTGAGCAATCGCTCGCCTTCGCGATCGAGGACTTGCTGCTTCTCGGCATCCGACGGCGCGTCGGGCATCTTTTCCTCGTGAATCTCGCGAATCTCGAACTGCGTGAACGGAGTCAAACGTTTTTTATATTCTGTAATGCCAGCTGTCAGATATTTCTCTTTCAGCTTGCCAGCACAGACAATCGTGATTTTCATAAATGTGCAGCGGCGCGGAAGTCCTGTTCCTCGCTCTTGGCATCCGTCGCGATTTCTTCTTCGTAGATGTACGTCGGCGCGATTTCAAAACCGTTGAAGCGCGTCGCGGAGACGGAGGTGTAGGCACCCATGTCCGTTGCGAGGACGTGGTCGCCGATCTGGAGGCGCGGCGTCTCGTAGTCTTCGTAGAGCACGTCGATGCCGTCGCAGGACGGACCTGCGATCGTCGCTTTCTCCACGGGGCCGTTCGCGAACGTGAAGAGCGGATAGTGCCAGTGGTCAAAGAGAATGCCCGAGAACGCACCGTAGATGCCTTCGTCGAGGATGTACCACGGATGGCCATTGCGGTCTTTCGTGCCGATGACGGACGCGACGAAGTTCGCGGCCGTACCAGGGATGAAGCGGCCCGGCTCGCAGCAAACGTTCATCGTCGGGAAAAGGCGCACGATCTGGCGGTCGATGGTCTCCATCATGGCCGCGACGTCGACGGCGAGGCCATCGATGTCGGGCACGGGGAAGCCGCCGCCGATGTCGAGGTCGGTGAGGTCGAGGCCGGCAGCTTTCGCCTCATCGAAAAGTCCGTGAACGAAGAGCAGCGCCTCTTCATAGGCCGCCGTCGAAAGGGACTGGCTGCCGACGT
>Ga0256406_1006877_pt1 | contig 11136 bp, 4 predicted proteins | sample RumenRJG_03DNA_FD_185986 | JGI IMG/M metagenome (GOLD analysis project Ga0256406, IMG submission 185986) | Bovine rumen microbial communities from Lethbridge, Alberta, Canada - RJG_03 | ecosystem: Host-associated > Mammals > Digestive system > Stomach > Rumen | place: Canada: Alberta | collected...
AACTCTACCAATTCCAGACAGAGGGCGAGAAGCCCCAGGTCATGGAGAATGTGGAAGTGCTCACTGACGATGACAACATCGTGAATGGAATCGAGTTCGAGACAGACGGATTCTCAGTATATGGCATCGTCGGAACAGTGATCGAGAAGAATGTACTGGCGAGTGACGGGAAGAACTATAAGGTAACTGTTACATATGGGGCCGAAACCGGGATCCCGGAGGGGGCAGAACTGGAGGTTGAGGAGATACTGCCGGGTGAAAACGGTGATGCAAGTACGTCCTCTGCTTACGACGAGTATGTATCAAAGACTGAGAATGCGCTGGGAATGGAAGAAGGCAGCGCGGGATATATCCGGCTGTTTGATATCAAGATTGTGGATAAGGATGATCATGAGATTAAGTACCAGCCGGCGGAGGGTACTGCTGTTGACGTGTGCATTGAGCTGGCGGACAACGAGAGCGAAGAACTGAGTGTCGTGCATTTTGCGGATGGAGCAGAAGAAGGAGACAAGGTAGACGCAGAGACCGATGGGCAAGTCGTAATGTTTGAGGCAAATGGGTTTTCTGTCTATGCTGTTTTCGGAACAACAATTGAGAAGACTGTGCTTGCGAGAAACGGGCGCAATTACAGAATTACTGTGACTTATGGACCGGAAGCAAAGATTCCGGATGATGCGGATCTGAGTGTGGAGGAGATTCTTCCGGCGGAAGATCTTGAAGACGGTGAGACCGATCTCTGGCAGGAGTATGTCTTCATGGTAGACAGTGCTCTTGGCTGGGAAGATCAGATGGCCTCTTATATCAGGCTGTTTGATATCAAGATCGTGAAAAAAGGTGATTCGGAAATAAAGTACCAGCCGGCGGAAGGGACGACTGTCGATGTAAAAATCGAGCTGGCTGATAAGGAGACCAGTGAAGAGGCAGTCGCTAATACGCAGGTAGTACATATTGCTGATGGGGCTGAGAACGGCGATGTGATAGACAGCCTGGCAGTCGAAGGAAATGAACTCCGGTTTGCCGCAGAAGGTTTTTCTGCCTATGCAATCGTAGAGGGGCCGGCAGCTGTCGAGCTTGGCTGGACCAAAGTGGCCGGGGTTGCCGATCTTGATGAAACGGGGTTCTACATCGGACATACAGGCGGCTACTATTTTATGGATGAGCTGGTTGATGATGGAAGCAGAATAGGCATTAGAAAGACCAAACCTGCCAGCGGAAATCCGCCGACGACTGGAAATCAGGTCGCGGCTTTGTACTATTTTGAAAGGGTTTCGGGAACGGAAAACCAGTTCTATATTTACTGCAAAGATGGTGAAACCAAAAAATATGTTGCTGCCGATACATCATCCAAGAGCCTCCTGTATGCAAATCAAGAGGCAGTCAGGACCGCATTCACAGTGACGCGGAATAATGATGGTTCTTTCTACATAAAAACGCCGGATAACTGGTATTGGAACATGCAGGGCGGTACAGGCGGAGCCCGTTTCTGCGTATGGAATGTGGCGAACGCTGATGGAAAACTGAATATCTGGAACCAATTAAGCGAAGTGACTGCAGATCCCTATGGCCTGGATGATTCAACTTACGGCCTGCTTTTCTGGGATGAGAGTCTTTATGGCAAAGCCATGATGACAAGTTCCGGGAACGCGAATGCCCTGGATGCAAAGGCACTGATGGTTCTGGCTACGGCGGACAACAAAAAACAGCTGTTCGTACCGAATGACAGTGATATTTCCATGTGGACCTTCCACTGGTATCATGACGATTATTATTATCTGACCGCCTCTGTCGATGGAAGCACAAAGTACCTGAAGATCGGTACAAACGGCCTGTCTCTGGTTGACAGTGAGAGTGAGGCAAGTCAGATCCAGGTGGTGCCGGGAACCGGTGCCCATGCAGGCCAGATCTGTCTGAAAGTGGGTAATACTACGCTGACCTACAGCGGAGCCGCAGAGACAGGCTTCTCCACAGGAGGCATTGTCGGATCAGAGTGGCTTAATCTTGTGGAGCCTTCCGAGCTTACTTCTGACTACCTTAAAACCTATTCAGCCAGCAAGGTCAGTGTTTCGGATGAAAACATCACGACCGGATCAAAGGTCATCGTGTATACCCGCGCATGGAACGAAGAGGCCCATAAGTACGAGTACTTTGCCATTGATCACGATGGAACGCTGGTGCCGTGCTATGAGAACGGTGATTCCATTGAATGGGTTGGTAATATCATCAATACAATGCTCTGGCAGTTTACGGAATATGAAGATAACGGGGCGCCGAACTATTTCTATGAGCTTTATAACGAGTATGAACAGAAATATCTGGCTCCGCAGGTGACAGGCGGTCAGATCATATCGGATTCGCCCGTCGGCATCAACATGAACGGGCGCCGCTATGGCCAGTATTATTCCAACATTCTGGCATGGGATGCGGATAATTATTCCTATGCCGGATTGAAGGTTGAGAACGGCCAGATCGTTTCCTGCCCGAAGGCGGAAGCGATGGATTTTTACTTTGCGGTCATGCAGGATGTACCGGTCGATGACGCGCTGACGACAGTAAAGACGGTCGATCACACCCAGTACGGTATCACCATGAAGGTGGTGGATTTTAATAGCAAAGTGGCTTCGCATGACGGCTCTCCTACCACTGAGGAGCAGGATTCCGTTATGGGATACAGCGGTTTTTCGGAATGGAAAGCGCAGGGGGGTATGCTGAGCACGAACCTTGGAGAAGACGGCTACCCAACTGCCACTAATACAGGAAAATCGCTTTCCCAGCTTTTCCAAAATGGCAAGGAGAAGGAGGTCAATCATCTCTTTATTCAGAGTACCTTCAATGCCAGCGGGTATTATGAATTCGACAGCGCGCAGAATTTCGCAAGCCTGAACGGAGCGGCAGGCGGCACTTATACAAGTGATTTTACCGGTGATTTTACCGTCTATAAGCAGATCGGCACCTATGATACCACAGCGAAGAATACACTGAAGCATGGCCAGTTCCTGCCTTTCAATAATATCGAAGCGGGGCGGTTTGCTTCCGTGAACAAGCAGAATCTTTACTCTACGGTCGCTGCCCTTTTGCCGGACACCGATCCGAGAAAGTATGAGAATCTGTATCTTGTCAAAGATCCCGCTTCCGCGGATCTCTACTTCGGAGTAGAGCTGGAGGCCAGCTTTACCCAGACGCCAAGCGGTCTGGACGACTGGGGACATGACATTATCTTTGAATTTACCGGTGATGATGACTTCTGGCTGTATGTAGATGGCGAGCTGGTCATTGATCTGGGCGGTATACACAGTGCGCTGCCGGGCTCTGTAAATTTCAGGACAGGCGATGTTTATATAAACGGTGACCATACCACTCTGCTGGATCTGTTCCGGGAGAACTATAAGAAACGCAATCCCATAACGAGTGATAATGACCCTGTCCTGATCGCGCATCTGAAAAAATACTTTGACTATGATGAGACAACGCAAACGTTCAGCCCGATATTCAGGGACTATTCTACCCACAAAATGAACATCTTTTACATGGAGCGGGGCGGCGGCGCATCCAACCTTCACATGCGCTTCAACCTGGCTTCTGTAAAACCGGGGACGGTGGAACTGAGCAAGGAACTGGCGGGGGTTGATGAATCTGAAACACATATGGCGGAGTTCGCCTATCAGATCAAATATAAGAAAAAAGACGGTACGGAACATTTACTGACAAACGGAGTGCCGGGCGTTGACGACCCGAATGATTATGTGTTCTATAAAAACACCACCAATCCGGTGACCTTTGACACATACAAGGAGATCGGGGGGATTCGTTACGATAACGTCTTTACTGTGAAACCGGGCGAGACGGTGGTGATCAATTTCCCCACTTTCGGTATGGATCATGAGGAGATAGAGTCATATTCCGTTATAGAGTGCGGCGTAAACACGGCGGTTTATGAAAATGTTTCTGTCAACGGAACGGCCCTGGAAGGAGTTTCGGTAAGCGGTGCGGATAACAGAAAAGACTATGGCATTGATTATCAGTCTACGGATGCCCGCCCGAGGGTCAATTATGTAAATACGGTTAATCCGGATGCCATGAGGACACTGACGTTCAGCAAAAAGCTGTACGACGCGGATGGGAAGACGCCGATCACCAAGGATTCCACCACCTTTGACTTCCGTCTCTATTTCGGGACGGAGTCGGATCCGGATCCTGCGCTGGCCAATATGTATACCTACCATGTGAAGGATAAGGATGGATACTATTGCAGGTGGGATGCGGCAAATCAGAGATTTGAAAAGATTGAAAGCGGAATCACTGATTATGACTCACTTTCTGAGGAACAGAAAACTGCCGCAAGCTTCAGCACTTCCATGAACGGTGCCATCTCAAGAATTCCGGTGGACTACACCGTGGAAGTGCGCCAGATCCTGGCAGGGACGAAGTATAAGGTGCAGGAACGTTCCTGGGAGATGCCGGATGGCTATTCCTTCCAGAAGTATGTGTATTATGATGATTATGATCTGAGCGGCGGTGATCCTCCGGCTCCGACACAAATTTACAGCGGAGACGATTCGGATTCAGTTGCCGATGCAGGCGCGCCGGACAGTACCAGCCATGAGGGTACATATTATAATGTGATTGAAACGAATAAAGATCCGCATGTGGATGTCTGCAACCTCAAGGGGTGGGGACTTCGCGTGAACAAGGTCTGGACGGATGCCGATTACATGAAAGGCCGGGATACCGCATACTTTGCAGTCTTTACCCCGCACAACGAGAATGCGCAGGGCCATGGCCAGGGTTTATGGGATTATGTTGATGATACCCTCTATGCTATGCCTTACGGTACAACGACGCTGTACTGGTATTGGCTGCGGCTGCCTGTGAATGTTTCGTTTGATGACTACGCTGTCTACGAAGTGGAGATTAAAAATGCGCATCCTGTGCCTGTGACAGACGAGAATGGCAAAGTCACCAACGCTGATCCAGAGCATTTCCAGTGGGTCGGAGAAGGAGAGGCGCTGACTCTCAATGGGACCCAGAAGGGGGAGACGGTACCTGCTGCTTTTACCTATTCCGTACACTATACGAAAGGTGAGATTTCTGCCGAAACAAATGTCCGCGTGGATACGGTGACCAACGACCGGCCGGGCATCATCCTGAAAAAGGAGGATTGGAATGGGAAAGCGCTGGCCGGCGCGACATTCACGCTTACAGAAGCCGGCAGTGATGTCCCGATCGGAACATTTACCTCCGATGCGGAGGGGAACATCACGACAGCTTTCCTCAGCGAAAATAAAGACTATACATTGACGGAAACCGTCGCGCCGCAGGGTTATCATGGCCTGGAAAAAGACATGACAATACGGATAGACGGCAGCAATCATGGAAATGAGGCCGGTGCCAATGGCAGTACCGTAGAGGTAAGCGGAGTGGATGGCGCGTATTACACCCTGACCCAGGCAAGCGGAACCACACCCGCAGAGCTGGTTATTAAAAACCGTCCTTATATGCTGCAGGCCATTAAACAAGATGGAGATACGGAAATAAAACTGGAGGGGGTTCATTTTGAGCTCCATAAGCAGGTGACAGTGGACGGTGTAACAGCCTTTGATGAAGCTGTGATGGAGGGATACGAGGATCTGGAAACGGATCAGGACGGCCTGGTTCCGATGATTGACAATACGCTTCCGGCCGGCACCTATCAGCTGCGGGAGAAAGCTTCGCTAAGCGGTTACCAGGATTTGCCGAACTATGTTGAATTCAGTGTGAGTAAAACAGGTATGATCAGCCTGCTGCCTTCAATGGATGGTAAATCCTGGATAGAGCTGAGGACTTCGAATGGCTCATCAGGCAGCGGTGTTTCTGATGATCCGGCTGCAGCTGACGGCACACTTGTCTATACGATGATCATCAAAAACTACATTGATGCGTCCGTAACGATCAAAAAGGTGGATCAGAAGGGAGCAAATCTCCCTGGGTCAAAATTTCAGCTCTGTAAATACGGAACAAGCTGGAAAGTTGTAGATGGATACAGCGAGATCGACCTGACAAAGGTAAACAGCAAAAAGCTGACAGGGCTGTCAGTGGGAAGATACCGCCTTGAAGAAACGCAGTCTCCGGATGGATATGTAATACTGATAAAGTATACGTACTTTAATATTGCGCAGAACGGAACTGCCTCTTTGACAGATGAGGAGGGTACAGGAAGCAACAGCAATCAATATGCAAGCATATCCGGGAATACCATTACCGTAAAGAATATTCCAGGTGCGGCGCTTCCGAGCGCCGGCGGTCCGGGCACCGGCCTGCTCTACCTTCTCGGCACCATGTTGATGGCACTCGCCGGAGCAGTGTTCGTGCTGAGGAGGAAAAGGAGAGATGCAGCTTGATACGGTGGTCCAGGCACTTGGGCTTACACGATTCTCGGCAGCATCCTGATCCTTGAAGCGGGCGTACTGCTATGGAGGAGACGTAGAATAATTTAACACAGTATTTCAGAGAGGCTGGTCTTCAGGAAACTGGAGATCGGCTTTTTCTCACAATTCCTCTCGACAAAATGCGTTTATACGCATATAATGTATCTGTTAGAGTTTACAGGCATTATGGGGAAAAACCATGGACTATATCACAATTCAAGAAGCAGCTGCAAAGTGGGGTCTCAAAGAAAGACGTGTGCAGGTCATGTGTCAGGAGGAGAAGATACCAGGCGTTAGGCGATTTGGACATTCATGGGCAATTCCGGCAGATGCCGAAAGACCAGCAGATGGCAGAGTAAAGTCCGGAAAATATATCAAGAAGAAGGATGGTGCTGACAATGACTGATGCGCAGCAGAGAGAATCCGCCAGACAGTTTTTCTATAAGTGGAACGGCAAAGGGAAAGAAGATGAGGACGCTCGCTCGTATTGGATCGATATCCTTCAGAATATTCTCGGCGTGGAGAATGTAACAGACCGTGTGGAGTTCGAGAAGAAGGTTGTCGGCGGTGATGGAAACACGAAGAGAATCGATGTTTACATTCCGGAGACACACGTCCTGATAGAGCAGAAGAGCCTCGGCATTACTCTCGATAAGCCGCAGGCTGGTCACAGCGGAATGACACCATACGAGCAGGCAAAAATGTACGATAACTACCTGCCGTTTGATGAACGCGCCCGTTGGATTGTTACTTCCAACTTTGCTGAGATCTGGATCTATGACAGAAATGCTGCGAAGCCGGAACCGGTCAAGATCACGTTGATGGAGCTCCCGGAAAAGTACCATATGCTTGACTTCCTTGTGAACAAAGAGGTCAAGAAGGTCACTGACGAGATGAAGATCTCCCTGCAGGCCGGTGAGCTTGTTGGCAAGCTTTATGATGCCTTCCTGAAGCAGTACAAAGATCCGGAGAATGAGGAGACGCTGAAGAGCCTCAACAAGCTATGCGTCCGAATTGTATTCTGCCTTTACGCCGAGGACGCATCCGTCTTTGGCAAAAAGAGCATGTTCCATGACTATATGCAGCAGTTTGATGCCTCACACGCCCGTAAGGGTCTGCGGGATCTGTTCCGTGTGCTGAACCAGAAGCCAGAAGACCGTGATCCGTATCTCGCAGATGATGATCCGATGCTGGCAGCATTCCCGTATGTCAACGGCGGCCTGTTTGACGGCGACGATATCGAGATCCCGCCCTTCACTGATGAGATCATGGATCTGCTGCTCCGCAAGGCCAGTGATGATTTTGACTGGTCGGAAATCAGCCCGACCATCTTCGGCGCTGTGTTTGAGAGCACGTTAAATCCGGAGACCCGGCGTTCCGGTGGTATGCATTACACGTCAATCGAGAACATTCACAAAGTCATCGACCTGCTTTTCCTCGATGACCTGAAAGCGGAATTTGAGGAGATTAAGAGTATCCCCGTGCTGCGGACACAGGAGAAAAGGCTCCACGCCCTGCAGGATAAGCTGGCGTCTCTGTCGTTCCTCGATCCGAGCGCAGGCAGCGGGAATTTCCTCACGGAATCGTACTTACAGCTTCGTAAACTGGAGAATGAAATCCTACGCATACTGACGCACGGGCAGATTCAGTTCGGTTACGCAGATATGACCCCGATCAAGGTTTCCATCAGCCAGTTCTACGGCATCGAGATCAATGATTTCGCTGTCACGGTCGCTCGGACGGCGCTGTGGATTGCAGAAAACCAGATGCTCAAGGAGACCGAGGACATCGTCCATATGCAGCTGGACTTCCTGCCGCTGAAGACGAACGCATATATCGTTGAGGGAAATGCCCTGCGGATCGACTGGAATGATGTGGTGGACAAGAGCAAGCTGAGTTTCATAATGGGAAATCCGCCTTTTGTCGGCACAAAAATGATGAATAAGCATCAAAAAGAGGATACCAAGTCAGTCCTTGGGAAATGGAAGAATTATGGAACATTGGACTATGTTGCTTGTTGGTATAAAAAGGCATCAGAGTATATCAATGGCACAAGAATACATGCTGCATTTGTTTCTACAAATTCCATTACGCAGGGTGAACAAGTTGCTCCTCTTTGGGAACCATTATTCGAGGAACTAAAAATACACATTGATTTTGCTTATCGAACATTTCAGTGGGACAGTGAGGCAAGCATCAAAGCACATGTGCATTGTGTCATAATCGGATTCAGTCAGGATTCAAAATTGTTCACGAAGTATATTTTTGAAGAGGGAAGAGCTGCAAAGGCTGAGCATATCAATCCGTATCTTGTTGATGCTCCGACAGTTTATATAGAATCTCGAAAGACTCCTATTTCAAAGAATGCTCCAATCATGTACATTGGATGTGAAATGAAAGATGATGGCTTCTATACGCTTTCTGAAGAAGAGAAGGATGAAGTCATTTCTAAGTATCCCGGTATTGAGCAGTTTATCCATCCTTACTATATGGGAAAAGATATGATAAGCCGGAAACCGAGGTACTGCTTCTGGCTTAAAAATGCAAACCCCTCTGAAATCCAAAAGTATCCTTTTGTCTTAGATAGAATTGAGAAGGTACGCGAGTTCCGTCTTTCGTGTCCAAGCCCTGACACGAATAGATATGCTGAGTTACCAATGCTTCCTGTGCGTCTTCGTTATTATAGTGAAGATCGAAATACTGAGGCTTTAGCAATACCGAAAGTATCCTCACAAAATAGACGTTATATTCCGATGGATGTAATTGGCGCCGATGCAATTGCAGGAAGTAAGCTGTTTCTTGTCCCGAGCGTCGGATTATTTGCCTTTGGAGTTATGACTTCAAATGTTCACATGTCTTGGGTACGTACGGTATGTGGTAGACTAAAAAGTGACTACAGCTACGCCAGTAACGTCGTTTATAATACCTTCCCATGGCCTGATCCTTCAGATGTACAGAAAGCAGCTATTGAGAAGGCAGCCCAGGGGATTCTTGATGCCCGCGCTCTTTACCCTGATGCCTCCCTTGCCGATCTATACGATCCTTTGACAATGCCTCCAGAGCTTCGGAAAGCACATACAGCCAATGACCGCGCCGTTATGCATGCATATGGTATGCCGATCAAAGAGACTGATGAGGCTTCCTGCGTTGCATGGCTGATGAGGCTGTATCAGGAGAAAGTGGGTGAGCAGAAATGACAGAAAGGAGACCTTTTGCCGTGAAGTCCCATGATGTTCATCTCGATTCCGAATATACGCAGTGGATCGCGGAAGTAAAAGACCGCTATCGAAGAGCACAGATCAAAGCTGCCGTCAAAGTGAATTCGGAACAGCTTCGTTTCAACTGGCAGCTGGGGCGTGATCTTGTCATAAAGAAGGCAGAGGAGAAGTGGGGAACAGGCGTGGTAGAGCAGGTCAGCCTTGACTTAAAAGCAGAGTTCCCTGATGTTACGGGCTTCAGTACCACAAATCTGTGGTATATGAAAAAGTGGTATCTGTTTTATGCCAGCGCGGAAACTGATAGAGAAGCTTTTGACTCATTGACAGGGCTACAGGGGAACGGTCAAAAACTCCACCATCTTGGTGGAGAAAGGAATTACCCTGAAAGACTCCACCAGTCTGGTGGAGAAATAGAATTTCCGTTGTTGTTATCATATGTGCCATGGCGACATCACATAGAAATAATCACGAAATGCAAATCCCTGGATGAGGCATTGTTTTATATCAGAAAGACAATCGAAAACGGATATAGCAGAAGCGCACTGCTCAATGTGATCGAGGCTGATTATTATCACACTTCCGGTGCAGCAATCACGAATTACAGCGATCGACTGCCGCTGCCCCAGGCACAGCTGGCGCAGGAGATTACGAAAGGAAACTACGATCTCGGATTCATTACGCTTCCGGTTAATTACGACGAGAAGACTCTCGAAAATGCTCTTGAACAGAATATCACTCGTTTCCTTCTTGAGCTTGGGACCGGCTTTGCCTTTGTCGGAAGACAGAAGGAGATTGTTGTCTCGGGGAAAACCCGAAAAATCGACCTGCTGTTTTATCATATCCGGCTGCGCTGCTATGTGGTTGTGGAGCTGAAGGTGACTGCTTTTGAACCGGAGTTCGCTGGAAAGCTGAACTTTTATGTAAGTGCTGTCGATGAGTTGATCAAATCGGCGGATGATAATCCGACAATCGGCCTTCTGATCTGCAAGGACATGGATCGGACAGAGGTACAGTGGTCTTTCCGAAATGTGAGTACGCCACTCGGCGTTGCAACCTATAGCAACGTTCAGATAGCAAACATGGAAGCCGTTCTGCCCACAGTTGAACAGATTGCAGAAAGAGTACGGCTGGCGGAGGAAGAGTTTAATCTTTCCCGAGAGGCTGCCGAAAAGGAACAGTGATCCGCGCAATTAACACCCTTCCCACTCATCTTTCTTAAACAACGATTCATCAGAAGCGGTGATCTCGGCCACATCGGCCAGCGGGATGACTGCTTCATCTATTTTGGTTACACCAGTCTCCTCCGGATCGACTTTCCAGGAGTTCTGTTCGTTCATCTTTGTTCACTAATCCTGCAGAATTGACTTGATATATGTCCGCTTCAGAGTGATTTGCAGATTGTCGGGCTAAACGGACATCTGTGCCATATTCGGCGGACAGTCTGAGACATAATTAGCGGACAAGTAAGGACACATTAACCGGACAATAGATCTTCAGATATAATAAGCGCATCTCCT
>Ga0256406_1006878_pt1 | contig 11135 bp, 8 predicted proteins | sample RumenRJG_03DNA_FD_185986 | JGI IMG/M metagenome (GOLD analysis project Ga0256406, IMG submission 185986) | Bovine rumen microbial communities from Lethbridge, Alberta, Canada - RJG_03 | ecosystem: Host-associated > Mammals > Digestive system > Stomach > Rumen | place: Canada: Alberta | collected...
AACTATTCGAGGAATTTTTAAACCAAATATATCAATCCGACCCAAAGATGAAACTTAATTCGTATCAGTGTTCAAGTTGAACTTGCAATTTACCAAAAATATTTAATTCTTCACTGCAGCTTCATGCAGTACCCATGCCCAACCGCCGCAAAAGACGGGCTCAGTGCCAGCAGCTCTTCCTTCAATTTATTCCGTTTCTTTTCATCCACGACTCTGTCCGGCCCAATTGTCTGCACTTCCTCGTTCCAGTTCCCCGGAATCGTCTGGCCAACGCCATTTCCAAACTTGAGAAGCAGATCCGAGGAATAGAATATTCCGCTGTTCTCCTCCAGGCAGAGCAGGCCGTTCTGCAGGTGCACCTCTGCAGGATAGGAGAGGAAACGGAGATTCAGGTCTCCATCCTGTAGCGTATCCCCGCCTTTCTCTGCCTGAATGGAGCCCTGATAGCCGTATCCCGGCAGTTCCCGGGCAGCCAGCTGGCCGCAGAGAACGGTCAATTCTGGGTATGCCTGACGGAAGATCTCGACGCCGCCGGCTTCATCGGACTCCATGTGGGAGACAAAGATATATTTCAGCGGTCTGTCGCCGAGGATTTTCTGTATATCCGGGAGAATGCTTTTTGCCTGCTGCACGGTACCTGCAGCAAAGAGAATGGCCGGGTCCGCCGCATACAGGTATTGATGGATCGTAAAATCCATTGGCGGAATATATACGGAAAACTGATACAGGTCTTTTCTGATTTCCTTCATGATGAGACTCCTCTCGTGCTCTAAGGCACTGTTGACTTTTCTCTGATCTGGTCTCATTATAATAGCAACAAATGTTGCTTTCAATGACCTGTGCCTTATCTGCAACAAACGAGAGGAATTGTGGTTTTCATGAGAAGAAAAAATGAGACGGGCGATACCATGATGGACTATATGGTCGAGGCGCTCCTTCTTCTGATGAGGGAGAAATCCTACGACAAGATCAAAATTGGTGAAATCACGGAAAAAGCCGGCGTGGATCGCACCACGTATTACCGCCATTTTCACTCCAAAGAGGAAATCCTGGAGCGATACCTGCGGGCATTAAACGCAGAGTTCATGAGAGAATACCATTCCTGTGGAGAGCCGGATTTTCAGGAATACTTACGAATCATTTTTCAGGTGTATTACGCGCACAAAGACGAACTGCTTCTCATCTATAAGGCGGGGTGCGCCTCTCTTCTTCTCCCGGTTCTGGAGGAGGGGTTCCATTTTGAAGAATACCGAAAGAATGCATCCATAGGCAAGCAGTACGAAGTGTCCTACATTATCGGGGGAATCTATAACAATCTGCTTTTCTGGCTATCCAGGGGCATGAAGGAGACGCCGGAGGAGATGTGTGCCATTGCGCTTACATACCGTCCGGAGGGATCTCTCACGATGCTGAACGTCTGAAGAAAATTATTTATTTGATTCCCACCAACAGCGTCGACCCCGCCAGCCCCAGCCACTTCGCCTCCCTCGGCGACATGAAGACCTTCGACGTATCAATGAGCTCCACTTTTTCGTAGCCCATGTCCTTCAGGCGCTTGACGAATACGTCCATATCTCCGTAGCGAGGTGCGGACATGATGTCGTGGATGGCGAATGTGCCGCCCTTCTTCAGGACGCGCAGGGTCTCGAGGAGCAGGTCCTGCTTGTTCTGGCCGGCAATGTTGTGGTAGACGTAGTTGCTGGTCACTGCGTCGAACGTGCCGTCGGGGAAGTCAAGGTGCAGTGCATCGCCCGGCTGGAAGGAGACATTCGTCACGCCCTCCGCCTTCGCATTGTTTTCGCAGAGCGGTTTGTTGAAGGACGCATACTCCTTGCCCCATCGATCCACGCCCAGCATGGACGCATTCGGGTTTCGCTTGGCACAGGCAATGGTCAGGGCGCCGCTCCCGCAGCCCACATCGAGGCCGCGGCCGCCGTCGGGGAGTTTCACATGGTCGGCAACCCCCTCGATGATCTGCCGGGACATCTGCCGCTTGCCGTTGTAATCAAAGGCGCGGTACCAGGAAATACCAAGGACAGAGAAGAAAAACATGCCGAGCGTCAGCACCCCAAAGACAATGGACAGGACAAGTCTCGCGGTGGGCGATTCACTCATGACTCCAACAACGGCCAGCACGAACAATACCAGCGCAGCCGCTGCACCTGCAAGGATCGAAATCAGCATGCCTTTCGGCATCCAGTTTTTGTAGTCGGGTTTCATAGAGCACCTCCGGTCAATTAGTTAGTATTTGCTAACTAGATTGTAGCATAGGAGATTGTGGACGGCTATACAAAAATGATGGTATTATGTTTTCAGGTACTCCGCCTCCACGGAGAATAATAGGAAAGAAGATTACATATGATTTCATTTCTGATTCTTCTGGCCGTGGCACTTGTCGTGTCGGCAATCGGCTTCAAAAAGTATGTGTGGTTCATCTCCATCGGGTATGGATTTTCCATTGCGGCCATCGGTGTCGCTATGCTCATCATGTACCGCAACACCCTGGACGTGGGCACCATCTTGGCCTGTGCCCTGCTCATCATCTATGGATGCCGGCTCGGCGGGTTTCTCACCTACCGGGAGATGCGGTCAAAGAACTATAACGCGTCTATGAAGAAGGAAATTAAGGACGGCTCAACGGTCTCCCTGGGCGCCAAGTTCGCCATCTGGATTTCCTGTGCCCTCCTCTATGTCTGCGAGGCGAGCCCGGTCATGTATCGGCTGGAGAACGGAATTTCGACGAATGCCGCTCTCATTACTGGCCTGATCATCAGCGCCTGCGGCCTCATCCTGGAGTCCACCGCAGATTATCAGAAGAATAAGGCGAAGAAAAAGAACCCCCACCGGTTCGTCGACACCGGCGTCTTCCGCGTCGTGCGATGCCCGAACTACCTCGGCGAAATCCTGATGTGGACCGGCGTCTTTGTCGGCGGCATCACCGCAATTCACGGTGCACAGTGGATTGCTGCCATCATCGGCTACGTCGGCATTGTCTACATCATGTTCGGCGGCGCCCGCCGGCTGGAGCTGCGGCAGAACCGCAACTATGGCGACGACCCGGAGTATCAGGCGTATGTGAAGAAGACGCCGATCGTGCTGCCGCTGGTGCCGCTGTATAGTGTGGCGAAGTATAAGTGGCTGGTTGGGTAAAAACTGAATCGCCCACGTAGCTTCGTGTTTTTTCAAAAAAAATTCCAACGAATTCGTTATAACGAGTTCGTTGGAATTTTTCGCGTCGTAAACAGCAGGATGCGGTTTCGGCACAGGGAAATTAGTTACTAAAACATTAGACAACCGGCACGTGGCTGCTCGAAATTGGGAATGACAGGAAGTTTAAGTCATGGCCATAGCTGGTGTAGACGTGAACCGGATAAGAGGTCATGGTGTTTGCTTTTGCAACCACTTCGTCAATGTCGCCGTGGGCAAAGAGCTGCTGATCGGCATATTTCGCCAGTGCATCGCCCTGGTCATTCTTGGGAAATTCCACACGGACGACTGGGTCTCCCTCATTGTTTCTCTTGGCGATCAAGCCCGGGAGTGCCGCTTTAAACGAATCATAGGAAGTGAAATATAGCTTATTTTTCTTGAAGTAGTCCTGGTCGTCATAGATGCAGTCAGACCAGTCCGTAATGTACTGTTTGCTGTAATCGTTTTCAGCGAAACCCCAGCGCTCTGCCTGTCGCTTGGGCATATTCATATGAGAATAGATTGGTGTTACCAAAGGTTTGGCATCGCTGCTCATGTCGCCGCTGATTGAACCACCAATGTTTGTCACATAGCGTTTTCCATTCAGCTGAACAATGTCCCATGCGAAGTCACCGGCGCCCAGCTTGCCATAGACGACCCAGCATTTCAGGCCAAGCATGTTGCAGAAATATTTAAATCCACGAGCAATATTGTTTATGTCGCCGCCATGATTGTAGAGGATTGCTTGTACTGCGCCCGCATCGCCGCTGCTGCCAAAATTATTGGTCTTGTAGTTGCAGGTGGTGGAAATTTTGGAGAAGACATACTTCTCCTTGTCGTAGTCGCTGCCATATTTCGGGGCGCCGGCGAGGAAGGCCTGTACGTCTTTCATAACCCCGCGATACGCAGTGGGATTATTGAATTTATTGACATCGGTAGTCGGGTTCTCCGTATTTGTGGTCGCAATGTTGCCGAAATATTCGGAGGCAGCGCTATTGTAACTGCCATCAAAGATATCCGACAGGTCACCTGTCTGTCCATGCCCTGTAGATTTTGCAAATGCCGAAATTCCCGGTACAAAGCAGCAGACTGCCATGAGAATTGCCATAACAGTAGCCACGATTCGATTTGATTTTCGATTGGTCGTCATGTCTATTTCATCCTTTCTAAGAATTGAAATCCTTATTGCAAGGAATTGACGGCGACTTTGTGGCAAATGTTTTTTCTCTGGAGCATTTCAGAAAAACTATCTTCTCACAGCTGCTCCGGTCCGAATTTCTGCCCCTCCGGCGGCGCATTCGGCGGGCGATTCAGTCTGACCTTACCACAGACTTCGGACCCCGACCGAACAAATTGCTCCGCCAGACTTAACTTCAGTCATAGCCAATAAATTTCCCCTTTTTGGTCCTAATATTTTTCGGACCGTGAACGGAAAATAAGGTTGGTTTTACTGAAAATAGGACCTAAAGGGTTGAGAAGTTCGGTCGTGGATGAAAATTAGCTGCGAAAAAACTGAATCGACCACCGCTGGAGGGGCCGCGAAGCAGCCAATTCGGTCTAAAATTGGCCAGATGGCGAATCCGGTCTGAATCGCTCCGGCCTGGGCGAGGGAGCTATACATTGCCTGCTCCTTCCAGCTGTTATGTATGAGAAAAAAATCGGTCCGACGGAAAACATAATACACTCGGGGCCCTTTTCATCGATCCTGTATGAGAAAAATCGTCATCAAATCGAAAAACATAGTACATCGCCCCTCCATATCGAGATTTCTGTATGAGAAATTTTTCATTGGACACAGTGCGTCTCATACAATGCCCTCGAATATGGCTCGTAGTGTATGAGCCAGCTCATACATTGATCGTTGAATTTGGCACCAGTGTATTATGTTTTCGCGAATCATGACGATTTTTCTCATACATTGAGGCTAAGAATCGAGTGAGATGTATAGGACCGGGGCTGAATCGCCCAAAATTCGCCGACGTGGGTCCCAAACAAGGCCACTGCAGGCACCCGGCCATCATCCGCCCCTATTTTCAGGCAAAAAAATTCCAACGAGTTCGTTGGAATTTTTGGCGGCAAAAACAGCAAAATGCGTTTTCGGCATATTGCACAAGAGCACCCCAGAGCCTCACGGCCCCGGGGTGCCCCTCTTTATCATGGAGTAAGTAACGGTTTATTCGTAGTCGACGACGTTGGCCCACTTCAGGAGCAGGTCCTTCTCCTCCGGGTTGCCCTTGACGGACTGGGAGGCGGCGACGATGGGAATCCAGCGCTGGATGTTGGCCTTCGGGAGTTCGCTCTTCGTGACGAACAGGTCGAGGTACTTGTCGGCCAGATCCTTGTCGCCGGAGAGGCGGAAACCGGTCAGGGCGAACAGCAGGTAGGTGCGGGCTGCGTCAGCGGAGCGGTTGCCCTGAGTGGCGTGGGACCAGTCGATGATGTACTTGGCGCCGTTCGGGGTCACGATGACGTTGGACGGGTTGAAGTCGCCATGGCACAGGTAGAAGTGCTTCGGCATGGCGTCCAGACGGGTGTGGAGCTCGTAGCGGGTGGCGTAGTCCAGGTCGGTCTGGCTGATCTTGGCCTGCATTTTGTCCTTGATCTTGCGGAGGCCAGGGCACTTCTTGGAGAGGACCTTGAGCTGGAGATCGACGAACTCGTTCATGTAGTCGTCCATATTCTCCGGGTGCTCGTTCATGAGGTCCGTGAGGGTCGTGCCCTCAATGTACTCGGTGACAATGGCCCACTTGCCATTGATTTTGCAAACCTCGAGGACCTTCGGAATAGGAAGGCCGGTCTCCTCGACGCAGGCCTGGTTGTAGGCCTCGTTCAGGACGTCCTTCTTGGAGAAGTCGGAGTCAAAGACCTTGATCCGCTTGTCCCCCTCCACATAGATGGTCTTCTTTTCCCGCTCTGCGAGAACTGTGAATTTACTGGTATCCATTATATTTCCTCCCTGACTCTATCAGACACGGTCTGCCTTGGTGTTTTTTCCGTAGTAAGCGTTGAGGTACAGCTGCTTGATCTCGGAGACGAGCGGGTAACGCGGGTTGGCGCCGGTGCACTGGTCGTCGAAGGCGCAGAGGCTCATCTCGTCGAGGGTATCCATGAAGGCTGCCTCATCCGGAATGTAGTCCTTAATGGAGGGCTTAATGCCGATTTCTTCCTTGAGGGCGTCAATCTTGGCGACGAGGGCATCGAGGAGTTCCTCGTCATTCTTGCCCTTGCAGTCGAGAGCCTTGGCGACCTCGGCATACTTGTGGAGAGTGTTCGGGTACTTATACTGGGAGAACGTACCCATTTTCGGCGGGACCTCGGCGGCGTTGAAGTAGAGGACCTGGTCCATCATGAGGGCATTGGCGACGCCGTGCGGAATGTGGTGGAACGCGCCGAGTTTGTGGGCACAGGAGTGCATGACACCGAGGAAGGCGTTGGCGAATGCCATACCGGCCATGGTGGCGGCGTTGGCCATTGCCTCGCGGGCCTCCGGATCATTCGGGCCGTCGTGGTAAGCTCTCGGGAGATATTTGAAAATCAGCTTAAGGGACTCAATGGCAAGACCGTCGGTGTACGGGGTTGCCATGATGGAGGCGAGTGCCTCAAGGCAGTGGGAAACCGCGTCAATACCCGAGGAAGAGGTCAGGCCCTTCGGGGCATTCATCATCATGTCGGCATCGACAATGGCCATGTTCGGCATGAGCTGGTAGTCGGCAAGCGGATACTTGACGCCGTCGCTCTCGTCGGTGATGACGGCGAACGGGGTGACCTCGGAACCGGTACCGGCGGAAGTCGGAACGGCAATGAAGTAGGCCTTCTCGCCCATCTTCGGGAATGTGTAGACTCTCTTCCGGATGTCCATGTAACGCATGGCCATGTCGTGGAAGTCTGCCTCCGGGTGCTCATAGAGTACCCACATGATCTTTGCAGCGTCCATTGCGGAACCGCCGCCGACGGCGATAATGACGTCCGGCTCGAAGGCCTTCATGAGCTCGGCGCCCTGGACGGCGTTCTTGAGCTTCGGATCCGGCTCGACGTTGGAGAACGTGGTGAACTTGATGTTCATCTCCTCGAGCTTCTTCTCAATGCCGGCGGTGTAGCCGTTGGCATACAGGAACGTATCGGTGACGATGAACGCTTTCTTCTTGTGCATGACTGCGCCGAGCTCATCGAGAGCGACCGGCAGGCAGCCTTTCTTAATATAAGTCTTCTCAGGTGCCCGGAACCAAAGCATATTCTCTCTCCTCTCAGCGACGGTCTTAATGTTCAGAAGGTGATGAACACCTACGTTCTCCGAGACGGAGTTGCCGCCCCAGGAACCGCAGCCGAGGGTGAGCGACGGAGCGAGTTTGAAGTTGTAGAGGTCACCAATGCCGCCCTGGGAAGACGGGGTGTTGACGAGGATACGGCAGGTGCGCATGCGCTCCTGGAACTCGTCGATGATCTCTCTGTGGTTGACCTCATCGACATAGAGCGAAGAGGTGTGGCCGTAGCCGCCGCCGACGATGAGGGCCTCAGCCTTGTCGAAGGCGTCCTCAATGCTGTCGGCCTTGTACATGGCAAGGACCGGAGAGAGTTTCTCGTGGGCAAACTCTTCGGAGAAGTCTGTGGTGTCGACCTCACCGATGAGGACCTTCGTAGTCTCCGGAACGGTGACGCCGGCAAGGGCGGCAATGGTAGCGGCCTTCTGACCGACGATCTTGGCGTTCAGGGCGCCGTTGATGATGATGGTCTTGCGGACCTTCTTCTTCTCGTCCTCGTTGAGGAAATAGCAGCCGCGTCTCTGGAACTCTTTCTTCACGTCCTTGTAGATGTCCTTGTGGACAACAACGGACTGCTCGGAGGCGCAGATCATACCGTTATCAAACGTCTTGGAATGGATGATGGAGTTGACGGCGACGAGGATATCAGCGGACTTGTCGATGACAGCCGGGGTGTTTCCGGGGCCGACGCCAAGAGCTGGCTTGCCGCTGGAGTATGCGGCCTTGACCATTCCGGGGCCGCCGGTGGCGAGGATGATGTCGCAGTCACTCATGAGGAGCTGGGTCATGTCGAGGCTCGGTTTGTCGACCCAGGAGATGATGTTCTTCGGGGCACCGGCTGCAACCGCGGCGTCCAGAACGATCTTAGCAGCCGCAATGGTGCACTTCTTGGCACGGGGATGCGGGCTGATGATGATACCGTTGCGGGTCTTCAGGGCGACGAGCGTCTTGAAGATGGCGGTGGAGGTGGGGTTCGTCGTCGGAATGACGGCGGCAATGACACCGATGGGCTCGGCGATCTTCTTCACACCGAAGGAGTCGTCCTGCTCAATGACGCCGCAGGTCTTGGTGTTCTTATATTTATTGTAGATATACTCTGCAGCATAGTTGTTCTTAATGACCTTGTCTTCCATGACACCCATGCCGGTCTCCTCGACCGCCATCTGTGCCAGCGGAATCCGGGCGCTGTTGGCCGCAATGGCCGCAGCCTTAAAGATCTTGTCGACCTGCTCCTGCGTGAAGTGTGAAAACTCCTCCTGGGCGGCCTTGACTTCCTTCAGGCGCACCTCGAGTTTTTCGACACTGTCTACGATCGTCATGTCGATCTTTGGCTCACTCATAAAACTTACCTCCATGTACAATGCATTTGCAAAAGTCATATTCCCGACTTCGTTAATACTCTAACGCAGTGAATTAACTTTATCAAGACCGTTTGATAATATTTTATCAATTTGGAGGCCTGTACAGAAGTTCTTATTTTACCAATGTGTAATTTGTGGATTTTTTGTATAAAAAAGACGACTGCATCGCGGGGATTCCGCAACACACGCCGTCAATTTAATTGTTCAAAATTTATCAGCCACGAAATTCCGGTTCACCCTCGTCGGGCACGAAATCCTCCGGCACATCCTCCCGGGATGCATCCGGATCCACCTGCTTGCCCACGCTCAGGACATTCTTCTTCTCTTCTTTCCCGTAGGCAGCCGCCTGATCCTTCATGGCCTGCTTTTCCACCTGGTCACGGATGGTCTCCTGCTTCTCCACGAGGTAGCGCACCACGTCCCGCGTCAGCACGAAATTCTCCCCGAACGGGTTGATGATAATGCCATAAATGCCCTCGGAGCCCAGCAGGCTCTGGAAGTAGCCGTCAATGTCGGTGGTCAGGACGTACTCGTTGCGCGCCCCCAGATTCTTCTGACTCGTGAAGAGCGGCATCATGATATTCCCATCATTGTCGGCGATGCACTGGACCTCCACGCCGCCGCTCCTCTTCTCCCTACTCAGGTCGCGGCTCGGCTGGCGGACCGGAATGAGGATATTGGCGTTCTCATTCATGAGCTCAAGGAGCTCATCGAAGACAGCGTCGGGCTTCGGCGGTTTTTGGCCGTCTGTCTGATAGAACGCGGTAATGGCCTGCTCCAGCCCTGCCATATCGGTAATATCGTTGTCCGGATTGTAATAGACCGCAGCCTGCCATCCGTCCTCCGGCCTCCCGGAGTTCTGATAGTAGAAGCTGTGGAACTGGGCGACAATCTTGCCCAGCCGGTCATCCAGCCGTCTGTACGCCTCTTTCTCCAAATTCTCGGGAATTCCATAGTACGCCTCGGCAATGCTGCCGGCCATGGCCGCTATAGTGTCACTGTCCCCGCCCATGGAGACGGCCTTGCGGATGGTGTCCACAAACCCGCTGCCCTCAAAGAACGCGGCCAGCGCCATGGGCACCGTATCTTGACACGTCACGCTGTACTTCGCGCTCTTGCGATACTCCTTCACCGACGTCGTCAGATCATACTTGAATTCCCGCATGAGATAGTTACGGATATCCTGCTTCTCGCACCTTGCCCGTGCCAGAAAGATGGCCGCCGCAATGGCCTTGGCGCCTTTGATTCCCTCCGGGTGATTGTGCGTGACTACCGCCGTGAGCTCCGCCGCATGCAGCGTCTCGTCTAGCGTCCTGTAGAGCCAACCTGCAGCAGATACCCTCATGGCGCTTCCATTCCCGAAGCTTCCATAGGGCGGCGCGCCGTTCACTAGAATCCACGCCTGGAAGTGCCCGCCGTAGCCGCGCGCCGGGTAACTCCGCCCCAGCGACCGCATGTTCATGGCCAGCGACTCCTTGACTCCCTCGTCGTCCATGCCCCAGGAATCCATAAGTCCGAGGCCGACGGCCGCCGTCATGACGGTGTCATCTGTAAACTGCGACTTATCCGTGAACAGCGGGAAGTCCGTGCTGTGAATATTGTTCTGCTGTGCCTCATACGGGGACCCGATGATGTCCCCGAGAATTGCTCCCAACATATCCGTGTATCCTCCAAAATATTTGCTGATTTCAGTTTAACAAAAAGTGGAGTGGTGTTCAATGAGGGGGCGCCGCGTGGTGAGAGCTGTTGGTTGGATGTGGCCGCCCTGGGTGGCGGCTGGCGGCCAGCGGCGCTTAGGACTGCGGGCGGGGTGAGCCGTCATTCAGTCCTAGTTCCAGTTCCTGGCGGCAACCGGTTAGACCTTTTCTCTTTTTTTGGCGATTTAGTCTAACAAATCCAACTACTTTCGGTTTATTTCCGGCCTTCCGTTAGACCAAACGCCTCTTAAATTCCAATATGGTCTGAAAATTAAACCGAATAAGGTTGGAATTTCAGACCAAATGAGAGAAAAAAGGTGGAATGGTCTAACGCAGAAGCGAATCGCCCCAGATAGAAGGCCAAATCGTTAGACCAAAAGGGAAATTTTTGGGCGGATGGTCTGACGCGGCGAAGGTAGCGGATTACGTCCGTATAATGGTGTAAATTCAAAAACAAAAAGAGCCAATGGCTCGATCCTTCAGGTATAATGAAAATCAACCACACTCAACAATATGCCTAACAGGAGGAGAACTATAGCCGCAGTGAGGCTGCCTTAGTGGCCTCTATGGCGGAAATGGTAGTTAATGGAGTTTCCACTCGGAAAGTGGCTAAAGTAATGGAAACACTATGT
>Ga0256406_1006879_pt1 | contig 11133 bp, 7 predicted proteins | sample RumenRJG_03DNA_FD_185986 | JGI IMG/M metagenome (GOLD analysis project Ga0256406, IMG submission 185986) | Bovine rumen microbial communities from Lethbridge, Alberta, Canada - RJG_03 | ecosystem: Host-associated > Mammals > Digestive system > Stomach > Rumen | place: Canada: Alberta | collected...
CCTATTTACATCACCTATATCGCGATCGAGATCATGGCGGATTCTCTGCGCGGCTGCGGGGACGCGCTGATGCCCACGATCATCACGGTTCTGGGCGTATGCGGGATTCGTGTCGTCTGGCTTTACACCGTGCTGCCGCGGTTCCGCACCATGCGGACGGTGATGATGAGTTACCCGATTTCGTGGGTGATCTCCTCGGCAGCTTTCGTGGCCTATTATGAGTATTTCGTGCGAAAGCATCACATCGCTGCGGGGAAAAATTGAGAAACGCCGGGATGGCAGGCGAAAAGCTCCACTGACGGCTGTGCATCTGTGCTGTACATTTGCCCGGCTGCAGCGGAGCATTTTTTCTTGTGTGCTGGTTTTTATGGTGCTATGATTTTTAGCGAAGTGTCGCGCTAAAGGTTTGAAGGCAGGGCGGATGCGCTGCATTCCAGCCGGATGGACTGTCTGCCGGATACAATGGTGTCTCCGGCCGGGGGATAGACTTCCTCACAGATAGTCAGAGAGCGGCCGTCATGCATTCGTGCGGCAAAGTACCGCCGTCTCACACCATTTCCAAAGGAGGAAATAGAGCATGTCTTATGTAGATCAAGTCCTGGATCGGGTCATTTCGCAAAATCCGGCGCAGCCTGAGTTTCATCAGGCCGTGAGGGAATTCCTGGCTACTGTCCGCCCTGTCATTGAGGAGAACGAGGAGGAGTACCGGAGAGAGGCGCTGCTGGAGCGCCTGACGACACCGGAGCGTCAGATCCTGTTCCGTGTTCCGTGGGTCGACGACAAGGGTCAGGTGCAGGTGAACAACGGGTACCGTGTGCAGTTCAACAGTGCGATCGGACCGTACAAGGGAGGTCTCCGTTTCCATCCTTCTGTGAATCTTTCCATCATCAAATTCCTGGGATTCGAGCAGATTTTCAAGAACAGCCTGACCGGTCTGCCGATCGGCGGCGGCAAGGGCGGCGCGGATTTTGACCCGAAGGGGAAGAGCGACCGCGAGGTGATGGCGTTCTGCCAGGCGTTTATGCAGGAGCTGTACCGCCACATCGGCGCCAACGTGGATGTTCCGGCGGGCGATATCGGTGTCGGAGGACGTGAAATCGGATTTATGTACGGCGAGTACAAGAAGCTGACCGGACTCTATGAGGGCGTTCTGACCGGAAAGGGACTGACCTACGGCGGTTCTCTTGCGAGGACCGAAGCCACCGGCTATGGCCTCGTGTATTTTGCCGAGGAGATGCTGAAGGCGAACGGGCTGGACATCAAGGGGAAGACGATCGTTGTCTCCGGCGCCGGAAACGTGGCGACGTACGCGATTCAGAAGGCGGAGCAGCTCGGCGCGCATGTCGTGACCTGCACGGATTCCACGGGATGGATTTATGATCCGGACGGCATCGATGTGGCGCTTCTGAAGGAGGTCAAGGAGGTGCGCCGTGCCCGCCTGACCGAATATAAGGCGGAGAAGCCGAACGCGGTGTATCACGAGGGCAGGGGCGTGTGGAGCACGAAGTGTGACATTGCCATGCCGTGTGCGACGCAGAACGAGCTCGGCCTCGAGGATGCGAAGCTGCTGAAGCAGAACGGCTGCATCGCGGTCTGCGAGGGCGCCAACATGCCGACCACGCTGGAGGCGACGAAGTTTATCCTTGACAACGGCATGCTCTTCACGCCGGGCAAGGCATCCAATGCAGGCGGCGTCGCGACATCGGCGCTGGAAATGAGCCAGAATTCCGAGCGGCTGAGCTGGACCTTCGAGGAAGTGGACAGCAGGCTGCAGCGCATCATGGTGAATATCTTCCATCAGGTCGACGCCGCGGCAAAGAAGTACGATATGCCGGGCAACTATGCGGCAGGCGCGAACATCGCGGGCTTCCTGAAGGTCGCCGAGGCGATGAAGGCACAGGGAATCGTCTGATAAGAGACTGCCTCAAATGAGATGGGATGGTCCGGAGACGCGGTGAGGTTTCTTTCGGATATCCCGATCAGGATATGTTTCAGATGCAGCACGAAAAGGGGCTTCGGCCGGGATTCCGGCCGGAGCCCTTTTAGGTGCCGGTTCGGAGCTGACGCGGGAGCAAAAAAAGCGGCTCCGGAAGTTCTTCTGAACTTCCGGAGCCATCTCAAGGGGGAGGGTATATTCTGAAACGCGGGGGGATCCGCGGTTCAGGCTGTATCATGGACGCGGTGAGGACGCTTATGCGACCGCCGCGTTGTCGGAGAGGAACTCTTCCAGATCTCTGTTATAGCCGCTGTAGGAAACCATCATCGGCCTTCTGAAGTTGAGTCCCATCACACCGAGCATGGACTTGGCGTCCACTGTATAGCTGGTAACATCCGCATTAGCAATATCAATGTCAAAATCGCAGTGGGAAGCGACGCGAACAAATTCCGCGGCACTCTCCCTGGTCAGTCTGACCAGCTTATGAACTGTCATATCGTGCCTCACTTTCCGCGAATCGCATTCGCATATTCTGGAATGGAAATCGTTTTCTTTACGTTTCCACTGTATTATATCCGATTTTCCGTGAAAGTAAAGAACGAATATTTGTTTTCAGGGGAATCCTTGTGTGACAGATGGCATTATTTTGCCAAAATCCATGCCAATTGTTCTGAAAATGATTAAAATATTGCGAGTTCCGGAGGAAAACTGCGATTTTGATATTGAAACAATAATTGAAACAATTAACGGCATTACTGAGGCTCTCACTGCGGTCAGCTGACATGGGGACCAAATGAGATCCAATTGACGCATGGGAACCGGATGAGATCAAACCGGGCATTTCCATCAAAAACTTCGTTCTTGCAATAACAGGGTAAATGGCACAAAATAGGCGTGTTGCAGAGCAGTCTTAACAGCCGCACTGGCGGTCTCAGGTGGGTGAATTTTGTATGTCTGAACTTAAAATACCGAAGCATTATGAATCAGCGCTGAGTCTTCATGAGACGCAGATCGCAATCAAGACAGTCAAGGATTGTTTCCAGGATCTTCTGGCAGAACGCCTCAATCTGCTGCGGGTGTCGGCTCCGCTTTTTGTGACGCCGGAATCCGGACTGAATGATAATCTCAACGGCGTGGAGAGGCCGGTCCGCTTTGACATCGCCGATCAGCCGGGGCGCACCGCGGAGGTGGTGCAGTCTCTTGCCAAATGGAAGCGCTATGCGCTGAAGAAGTACGGCTTCCACCACGGAGAGGGATTGTACACGGATATGAGCGCCATCCGCCGCGACGAGATCACGGATAACACGCACTCGATCTATGTCGATCAGTGGGACTGGGAAAAGGTCATTGATCCGGATGAGCGCAATATGGAGACCCTGGAGGATGTCGTCCGGGACGTCTACCGCGTGCTCCGCAAGACTGAAAAGTACATGACGATCTGCTATGACTATATCGAGGAAATCCTGCCGAAGGATATTTTCTTTGTCACTACTTCGGAACTGGAGGAAATGTTCCCGGACAACACGCCGAAGGAGAGGGAATATTTCATTGCCAAGGCGAAGGGCGCTGTCTGTATTGAGCAGATTGGGGACGAGCTTCTGGATGGCAAGCCGCACGACGGACGCGCTCCGGACTATGACGACTGGAAGCTGAATGCGGATATTCTCGTCTATTATCCGGTCCTTGACATCGCCCTGGAACTGTCAAGCATGGGCATCCGTGTGAACGCGGATTCTCTCCGGGAGCAGCTTAAGAAAGCCGGCTGTGAGGAACGAGCGGAGCTTCCGTTCCAGAAGGCAATTCTCAACAACGAGCTGCCCTGCAGCATCGGCGGCGGAATCGGCCAGTCGCGTATCTGTATGTTCTTCCTGCGGAAGGCGCACATCGGCGAGGTGCAGTGCTCGCTGTGGCCGGACGATGTGGCGGAGACATGCGAGAAGAATGGCATTCATCTGCTCTGATGCGCTGAAACAGATTCTGTTCTTTGAGTTCTGATATGGCGGTAGAGATGCACATTTCGGTCCGCCAGCTTGTGGAGTTTCTGCTCCGCAGCGGCGACCTGGACAATCGGGCAGTGCCTGCGCCGGACAGCGCCATGCTGGAGGGCTCGCGCATGCACCGGCGCCTGCAGCAGGCACAGGGGGAGGATTACCAGGCGGAGGTTCCTCTGCAGATCCGGTATGATTTTGACGGGCTTACAACAGGCGGTGCAGGCTTCTCCGTGGTCGTCGAGGGAAGGGCGGACGGCATTTTCCACGGGAATCTGCCGGATGACCCGAAGAGCCCGCGCGGTCCGGTGATCGATGAGATCAAGACAACCTATCGCAATCTTTCAAGGATGGAGGCACCGGATCCGGTACATCTGGCGCAGGCCAGGTGTTATGCGGTCATGTACTGCGAGCAGCACGCGCAGCCGTTTGCCTACATCCGTATGACCTATGTCAACCTCGATTCTGAGGATATCCATTATTTTTATGAAAAGATGGAGCGCACTGCGCTCTGGGACTGGTTTACGGCTCTGATGCGGGAATACCGCAAATGGGCTGAATTTGCCGTGCAGTGGAATATCACGCGCACGGATGCCATTCATGCCCTTGTCTTTCCGTATCCGTACCGGGAGGGGCAGAGGGAGCTGGCAGCGGATGTTTACCGGACGATTGTACACGGGCGCCGTCTGTTTCTGGAGGCGCCAACCGGGACCGGAAAGACGATCGCGACCCTGTTTCCTGCCATCAAGGCCATGGGGGAGGGAAAGGCGGACAAGATCTTCTACCTCACAGCGAAGACGGCCGCCTCCCCGGTGGCACAGGATACGCTGGAATTGATGCGTCAGCGCGGACTCCGGATTCGGAGCGTCGTCCTGACAGCGCGGGAAAAGGTATGCGTGCTGGAAAAGCCGGAGTGCAATCCAGAGTCCTGTCCCCGCGCGGCGGGGCACTATGACCGGATCAACCGGGCTCTTTATGAGATTTTGACTCAAACAGACAATCTGGACCGGGAGACGATTCTGCGCAAAGCGGAAGAGTATGCGGTCTGTCCGTTTGAGTTGTCCCTGGACCTGTCTCTGTTCGCCGATGTGATCATCGGCGATTATAATTATGTCTTCGATCCGCACGCCTATCTGCGCCGATTCTTCGGGGAGGGCGCGGCGAGTAACAAATATCTGTTTCTCATCGATGAGGCGCATAATCTGGTCGATCGCGGCCGCTCGATGTACAGCGCGGAGCTAACGATGGAGACGCTCCGGCAGACCGCCGCCGGTGTGGAAAAGCGGCGTCCGCAGCTCGCGGAGGAAATTGAGCGCTGCGCCCGGGCACTGCGGGCGCTGGACACAGAGAAACAGGATTCCTCTGGCCGGCCTGCCGTGCGGGTATGGCAGCCGGAGGAGCGGCCATTCTCTGCCTTCTGCGACGCGGTTTCCGCTCTGTATCAGTATCTCGGTTCACTGCTTGACCGGGAGAGACGTCGCGACCGCAGAAGAAAGCGCAGGCCCTCTGCCAGCACCCGTGCACTCCAGGAAAAAATACTGCAATTCTATTTTGCTGTGTCGGATTTTGTCATGATTCAGGAGTGCATGGACGAGCATTACCGGATTTACTCGGAAACCGCCGGGCAGGACATCCGGATCCGGCTGTTCTGCATGGATCCGGGCAGGAATCTCAGCCTGTGCATGGACCGGGCGGTTTCATCCATTCTGTTTTCCGCGACGCTTCTGCCGATTCAGTACTATAAGCAGCTGCTGGGAGGCAGACCGGAGGATTATGAGGTCTATGCCCGCTCTGTCTTTGATCCGGCCAGACGCGCGCTGCTGATTGCGAGTGATGTGACGAGCCGCTACACCCGCCGCGGGGAGACGGAATACCGGCGGATTGCGGCAGCCATTCAGGGGGCGATTTCCGGCAGGCACGGCAACTATCTGGCGTTCTTCCCGTCCTATTCCTTTCTCAGGGCTGTGGCGGATATTTTTGAGCAGGATTTCTGCGATCCGGCGCGCGTCACAGTCATCCGGCAGGAACCGGGTATGGGGGAGGCCGAGCGCGCCGCGTTTCTGGCAAATTTTGCCCGGAGCTCGGAGGAACACAGTCTGGTCGGCTTCTGTGTTCTGGGCGGTATCTTTTCCGAGGGAATTGATCTGCGGCAGGACAGTCTCATCGGCGCCATGATTGTCGGAACTGGAATTCCGCAGGTGGGCACAGAGAGAGAACTTCTCAGACAGTATTTTGACGAACGCGGCATGAATGGATATGACTATGCTTACCGGTTTCCGGGCATGAACAAGGTGCTGCAGGCGGCGGGGCGCGTCATCCGCACACAGAAGGATCTGGGACTGGTGGTTCTGCTGGATGAGCGGTTTCTGTCCGATCAGTATATACGCCTGTTTCCGCGGGAGTGGGCAGACTGGAAGGCAGTGCCGGGTTCGGAGCTCGGGAAGCAGGCGGATTTGTTCTGGAGCGGCTGGCTGTACGGAAAGTAATTGAGCTATTCATAATGAAAATACGTTCTGTATTCAGAAAACTTAAAGAAAATGAGCGGCTGAAATTACCAAAAATGTGGATAACTCGGTGGATTTTGGGGATTTCCGCGGATTATTGACCGGTGCGAATGGTGGAAAGCGGGGATATTGACCGGTCGGAACGCCAAACAGTGGGAACGAAATACCATTTATGACTCGGCAAGTCAACTTCGGCGGCGTTTGGCACATAGTCCATGTTATTGCACAGCATAAACAGTAGTATTTAATGAAGGAATTTTGCATCGGGAAAAGACAACAGAAAACAAAAAGTCGGGAAAAGACAACAGAAAGCAAAAGGGCAAGGGAAGGCAGATATAAATAGATAACAGATATAAATAGATATAATAAGAGGCAATGATGGGTGTAGAGCTTGCCAGATGCTGCGCGGCATGGCGCAGGATATCACCTGTGCCGGGGAGGGACCGTGAGGACCCCTGACCGGGAGGACCCTGACCGGTGCGGTGGCAGGACACCGGGGCGTGTGCTACAATAGGCCGGAGTCTGAAAGGAGGACGAGGCAATGTGGGCTGATCAAAGTGTGTTTTATCAAATCTATCCGCTCGGCATGTGCGGTGCGCCATGGGAGAACGACGGCAGGCTGGAGCACAGGATTCTGAGGGTGCTCGACTGGATTCCGCATCTTGAGAAGCTGGGCGTGAATGCCGTTTACTTTGGGCCTCTTTTTCAGTCGGATGCGCATGGCTATGACACGGAAGATTACCGGATGGTGGACGTGCGGCTCGGCACAGCTGAGGACTTGAAAAAGGTCTGCGGCGCACTGCACGAGGCCGGGATGCGGGTGATTTTCGACGGCGTGTTCAATCATGTCGGGCGTGGGTTCTTCGGCTTCCGCGATGTTCAGGAGAAGCGGCAGGCGTCGGCGTACCGGGACTGGTTCCACATTAATTTTGACGGGAATGATGCCTGGAATGACGGCTTCTGGTATGAGGGCTGGGAAGGCCACTATGAGCTGGTGAAGCTGAATCTGCAGAATGAGGATGTGGTCCGGTATCTGCTGGATACCGTGAAGTGGTGGGTGGACGAGTTCGGCATCGACGGACTGCGGCTCGATGTGGCGTACTGTCTCGATCAGAATTTCATCCGGCGGCTGGAGGCCTTCGGGAAGGAGTTAAAGCCGGATTTCTGGACGGTGGGCGAAATCCTGGGCGGCGACTATAAGACGGTATGCGGCGATGGGCTGTTCGATTCCGCAACCAATTACGAATGCTACAAGGGACTGTATTCGAGCTTCAATTCGATGAACCTGTTTGAAATCAATCACTCGCTGATGCGGCAGTTCGGATCGGATCCCTGGTGCCTGTACCGCGGATATCATTTGCTGACCTTTGTTGACAATCACGATGTCACGAGGGTGGCGAGTATTCTGCAAAATCCGAAGCATCTGCCTCTGATTTATGCGCTGGCGTTCGGCATGCCGGGCATTCCCTGTATTTATTATGGCAGTGAGTGGGGCATCCCGGGAGACAAGAAGGACGGAGACCATGCGCTGCGGCCGGCGGTGGAGAAGCCGGAGTGGAATGCGCTCACGGACTGGATTGCAAAGCTCGCCGCGGCGAAGAAGAATTCCGAGGCGCTGACAGAAGGCGGGTTCCGGAGCGTGCTGCTCACAAACCGGCAGTGCATCTTCGAACGGAAGAGTGAGCATGAGCGCGTGCTGGTGGCTGTCAATGCGGACGCGGCTCCGTACCATGCGGATTTTAATGCGGAGTGCGGGCAGGCGGTTGACCTGATCAGCGGGGAGAAGCATGATTTCGGCGGAGGCTCCGATCTGCCGGCATACAGTGCTTATTTCTGGAAGTGTGAGCGCTGAGACGGTTCGTGTCTGCGAGAGCACACTGATGGCTTTGTGGAGGTGCTGCTATGAAATGCTGAGGCGGTGCGTGTCTCTGAGAGCACGCGGGGATTCTGCACGGAAGCTCATTTTCGCAGAGAAAATAAGTCTTCCGGAGGCAGCGGCTGCAAAAAACCTGATATGAGCAGCAAAAACAGCAAAAACTTTCCTATAAAAATGTTTGACATTCCGGGGCTGTTAGAGTAAAGTACGTAGCAACAACGCAATAACATAGCAAACAAGTAGGAATTGACCAAAATAATATGAAGATGATGTGTTCCCCAATGTACTGTATGATGTATCGGTATCTCACAGAGTAAGCTGTGTGCAATCGTTCCGCTTCATGTTTTTTAGCCGCAGGGCGGCAGGGCAATGGCAACGGGCCCGGGGATCAGTACCTGAGGAAGTGGGAGCAGCTGCATACAGAGATGTGCAGCTGCTTTTTTTATTGTGTAAGGAGAGGGAGAAGTTTCATGGCAGCCATTATTGAAGTGAAGGATTTGTATAAAACCTTCCAGACAAAGGACGCCACGGTAGAGGCGCTGAAGGATATATCCCTTCAAATAGAGGAGGGGGATGTATTCGGCATCATCGGCATGTCCGGCGCCGGAAAGAGTACTCTGGTGCGATGTCTGAATTATCTGGAGGTTCCCACGAAGGGAACGGTTCTGGTCGGCGGGAAGGAACTCGCGGCGCTGACGCCGGCGGAGCTCCGGGAGCTGCGCAGCAAGATCGGGATGATCTTTCAGAATTTCAATCTGCTGATGCAGAGCACGGTGATTGACAATATCTGCTTTCCGCTGCTGATCCACGGCACGCCGAAGGCGGAGGCGCGGAAAAAGGCGGAGAAGCTGCTGGAGACGGTCGGTCTTTCCAGCAAGGCGAAGGCGTATCCGGCACAGCTCTCCGGCGGACAGCGGCAGAGGGTAGCGATTGCCAGAGCACTTGCGTGCGACCCGCGGATTTTGCTGTGTGATGAGGCGACGAGTGCGCTCGATCCGCAGACGACGCAGCAGATTCTGGAGCTTCTGCGCAAGATCAACCGGGAAACCGGCATCACGATCGTCATTATCACGCACTCCATGAATGTCGTCCGGGAGATTTGTCACAATGTTGCGATTGTGGAGAATGGAGAGATCGTTGAGCAGGGACTGGTCGAGGAAATTTTCACACATCCGAAGTCCAGAGCAGCGAGACGGCTGATCATCGAGGGGAAGGATCCGGATCAGTGGGAGAAGGAGCAGGAGAAGGGCACCGCGCATGGGAGCACGGTCCCGGAGCTGCATGAGCATCGGCGGATCCGCATTGTATTTACAAAGAATTCATCCTATGAGCCGGTGATCGCCAACATGATTCTGACGTTCCAGGAACCGGTCAATATTCTGAAGGCAGATACCAAGGATGTGGGCGGCGTCGCCAGAGGAGAGATGATCCTCGGGCTGTCCACGGACAAGGGAATTTCAGACCGGCAGATCGCGTATCTGGAGGAGCGCGGGCTGGCAGTCGAGGATATCACGGACATTGCGGCGGAAGCGGGGGGGAACTGAGATGACATCAAATGAGATCAATATGATTATTGCTGGTGTCTGGCAAACCGTGTATATGACGCTTGTTTCCACGCTGATTGGTTATCTGATCGGGCTTCCGTGGGGAATCGCCCTCACAGTCACCGGCCCGGAGGGACTTCATCCAAACCGGGGCATTTACCGCGTATTGGATGTGTTTGCCAACATCATGCGGTCGGTGCCATTCCTGATTATGCTGATTCTGGTGATGCCGCTGACCATGCTTCTGGTCGGCAAAACCTACGGCTCGACCGCGACGATTGTTCCGCTCGTGATTTCCGCCGCTCCGCTGATCGCCCGCATGGTGGAATCCTCTCTCAATGAGGTGGATCACGGTGTCATCGAGGCGGCTCAGTCAGCCGGAGCGAGCAACATGCAGATCATTTTCCGCGTTCTGCTGGGCGAGGCCAGGGTCTCTCTGATCTCCGGAGCGACGATCACGGTGGGAACGATTCTGGGCTATTCCGCAATGGCCGGTACGATCGGCGGAGGCGGACTGGGCGACATTGCCATCCGCTATGGATATTACCGCTACCAGGCGAACATTCTCTGGACGACCGTCATTCTGCTGGTTCTTCTGGTCCAGCTCTTCCAGTTCATCGGCACCATGATTTCCGTGAAGATGGATAAGCGGCACAGCTGATATTCCGGACATTTCCGGAAAGCCGGAAAAGCGGAAGAAAATCGATCTGATGTTATGGCCCGGCGGTCCGAAACGGGATGACAGGCGGGCAGCAGTTGTTACAATCAGCGGCAGAGCCGCTGTTGTAAATATATGAATGGGGAACTTCCCCGGAGGCGTGAAAGAGACCCTGACACTATATTCACCGCATGTGCTGCGGACCGGTCAGGGGAGCTTTCCAACAGGCGCAGTCAGCGCAGCAAGAGAGGAGCATTATTATGAAAAAACAGTTTGTAGCAGCAGCATCGGCAGCAGTACTTGCGGCAGGTGTTCTCGCAGGATGCGGCAGCAGCTCTGCCAGCACGGCCGGAACGAGCGCAGCAGCTTCTGCCCAGACAGAGGCGGCGCAGGATGCATCCACGCAGACAGCGGCCGCAGCTTCCACCGCGGCGGATACGCAGGCATCCGCGGCAGCGCCGGCGGATGGCGACAACAAGATCACGGTCGCATGCTCACAGACCCCGCACTCCGAGATTCTGGAGCAGGCAAAGGCGGTTCTGGAGGCACAGGGCTATGATCTCGAGTACACGGTGTTCGAGGATTATGTCCAGCCGAACAACGTCGTCGAGTCCGGAGATTTTGACG
>Ga0256406_1006880_pt1 | contig 11133 bp, 8 predicted proteins | sample RumenRJG_03DNA_FD_185986 | JGI IMG/M metagenome (GOLD analysis project Ga0256406, IMG submission 185986) | Bovine rumen microbial communities from Lethbridge, Alberta, Canada - RJG_03 | ecosystem: Host-associated > Mammals > Digestive system > Stomach > Rumen | place: Canada: Alberta | collected...
AACGAACGCCATTGCCGAAGAAAAAAGGATTCCCAAATGCAGTTTTGAGAATCCATTTTGTTGCATTTAGTCTGACAATTTTGGTTTTCGACTAAAAAGTTGCATTTAGTTTGTCAGTTGGCGGAAACCTTGCCCTTTATGCACGTGCTATAATCGCAACGACAACGAAAGGAACCCATCTATGATTCAATCCCCCGAATGGCTCAAAAAAGCTCTTTTCTATGAGATTTATCCCCAATCCTTCTACGACACCAACGGAGATGGCATCGGCGATCTAAACGGCGTCATCGCAAAGTTAGATTACATCAAGGGCCTTGGCTTCAACGCCATTTGGCTTAACCCCATTTATGACTCCCCCTTCTACGATGCCGGATACGACGTCCGGGATTTCAAGAAAGTGGCGCCCCGTTATGGGACGAACGAAGACGCCTACCGCCTCTTTGAGGAGGCACATAAGAGGGGCATGCATGTGATTTTGGACTTTGTCCCGGGTCATACCTCCATCGATCACCCCTGGTTTAAGAAATCCTGCCTCCCCGAGAAAAATGAATACACCGACCGTTACGTCTGGACCAATGACGTGGGCCAGTTCCCGAAGGGGTATCGCTCAATCAATGGCTTCTACGACCGTAACGGATCGGTCATGACCAACTTCTTCTCCATCCAGCCCGCCTTGAACTATGGCTTCTACAAAAAGGAAGAGAACTATCAGCAGACCTCAGACGAGCCAGGGCCGCAGAGCACGATTCATGATATGACCGATGTGCTCCGCTTCTGGATGAGCCATGGGGCGGATGGATTCCGCTGCGACATGGCGGATTCCTTGGTCAAAAACGACACCCCCGACCATCAAGGGACGGCCAAGGTGTGGCATCAAATGATCGATGCCATCAAAGGAGAGTTCCCGGAAGCGGTCTTCGTCTCCGAGTGGAACTCCCCCTATGAATCCTGGAATTCCGGCTTCGACGTCGATTTCCTGCTCTTCCAAGAATGGGTTAAGGATGGGAACTTCATGCTGATTCACGGGGATCATCCTTACTTCTCGTTTGCCAAGCCCGCTTCTCTCTTCGCCAAGCCTTATTTCCATAACCTCCAAGCCATGGCCAAAGAGGGGGAGAAAATCGGACATTATTACGCGCCCATCACGGGCAACCACGACGTCCCCCGCGTCAGCCACGACATCAACGAAGAGGAAGTTAAACTCTATATGGCTTATCTTTACACCTCCCGCGGCGTCCCCTTCCTCTATTACGGGGACGAGATCGGCATGACGTATTGGGAAGGGCTTCCTTCCAAAGAGGGGGCCTATGCCCGTGCCGGATCGCGTACCCCCATGCAATGGGATTCCTCCGCCCAAGCGGGATTCACCACCTCCGATTCCCCTTATTTCCCGGTGAACCCGAATAAAGATGCCATCAACGTGGCAAGCGAGGAATTAGACCCCCACTCGCTTCTCCATTACGTGAGGGATCTCCTTTCCTTCCGCAAGGAACACGTGGCCCTCGATAACGATGCGAATATCACCTTCATCGCCCAACTCCACGCCAAGCCCTTGGTCTATCAAAGGGAGAAGGACGGAGAGAAGCTTCTTATCGCCATCAACCCCTCCAACAAAGAGGCGAAGGTAGAAATCCCCGAAAAGGACGCGAAAGTGATCCGTTCCTATGGGGAATACGCGAAGGAAAAGAGGACGCTTACCCTGAAAGAGGGGAGCTACGTCATCCTGCAGTATTAATCCAATAACTCTAATAGCGACGAAATCTTGACCCCGTGAAACTCGGGATGGGCATTTTCGCGGTCGATGAGCACCGCATCGATGCCCGCGTGATTGCCGGAGGCGATGTCTTGGAGACTATCCCCCACGTAAACCACGTCGTGGCTAGGAGAAAAGCCAAGCTTTTGGCAGCCCACCAAGCAAGGTTCTCCGCTGGGCTTCGGGTTTTGATAATCCCCATAGCCGACGATACCTTGAATGTAGGAAGAGAAGTGATAGAGGGAGAGAAGCTTCTTCACGTGGGTTTCCGTGTTTCCCGTCACGATAAGGGCAGGGAGGCCCATCTCGTGAATTCTCTTCAAGAATTCGCCTAGTTCAGGGAAAGGCTTAACCATGGCTAGGGTTTCGGGAGAATCGATCGCCTCAGCGAGGACTTGGCCAAACTTGGCAAAGTCTTTCGGATCAATGTGCCGTTCGGCGATCGTTTGCGGCAACGCCATGTGCAAATAACGGGAGGCCTGCTCTTTGCTGCAATCCATCCCGAGGCTGGCAAACGCAGCCCGATACACGGGGTAAAGGGAGGCCTCGGTATCGAAGGCCGTCCCATCGAAATCGAGGAGATATGCCCGATATTTCTTCATGCGTTGAGGCTCGCCTTTAGTTCAAAGATCACGTCTCGGATCTCGGCCGCGCGTTCAAAGTCATATTCTTTGGCGGCTTGGCGCATCTGCTTTTCCAAGTCTTTGACCTGCCTCTCGAGCTCGCTGCGGGAAAGCTTTCCGCCTTGGGAGGCCTTCACCATCTTGTTGATCTCGCTTTCATCGTTATGGAGAGGAGGACGAATTTCCTTGATGATGGTCTGGGGGATGATGCCGTATTTTTCGTTGTACGCCTGCTGGATGGAGCGTCTGCGGTTCGTCTCTTTGATGGCTTCGCCCATCGATTCGCTGATGGAATCGGCGTACATGATGACCTCGCCGTTGGCGTTCCTCGCCGCACGCCCAATCACCTGAATCAAGCTTCGGGTGCTGCGGAGGAAGCCTTCCTTATCGGCATCGAGGATCGCGACCAAAGAAACCTCGGGGATGTCTAGCCCCTCGCGGAGGAGGTTAATGCCGACGAGGACGTCGTATTTGCCTTTGCGAAGCTGATAAATGATCTCTGTCCTCTCCAAGGTCTTGGTCTCGTTATGGAGATAGGTCACCTTGATGCCCTGTTCTTTGAGATAAGCGGTGAGGTCTTCCGCCATGCGGATGGTGAGGGTGACCACCATGGTGCGTTCCTTCCGCGCGATCCGTTTACGGATTTCGTAGATCAAATCATCAATCTGCCCCATGCTGGGTTTGACGGTGATGACGGGATCGAGTAGGCCGGTCGGACGGATGATTTGCTCCACCACTTCGTGATGGCAACGGTCTAGCTCATAGTCGCCCGGGGTCGCGGAAGTACAGACCACGGAAGAAGGCATCAACGCCTCAAACTCATCGAAGTTCAAGGGGCGGTTGTCCAGCGCGGAAGGCAGACGGAAGCCATATTCCACGAGGGTTTCCTTTCGGGAACGATCGCCATGGTACATCCCGCGGATCTGCGGGAAAGTGACGTGGGATTCATCGACGAGGAGCAGGAAGTCTTTCGGAAAGTAATCGATGAGGCAGAAGGGGCGTTGCCCCGGTTTACGTCCATCGATGTGGCGGCTGTAATTCTCAATGCCGGGGCAGCGACCGAATTCCCGCAAGGAGTCGACGTCCTGCGTCGTGCGCATTTGAAGCCTTTCGGCCTCAAGGAGCTTGCCTTGGGACTTTAACTCTTTTTCCCGCTCGTCGAGCTCCTCCAAAATGGAGACGCAGGCGGCCTCGATCCTCTTCCTCGTCGAAGCGTGGTCGTAAGCCGGATAGAAGGGGTACGTGTTGTAGTTTTTGCTCACTTCACCCGTGAGAGCGTTGACCTCGCTGATGGTGTCCACCTCATCGCCAAAGCAGTCGATCCGGATATAGGTCTCTGGGGTGGTTAAGGGCCAAATGTCGATGGTGTCCCCGTGGACGCGGAAGGTGCCTGGCTTGGGAGAAAGGTTATTCCGCGTGTATTGCGATTCGAGGAGCCTCTCATAAAGCCTTTGTCGATCGAGCGTCTCCCCCACGCGCACCTCAAAGAGAAGGCCACGGTATTCCTCCGGGTCCGCCAAGCCATAGATGGCCGCCACCGAGGCGACGACGATGGTGTCTCTCCGTTCCAGGATAGAATTGACGGCCGCGCAACGGAGCATCTCGATTTCGTCGTTCATGACGGCGTTTTTATCGATATAGGTGTCCGTTTTGGGGACATAGGCTTCCGGTTGGTAGAAATCGAAGTTCGAGACGAAATATTCCACGCGGTTCTCGGGGAAGAGCTCTTTGAACTCCCCATAAAGCTGCGAGGCCAGCGTCTTGTTATGGACGAGCACCAAAGTCGGGCGGTTCAGCGCGGCGACGATGTTGGCGTCGGTGAAGGTTTTCCCCGTCCCCGTCGCGCCTTGAATGACTTGGACCTGTTTTCCTTCCTTGATGCCAGCCAAAATCTTGGCGATGGCTTCGGGCTGATCGCCGGTCGGTTTAAAGGGCGAAACGAGTTTAAAGGGTTTATCAGTCATCTTTCTTGTCCTTCTCGTTTTCGTCGATTTGATGCGAGAGGGGATGGCTGTTTACGCGGTCGGAGAGAGCAGCATCCTCGTCGTTCTTTTTGATCGGCAAGGGCTCAAACCCCTCCCCGTTGATCAGCTTGGCTTGGGTGAAGGTCACGAAGGCTTTGGGGTCGACTAAGGCGATGTAGTTTTTGAAAGCAGAGAGTTCCCGACGGTTAAAGGCGACGCGGAGAAGCTTCTTCGGCTCCTGGGAATAGCCTCCCGTGGCATCGATTACGGTGCTTCCATGGTCCATTTCCTTGTGGACGTACTCCATGATTTCCTCGTAATGGTCGCTTACGACGTCGGCGATGACATAGGAGTTGGCATCGACGTAGATGAACTGCACCACCATCGCGCATACCAAGGCAGACAAGATGCCGATGAGCCCGTTGGGGATGTCACGGAAGACGAACATGCCGATTAAGACAATCGAGCCATCCAAGATGAAGGAAGAGAGGGCTTCTTTCACCGGCGTATGGCGGGCGATGATGACGCAGAGGACGTCTAAGCCTCCCGTGGAGCCATCCCCTAAATAGGTGCAAGCCACGCCGGCGCCCACGAAAGCCCCGCCGAATATGCCGGTCAAAATGGCTAAGGCAGTGTTATCGGCCATACCAATGACCTTGCCCGTTGAATCGACGACGCTTAATTTGGCGGTTAACTGCTCAATGATGAAATTCCCCATCCCCGTCCGCATGATGAGGGTGAGGAAGAGGGGGTAAATCAAAGAGGCGACGACCGTGCGGAGGGCGAAGCGTTTTCCTAAAAAGATAACGCCCAAAACCAAGAAGATGATTTGGAGAACCCAGGCCACGATATCGGTTACCTTAAAGCCGTTGAGCAAAGGGGAGAGCCAGTAGTTGATGATCATGCCGATGGAGAAAATCCCACCGGTGATGAGGTTTAGGGGATCCAGGAAGATGGCGTCGCCGAAGGCAAGCAGAAAGCACCCGAGCACAATCAAGCAGTAGTGCCCGAAGGTACGCCAAAAACGGCGGCTGGCGATGGATTTAGTCTTGGCGGGCGCCACCCTTTTTCGCCTCCATCTCCAAATAGGCGAAGATGAAGGAGTCGATGTCACCATCCATGACGGCCTGCACGTTCCCCATCTCGCAGTTGGTCCTATGGTCTTTTACAAGCTGATAGGGTTGGAAGACATAAGAACGAATCTGAGAACCCCATTCGATGTTTTTCTGCTCGCCGATGATGGATTTCATCTTGGCTTCGCGCTCTTCGAGCTTGCGCTCCATCAGCTTATCGCGGAGCATCGCCATACAGTTGGCTTTGTTCTTGGGCTGATCGCGCTCGGCCTCGGAAGAGACCACGATGCCCGTCGGGATGTGGGTGATGCGAACGGCGGAAGAAACCTTGTTGACGTTCTGCCCGCCGGCGCCGCCGGAACGGAAGATATCGATGCGGAGATCTTTCGGATCGATCACGACGTCGGCGACCGCGCCGAATTCCGGAACCACGTTCACCGAAGTGAAGGAGGTATGGCGTCTGGCGTTGGCGTCAAAGGGGGAAATGCGGACCAAACGATGGACGCCTTTTTCGCCTTTAAGCATACCGTATGCGTTTTTTCCGGTGATTTTGATGGTCGCGGACTTAATGCCGGCTTCTTCCCCTTCCTCGAGGTTGATCACCTGGCATTTAAAGTTATGGCGTTCGCACCAGCGGCCGTACATGCGTAAAAGCATCGAGGCCCAATCCTGCGCCTCCGTGCCTCCGGCGCCGGGGTGGATATCCATGGTGCAGTTGAGGGCATCGTATTCGCCCGAAAAGAGCAACAGGTTCCTCATCTTGCCAATGAAGGCGGACAAATCATCTTCCATCGAGGAAATGAGTTCGAGCATTTCGGCGTCGTTCTCATCGGCGCTGGAAAGCATATCGGTGATGTCGGCGTAGTCCCGTTGGGCCTTTTCGACGCCGTTCACCTTTTCTTTGATGTCGCTAAGACGGTTGACGACGGCTAAGGCGGATTGCTGGTCGTTCCAGAATCCTTCTTCGTTTTGCTTGGCCTCTAATTCGGCGATTTCCCCCTTCAATTTCGGGAGGTCAAAGAGAATCACCGAGCTGCGAGACCAAAACGCCCAAATCTTGGGCCTTTTGTTTTAACTCGACGAGCGCTTGCATATTCCTTTTCTCTTTCTTCTTTCCAAATCGAATCGTTACTTTGCTTCCGGTTCCTTCTTCTCTTCGGGAGCCGCTTCCTCTTTCTTGGGCTGAGGAGCCACCGCCTTTTCTTCGAAGGGGGCCTCGTTGGATTCCTCGCCAGGGGCGGGTTTCCTTTCGCTGGCCGCGGGGACGGGTTTTTGCTCCACCGCCGGGGCCGGCTTCTGTTCCACCGCTGCCGGGGTTTTCGCCTTATCCTCGGCCTTCACCTCGACCGCGGATTCCTTGTTCTCGGCTACTTCGGGCTGAGGACGCGGCCTGACCTGCACATTAACGAGGTTGAAGCAGGTGTCCACCGCGATCTTATCGTTCATCTCGCGGAAGAGGTCATAGCCCTCGTTGACGTAATCCTGAAGCGGGTTGGTCTGGGCATAAGAACGGAGGCCGATGCCATCTCTTAAGTGAGACATGGTATCGATGTGCTTGGTCCAGTTGTGGTCGATCACGGAGAGGGCGATCTGCCGTTCCACGCGGTCCACGTCTTCTTTCGGCCAAGTGGCGCGGTGACGGATGTAAATTCCATATAACGCCTCGCCTAAGTCGTCGCCCGCCTCATCGACGGGGGCTTCGTCATAGGCGTTGGCCGGGAAGGTGCCTGGCTTCATGAATTGAGGCTCAACCAACTTCTTGAGGGCGGTGCCGGAAACCAAGCCTTCGTCCCTGCCATCCATGACCGCTTTCTTGGCAAGATAAGCGCCGGTGGTCTTGAAGTAGTCATGGATCATCTCGGAGATATCGCCGGACATCAAGATGCGGTCACGGTGGTCGTAGATGATCTGCCTCTGCTTGGCCATGACGTCATCGTAGTCGAGCAAGTTTTTACGAATATCGAAGTTCTGGCCTTCAATCTGTTTCTGGGCGTTGGTGACGGCGTTCACCAAGGTGCGGTTTTCGATGGCATCATCGCCCAGCTGGTTCACGAACATTTTGCGGAGGTTCTCCGGGGCGAAGCGGCGCATCAGCTCATCGTCGAAGGAGACGTAGAAGCGGGTGAAGCCCGGGTCGCCCTGACGGCCGGCACGGCCGCGGAGCTGGTTATCGATACGGCGGGATTCGTGACGTTCCGTGCCGAAGACGCACAAACCGCCTAGTTCGCGGACCCCAGGGCCAAGCTTAATATCGGTACCACGGCCAGCCATGTTGGTGGCGAGGGTGATGGCGCCTTTTTCGCCGGCGTGCGAGATGATTTCCGCCTCGCGGGCCTGGTTCTTCGCGTTAAGGACTTCGTGGGGAAGACCCGCTTGGTCGAGAAGGTGCGAGATCTCTTCGTTGGATTCGACGGAGGTCGTACCAATCAGGATCGGCTGCCCTTTGGCGTGCCGCGCGGCGACCTCTTTAATCAAGGCCTTGAGCTTGGCTTCCTTGGTGCCGAAGACCAAGTCCACCGCATCTTCACGGATGACGGGCTTGTTGGTCGGAATCACGATGACCTTCATGTTGTAGATCTTCTCGAATTCCTCTTCCTCGGTCTTGGCGGTACCAGTCATGCCGGAGCACTTCTTGTAGAGACGGAAGAAGTTCTGATAGGTGATCGTGGCCATGACGGTGGTCTCTTGTTTGATTTCGACCCCTTCCTTGGCTTGGATGGCCTGCTGAAGACCGTCGTTGTACTCACGGCCCTTCATGACACGGCCCGTGAACTGGTCGATCAACTGAATCTGGCGTTCGGAATCCACCATGTATTCGACGTCGCGGTGCATGATGTAGTTCGCCTTAAGGGCTTGGGCGATACGGTGGACCAATTCTTGATTTTCCGGGGCATAGAGGTTGGGGACGCCGAAGAGGCGCTCGGCCTTATCGATGCCCGAATCGGTCAAGTTGATGCTCTTGGTCTTCTCATCGATCGCGTAGTCTTGGTCCTTGCGGAGGGTCTTAACGAAGCGGTCGGCGACTTGATAGGCCGAAGGCGGAATGCGGGAACCGCCAGAAATGATAAGCGGGGTCCTCGATTCATCGATTAAGATGGAGTCGGCTTCGTCGACGATGCAGAACTTAAGACCGCGGAGAACACGTCCTTCGAGCGTCGGGGCCATGTTGTCGCGGAGGTAATCGAAGCCAAGCTCGGAGTTGGTCGTGTAAGTGATGTCGCAAGCGTAAGCCGCTTTCTTTTCGGCCGCCGTCTTGGAGGCTAAGTTGATGCCGACGGTCAAGCCGAGGAAGCGGTAGATCGAACCCATCCAGTCGGCGTCACGGGCGGCGAGGTATTCGTTGACGGTGACGACGTGGACGCCTTCGCCCGTGAGGGCGTTTAGATAGACGGCCATGGTGGCGGTCAAAGTTTTACCTTCGCCAGTCTTCATCTCGGCGATGAAGCCATCATTCAAGACCAAGGAGCCGATGATCTGCACCTTGTAAGGGAACTGATGGATGGCGCGGTAGGCACCTTCCCTGGCAACGGCAAAGGCTTCGTATTTGATGTCTTTTAGCGTCTTGGTCTTTTCCCGAAGCTCCTTTTGGAACTGGGCGGTTTTGGCGCGGAGCTCGTCGTCCGAAAGAGCCCGCATTGCTGCTCGTAAGCGATGACCTTGTCCGCCTCTTTGGCGTAACGGTTCAACTCGCGCTTCTCAAAGTGGAAGATTTTCTCGAAGATGTTGGCCATGAATTCTCCTAAAAACCCGGTAATTCTACCATTTGAATAAATGGTAAGCAACGAGGGCGCCGGGCTTCCTATCGCCTATTTTCCCTTGAGGGTTTTCGCCATCGTTAGGACCGCCAATTTGGCAGGGCGTAGTTGCTTTAATAAGTTCAAGCAAGCCTTGCAGGTGGCCCCTGTCGTGTAGACGTCATCCACAAAGAGGATTTTCTTGCCTTTGAGGGAAGAGCCGCCCTCTAAAGTCAATATATCCCCCACCTTTTGACGCTCTTGATAGGTGAGGTCGGCTTGCTTACGGTCGCTGGTCTTCCGCAAAATGCAGTAGATGGGTAGCCCCAACGGGCGGAACATCTCCACCACGTGATTGAAGCCCCGCTTCTCATCATGCTCCTTCGAGGAGGGGGCAGGGACGATGACGTAGCCGTGGTAGCGAAGCTTTAGGTAATCGAGGGGGAAGTCGAGGAAGACGGGGGCTAGTTCGACGTCGAAACAGCCCTTGAACTGATAGAGGGCGCTTCGGATGGCCTCGCCATAGGGGTATAGCGAGAGGGCGGGCACGCCGTTTACGCGGTAAAGGAAGAACTTCGGCTCGAAACTGGAATAGCAACGAGAGCATAAACAGGGGTCTTTTCCCCCGATGGCATGGAAACTAGAGGCGCCGATCGGCTTAAAGCAGAGCTTACAAAAAGCGGTTGCAGAAGTTGATCTCTTGGATAGCTTTTTGCATCCCTTTGGTGGGCTTCTCCGCCAAGAAAATAACCTCGCCATCCGTCGCGCCAATCTTACGCCCCGCCCTTCCTGCGATTTGGATGAGGGCCGAGGAGTCGTAGATAGGGTCATCGGCATTGTAGATGAGCACTTGTATCCCCTTGATGGTGACGCCTCTTTCCAAGACGGCGGTCGTGATGAGGTAAGCGTATTTCCCCTGTTTGAAATCATCGATGATCTTGGGCCTCCCAACCCTTTTGGACGAAACGTAGTTCCCGTGAGGGACAAAAGGCGAGACAAGGCGAAACAAGAGTTCCGATAAGGCGACCGTGGGGACGAAAACAAGGCAGGGCTTCTTCTCTTTCCGGTAACGCCTCAACGTCCATATGACGAAAAAGAGCTTAAAGGGACCATACCGCCTTATGGTTTTGGGAACCGGAATGGGCTTTTTATGGAAGCGGGTTCGTAGCTCTAGAATCGCGTGACCCGGTTTTCGAAATTCTCTTTTCACCGCTTCCGACGGAGTGGCGGACATCATCACGACGTGCCCTCGGAGAGAATGACGGAATATGGCTTGCAAGACATCGTTCCCCTTAAAGGGGAAGGCATCGATTTCATCCATCACCAACAGGTCGAAATAATCGGGGTATCGGTAAAGCTGATGGGTGGTCAAGATGATGCAGTCGCCCTCTAATTTCGAGGTATGCTCCCCGTAAACGGCGACGATCGTGTTCTTCGGAAAGGCCTTTTTCAGGCGAAAGAACAGTTCAATGACCACGTCTCTTCGGGGCAGGGCAAAGCCCACCTTCAATCCCTTGGATATCGCATAGGCGATCACCCCGTAAGAGATTTCCGTTTTGCCCGAGCCGCATACGGCATAAACCAAGGTATCAATCCCCTTTTTGAAGTTATCCAAAACGGCGTTGGATAGCTTTCTCTGTTCCTTGGAAAGGGAATACTCCAAAGACAAGACGACGTTTTTCGGCTGCTGCTTGGAATGGGTGACCCCTTCGCCACGAAAGGAGATACATTTCCGGCAATAAGGCTTCCCATTGAGATGGCCGATAAAACGAGGGTCATGGTTACCGCACCGCGTACAGACAAACTCTCCCATCTATTTCCTCCCTTTAGGAATAGGAGGCTCAAGGAGAAATTGGCGAAAAGAAATAGGATAAGTCCAGTCAACTGGTTTTTTCTCTTTTCGCGCTTTCTCTTTTCTTCGCATATCGAAAACGAGGCGTTCGAAAACGCCTTCCATAAATCCAGGGTTTTGCTAAACTACTTGTC
>Ga0256406_1006881_pt1 | contig 11133 bp, 7 predicted proteins | sample RumenRJG_03DNA_FD_185986 | JGI IMG/M metagenome (GOLD analysis project Ga0256406, IMG submission 185986) | Bovine rumen microbial communities from Lethbridge, Alberta, Canada - RJG_03 | ecosystem: Host-associated > Mammals > Digestive system > Stomach > Rumen | place: Canada: Alberta | collected...
CCGGCTGCGATATCGTGTGCTCCTTCGGCTCCCAGGTCATTGGCGAGCTCCAGGGTATTAGTTACTCGGTCAAATGATATAACGTTTGTTGCCGATGTCATGCAAAATGCAGATAAGTATGGCAGAGCAATGGGGAAAAAATCTGGAAGGCTAAACCGAAAGGCATGCTAATCAGAGGTGAAGGCGAAAGCCAGCCGCAACGCATAGAGCCTGGAATAACGGCTCCACGAGGCCCCATCATCGCTGCACGCCGCAAGGCGCGATTGAAAAGATATGCTGAGCTCGTCGGAAACGGCGAGAACTGGCGGACAAAAAGCCGCCAGGATAACAAGACTGAACACGCGAAAAAGCGCCGGTAGCTTGAGTGTATGCCGGCACGCCGCAGAAAGCAGATAAGCGGCGCAAGAAAAATGCGGAATCAAGCGGGAAGGCTAAACCGTAAGGCACGCTGATCCGAACCGAAGGCTGGCGCAGCCAGTCAGGGGCAACGCGTAGAGCTTGGGATAATAGCTCCAAGAGGCCGCATCAATCACTGCAAATAAGATTGAAAAGGTACGCTGAACTTGCTGGAAACGGCAAGAAATGCAGGATAAAAAACCTGCGTGATAACAGATGTGATACACCATGGGTTCGGCAAACCCGCGTTCCTTCTCCAGAGGTTAAACGCTAGCCTCTCTAGCACAGCAATGTGCTCGCATAAACAACTCCGTGATATGCTGGAAAGTCCTGAGAGCCTTGATGCCACAACGCAGCCGGCAACGGCAGACGTGATGGATGGAAAAGTTCAAGGATTGGGCAATCAGCAGGCAGCTTGTCCATCTTGGTCTTGCGCCCCAACGACTATCCCATTGGCCGCCCGCCAGCGGCAACAGGAGTAGGGCCTCATCATGAGGTGGGTGAAAAGCCCTCAAATCGAAGTGCGGAGCAGCTCTCGAAGCTGAAGATATAGTCTACTCCCTTGCGCGAAATACTGGGAAACCAGGGGTACAAAGGAAGCGCGGTATTGCAGGCACGCTCGTGTTCGTCATGTTCGATCGCGATGCCCTCATCAAGGGCCTCGAGGAACACAACAAGGAGAACCGTGTGTTCCACCGCATCGGCGGCACACTGAACAACGACATCCTCTCGATTGACGAGTGGGATGCCCAGATGACGGGCAAGACGAACGCCAATGTCCAGAAGAGCTCCTATCGTGGCAACCAGAACACGAGCGAGCTTGACGCAGACGCCGTCAACCGTACGAACGGCGTCACGGAACAGGCTGAGCCGGTCATTGCGGACGAGATTCCGCCGTTCGACATCACGATCTCGATGGCGAACGAGTATGGAAAGGCAGCCGTCATGGTCCTCTACGGCGTCGAAATCCTCAACCAGGGTTCGCAGATGTCGATGGACAACATCCAGACGCAGGTTGCATGCACGTTCGTTGCACGCCGTCTGAAGACGCTGGAAGCCGTTACGCTCAAGAACGGCACGCAGTCGAAATGAGCCTTTGAGGCCGTAAGAGGCTGTAATAGTGGGATGACATTCCTCACGGGATGCCATCCCACTTTTTTATGCGAAGGAGGAGTACGCGATTGGCTGAGAAATCAGAGGAGCAAGTCTATCGAGAAAAGGCTCAGCAGATCAAGAAAACCGTCCTGAAGGATTTCAAGTCCTTCGCGCAGGACTACTTCAATGACGCGCACGATACGGGTATGACGCCGACGGAAGACCAGGCTGTCAAAGATGTTCGCGAGCGCGGCCAACAGATCTTCGAGGGCAATCACGATTACAACGTCCTGACGGCTGCGCAGCAGAAGGAAGTCATGGCTGACTGCGAGAAAGAGATCGCAGAGACCATCCGTGCGCAGTACAGGACATACATTGACAGATATCATCCAGCCGTCAACGGCCAGACGCCCTACCATGTCGACAAAGCGTGGAAAAAGGAAGCAGAGCCGTACGCCAAGAACATCAACGCTCATGTAGAGCAGGCGCTCAACGACTTCCTTGGTGAGTGCGCAAAGAAAGGTGTCTGCCCGAACGAGAAGCAGATCAACGCCTGCATCGAAGGCTGGATCACGAAATACAAGGGGATCTACGGTCCGAAGTTCCAGATGACGGAGGCACAGAACCTCTGGCTCCGGAAGCGGCTCTACGACAATATCCCCCACTTGATGAAGACCTATCATGCCTATGCTGATACCGTCAAGATCACGAACACGTATCCGAGCGGTTATCCCGGCGTCTCGACATCCGCGCCGCCCGACCCGCGCTCACCGAAGCCGAAACTTCCAGATGGCGTTGTTCCCGGAAAAGGCGGCAATCCGTCTGCTCATGAAGAGCCTAAGAAGAAGGAGATGCCTGCTTCCCCGGACCCGAAGGACTTTGCTCCTCTCGCCTCCATTTACACGAAGACGAATGTGTCCTTCTCCGGCTGCGACATGGTCGTCTCGGCAAACATGAAGACAACGGACGGGCATACGGTGTCTGTTGTCATGGGTTCTGTGCAAACGGTCTCTTATTCCATCTATCGCAAGCTCTCCCCTATCAACAACATCGGCAACGTCAACGCAAAAGACTATGTCGGAGGCCCGCGTACGGTCGCAGGCTCCCTTGTCTTCACGGTATTCCACCAGCACTGGGCGACAGAGCTTATGGACAAGTTCATGGCGGCAGAAGGCTACACGGAGAGCAGAAAGATCCTCATGGACGAAGTGGCTCCGATAGACCTCACCATCACGATGGCGAATGAGTTCGGCGTCGAATCTCGTCTCGCCATTTATGGCATCCGCCTCTTCTCCGAAGGCCAGGTCATGTCCATCAATGATATCTACACAGAGAACACGTACCAGTACGTCGCCCTCAACGTAGACTATCTTGCGAATATCCATACCGTGAAAGATGTGTGGAGTGATTGGGCTGACAGAATGAATGCGAAAGTCGCTGCCGGCTTGCAGCATACGCAAGTTCCAGGCGAGCAGCCAGTAACGAGAGGCGACACATCCAGGGTCGAGTCCAAGAAGCCGCCGACGGACGAAGAGAAATACGGCATCACAACGGAGTCTCCTGTTTATCAGCAGAAAGCCGAAAACAATCCTGTCCATCAGGCGCATGACGAAAAGAAAGGTCAGGAAACCAAGAACGACACGAAGCCAAAAGAGTCGAAAACGGAAGTCCGCCAGAGAATCGGCAAGGAAGGGGCTGCAAGGCAGGATGCCAAATCCCGCGTCAGCACGAGCGATGATGTGATCGAGGTATTCGATGGCGTATCCCTTTCCCTCAAGGGGCGTACGCAGAATGACTGCCTTTCTTATGTTGACGGAAAATATGCCAGCAAGATCCGCCAAGTTGATGAACAAAGGAAGATGGGCAAGATTACAAACGAACAATGCGTGAAAGAAAAGGAACGCTTGACGGCTCAGCGCAGGATTGCAAAAGAGAAAATTGTCCAGCACTTCAACCAGGAATTCGGAGGTTGATTTATGCTATATAGAAACACAGTGATTCCGATCGACATGCACGACAAGACGCTCCGCATGCTGTTCTTCGGCAACTACTTCGGACATACGGACATCGTCATCAAGTCGACAAAAACAGGACAGGTGGAGGGCGTCATCGAGGGCGTGCTGGATGATGCGCAGCCAGATAAGATTTTTGGCTATCTGGCTACAGAAATCTTCCCCCTCGAGCCTGGAGAATACGAGATCTATTCCACGGACTACAATCACAGGGAACGTTCTGCTGGCGTCATTGTCACCGTCACGGGCGATTCTTCCATGGAGCAGATTGCTCGTTGCTCGAATACGTTTCATACAGAAGCTGATGAATACTTGGAAGAAGAGAAGCTTGACCTTCCGAAGGACCTCTCTGCCCTCACGTACCTTCACAAGCTCTACCGCGAGGCAAAATCAGAGACGAAGCAGATGGCGCTTGCAAAGCTCCTCTTGTCCCTCGTCGATATGCTGAATCATCGCATTGCAAAGCTCGATCTGACAGCTAGGCCGATGAACTATGATATGATGTCAGAATCCGTCTCTTTGGATCCGGAAGCTGTTGCCGTCCGCCGCCGCGAGCTCCTTACTGGCAAGGTGCAGCAGACGGAAGCATCTGACGGAACTGTCAGGATGCCTGCAGACTATGATGGCTTGTATCTCTACGCGGCTATCGACGAAGATGGTATCCCGCTGAACTTCTGCTTCTCGTTCTGCCCGGATCCTATCCTCTATGGCTTCATCAAGGAGGACAAGGACTATACGAAGTCGCTCTACCAAGATGCTGTTGACAAGATTGTGTCGTTTCCGAAGGAGCTCGTGAGCTTTACGGATGAAGAAGTTCCGTTCTTGTCCGTCATCCGCGAGCTGCAGCCGGGAAGCCCGGTCTTCCATGCACCAAAACTTGCAACAGAATATGGCAAGATGACGGCAACATTCGAGGATGAAGATCTCAAGATCCTGAAGGCGTTCCCGGAAACATTCTACCTTTCCATTAACCCTGTGGAATACGCCATCGACAAGGACCAGCGCATCAGCATCGCCATCGGTGGAGGCAACGTCTCATTCTATCCAGAACAGATGTATATCTCGGATGGCGATTACGTCTACTGGGTGGAAGATGGCTACAACCACATCATGTCGGACGTGAAGTTCGTGCATGCAAACGGCGGTTCCATCAATGCAAACTCTGTTGATCAGGAATCGAACGATGATTTCAATGAGCGCCTGCGCAAGCTTCACATGTACCAGTATGAGAAGCATCTCAAGCCATATGCCAGCAAGAACTATCCGAATGTCCTGAGTAAGATTGAGGCCGCCCTCTCCTATTGCGAATCGGCCATGACATGCAACGTCACGGATATTGCAAGCACCGTCATTGACCAGTGCATGAACTACGAGAACACGCTCCTGCTGCCCGACATCATCTCGGCTGTGATGCGCGACAAGACGGTCTATGGTGACTATGTCGTGAAGTTCTTCGAAACGCCCATCAGATACAAATACGACGATTTTACGCTGGTTCTGCCGCCCGACAGCGGCGTGCTCTACCGGCTGGAACGCTACAGCTATGTGAATGGCCGCACAGTCGACTACTTCGCGGCGAAACGTTTGGAAGCTATCGACTATCATTTCTACGACTGCGACTTCGCAGTCTTCTCGGCTGTCGACGTACGGACGGGCAAGTCTTCCGGCTTCCTGCTCTTCGACTTCGACTACAACCGAGAAGGCAGAACAAAAGTGACGAGATTCTTGATTGACGCATTAGAGGTGCAGAAATGAGCGACGACAGACCAGTACATAATCACAATATGCGCAAGGCTGCGGGCGGCGCTCTCGGTCTCCGCAATGCCTTTACGGTGCACAATTTCCACAACCGCAGATACTATTCTTCCATCGATGCGACAATCCTTTTGAACGGGAGCCCCGTAGACGAGATCGTCATGATCCAGTGGACGGTCGAGGAGCAGACGATGCCGCTTTTCGGATATAACAGCTATCTCTGGGATGATGTAGCCAAGGGCAACCGCATCGTATCCGGTCAGTTCGCTATCAACTTCACGGTGCCGGACTATCTGAACCAGCTCATTGCCGGCCAGAACGAGAACAGCATCCATTTCGAGAACAATGGCACGCAGATCACGAACGACGCACACGCGCCGCTCTATAGTTCCGGTTTCACGATCTGCATCGGCTATGGCAGCGAGGACAGCCTTCTTGGCTCTGCCCCCTGCACGTTCCTCAACAATGTCATTGTCCGTTCGACTGGACAGGCGCTCGATACCCAGGGGCAGAACCTGGTAGAGACATATGCCTTCATCGCGCGCGACAGGAACATGTCGAGATAAATGAAAAGCAGCCAAACGCGGCTGCTTTTTGTTCTTAAAATAAAGACGATTGTAAAGTCGGCTTTTCCATCTTGATTTCTCCAGACATCATCTTCCCTGCGATGAGCTGGCTGAGTAACCGAAATTCGCGATAGGACTTGTTGCGGCTGTAAGCTTTTACAATATCGAATGGCCGTCCGTGTTTTGCTAGAATGTCGAGCTCCTTCTTATTCTTCTTGATTAGCGCTGCAAGCATATCATATGGCATGTTCGATATGTATTCTTTCGCCTGTTTGCGAGCAAACAGAGCTGCATTCTGGAATTGTTCTTGTTCTGTAATGTCTTTCATCCGCTGCTGGAGCTCTGCATTCCGGATGCGGTCGTCAGCCCTCTGCTGATATGATTCTGGTTTCGCTTTCGCCCAGTTGCCCTGCACGGCTGCGATAAAATAGCGTCCGTAATCTTCTGGCGTCTTCGGAACTCCAGATGCTTTGTCCTTGCGGATGCGGTCGAAAACGGCGGCAAAATTCTTCTCGATGTAATCGTCATCGTACGAATCGAATTTGTCTTTGATATATGCTGGATTGAAGCCCTCTTTGACGGCGAAGTCGATGAGAATCTGGATGCGTCTGCTGAACTTCTTCATGATATGACTGCGGAGCGCTGGCTTGAGGTCATCCAGAAGATTGTCATCTCTTGCTTCCAGTTCGAACCCGAAATGGAGCATGGATGCCTTGTTAGCTCGTGATCCGTCATCCTCGATAAAGAAGTCGGGGAAAGCTTCGAGCTTTCGGATTTCCTCTACGGCTTTCTTGATAACGCGCCGCTTGTATTCCTTGTATGGGCTGTTCTCGAAGAAACAGACGTTCTTGCGGAACTCGCTGATAGCGACATCGTGGATGCCGGAGCGGTCCAGTTCCCTGAGATATATGAATACGCGAATGGAAGTAGCGGAATCCAGTTGCAGGATGTCGTCGATGGAGAGATTCAACGTCAGGTTCTGTTTGAGGTTGAACAGGAACTTATGAAGAATCGGTGGGATGCTGAAGCCAATGATTTTCGACTTCCTGTCGTAATAGAATTCGCCAAGGAAGTTTGCGCTGTAGATGCTCGGGTCTTTATTTTCGTCTTCTTGCGAGACGATTGTAATGTTTTGCTGCTGCAGCTTCTTGAAGGCGCTGCTGATGATCGTGCCTTTTGGTCTCCTGGATGTGATGCCGATTTTGTCTGCGATGTCGATGGCAGACATGGCATACATCGGATGCTCTTCATCTTTCAGTGATGCAATGATGAGGAACCATATCTTCAGTTCGTTTGATGTAAGTGAATACTCTGCCTTTGCTAGCTCGGAGTGTACACGGAACGAACCTCGATTAATCGCAGACAAGAACTGGCTTTGATTGATGGTGCTTACCTCGTTTCCCATGCTGCTTTCGCCTCGATTCGTCCCTTTTTGCTTTCTTTGTATTCTACAGGGCTCGAAAGTTTTTTGCAATAGGACTTTGCAACATTGAGGTACACCAGCATTTTCTTTTTCTGTACATCGACTTGCCTCTCCTCTACTGGTATATTATTTAATAAAGTAAGTATAGTAGGGGCAGGTGGTGTACTTTTTCGTTGCAGAAGCTACGAGCCTATGTGCCACAAAGGCTCGCGGCCGTTTTTCTCTCCTGTTCTTGGGGGCTGTGACGCACTAGGTGGTGTACCTTTTTGTTGCTGTGGTGTACCAAAACGTTGTTTTATGTTTTGACCGAAAAGCCTTGAAATATAAGGGGTTGTGGCACTTCGTGCTCAAAACACTGGTGTACCTTTTAGTCGAAAACTGAAAACACGAACGACGCTGGATTCTTGCGAAGCCGCGTGAATGCTAGCTTTTTGTTCGAATCATGAACTCCTCATGGTGTACCTTTTCGTTGCACGGATTTCATGTAGTGTACCGAATCGTTGCAGACTGGTGTACCTTTTTGTTGATTCATCCACAGAAAGAGCGAGTTATCCACAGTTTATCCACAATAACTTGTGGATAAACTTGTCAAGTACCATTATTTGACTTCCTACTATCATTATTCGACTTCTTTTCCTGACGTGGAAGACTGTGGTGTACCAAAACGTTGCAAAAGGATGCAACAAAAAGGTACACCACCATTTTCTTGCAAAAAAATCCTATCTCGTACATTTTTCGCAAAAAGTATGTAGGAGTGTGGATAAGCTTGTGGATAACTTGTTCGTAAGCTGTGGATTGTTTGGAATGAGACGCGAAATTCATGGAATTCCTTTTATGTCTTAATCGATAGACGCGAAAAATGTACGAGATAGAAATCTCTACGTTTTTCGCCCGGATTGATGTGTAATATCCCGTCAGATACCAACGCAAATCTCGGAGGAATATATTATGGCAAAAATCAAGACAAACGCAAAAGAAGACCTGAAGGAAGTCGTCGCTCCGCTTCCGGATCTGGATGCAGAAGAGACGGCTGCTTCCGAGGCAGAAGCAGAATTTCCCAAAACGGAAGCTCCATCGGGAGAAACGCCTGTAGCAGAAAAGAAAGCTGCCGAACCCGAACCCGAAGCCAAGGCAGAAGAACCGGCAGCTGCAGTTCATGAAGAGCCAGTGGATGACAGTCCGATCACCATCACGGAGACGACGATCACGGAGAACCAGCTCAAAGCACTCAAGAAGCAGTACAAGCGTATCTTCGTCACGGACTACATCGATGGCCGCTATGTCTGGCACCGCCTGAATCGCAGGACGTTCTCTGATATCTGTGATGCAACGGAGAAGATCGAGGACGAGGACGAACTCATCGCCGAGCGCGAGCGTCGTTTCTGCGAGGCATGCATCGTCTACCCGGATGCTGACAAGGTAAAAGCGGATGTCGAGGATGATGTCATGGCGTCGAAGCTCGCGCGCGAAATCCTCTACCGCTCCGGCTTCTTCCCGCCGACGACTTCTGAGGTGTGATCTAGAATGAAAGTCAAGACCGGGCGTACAACGCCGACCCCTATTGAGAATACCGTTGACCTGAAAGAGCTCTTCGAGAAATTCTCGGACCAGTACAGCCAGGTCTTCATGGAATCCGTAGACGATCAGGTTTTCATCTTCAAGGCACTCGGGCGCAAGGACTTCAAGGATCTCGTTGAGTCCAAAGAGGTCAATGATTGTGCGAAAGAGGAAATCGTCTGCGAACTTTGCACGCTTTACCCGAAGAACTACGATTTCGAGAACTGTGAGGAAGCTGGCCTTCCGACAGAGCTCTGCAGGATCATCCTGGATCATTCGCTTCTCAAGAGCTCGGACCAGCTCCAGAAGGCGATCCACTACTTCCGTGACAAGCTCGAAGAATCTCTTGATGAGCAGATCACCTGCGTCATCCACGAGGCGTTCCCGGAATTCCCTGTGGAGGACATTGCGAACTGGGATGTCGTGAAGACGGCGGACTACATGACGCGAGCGGAATACATCCTCCACAATCTTCGCGGCGTGCCTCTGACTCCAGTGCAGACAGCACCGGAGCAGGAAGACTTTGATGGCAGGTTCCAGAGCGTCGGCACGCAGGCAGCGCCTCAGCAGGAAGTCAACCCGCTCGAGGACGAGACGATGGAAACGCCGCAGCCTCAGCAGAAAAAGGCTCCTGAGAAGCCGCTGATGAAGAAGGGCGCGAAGAATACGCTGACGCCTGAAAAATACCGTCAGCTTATGGAGAACACGCCGGATGACGTTGCGCCGATCGACTGGCTGCACGACAGTGTAGCTATGAACGGCGTCTCCGCCCTCATGCATCAGAGCTTTGACGACCGTCCGCTCGCAGAGATTCCGGTTGACGGTTCGGAAGACGGGCAGGATGCCATCCCGCTCGCGCTCCGTGACAAGTTCAAGGTCATCAAGAGAACGTGATAAAACATTGACATAGATAAGGCAGGATAGCACATGGCCGAAGACAAGCTCTATGAAGAGAGCAACGAAAGCCTGAGCGACAAGTTCCTGGATACAGCAGAAGATGCCGTCGCAGCAGGTGTTGCGGCGGTTTCTTTTTATCGTTCCGGGGGCGCGAAGTTCTTCTCGAAGCAGTACAAGCGATACGAGTCGGAGCTCCGCACGGTCCGCGACAGCGTGCGCGGTCTGGACTACGCTCATATCAACAAGAATTCCCTGAAGCAGCTTCTCGGAAGAGACGGCACGATTCGGAAGTCCTGGCGCGACTACAAGCCGCAGGACGATTACAAGATCGATCTTGCCGCCCGTCCCGGCACGCCGATGGACCTTCTGCGCAGCACGCTGGAGCTCGCGCTCCAGGAAGACCATAGCCGCAGGGATGTCGTCTATTACAAGCTGGTCACGAAGCGGCTGACGGATGCAGCCGAGGCGCGCGTGCGGGCGGCGGCCAACTCCACAAAGCCGGCCATCGACCATGCCGTGGCATTTGCACGCAGCATCGGTTCCCACATGCGTTCCGAGGAAGATCTCAAGAAGTTTGCGCTGAGGGAAGCGGAAAACCGCGAGAAATACTCTACGGTCCAGCCGGGCATCTATCGTGGAATCATTGATGATGCGCTAGCATTCAACAAAGAATTCAAGGACTGGCAAGCAAAGCACACTATCGGCGGCAAGGGGCCTGTCAAGCAGGCCATCGAGGTTGCCCAGAGCGTAGAGACGCTCGAGAAGATGATCGGCAAGCTTGGCGACAAGCGCAAGAAGGACACGATCCTTGGCGACCGTCCGATGACGTTCGGCGAGATCATCGACAACTACAAGCGCTTCTCCAGCTCTGCGCGCATCAACTACGTGGCGGAGAATGGCGACCGCACGTCCATGTCGATGATCGAGGGGCTCAAGCAGTATGCCGAGCGCGTCAAGAAGAGTGACGAGAAGCTCTACCAGCGCTTGCGCAACGTCTATGCTGACGAGTATCTGCGCACGGACGGCAAGGACTTCTATACGCTGACAGGGCTTGCCAATGTCAAGCAGGGCGTTGTCGAGACGCTCGCCGGAACAATGCCTGGCAAGATCCTGAAGCTCCGTTCCCTCGAGATGTCCGAAAAGACGCCTGCCTTCCTCAACTTCAAGAGCGGGCAGATCAATCCTGCCATCGCAGCCCTCGAGAAGCAGCTGACAGGCCATGACAACGGCAACCGCATCCAGAACGACTACTTCTACATCGCTGGCGACACCTATCGGTACAGCAACAGCAAGGACAAGCTCGAGCTGGTAGAAGAGCTTCGTGGCGCGACGCCGATTTCCGCACGCTATGCAACGGAGAACAATCTGGCGCGTGACATGTACGGTCTGAACGGCGAGCGCTATCACAAGAAAGGCTCGCTTCTTGACCGTT
>Ga0256406_1006882_pt1 | contig 11132 bp, 12 predicted proteins | sample RumenRJG_03DNA_FD_185986 | JGI IMG/M metagenome (GOLD analysis project Ga0256406, IMG submission 185986) | Bovine rumen microbial communities from Lethbridge, Alberta, Canada - RJG_03 | ecosystem: Host-associated > Mammals > Digestive system > Stomach > Rumen | place: Canada: Alberta | collected...
GTCCAACATCTTGATGGGTGACTTTCGTTGTCTTTAAATTAATCAAGACAAAGCAGCGTAGCATGTAATTGTAGAACACGAGGTCGATGTAATAGTCTTCTTTCTCCGTGTGTATATGCTGCTGACGTTCTTTCCCATTCATTGGCCGTTAACAGCACCTTTATCGACGGGCTGCAAAGGTCAATGAATGAGATTTTTTGTAGAGTTTGCTAAAGACGATCGATTTCCTCTTTGCTTAGCCCAGTAACCTGGATAATCGTGTCCAAAGGAACATTCATGCGCTTCATGACCCTAGCATTACGGAGGCGCTCTGACAGAATTCCTTTCTCCATTCCTACCTCATACCCTTTTTTATGAGCCTGCTCACTTCTCTTCAGCGCAGCGCTAACGAGGGTCCGCTCCCAACTGACAGCTTCCCAGAAATGGTCATAGCCTGCCATCTGAGCATCGGTGTATGCCGACTCCTCAATGATGTCAAGCGCTTTGCGTGTCTCGGGATTTGCCAAGAGCTCCTCAGGTGCCTTACGTGTTTCGTCAATCTCCGTGAGATAACGCAGCCACAGCACCTTCATCTTCTTGTCGTGGAAAGAATGGGGCTTGAACTTTGGTAGTAAATGTTTGATGGAGAACATTATTGCACTGCCTCTGCAAATTTAATATATTTATATTATGGTGACACAGCAAAATAAAAACCTGTTTTTAATTACTCTTTCGGTGGGTGAGCTAACCTAGGTAACTAAATCGACTCTTATTGATTGTGACGTAAACGTAAATCTATCAATAGCAGTTCCCCGATCAAATCCCCAGTCTTTATCTCTGAATCCCCAAAGTAAGAATGAACAGCACTTTTTTTGATAAGAAATCTTCACATAAGCAGCTAAAAGCTGTGGTCAACGACGATGTGCTCAACGTCATCACGAAGATGGGCGGTATTATGCAGGAGCGTGGCTATCCGTTGAAGAACCTGCAGAGCGCGCTCGACGAATTGAAAAACGAGTCGGCCATGGACATGGTGCTCACCTCCAAAGTTGATGGTGAAATACAGGAGAAAGACTTGGACAAGCTCACCCGTGTGGCCCAGGCAGACATCCTGGTCAGCATATCCTTTACCCGTCAAAATGTAGGGCCGCGCCAGCAGGTCGAGTTCCGTGTCACCTCCATCGACGCGGCCACAAACAAGCAGATAGGCGGTGAAACCGGGCGCAGCTCAGCTTCAGGCGCACCGATCAGTGCTTTGTTGGAAGAGTCGGTGTTGGGCTTCATGGACAACTTCACGGCAAGCATCCAGCGACATGTCGGTGTTGGGCTTCGACGACCGCTTTGTCATCACCACGCACATCCAGATCCTCGACATATCGGAGATACAGACCTTTCCGCAGAAAACGATCATCAAGGCCAACATCGGCGTCTACGTAGGCGACGGCCTCTACGGTACGCTCTTCTCCAGTTATATCATGGAAGCCAAAGGGTTGGGCGATGACAAAGACCAGGCCATAGCCGCGGCTATCAGAAAAATCCGACTGGCTAAGCTCAAAAAAACTACAAGGGACTGGCGTCGGGGAAGCAGATCGAGCAGTAGCAAAAGTTCAAGGCACGGCAGGTCGTTGTCACGTCATGGCTCAACAGCCTTCCACGGCAAATGGAGACAAGGGTACCGCAAGCTATCAGCAAATACAGAAAATGGAACGCACGCTCGAACTGAGCTCTATATCGCAGGTGCTCTACAAATATCTCGATGACAAGAACGAGTTACAGCTACCCGAGATCGACGAGGAGAACAAGAACTCCGAGAACACTGACAATCCAGCAGGAACATACCCCAGCAAGCTCTGCTTGAGACAATCGTCGAAGACAGAGCTTTTCCATTCTAAAAGGGCGTAGCCAACTATTCACGAACGATGGGTTGCAAAGACAATATATATTTATCGCTAAGTTCACAAGGCAACGACAGAAAATCACCACCTAATTTACTTTTAAAGCTAAGAAGTTTGGATATATAACTGAATTTGTTTATTTTTGCACTCATGGCAGTTGCTATTTATTTATAGATGACTGTTATCTTAACCTGTCTTGAGGTTGGAAATCTTTAGTTATGTAATCTGTGCGTTTGAGGATGAACACGAAGATTCTCATAGAAATGTTGGAAAAACGCAGTGGCCACGCCATTACAAGTGCTGCCGACTGCGAGTGGCTTGCCCTTGACTTTACCACGAGGTGTGGCAAGGGCATCAGTGTCAACACGCTCAAGCGTCTCTTGGGCTTCTTGGCTTATGACGGCAAATCATTCCGGCAGTCCACGCTCGACACCATTGCTGCATACTTAGGGTTTAGAGACTGGAATGAAGCTGAAAGCGCGGCGGTGGACAAAGTGTCGGCCTTTGGCCACAATCCAGCCATCTTAGATGCTGATAAGCTCACAAAAGGCGACCTGGTCACCGTGACCTACGCGCCCGATCGTCAGATTGTTTTTGAATATAAAAACGAAGACAGGTTTGTCGTTGCGAAAAGTCTGAACAGCAAACTGCACATTGGGGATGTCGTAGCAATTCGGCAGTTTGTTCTTGGCTATCCGCTGTTGGTCACTGAGACCCTACGCGAGAGCCGTTCCCTCGGTGCTTACACCGCCGCAAAGATCGGCGGGCTCACCACCATCGATTGCCAACACAAAGAAGAATTATGACCGCTGATGATGTTTCCGCTTTCTCCGGTCCACTGGACCGTGTAACGTCGCAGGAGCAATTGTATCTCAACGGCTCGACCTGCCAAACTTATATTGTGCGCGTCTATGGGAAGCTGCATTTCAAGAAACAGCTCAAGGCAGAATATAAAGGCATGCCGCAATATGTCGAGGCCTTCAGAAAAGAGTTCGAGGTAGGCTATCGCCTCAATCATCCGGCTCTGCCATGCTATGTAGCCCTGGGCGACGAAGACGGATGCCCCTACATCTTGGAGGAATATATCGACGGCAACACGCTGACCGACTTTCTTGCCGCCAATCCCTGTTATTTCCATTCGCGTCCGTATGCCGATCGGCTGATTGACGAGCTTCTTTCCGTCTTTTCTTATCTTCATCATCACCAGGTGCTCTTTCTCGACCTGAAACCCGACAACGTGATGATCACCTCGGTAGACCGGCAACTGCGACTGATCGACCTTGGCGGTTGCCACACCGACTGCTTTGTCGGAACGGAAGAAACGACAAAAGCATTCTCACCCGACAGGAACGCCAACGACGCTGCCCAATTCGACGGCAAGCTGTGGGAACCTTCATTTGATATCTTTCTCATCGGGCGCCTGCTGCAAGAATGCAGGGTTCCACATATATATAATAAGGTGATTGCGAAATGTCTGAAGGACGATCCGCGGGAACGCTACGACAGTGTGGACAGTATGAAGAAGGCGATTGGGGCCTTGCGTCGTCGGCTGACGTTTTATAAGGTGTCGATGGTAGTAACGGTGGTAGCATGCCTCGCAGTCGTCTTGTCTTTGCTCATTCCGGCGGGACCGAAGGAGCTGAGGCCGCAAGAGACCACCGAAAAGACTGAAACGTCACAGCCTCTCAGGGCTCCCGAAGGAGTGTTAACAGCGAAAGAAGTAAAACAAACGAAGATAATGGAGCCGATGTCTTCACTTCGGGCCAACAACGGCAAGGCCGAAACAACGACAGCCGAAGCACGGATGACCAGAGAGCTGCAACTAAATATGGACTTTGCCTATAAGAAATATATTGCACCTCTACCCAAAGACTCGCTCCGAGACGTCGATTGTCTGAACAAACATATTGCCATGTATATGGACTGTGTCAATTCAGAGATAAGAAGACTCAAGAATAAATATACTGACCTGCAGCCCCAGACCATTGACACGAGGTTTGCCGAAATCTACAGCCGCACCGTGATGCCGATTGTGGAAAGCTACGGCAGCGAGGAGTAAAAGGTTACTGCTGACATTTCTCCCAAAAAGTGATCGCTTATTTGGCAAGAATTTGACAGCTTGCCCACTATTTCCGTGTTTGGACGATTTGGATGAGAAAAGCCTTGTGCGTGTGCCATATTTAAGCTATTTTTGTAGAAAAATAAAAAAATTGGCTCACAATGGAACAACTTTCAAGATTAATTCCTATCTTTGCACTGCCGACTGGTAACAGTCGGAGACATCGAGGAGAGCTAATCAGCTTTGACCCGCCAGAGAATCTGCAAAATTCAATGTATAAGGGTGAGAAGTTAGAAAGGCGTTCCTCCTATAGCTTGTATATTCTGCAATGGCGTATTGGCCATGGCCCTATATACTCTATAGGTGTGGGCCAACTTTCATTCTTACTTATACGGGTATTGCAGAACCTTCTGGCTAAGGATGCTGAGAAGGTCCACACTCTTTGTCTGCCTATGAGTGAAATGTAAATTCGTATGCGTGCTGACGAAAGATTTGCTAACTAATTTTAATATATCATATTATGAAAACAAGAACAATCCAGCTTTTCTTGCTTCTCCTTTGCTGTTTTGCCTTCACCGCTTGCGACAGCAACAAAAGCAAGATTGAAGAGAAAGTCAAACAGTTTACCGAGGCCTTGAAAACAAAGGATGTGGCTACCATCTACGACATGTACCCCAACTCCAAGTTGACCAACCACATGACGCTGACCACCAACGTGGCACCGGGCGACTTGGAAGTGGTGAAGGACGAGGCTACAGGTAACTACACAGCCAACTTCAAGAACGCACGCGACCAGAAGCTCATCTTCAAGGTGACAGGTAAAGACACTTATCAAATCATCGACTCCTATGGTTTCTTCGACATCGAGCCCATGTACTCTGACTTGGCCGTCAAGACAGGTGTGCCTTTGAAAAAACTGTCTGACCAGAAACTCAAGGAGCTGTTCAAAGATGACAGCCCGTTCCTTTCTTTCATCAAGAATAAATATGGTGGGCTGACAGAACTTAACCTTTCCTATTTTGATGGGGTCTACACCGGGAATTACAATTTGAATATGGTTCAAATAGAACAGAACATCAAAAACGAAGGCGATTTCCCGGTAAAAGGCTCTGATTATGATGTCATCTTCAGCTTCTCTGACGAAGGTGGCAACTGTGCATCCAGCACCAAGACAATGGACGGCGTTGACTTGGCACCCGGCGAGACATTTACATTTAATTTCCAACTTACAGGCTATACGACAGCCGCTTACAATCATCAGTTGCAATGGACGGTATCCTTCAACCAAAAAGGCGGCGGAACAATGAAAGACATCATGAAGAAGGCCAAGTTTACTGGCAACGAATACAATGAGTTTCTGCAACAACAGAGTAAGAACAAATCGAAAGCTGGTAAGAAATCGTCAAAGAAATAAATCGAAGCATCATGAGAAAGCTATTGATCATCTTTATGGCATTCGTTGCCATCGGCATGACCTTCTCCTGCAACTCCAAGGAGAAGCAGATCCGCGAGCAGCAAATCGCCGACTCTTTGAAGAAGGATTCTATCTACAGACAACAGCAAGCCGACTCCATTGCTAATGCGAAAAAGGAGGCTGAACTCAACGATGAGAAGATAGAGTTCCTGCAAGGCATCTATAAGAATGTGATCTATACCGAGAACGTAGGCCCCAACGCCACCGACTATGCCGGCAAGCTTGTGAAGCATATCTCGCCCAAGGTCACCAAGGCCATGACAGATTACGACAACGGTATGGATGCAGAGTATGTCGCGCCCGGTCCAAAGCTTTATCTTCTTGGCGACGAGGGCGACTACGAGGGCGGTCCGAAGATTACCATTACCTATCTGAGCGACAACTGGTTCAAGGTGAACATCAGCAATCACACCACCGTGAAGATTCGTGTGGAGAGCGAGCCCGACGATGACGAGTCGTTCGTGATTACCGGACTGATAAACAAGGACTATGGCATCAATGTGAAATAGTATTCTTAATCTAAAATTACAGATATGAAAAAACTTAAGAGCATTTTTCTGTTGGCAATCATGTTTTTTGCTTGCCAAACAGTGCTTGCCCAAACCGACAAGGGCATTGAGTATTATAATAACAAGGACTACGCGAATGCGGTCAAGTGCTTCCAGCAGGCTGCAGAGCAGGGAGACGCAATAGCTCAAAACAGGCTCGGCAATTGTTATTACGATGGTGAAGGCGTGACCAAGAACTTCCAAGAGGCAGTGAAATGGTATCGGAAAGCGGCTGAGCAAAGTAACGCCGATGCACAATGTAGTTTGGGTTATTGCTATGAAAACGGTGAGGGTGTGACCAAGAATCTACAAGAGGCAGTGAAATGGTACCAGAAAGCGGCTGAGCAAGGTAATGACGTAGCACAAAATAATTTGGGCAATTGCTATTATAATGGCATAGGCGTGACCAAGAACTACCAAGAGGCAGTGAAATGGTATCAAAAAGCGGCTGAGCAAGGTGATGACGTAGCACAAAATAATTTGGGCAATTGCTATTATAATGGCATAGGCGTGACCAAGAACTACCAAGAGGCAGTGAAATGGTACCAGAAAGCAGCTGAGCAAGGTAACGCGGACGCACAATATTCTATGGGCTGGTGTTATTATAATGAACAGGGTGTGCCCAAGAACTTCCAAGAGGCCGTGAAATGGTATCAAAAAGCGGCTGAGCAAGGTAACGCGGCCGCACAATATTCCATGGGCATGTGTTATTATTTTGGCAATGGCGTGGGCAAGGATCTTCAAGAGGCTGTTAAATGGTACAGAAAGGCAGCTGAGCAAGGTAACTCGGACGCACAATATAATATGGGTTACCTTTATTGGAAAGGTGAAGGCGTGACCGAGAACATTCAAGAGGGCTTGAAATGGTATCGGAAAGCAGCTGAGCAAGGTAATGCAGACGCACAATATAATTTGGGCGTTAACTATTTCAATGGTAATGGTGTGCCCAAGAACCCCCAAGAAGCTATAAAATGGTTCCGAAAAGCAGCTGAGCAAGGTGATGCCGATGCACAATATTGGTTAGGGTCTATTTATCGGAAAGGCGAAGTTGTTGCCCAAAATTTTACAGAGGCAAGAAAATGGTTCAAGAAAGCTGCTGATCAAGGAAAAGAAGAAGCACAGACAAGGTTAGATAATTTGGATAATGAAGAAACATTCGCTAAGATAAATGCAAGGAATGCCGCAAGAGCTGACCGTGAGTCAAAAGCCTTGAATAGTGCTTACATACGCAAGTATGGCAAGCGCGCAGCAGCTGCCATGGATAAATGTCAGCCTTATGTAGGCATGTCAGAAGGGGCTTTGCGCGATTTTGCTTTTGCATCAGAAGATGGAAATTTCAATCCTTTCCTTTTCCAAGGCGTAATAGGTGCTTATAAAATATATAAGCCAAACGGCTATCTCAGAACACTTAATGCCGGTTATAATCTTCATTTGAGATATCCATCTGTTGTCTATGTACTCAATGGACGTGTGTCGGCACTGAAGTGGTAATGAAAACAATCATGTGACATATATAATTAAAATGATTACAAGAAATGAAAACGCCAATGGATTACGAACTTGAATACATGGAGCACTTGTTCGACAGTATCAAGAGCAAGAAGACAGAGAGCTATGTCATTCATCGTATCTGGAATAAGCTGGATGACGACCGCGTGCGGTTCGTCACCCAGCAGAAGATTACCCTGCCAAATGGCAAATATGCTTTGGCCGACTTGTACCTTCCCCAGTTGAACATCTTTGTCGAGGTCAACGAGCCATATCACGATAAGCAGAAAGACCAAGATAAGTATCGCAATGAAAAGATTGTCGAGCTCACAGAGGCTGACCAATTTATCATTGAATGTGGAAAAGGGACGGACAAGTGCGAGTGGAAGTCTTTGTCAGAGATCCATCAGCAGATTGACGAGTGCGTAACGTTTATCAAGAAGCGGATAACTGACGTGGGCGACCAACTCAAACCCTGGAGCATGAGCGAAAGCCTTACGGTTGAGTTCCACAAGGATAAAGGCTATCTCAAAGTAGGTGATAATGATGCCTTGCGGACTATCGATGACATCTGCATGTTGACAGGCGGAGTAAAGCGAGACCGTGGATTTCTAAGAGCTGGAACAGCAGGACTTCCCCAACATTCTGATATGGAACTTTGGTTTCCACGAGTTAACAACAGAAGCAACTGGCTGAACGAGAAGAGTGACGACGGTCAGACTATCTGCGAGTCAAACACAAAGGATCCGAAAAAGAACTATGATCATATTGAGGACTCTATCAAGAAGAATCTTCAACGTGTCACGTTCTTTAAGTTCAAAGACGACCTTGGTATTGAGAACTATTTCTTCCTTGGCATTTTCCGCATTGATGCTGAAGCAAGCCGCAAAGAGGAAAAATGCGTTTGGAGAAGAGTCAGTACTGAATACAAACTGTAACTTGGTAAGATCTAAGACCACACGGCTAAGACATTCTCCGTAGAATCCTGCTTAGGTCAAGGTTGTGTCATCGATGATATGGCTTTTGACTCCTCTGCGGTTTTCTTGCGTAATATGCTATGGAAACACCGGATCATGGACAGAAGCTGAATAAACCAGCCCATTTCCGGACGGCAGAAGCAATTCTTGCCAACTCCGACGAATGAATAAAAGTGCAGCAAGTATTCCTTGCTCAGCTTTTTAGTACAATATGGTTACAAACGTGACGGACTGAATCTATATGGTGGTCTTAGATTCAACTTCTAAGCAACAGATAAGTAGATAATCAACAACACCGTAAGGGCTGATGCTTCTCTCTGAGCACCAGCCCTTTTGCGTTAGTATGTGTAAAGTTGTGAAAAGTCGTTGTCAAATGGCTTGTCCATAAGCGTAAAAGAGCCTTTTTACGATTGCTCTTAAAGTCGTCCTCCTCCTGCTTGTTTTTTATAATATAGGTTTAGCCCACTTTGGTATTTCTTCTACACTGGTTTTGAGAAACTGACCGTCCGACATACAGAAAAGGAGGTGTGCATCAGCATCTTCGATGGAGTTGTCGTATAATACAATAGCCCTTCACAACCTAACACAGCGTCTTTGGTTGCTGCTGTCCCACGGTTGAGAGCGTATACATATATAATAATGTGTTGATTATCTCTGAGAGCGTATTCTGTAGCCAATGATGCCACCGAGGTTCGATGCGACAAGGAAAATATTGGAGACTGGAAATGTAGGTAATCTCTATGGCCTTACCACCTCGCCGAAGTGCGCCTTGGCCCAGCTGATGAGCTGCTCAAGGGCAGGGATGAGCGACTTGCCGGTATCGGTGAGACTATACTCCACGCGCGGCGGCACCTCGGGATAGACCTTTCGCCCCACGAGATGGCTTGCCTGCAACTGCTTGAGCGTCTTGGAGAGCATCTTCTGCGAGCAGTCGCTCATGTGGGCGTGTAGCTCGTTGAAGCGCATTACACCCGTCTGACTCCTGTCCAAGGTGTACAGTACGAGCACCGACCACTTGTCGCCGAAGCGGCTGATGACCTGTCGGATGGGACAAGTGAGATACTCGGGATTAACTTCTTTCTTCATATTTCCACGACTGTTGTCTTAGTGTATACTACAAAAGTAACCAAAAGTGACTCAAGCACAAAAAGTAATTGGTTAATGTGTGTTAAAGACGGATTGCAGCGCATTAGTGTTCTTACAATTCCTACCAAACGGTAACCATAAGACCGGAAAGTAACCTCTTGCAGGGTATCGGATTAATGCCTAACTTTGCAGACGAAAACGGATACTGAGACCCGGACAGACGGGTTGGAGAATCTATTATGGTAAGAAAACATAATATTCACAATAAGCAAAAGAAAGGAAAAAAGATTATGGCAAATGTAGTTTTAATAGGTGCAACGGGATTCGTAGGTTCAGCAGTTCTCAACGAGTTGCTCGCTCGTGGACACAAGGTAACGGCAGTGGTGCGCAATGCCGCCAAGCTGCCCAAGAACGACAACCTCACCGCCGTGGAGGGGGACGTGGCCAACGTGGACGCTATCGCCAACATCGCAAAAGGCAAGGATGCCGTCATCTCGGCTTATAACCCTGGATGGACCAATCCGCAGATGGGCAAGATCAACGATGAGAATTATCCAAAGATATTGGAGGCCGTGAAGAAGAGCGGCGTTCAGCGTCTGCTCATTGTCGGCGGTGCCGGCACACTGTTTGTCAAGCCGGGTGTGCGTGTTGTCGATACCGGTGTCATCCCTGACGCTATCATTGATGCTGTCCGCTCACTGGGCAACTTCTATCTCAACGTCCTCACCAAGGAACACGACCTCGACTGGGTGTTCTTCTCTCCTGCCGGTGCTTTCGAAGATGCTGACAAAGGCAAGCGTACGGGCAAATTCCGCCTGGGCAAGGACGACCTCATCGTGGACCCTGCCACCGGCACGAGCCATATCTCCGTACAGGACTATGCCATAGCCATGGTCGATGAGTTGGAGAAACCTGCCCACCACAAGGAGCGCTTCACCATCGGCTATTAACTTGTGTTCGTAAATATTGCTGTCCATTATTACATTTTTGAGCGCACTCAAAAGTGTTTTAACGTACAGCAATATTTATTATTGAAAACAGGAGATGACATCAAACTTCTGCGACAGGTCGTAACCATAGAGTACATAGATGTGTGCAGACTTATGTGTCTGGCCGACACGAATGTGGACGGGTTATTCATGGAGATTAGTGGAAAGATAAAAACTTCGATGATGGTTATCAGTAACCGCTTCTGAGAAGACATCGAATATCCGATCCAAGGGAAATATCCACTGAGCCAGAACAGCTATAGCGAGGAATTCTCATAGTTTTCACTCTGTGCTATTATTATTTTCTTTCTTAATCATGCATATCATTCACTAAAGTTTCCCACCTGACTTCGTCAATGCGTCACCCTGAATCGAGAATAAGTTTTTGGAAAGCCCTGATGGTCCCAATTGTCTGTGGACATATTGCATACAGCCAATAATGCCATAAACATATTGAATGAGGAACTGATGAAGTCAGGAACTAAACAGACATCGACGATGAAGAAAGATATCAATCCCGAGTATCTCGCTTGTCCCATCCGGCAGGTCATCAGCCGCTTTGGCGACAAGTGGTCCATGCTCGTACTCTATGCTTTGGATCGGAGTGATACCGGTGTGATGCGGTTCAGCGAGCTGC
>Ga0256406_1006884_pt1 | contig 11128 bp, 5 predicted proteins | sample RumenRJG_03DNA_FD_185986 | JGI IMG/M metagenome (GOLD analysis project Ga0256406, IMG submission 185986) | Bovine rumen microbial communities from Lethbridge, Alberta, Canada - RJG_03 | ecosystem: Host-associated > Mammals > Digestive system > Stomach > Rumen | place: Canada: Alberta | collected...
GCGAGCTGCGAAAATGTCCGGGGATCGGCAAGCGCGAAATGATCCGGACGCACCCGAATGGGGCAACCCCCCGGGCTGGAGGCCCGGGACCAGGAGCGATCCTGGGGCGAACCCGGGGAACTGAAACATCTCAGTACCCGGAGGAAGAGAAAGAAAACATCGATTCCCCCAGTAGCGGCGAGCGAAGGGGGAAGAGCCTAAACCGTCGCGCTTTCGGGCGCGGCGGGGTCGTAGGACCGGCGGCATGAGCCGCGCGAGCGAACCGGAAGGCGTTTGGAAAACGCCGGCGCAGAGGGTGACACCCCCGTACGGGCGAGCGAGCGCGGAACTAGCCGGCACCTGAGTAGGGCGGGGCACGAGGAATCCTGCCTGAACCCGCGGGGACCATCCCGCAAGGCTAAAGACTGCCGAAGACCGATAGCGAACCAGTACCGTGAGGGAAAGGTGGGAAGGACCCCGAACAGGGGAGTGAAAAAGAACCTGAAACCGCGCGCCCACGAGCGGTCGGAGCCATCGCGAGATGGTGACGGCGTGCCTTTTGGATAATGAGCCTACGAGTTGCGTCGCCGGCGCGAGGCTAAGCCCCTCAGGGGCGGAGCCGGAGCGAGAGCGAGTCTTAATTGGGCGTTGAGTGCCGACGAGCAGACGCGAAACCTAGTGATCTACCCTTGCCCAGGGTGAAGGCGCCGTAGCAGGCGCTGGAGGCCCGAACCAGTTTCCGTTGAAAAGGGCTTGGATGAGGTGAGGGTAGGAGTGAAAGGCCAATCAAACTGGGAGATAGCTCGTACTCCCCGAAATGTCTTTAGGGACAGCCCCGTACGCAGATGCGCAAGGTAGAGCTACCGATTGGAAGCGAGGGCTTCGCCGCCTGTCAATTCCAGACGAACTCCGAATGGGCGCATCCCAAGGTGCGGGAGTGAGTCGGCGGGTGCTAATATCCGTCGGCGAGAGGGTAAGAGCCCAGACCTCCGGCCAAGGCCCCAAAGAGCGGTCTAAGTTGAGACGGAACGAGGTGGCGCCGCATGGACAGCCAGGATGTTAGCTTGGAAGCAGCTATTCATTCAAAGAGTGCGTAACAGCTCACTGGTCGAGCGGAGCCGCGTGGATGATGAGCGGGCATCAAGACCGCCGCCGAAGCCGAGGGCGCGAGGGAGGGATCCGTCGCGCGGTAGGGGAGCATTGATACCAGCGCTGAAGGCGAACCGCGAGGTTCGCTGGAGCGGTATGAAAAGAAAATGTAGGCATGAGTAACGACAATGAGCATGGAAATGCTCACACCGAAAGCCCAAGGTTTCCTGAACCACGTTAAACGGATCAGGGTGAGCCGGGAGCTAAGCCGGACCCGAGAGGGGCAGGCGATGCGCATGCGTTTAATATTACGCAGCCCGCACGGCGGGCGCAGGAGAGACCGAGAAGTGACACTGCCGCGGGGAGACGGAATTCCCCGTTGAAGGGAGGTAGGCCGCGAGGCCGAGGCCCGACAGAACGGCGAGCCTCCGGGCGAGCCGACAGAGCAGGCAATCAAGCTCGCGAGAAAATCCCCTGCGCGTCAAGAGCCGCGCGGCCCGTACCGTAAACCGACACAGGTGGGCGGGGAGAGAATCCTCAGGTGCTCGAGTGAATCACGGCCAAGGAACTAGGCAAACTGACCCCGTAACTTCGGGAGAAGGGGTCCCGCCGCGAGGCGGGCGCAGCGAAATGGCCCAGGCGACTGTTTACCAAAAACACATGGCTATGCGAAATCGTTAAGATGACGAATATGGCCTGACACCTGCCCGGTGCCGGAAGGTTAAGAGGGGGGCTAAGGAGGAGTGCGAATGAATCCGACGGCCTGAATTGAAGCCCCGGTAAACGGCGGCCGTAACTATAACGGTCCTAAGGTAGCGAAATTCCTTGTCGGGTAAGTTCCGACCTGCACGAACGGTGTAACGATCTGGGCGCTGTCTCAGCCGTGAGCTCGGTGAAATTGTAGTGGCGGTGATGATGCCGCCTACCCGCAACGGGACGAAAAGACCCCGTGAACCTTTACTACAGCTTAGCGCTGGGTGCGGGCGGACGATGTGTAGGATAGGTGGGAGGCAGCGAAGCTGCGGCGCCAGCCGCGGCGGAGCCGAAAGCTGAAATACCACCCTTCGTCCGTCTGGATCCTAACCCCGAGAAGGGGACACCGCTTGGCGGGTAGTTTGACTGGGGTGGTCGCCTCCAAAAGAGTAACGGAGGCTTCCCAAGGTCCGCTCAGGGCGAATGGCAACCGCCCGGCGAGTGCATTGGCAAAAGCGGGCTTGACTGGGAGACATACAAGTCGATCAGGTACGAAAGTAGGGCAAAGTGATCCGGCGGTGCCTCATGGGAGGGCCGTCGCTCATAGGATAAAAGGTACTCCGGGGATAACAGGCTGATCGCTCCCAAGAGCTCAAATCGACGGAGCGGTTTGGCACCTCGATGTCGGCTCGTCACATCCTGGGGCTGGAGCAGGTTCCAAGGGTTCGGCTGTTCGCCGATTAAAGTGGCACGCGAGCTGGGTTCAGAACGTCGTGAGACAGTTCGGTCTCTATCTGTTGTGGGCGTAGGAAGTCTGCGGAGGTCTGTCCTTAGTACGAGAGGACCGGGACGGACGAACCTCTGGCGAACCGGTTGCGGCGCCAGCCGCACGGCCGGGTACCCACGTTCGGTCAGGATAAGCGCTGAAAGCATCTAAGCGCGAAGCCGTCTCCAAGATGAGACTTCCAAACAGGGGCGTCGGAGACTACGACGTCGATAGGCGGGAGGCGCAAAGGCGGCGACGCCAAAGCCGACCCGTACTAATCCCCCGAAATCTTTCTCGCGCGAGTGAGCGCGCGCCGAGTGGTGATCTCTCAAGCGATATAATTGCGGCGGCCGAGGAGTCGGGGACCCACCTCTATCCATTCCGAACAGAGAAGTTAAGCCCGTCATCGCCGATGGTACTGGCACACCAGCTGGGAGAGTAGGCAGCCGCCGCGCTTCGGGGGCCCGGACAGGTTATTCGACCTGCCCGGGCCTCTTTTTATTTTTTTTCTGCTGTTCTGCATAATTTTGTTCTATACTAACATTTTGAGTGGATGAATAATGAAATTTTTCATGCGTTAATGATGTTTTTAAATTATTTGTGTTATATTTGCAAGGTGATGTAGGCTTTTAAAGCTTAGGGTTGCTTGCTGCCTGTGTGTTTTTGGCGAGTAAGTAATTAATTATAAGTATTGAACATAAAAACAATTATCAACTATTATCAATTTTGTTTTTAGCTATGAACAAAAAAATCAAAAATCTGTTCCTTGCTGGGGCTGTCATCTTCAGTCTCGCAGGCGTAGCCGTATCTTGTACGGACTACGATGATGACATTGACAAGCTTCAAGACAAGACTACGACTCTTGAAACGCAAGTCAAGGATCTCACCACAAAACTAACTCAGGCTCAGACGGACATCACGGGCCTGAAGACGAGCGTGAGCGAACTTCAAGGTGCCGTTACGACTCTCCAGGGTGCTGTAAAGGATCTTCAGGATGTTTCCAAGACTCATGCGACAAAGGAAGAGCTTGAGGCTGCAAAGACTGAACTTACCAACAAGATTAACAGCGTCAAGTCAGAGCTTGAGTCCAAGATTTCTGCTCTCCAGTCAGATCTTGAGAAGAAGATCGCTGCCGCAGAGAAGAATGCAAACACTTACACTGACAATGCAGTTGCCAATGCGCTTAAAGAAGCCAAGGCTTACACTGACCAATTGAAAGCAGCTGTTGACAAGGCTCTTGAAGGCAAGGTTGACGTTACAACTTTCAACGAGACAGTAAAGAGAATCGACGAAGCTGCAGCATCTCTTGAGAAAAGGGTGAAAGCTGCCGAAGAGGATCTTGTTAAAGTTCATGCGGAACTCGATTCTTTATCGAAGGTGACCGCTGACAATCAAAAGGACATCGCTGCCAACAAGGAGGAAATTGCGAAGAACAAGGCTGAGCTTGAGGCGTTGAGCGCCAAATTGGATGCTGCCCTTGCAAAACTTGGTGGCCAGCTGAAGGGCCTCGTATTCAATACGCAGGTTTATGTAGACGGTGTTCCAGCCATCGACATGGCTACATACGCATACAAACCTCTTACGGGCGATAAGAAAGATTCTAAGGATGAGACTTGGACTGCTGGCAATACGACTAACAGCCTTAACGGCAAATTGTTCGCTGAGTACTATCTGAATCCTTCAAATGCTTCAGTTTCCGCTAGCGACGATTTCTCTTACATCTTGAATCAGGGTGGAAACACTCCTTTTGTTGTTACCCGTGGTAAGGCTTCTTCTGACTTCGCAGTAACTCCTGCTTTCGAGAGCGTAGCCGATGGCAAAGTTAAAGTTTCTATTGATGTCAAGGGAGCACCGGCAGATAGTGACTACATAAGCATCATCAACCTTAAGGTTAGCACTGGTGACACTTCTGTCGTTTCTAACGATCATACTCTCTACAGGCATGAGATTAAGGATGTGGTCATCGCCAACAAGAAGGGGAACACTGCGAATGGCACATATAAAGATATTAAGGATCAGCACTACAGAACGCTTCTTGGCACGGCCGATCCTGATTCTTACCTCGCTAACAGAGCAGTTTGGAACGAGAGTTACGATTATGCTACCAACGTCGATACAGTCGTAACCAAAGAGGCTCCTCTTAACCTCAAAGGCATAGTTGCTCTTCATGATAAAGGAAATGACGCTGAGTACACAGACGAGCAGTTCGCAAATTACGGTTTCTCATGGAAATTCGAACTCGTTAAGAATTACAAGATTAATGGAGTTGACCAGGCAGATTTCGTTGAGCTTTCTGACTCTGTTCTAACTGTAAATGAAAAGAAGGGCCAGGCTGCTTTCGGACGCACTCCTGTCGTTCGCGTTACTCTTCTTGACGGCGAGAATGTCGTTAAGGTTGCTTACATCAAGGTTGGCATCACAGGTAAGGACACTTACGAAGTCGATCCTCTTCTGAATGGCACCAAGGAGACCAACACTTTCGCATTCGCTTGCGCAGAAGCTGACACTCTCGTAGCTACATATGCGCAGATGAAGAGCCAGGTTTACGACAAGGTTGGCATGGCCGATTCTACATTCAATAAGGACTACAGCGTTTATGTTGACGCAGACACAACGAAGGGCGCTACTAGCATCGTTAAAGTTGCTGAAGGCGCTGACTCTGTTCATGTTATCCGCTGGATTGTTCCTATGGATTCTATCTGGAATTGGAGTGGTAAGACCATCGAGAAAGAAGTTTACTACACCAACGCAGATAGCACCCTCAAAGTTAGCGTCAAGCTCACTGCTAAGGTTGAGGAGATTGCCAAGACCTATGGTCTGAAGTCTAACCCTGACTACATCGACGAGTACTGGTGGGGTCCGGACAGAAAGACTACAACTGGTTTCGATCTAACTAAGTTCAACGTTAACGTTCCTAACGTAGGCAGCGTTAATCCTGACAGCTGCGTATTCAAGAATGACCTTAATGCTGCGTTCGTGACGAAGGATGGCAAGACAGTCATTGCTGACAACCTCAGCGGCCTCCAGTTCTTCTTCTGCAAGAAGGATCTTGATGGCAAGAAGTTCACCTTCGGTGACACTACCGTAACCTTCACTGTTCCTAATGACACCACTCTGATGGTTGGAAACGACACTATCGCTCAGATCTTCAACGATGGAACTGAGGTTCCTTACAACTACATCACTCTCAACAAGGAAAGTGACGTTGCCAAGAGGCTCCTCAACACTGATGATCTTTACACCTACATCGGAGCAAGGGCTTACTACTGCGGTAGCAAGGACAGAGAGGTGGCTATCACCTTCAACGGTGAGGATCACTTCCGTGGCGACTTCATCCGCCCTGTTTACATCCGCACTAATTCAACCAAGTCCTTCGTTGATGCGGTTGACTACGGTGAGCCTGGCTCATACATCGATCTTGCAGATCTGATCAATCCTTATGATTGGCGTGATCGTGACTTCGCTGAGTATGAGAACTACTGGCAGTACTATGGTCCATTCGAGGTGACTGTAGACACCAAGTCTATCACTTGCGACCTCAATGGTATTGCTGGTCAGGCAGTTCCTGCTACGATTGTCCTCGAGCAGACTGAGCCTACATGGCAGAACCTGACCTCTAAGTACGGCTTCCTGTCATACAAGAACAATGGTAACAACGTATCTTCGTTCAACCTCTATGTTCCTGTGACTGTCAAGTACGGCTGGGGTGTCATTAAGACCACCGAGATCAAGGTTCCTGTAAAGGGTACTCTCGAATAAGATTTCACACTCTATAATTAAGGCGCGGCCATTTGGCCGCGCCTTTTTTTCATCTTTGGACGAAGGCTGGCACAAGAGTTGATGCGGAATCTATCTTGTTATGAGGAAGTTTTTGGCACTATTATTTTTTATTTTCTCGTCTATTATTCTCTGTCCGGCACAACAGACAGCGCAGATTAGTTTTGAATCTTATCGTTACAGTCTTGGTACATTTGCAAGGAATGATGCTAATAAGACATACGCGTTCAAATTCAAGAATACTGGCGATGCCAAGCTCGTCATTGATCATCTGTCTGTCGGTTGTCCTTGCACCACTGCGAAATATTCAAAGAAAACTTTCCTTCCAGGGGAGTCCGGTGAGATTCTGGCTACATTTGACGGCTCTCACCAATCTCTAGGCGCCTTTGAAATTGAAATCATCGTAGCTTCAAATGCCACTTCTAAATACGTAAGGCTTTTTCTAGCAGGTAATCTCGTTGCCACGCAGGAAGATGTCGTCGATGTGCAGCAATCTAATATAACAGCTGCTGCTGATACTTCAAGGAGGCAAGATTCATGGTTCCGGAGATTTAAGGGAAAGTTATCAAATCTGTTTAAAAATGTTGACTAACAGATTATTTTGCTTAAAACAAAAAAAATATCTATTTTCGCACTGATTTAGGACTTTGAAAGCAATGTATTAATATATTAATTATGAAACGTGTATTAACAATTCTTGCAAGCTTTGCGCTTGTTGCATCTATGTTTGTTGCGAATGCTCAGACTAAGGATTTCGATGACTACTGGTTCATCCAGCTCCAGGGCGGGGCTGCCGAGACCATCGGTGAGACTAATTTCTGGGATCTCGTATCTCCTTCAGCAGCGTTCTCTGTGGGTTATCGTTTTTCACCTGTTTTCGGAGCCAGGCTGAATGTCAATGGCTGGCAGGGGAAAGGATCTATCGCAGGTCCTAGGACGAATTACAAATTCAATTATGTAGAGACAGGCCTTGATTTATATGCCGATCTCGCATCCCTTTTCGCTGGTTACAAGTATGACAGGCTTCTCAACCCTTATGTGTTCGCTGGTGGCGGCGTTAATTACGCTTTCAACAATGACGAGGCTAACGATGTCGCAAATCAGTTCCCTAAGGTTGACAACTATCTTTGGGATGGTCACAAGGTGCTTGGCGCAGCAAGAGCCGGTCTCGGACTGAACATCAGGCTTTCAGACGTTGTCGCTTTCAACGTTGAAGGTAACTGCAGCTTCATCGGTGACCACTTCAACTCAAAGAAGGGTTCAGCAGCCGATTTCCAGATCAAGGCGCTTGCTGGTCTTACCCTGAGCTTCGGCAAGTCCAAGCCAGTCGCACCAGCTCCTGTAGTAGTGCCTGCTCCAACTCCAGCTCCTAAACCACAGCCGAAAGCTGAACCGGAACCAGAGCCAGTTGTTGAAGAGCCTGCATTCGAGAGCCTGACCCGCAACGTCCTCTTCGTAATCAACAAGTGGGACATCCGCGACAGCGAGCAGTACAAGATCGACGAGGTTGTTGAAGCTCTGAAAGACAATCCAGACACGAAGGTTAGGGTATCTGGTTATGCTGACAAGGCTACCGGAACTGCCAAGAGGAACATGTTCCTCTCTCAGAAGAGGGCCGAGGTTGTCGCTCAAGCTATCATCGACGCAGGAATCGATAAGGAAAGAGTTACTACCGAGTACTTCGGCGACACTGTCAATCCATTCGAGACTCCTGAGCAGAACCGCGTTGCAGTTTGCGTAGTCAAGAAATAATGATTATGCTTATAATCAAAAGAGGGGCCGCTGCTTCGTGCAAACGGCCTCTTTTTTGCTATTGACTTTCTCGTTGCATTTTGCTATTTTTGCAACGCTTTTTTAGAGAATTATTTAACATATCATAAATCTAATCATCATGGAAATCGTACGTGTTAACGGCAGGGAAATCCTTGATTCAAGGGGAAATCCTACAATCGAATGTGAAGTTGAACTTGAAGATGGCACAATCGGAGTGGCTTCTGTTCCATCTGGTGCTTCTACTGGCGAGAACGAGGCTCTCGAGCTTCGTGATGGCGACCCTAAGCGTTATGGCGGAAAGGGAGTGCTGAAAGCTGTGAAGAACATCAACGAAAAGATAGCTCCGGAAATCATCGGAATGTCTGCTATGGATCAGAGGGCTATCGACGAGGCCATGATCAAGCTGGACGGCACCGCAACCAAGAGCAAGCTTGGCGCGAATGCCATCCTGGGAGTCTCTCTCGCAGTGGCACACGCTGCAGCCAACTATCTCGGCATGCCTCTCTATCGTTATCTTGGCGGCACCAATGGTCATGTGCTTCCAGTGCCTATGATGAACATCATCAACGGCGGAGCTCACTCTGATGCCCCAATCGCTTTCCAGGAATTTATGATCCGTCCGGTTGGTGCGAAGAGCATCGCTGAGGGAGTCAGAATGGGAGCTGAGGTGTTCCACGCTCTCCAGAAGGTTCTCAAGAGCCGCGGACTTTCCACCGCAGTCGGTGACGAGGGCGGTTTCGCTCCGAAACTTGAAGGCATCGACGATGCTCTCGACTGCATCGTGGAGGCTATCGAGAAAGCAGGGTACAAGCCTGGAAAAGACGTTACCATCGCTATGGACTGCGCTGCATCCGAGTTCTGCGTCAAGGAAGATGATAAATTCTTCTATGATTACAAGCAGCTTTCCAACGGCATGCCTAAGGATCCTAAGGGAAAGAAACTCTCCAGCGAGGAGCAGATCAAATACCTTGAGAAACTCGTTAAGAAATATCCTATCGATTCCATCGAGGATGGTCTTAGCGAGGAGGACTGGAACGGCTGGGTAAAACTGACAGAGGCTCTCGGAAAGAAGTGCCAGCTGGTGGGCGATGACCTGTTCGTTACCAACACTAAGTATCTCGAGAAAGGCATCAAGATGGGCGCTGCCAATTCAATCCTCATCAAGGTTAACCAGATTGGTTCCCTGACGGAGACCTTGGACGCAATTGAGATGGCCCATCGTCATGGCTACACGACTGTTACGTCGCACCGCTCCGGCGAGACTGAGGACACGACGATTGCCGACATAGCTGTCGCTACTAACAGCGGTCAGATCAAGACCGGTTCTCTGAGCCGCACGGATAGGATCTGCAAGTACAACCGTCTCATGAAGATAGAGATGGAACTTGGCGACACAGCTGTTTACGGTTACAAGAAGCTTAAATAAGCCTCAGTTATCAAAATGATTAATAAAAGGGCAGGCTAATGAGGTTTAGCCTGCCTTTTTTGACTTTAGGATAAAAAATCGTAAATTTGGCTTGCTTTTTTCATGGCGAAACTAGGCTAAGATATTAAATAATGGCGGAAAACATTGGTTATATCTCTCAAATCATCGGCCCTGTGGTCGATGTTCATTTCAATTTGGAGGCGGATCAGGAAAAGTCTATGCTCCCAAGCATCGATGATGCGCTGACGGTCCACAGAGACGGCAAGAGAGATTTGGTAATAGAGGTGCAGCAGCACATTGGGGAGGACACTGTGAGATGCGTCGCGATGGATTCGACCGACGGCCTTAAGCGTGGAATGAAAGTCGTCAACACGAAAGCTCCTATTTCCATGCCTGTCGGGGCGCAGATAAGGGGCCGCGTGATGAATGTCATCGGCGAGCCGATAGACGGCCTGGGCGATCTGGACGAAAACAATGCTCTGCCAATCCATAGGGAGCCTCCTAAATTCGAGGACCTTACGACCTCGCAAGATGTGCTCTACACTGGAATCAAGGTCATAGACCTGCTGGAGCCTTATTTGAAAGGTGGTAAAATCGGCCTTTTCGGAGGTGCCGGCGTGGGCAAGACCGTTCTCATCAAAGAGCTGATAAACAATATTGCCAAGAAACACAACGGATTCTCTATTTTCGCTGGAGTGGGAGAGCGCACCAGGGAAGGAAACGACCTGCTTCGCGAGATGATAGAGTCGAATGTCATCAAATATGGTGACGAATTCCTGAAGGACATGGAGGCCGGCCATTGGGATTTGTCTAAGGTAGATAAGAAAGAGATGGAGAAGTCTCAGGTTGCCATGGTCTTCGGTCAGATGAACGAACCGCCGGGAGCACGTCAGGCTGTGGCTCTTTCGGGTCTTACCATGGCGGAGTCTTTCAGGGATTCCAGCAACGGAGATGGGCCGAGGGACATCCTGTTCTTCATCGATAATATATTCAGGTTCACTCAGGCTGGATCTGAGGTTTCGGCTCTTCTTGGCCGTATGCCTTCTGCCGTGGGTTATCAGCCTACGCTGGCCACTGAGATGGGTAAGATGCAGGAGAGAATCACTTCTACCAAGAACGGTTCCATAACCTCTGTCCAGGCTGTCTACGTTCCTGCTGATGACTTGACTGACCCTGCTCCTGCCACGACTTTCACTCACCTGGACGCAACTACGGTGCTGAGCCGTAAGATTACTTCGTTAGGAATATATCCTGCCGTTGATCCTCTGGCTTCCACTTCCAGGATCCTGGATCCTAACGTCGTTGGAAAAGAACACTACGATGTAGCTCAGAGAGTGAAGCAGATTCTGGAGAAAAACGAGGAATTGCAGGACATCATTTCAATCCTTGGAATGGACGAACTTTCCGAAGAAGACAGAATCACGGTCAATCGCGCGAGAAGGGTGCAGAGATTCCTGTCCCAGCCGTTCAACGTGGCTGAGCAGTTCACCGGCGTGCCTGGAGTGATGGTTGACATTAAAGATACAGTAGAAGGTTTCAAAAGAATATTGGATGGCGAGGTGGATTATCTGCCAGAGCAGGCGTTCCTGAACGTCGGAACTTTGGATGATGCGATAAAGAAGGGA
>Ga0256406_1006885_pt1 | contig 11125 bp, 10 predicted proteins | sample RumenRJG_03DNA_FD_185986 | JGI IMG/M metagenome (GOLD analysis project Ga0256406, IMG submission 185986) | Bovine rumen microbial communities from Lethbridge, Alberta, Canada - RJG_03 | ecosystem: Host-associated > Mammals > Digestive system > Stomach > Rumen | place: Canada: Alberta | collected...
AATTCAAGGATCTGGGCCTCCTTATCATCGATGAGGAGCAGCGCTTCGGCGTGGCACACAAGGAAAAGATCAAGCAGCTGAAAAAGAATGTGGATGTTCTTTCACTGACCGCGACGCCGATTCCCAGGACACTTCATATGAGCATGATCGGAATCCGGGACATGAGTGTGCTGGAAGAGGCGCCCCTTGACCGCGTTCCGATCCAGACATACGTGATGGAGCAGGACGATGAGATCGTCCGGGAGGCGGTGAGCCGGGAGCTGGCGCGCGAGGGGCAGGTATACTACGTCTACAACCGTGTCAATGATATCGCCGAGGTCGCGTCGCGCATCAGCCGGCTCGTCCCGGAGGCGCGTGTCGCGTACGCCCACGGCCGTATGAACCAGCGCGATCTTGAGCGGATCATGGTTGATTTTGTCGACGGAGAGATCGACGTGCTCGTCTCGACGACGATCATCGAGACGGGCCTTGATATCGCAAATGTCAATACAATCATCATTCATGATGCGGAGCGGATGGGACTGTCCCAGCTCTATCAGCTGCGCGGACGGGTCGGCCGGTCGAACCGGACGGCTTACGCATTTTTGCTTTACCGGAGAAACCGGATGCTGAAAGAGGAGGCGGAGAAACGCCTTCACGCCATCCGCGAATTTACGGAGCTTGGCAGCGGCGTCCGCATCGCGATGCGCGATCTCGAGATCCGCGGCGCCGGAAATCTGCTCGGGGCGGAGCAGTCCGGCCATATGGAGGCGGTCGGCTACGATCTATACTGCAAGATGCTGCGGGAGGCAGTCGGTGAAGCGAAGGGCGAGGCGGCCGAGGAAGAGTTCGAGACCGGCGTCGATCTCGTCACCGACGCCTTCATTCCGGACGATTACATCCCGGATGAGGCGCAGAAACTCGACATATACAAGCGCATCTCCGCGATTCAGAATGAAGAAGATGCCGACAATATGATCGACGAGCTTCTGGACCGCTATGGGGATCCGCCGAAATCGGTCACGAATCTGATCGATGTGGCGAAACTCCGCGCGGAGGCGCATCGCGCCTATATCTCCGAGATCCGGGAGACGCCCCTCGAGATCCGCTTTTCCCTTTATCCGAAAGCCAGGCTCGACGCATCGGGATTTCAGACGCTGCTTGGGCCATACCGCGGAGAGATGGAGTTCCATGCGGCCGGAACACCGTGCTTTATCTGGAAAAAACGCCGTGCACGCATGACCGCGTCGAAGACGATGAAGCTGTGCGAAGGATTCGTCTCGGAGCTGTTGAAACTGGTACAGTAACAGGCGGCCGGGCACAGCGCGGAAACGGGCGGCCGAATAAACAGCTTGCCCCGGCAAACGAAACAGTCTATAATCTTCTATTGAATTATTTAATATTCTGGAGGATCACATGAATAAAATAAAAAGCATCGCAGTCAGTGCGGCTCTGGCTGTATCTGTGGCGGCGGGAGCGCTCGCGGGCTGCGGAACGAATGGAAAAGAAACCGCAATCGTTGTGAATGATAAGGAAATCAACCTTGGTACGGCGAATTTCCTTTTACGGTATCAGCAGGCACAGGCGTACTCGATGATGCAGATGTACGGCCTGACCTCTGGGCAGGCGCTCTGGGATACAGAGATCGACGGTTCCTCTGATTCTTCGAGCTCCGCGTCCACATCATCCGCGTCCGGATCCGGGACACCGGCCGAGTCGACTTCGGCGGAATCCGCATCTTCGACTTCGGCGGAATCGGCCTCGGCGGAATCCGCATCTTCGACATCGGAAGAAACGGCGAACTATAAGACGTACGGCGATCAGTTCAAGAATTCGACGGTTATCAATGACATCAAAAAATGGTGTGCGCTTGAGGAACATCTCGGTGATTATTCCGTGAGTCTGTCGGAGGATCAGCTCTCACAGATCGATGAGACGGCGAAAAAAACCTACGACAAGAACAAGAGCATTCTCAAGGATATGGGAACGAGCGAGGATGACATCAAGGAAGCACTGAAGCTGATGTCCTACGAGTATCTCATGCGCCCGAAGCTGAATGCGGAGGTCGATACGAACGTGTCCGATGAAGAGGCCGCGCAGTCCACATTTACGTACGCGAGATTCTCCCAGACGCAGACCGATTCGTCCACGCATATGACGACGATCGTCGACGACGAGACGAAGGCGAAATATCAGGATGAGGCGAACCAGATCCTCCGGCAGATCCAGTCGTCCGGGGATATCGCGAATGCGGACATCGGAACGATCGCGAACGGGGTGGACAAAAACTGTGAATCTTCACAGGGAAGCTTCGGAAGCGACGACACTACGTATCCGGATGAGGTCAAAAACGCGCTGTCTACTCTCACGGACGGAGAGGTCTACGGAAGTGTGATCGAAGCCGGCGGGTATTACTGGGTCGTCCGCCTGGACAAGCAGTTCGATCAGGACGCGACCGATTCGCAGAAAAAGAGCATCGTAAACAAGCGGCAGTCCGATCATTACAATGAAGTGCTTGATCAGTGGACTTCTGCGCAGAAGGTCACGACCACGAAGGCCTGGGATAAGCTGAAAGTTACAGACGATGACGAGTACAGCGTTCTTCAGGATACGTCGGACACGACGCAGACGACGGAGAGCACCGGATCCGGCGCCGTCTCCGGCTCCAGCGCGGCCCGGTAATTGCAGCTGAAAGTTTGATAAGAATTGCAGTATCGGTCAGGCCGGGGCGGTGCATCACCGTTTCCGGCCTGTAAAGCACTGAAGAGGAGAAATCTATGTTCAATGAAATTCACATCGGACCGTTTACGTTTTATATGTACGGCCTGATGACGGCGGTCGGCATCATCGCAGCGTATCTGCTGGCGGATCATCGCGCGGTGAAAAAACGTCTGGAGGAGAGCAAAATCCTCGGACTGGTGATCTGGTGCTGTATCTTCGGATATCTCGGATCGAAACTTTTATACCTGCTGACAATTCTGCCGCAGATTATTCAGGATCCCTCCGTGATCGGAGCATCGCTCCGCAACGGGTGGGTGATCTACGGAGGCATTCTCGGAGGTATTCTCGGAGGCTGGCTCTACTGCCGCAGAAAGAAGCTCCCGTCATGGAAGTATTTTGACATCGGTCTTGAAGCGGTAGCGCTCGCGCAGGGATTCGGACGGATCGGCTGCTTTTTCGCGGGCTGCTGCTATGGCGTCGAGACGGATTCCGCCACGGGCATCGTGTTTCATACCTCTCATTACGCACCGAACGGCGTCCCGCTGTTCCCGACGCAGCTGATGTCGAGCGTTTATGATTTTCTTCTCTGCCTCGTGCTCGTCTACTATGACGATCATAAAAAGAAGAGAAGCGGAGAGCCGACGGCACTGTATCTCATTCTTTACAGCGTCGGACGATTTATCATCGAGTTCTGGCGCGGCGACCTCGAGCGCGGAAAGGTCGGCGTTCTTTCGACTTCGCAGTTCATCGCGCTCTTCGTTGCGGTCATCGGCGCCGTCATCTTTGTCAGGAGAAGAAAGAGTCCGGCAGAGCCGGAGACTGTGACAGAAGATGCAGAGGGAACCGGTGCGGCGGATGAACGCTTCGCGGACGATCATTCCGGGGATACTTCCCGGGAATCATACAGAAAAATGTGAGGGATTTCGGCATGGAAGAACGGGAGATCAAAGAAAGCATAGAGCGTGCGATGGAGCACCGCCATGATATGGATGACGCGGCGGAGACGGACGCGCTGGTCGACAGTCTGATGAACAGCTACGAGGTCAATCCGCTCGGGACGCGGCTGGATCAGGAGCGCCTGCTGAACCGGGATGTTCTGATCCGTGTGCTTGAGACGACGAGGCAGGTTCTGTTTCCCGGGTATTATGAGACGAACCGCGTTCGGAAGGAATACCTGCGGTATGTGATCGGAGATCGGCTGGAGTATATTCAGTATAATCTGAAAAAACAGATTTCGATCGTTCTGGGCAATCTTGATATGTGCGACGGGTGTTCCAGATCGGTGATTCTTCACCGGGCGGAGGAGATCGTCGGGGAGTTTCTGAAAAAACTTCCGAAGATCCGCGAATATCTCGCGACGGACATCGAGGCAGCATTTGACGGGGATCCTGCTGCGTTTAACAAAGAAGAAATCATTCTCTGTTATCCGGGACTGCTGGCGATCTCGTCTTACCGGATCGCACACGAGCTTCAGCTTCTGAAGGTGCCGCTGATCCCCCGGATCATGACGGAGTACGCGCACAGCCGCACGGGAATCGATATCCATCCGGGCGCGACGATCGGGAAATATTTCTTCATCGATCACGGAACCGGCATCGTCATCGGCGAGACGACCGAGATCGGCGACCACGTCAAAATCTATCAGGGCGTGACGCTGGGCGGCCTCTCTACGAGAAAGGGCCAGGCGCTGCGCGGGAAGAAGCGCCATCCCACGATCGGCAACAACGTGACCATCTACGCCGGAGCGACCGTGCTCGGCGGCGAGACGGTGATCGGCGAGAACGTGACCATCGCCGGCAACACCTTCATCGTAAAATCGATCCCGGCGAATATGCGGGTAAGCGCCCGCGCGCCGGAACTTGAGTACTCTCATGGAAAACACGACGACGAATATCTCGATTATATCATCTGAACATCCGGGAAAAACCGGTGCGGAAGGCTGCGCGAAGCCAGAAAAAGATTGACAGAAAGAGACCTGCATGCTATAGTTGTGAAGTGACATAAGCGGGCAGGTCTTTTTTTTTGCCCTGAAAACAAGAAAAGTGGAGGTGGATGTCGTGCGAACAAGGATTACTCTGGCTTGTACAGAATGCAAGCGCAGGAACTACAATACGATGAAAGACAAGAAGAATATGCCTGAGCGCTTCGAAATCAAGAAGTATTGTCCGTTCTGCAGAAAGCATACGCTGCACAGAGAGACAAAATAATCGCGAGGTGCAGGTATGGCTGAAGAGAAAAAGCAGACGAAAAAGTCCTGGTCGAAGGGCCTGAAGGCCGAGTTCGACAAGATTATCTGGACCGACAGAAAAACACTGGGGAAACAGACGGCTGCTGTCGTCATCATCTCGGCTGTTATCTGCGTCCTGATCACGCTGGTGGACAGCGCGTCCCTGCAGCTGATCGAGATGATAATCAAGTAATGATTCCGGATGCAAATCGACAAGAATATGGGTGAAGGAATGTCAGAAGAAGCAAAATGGTATGTCGTTCATACTTATTCCGGCTATGAGAACAAGGTGAAGGCAAACATTGAAAAAACGATCGAGAACAGACATCTGGGAGAACAGATCCTTGAGGTGCGGGTGCCGATGGAAGAGGTCGTCGAGGCTCGGAACGGTGTGAAGAAGACGGTACAGCGGAAGCTTTTCCCCGGCTATGTGCTTCTGAACATGGTGATGAACGACGACACCTGGTACGTCGTGCGCAACACGCGCGGCGTCACGGGCTTTGTAGGCCCGGGTTCGAAGCCGGTTCCGCTCACCCCGGAGGAGATGCTTCCGTTCGGTGTCGGTTCTGCCACGAAGGAAAAAGTGGCCATCGACCTTGCGCCGGGCGACACCGTAAAGGTAGTCGGAGGCGCGTGGAAGGATGTCACCGCCGTGATCACGGATGTGAACGAGAGCAAACAGACCGTGACGATCAGCGTCGATCTTTTTGGCAGAGAGACCCCGGTCGAGATCGATTTCGCCGAAGTCAAAAAGGTCAACTGACGTTCCGCCAGCTGACCGTGGGAGGGAAAATCCCCGCAATTACCACATTTTTTAGGAGGTGCCCAAATGGCAAAGAAAGTTATCGGTTTTATTAAATTACAGATTCCGGCAGGCAAGGCGACACCGGCTCCGCCGGTAGGTCCGGCGCTCGGCCAGCACGGTGTCAATATCGTCGCGTTCACAAAAGAGTTCAACGCGAAGACAGCGGACAAGGGCGACGTCCTGATTCCTGTCGTTATCACCGTTTACGCAGACCATAGCTTCAGCTTCATCACAAAGACTCCGCCGGCTGCAGTCCTGATCAAAAAGGCATGCAAGATCCAGAAGGCGTCAGGTGAGCCGAACAAGACAAAAGTTGCTACGATCACGAAGGACCAGGTCCGCGAGATCGCAGAGACGAAGATGCCCGACCTGAACGCAGCGTCTGTCGAGACTGCCATGAAGATGATCGCAGGCACGGCTCGCAGCATGGGAATCGTTGTAGAGGAATAATCGTCAATTAAGTGGGAGGGAGATTCCCGCAATTACCACCAGGAGGTTATGGATCAATGAAACACGGAAAAAAATATAATGAAGCCGCAAAAGAGATCGACCGCGCGAAGTTCTACGAGCCGAATGAGGCGGTAGCGCTCGCGAAAAAGGTCTCCTTCGCTAAATTTGATGAGACGATTGAAGCTCATATCCGCACCGGCTGCGACGGTCGTCACGCCGACCAGCAGGTTCGCGGAGCGGTCGTTCTGCCGCACGGAACCGGTAAAACCGTCCGTGTTCTCGTATTCGCAAAGAATGCGAAGGCAGATGAGGCACAGGCTGCAGGCGCAGACTTCGTCGGCGCTGAGGAGCTGATCCCGAAGATTCAGAACGAGGGATGGCTGGACTTCGATGTCGTAGTCGCGACACCGGACATGATGGGCGTCGTCGGACGTCTCGGCCGTATCCTCGGACCGAAAGGCCTCATGCCGAACCCGAAATCCGGAACCGTCACCATGGATGTCACCAAGGCGATTCAGGAGATCAAGGCAGGTAAAGTCGAGTATCGTCTGGACAAGAGCAACATCATCCATGTTCCGGTCGGAAAAGCTTCCTTCACCGAGGACCAGCTTGCCGAGAACTTCCAGGCACTGATGGACGCTGTCGTAAAGGCAAGACCGTCATCCCTGAAGGGCCAGTACCTGAGAAGCGTCACCGTGGCGCCGTCCATGGGACCGGGCGTGAAAGTCAACACCGCAAAGTTCGTATAATTCCACTAAAAATGAAGGGAAGCCGGAGCGATCCGGCTTCTTTTTATATATTCTGATATTTGAGATGGTTTGACATGCGATTCCCCGTTTTTTTTCAGATGCAACCGGTATCCCGCCTGTATTCTGTTATAATATACAAAAGACATTTCTATTGCCGGCGCCGGTAAGAAACCGGCTGTTCACTGAGGAGGATGTGATCAAATGGACAAAAACCATCCGGAAAAAAACTACAAAGTCAGGATCCTGGTTGCCCTGATCATTCTTGCTGCGCTTGCAGCCGCTCTTGCGGCTGTGTTGATCTTACGGAAACCCCCGAAGAAGAATCCTCAGGAAACGCCGCAGAAAGTGGACCGGACGAGTTCCGTGTCCGGGGAAACGAAGACGGAGCCTGCCGCCGGCACGGCAGTGACATCCGGGAGTGTAAGACCGGAACAGCCGGCTGAAAATGAAGATGTGGCCAACGGTGTTTATATGGCCACTCTGTATCCCTCCGCTCAGGAAAGCGATCCGACTTATATCACTTCTGTAACGGCAGAGGGAGACGACCTTCTTGTGACCGGAGTGATGGGGTATTATCAGAACGGGGTGGGCGAAGATCCGAATCCGGACCGCGTTACCACATACGGAACGATTCAATTCCGTACGAATGACACCACCCGTTACATGAGTTATGGCGGCGATTCGCCGGGGAAAGCGATGAGCCGGGAGTCGTTCCTGGATCTTTGCTCGAAACTGAACGGACTGGGTCTGGCGATCGAAGTTGAAAACGGGGAAGTAAAAGAGGCGTCGGTTAGTTCGTGACGGGAAATTATGGGAATTACAGAGTAATTGCATAAGCAAAGTATGAAAATGAGAAGGATTCCGGACGATGCAGGCTTTCTTACAGTAAAAGAAAGCAGTCCGGAACAGCCGCAGAAGGTGGAGATTAAGGCGGCCAGAACCAGTATCAGAGTAACCCTTACGGAACAGGGAAGGGGAACATCGCTGAGCGGGTCCGAAAGAAAACGAGATAGGAGATGTCATGAGCGCCGATCTTTTGTATTTTATTATTCCCTGCTACAACGAGGAAGAGGTTCTGCCGGAAACTGCAAAACGTCTGAAAAAGAAAACGACAGAGCTGATCAAAAGCGGAAAAATATCGAAAGAGAGCCGTATCTGTTTCGTCAACGACGGATCGGGGGATTCCACCTGGGAGATCATCTCGAAGCTGCACGATTCGGATCCGGTTTTTTCAGGGATCAATCTTTCCAGAAACCGGGGGCACCAGAACGCACTGCTGGCCGGCCTGCTGACCGTGAAAGACTTCTGCGACCTCACCATCTCGATGGATGCGGATCTTCAGGATGACATCGGGGTCTGTGATCAGATGATCGACAAGTACCATGAGGGGAAAGACATCGTCTACGGGGTGCGGAGCACGAGAAAGCGCGATTCCCGCTTTAAAAAGACCACAGCCCAGGGCTTTTATAAGATGATGAACCGCATGGGGGCGGAGACGGTCTACAATCACGCGGACTATCGTCTGATGTCGAGACGGGCGCTCAACGCGCTCTCCGAATTTGAAGAGGTCAATCTGTTCCTGCGCGGCATGGTTCCGCTGATCGGCTTTCCTGCGGACATCGTCTACTATGAACGCGCGGAACGATTCGCAGGCGCATCCAAATATCCGCTGAAGAAGATGATCTCCTTCGCCGTCGACGGTGTGACGTCGTTCTCAACCAGACCGCTCGATATGATCGCGCGGACGGGAGGTTTCCTTTTTCTCGCCGGCGCAGCCGCACTTATCGTCGAACTCATCCGCTGCGCGGCCGGACGGGCCGTACCGGGGTGGATCTTCGCCACACTCTCCGTGTGGGCGGTGGGGGGACTGATTCTCCTTGCGGTCGGCATAGTCGGAGTATATACCGGAAAAACGTACATGGAGTCAAAGAAACGGCCGCGATACATCGTCGAGCGGTTTCTTGATCAGGATCACGGGTTCGTCTCGTGACCGGTTTGAGCTGTACCAAGACAGAGGGATGATCCGGTTAAACCGGGTTCTGAAGGTGTCAGGCGGGAAGTGCCTTCTTGCCGGGGATAGCTGTGTGTACACGGAGCTGCCAGGCAGGCGTGATTGTCGGTAATTCAGCAAAATTCATGCGGAAAATCAACAAAAATTGAAGAAGTGCATGCTGTTTTTTTCAAGACTTCAGGTATTCAAAAATGATTTATGGCAGCGGCGACAAATGGAAAAATTATGCGGACTTAGCAATTCGAATGGAAATAATCGGAAACAGAAAAAGATGATTATGCAGAAAAGGACCTTGAATATTGCCTGGGTTTGTACTAAAATGCATTACATAGCGGTCAATAAAGCGGATCGTGTGCAGAAAATGCAAGGACTATTGATAAACGGTCTGCGCTGTAAATAATAGCAGAGGACCATCTGAAAAGATGGCTTTTTTATGAATAATAATGAGGGAGGTATATCCCCCTCCGATGTATTGACAATTTGTATAATTGTCTAATAATTCGGGGGGGGGTATTACATAATGGGAAGAATAAATATAAGGGTCCGACGATGAAATTATTTTGGCGCGGAGGAGAAACACTCTGCGTGGTGTATTGACTTCAGCAACGATGCAGAATGCATCCAAAACAGATGTAGACGGGCAGAGAAACAGCAGAACAGAATGAAGCGGGGAGAAAGGGAGAAGGAAATGTCGGAAAATCAGACAACTTATCACTATTCGGGGATATCACGCCGGGATATCGATGGGCGGAATGCCACGGAGCATCGGCTGATTCAGCGACTGGTAAAGCTGCTTGACGTAATCGGTGTTGCCATCCCCTTTATGCTTGCCTGGAATCTGTACTACTCCTCTCAGATGCGGACCCCATACTACCGTATGGGGAACATCCTCGTGATCTTCCTGTACGTGGTGATGTATTATCTGATTTCCCATCTCTACCGGGGATATCTGATCCACATAAGTTCGATCTCAGAGATTGTTTATGCACAGACACTCTCTGTAGTACTCACAAACTTTCTGGTTTATATAGTGATGTGGCTCCTGTTCTCCCGGCTGCCCAACGTGTTGTATCTGCTTCTGGTATTGACAGCGCAAATCGTGGTCATCATAACCTGGGCCTACTGCAGCCACCAGTGGTATTTTCACCATTATCCGGCAAAGAGAACCGTTATCATCTATGATGAGGACCAGAATCTGGATGACTTCCTTCGGGAAAGCAGCATGCAGGCTCACTTTGAAATTGAAAACAAGATCTGTATTTGTGATATCTTTACGCAGCAGATGGCTGATTACCAGGAAGACCGGCTGCACACCGCGGCGGAGGATCCCAGAATCCGAAAGGCAGTCGATGGAGCCGAGGTGGTTTTTCTCTATGGCCTTCACTCACATGACCGCAACCAGATCGTGAAGTACTGCATTGCGTATGATATCGAAGCTTATACGATTCCGAGAATCGGAGATGTGATCATGGCGGGGGCGGAAAAATTTCACCTGCTCCACTTGCCGATCCTGCGGGCGGGACGCTATAATCCGACCCCGGAATACCTCTTTTTAAAGCGCTTCTTTGACATTTTGCTCAGCGGTATTGCGCTGGTGCTCTTAAGCCCGCTGATGATCATTCTTGCAATTGTCATCCGTTCGGACGGGGGGACAGTCTTTTACCGGCAGAAGCGTCTCACCAAGGACGGGAAGGTTTTTGAGGTACTCAAGTTCCGCTCCATGAAAATGGACGCGGAGAAGGATGGCATCGCCAGACTCTCCACAGGGGAAAGGGATCCGAGAATCACAAAGGTCGGGCATTTTATCCGATCCTGTCGGATGGATGAGCTGCCGCAGCTCATCAACATCCTGAGGGGCGATATGTCGATAGTAGGTCCCCGGCCGGAGCGGCCTGAGATCGCCCGGCAGTACAAGAAGTTTCTTCCGGAATTCGATCTTCGGCTTCAGTGCAAGTGTGGTCTCACAGGCTATGCCCAGGTATACGGCAAGTACAACACCACGCCGTACGATAAGCTGCTAATGGATCTGATGTATATCGCAAAACCCAGCCTCGTAGAAGACTTGAAAATCTGCCTTGCCACCCTCAAAATTTTATTCTTGAAGGAGTCAACGGAGGGCGTTGCAGAGGGTCAGACGACTGCCTCATTTCAAAAACCAGAGAGAAGTGTAAAAGAGGAAACTG
>Ga0256406_1006887_pt1 | contig 11121 bp, 8 predicted proteins | sample RumenRJG_03DNA_FD_185986 | JGI IMG/M metagenome (GOLD analysis project Ga0256406, IMG submission 185986) | Bovine rumen microbial communities from Lethbridge, Alberta, Canada - RJG_03 | ecosystem: Host-associated > Mammals > Digestive system > Stomach > Rumen | place: Canada: Alberta | collected...
TTGCCAGCGTGTCCACGGTGTCCGAGGTGGAGAGCGGCGTCTGGTCGGTGGAGAAGGCCATATAGGCCACGATCGCCACGATGACGAGCAGCGTTATGACAAAGCTGCGCTGGTTCTGCGGGCCGCGGTTGTCACCTCCCGGCGTGGGGAGCTTGTCGAGCGGGTTGTTGTCTGACACGAAAACGTCTCCTTGCGATTGCTTTCTGGGGCCGGGGCGTTACTTGGAGTACACCTCGGGCTTGAGGATGCCCACGTAGGGCAGGTTGCGATAGCGCTCGGCGTAGTCGAGGCCGTAGCCCACCACAAAGGCGTCGGGCACGTGCGCGCCCACGTAGCGCGGGGTGACGGCCGGCGTGTGGTTGGGGATGTCCTTCACCGAGAAGGCCGCGATCTCTATGGAAGCGGGCTTTCTCGACCGCAAGAGCTTTACCAGGTAGGACAGGGTAAGGCCAGAGTCGAGAATGTCCTCGGCCACAATCACGTGGCGCCCCTCGACCTTGGTGTCCAGGTCCTTCACGATGCGGACCACGCCCGAGCTCTTGACGCCGTCGCCGTAGCTGCTCACGGCCATGAAGTCCACCGAGCACGGCACGGTGATGGCGCGCATGAGGTCTGCGGTGAAGACGAAGGCCCCACGCAGGACGGCCACGATGAGCGGGTTCTTGTCGGCGTAGTCCTCGGAGATCTGGCGCCCCATGCGGGACACGATCCGGTGGATGTCCTCCTCGCTCAGGACGACGCTCTCCACGTCCGGATGCATCTCTGCCATTGCGATCCTCCACTCCCGACGGGCGCCCGCCGCACTTCTCGGCCCGCGCGCCGTCTATGCTGTTCGGAGACTCAATTCTAGCAAGTGTGAGGTGCGTGGCGTGCAGCGAGCGCGCTCGTCGGCCCTGATTCCTGCAACCCACACCACGGGGCCGGTGGGCGAGGTGCGCACCACGGGCACCAGAGGGCGCTCGGCCGCCGGGATGCGGGCCTCGTTGAGCAGGTCCGACACTTTCTTCGACTGGCCGTGCATGCCCAGGGGGCACAGGACGTCGCCCGGGTGCGGGGAATCGACCCAGAGCCGGCCGCCCAGGTTGGCGTCAATGCCGCAAGCAGAGGCGTCGAGAAGAACCGAGGTGCCGGCCCATTCGCGACCGTGGGAGAGGGCAAGCGCCGGGATGTCCGCACCGTCCGGCGCCGGAAGCAGGCGCGCCGAGAGGTGCGCGGGGGCGCGTCCCGGGCGCGGGTCCCCCAGGGGGAGCTCGCCGGGGACCTCGAGCCAGCCGGCAAAGTCGTGGGCCTTGGGCGCGCGGGCGCGCAGGAAGAGCAGGCCGTACTCCACGCGGGCGTCCACGCCCATGGGAATGGAGGCAGATCCCGTACCCGCCGCCACAAGCGAGAGCACCTGGGCAATGTGGCGCGCCTCGAGCCGGGCGTTTGGGCAGACCTCGAGAATCGCCGCGCGCGCCACGCGCCGAGCGATTGCCACCTCGCAGGCAGAGAGGCGCGCGGCGTCCAGGGCCAGGGCTCCCTCCCCCATGCGACGCGTGAGGTCGCGCAGGGTACGAGCCGCGACGGCGGTGAGGTAGGCGTCCTCATCCGAGAGGATGTCGCAGGTAGTCGAAAGGCTTGCCACTACGCGGGGGTTTCTCCGCTCGAGCACCGGCATGACCTCGTGGCGTACGTAGGCGCGCAGGTAGCGGGTGTCGGCGTTTGTGTCGTCCTCGCGCCACACGATGCCGCGCATGCGCAGGAACTCGCAGAGCTCGTCGTGCGTGCGGTCGAGCAGCGGGCGCACCACGCGGTTGCGGCGGCGTGGGATGGACGAGAGGCCCGAGGCGCCGGTGCCACGGATGGCGTTCATCACGAAGGTCTCGGCACGGTCGTTGGCCGTGTGGGCAGTGAGGATGCGCGCGGCCGAGCGGGGCGTGCCAAGCTGGGCCGAGAGCTCGTTGGCCAGGCGAGTGGCCTCGCTGTAGCGCACCTCTCGGCCGGCATTCTCCACGTTGCCGTCCGGCGAGGCCGCGGCCAGCGCGGCCACGTCCACGCGGCGGATGGTGCAGGGGATACCGTAGCGGGCGGCGAGGTCGCGAACGAACTCCTCGTCCTCGTCGGCGTCGAAGCCGCGCAGGCGGTGGTTCACGTGGAGCACGTGGAGGCGCTCGCGGGCGATGCGCGCGCGGCCGCGGCCGTCTTCTATGTCGAGCGCGGAGGTTGCCGCCAGCACCAGGAGGGCCGTGGAGTCCGCGCCGCCGGAGACCATGAGCACCACGGGCGCGCGCAGAGCGTCGTCGGTGCTGCGGGATGGGCGCTCGAAGGGGCTGGCGGCGCCGGCGTCTCCCGAGCCGTATATGCGAGCAACGCTTGGCATGTGCGGAGCCCTCCCTTCGGTGCGTGCGACGGCGGTGCGACGCGCGGGGTGCGAGCGCGCGGAGCGATTACGCGCACGATTCTACCCCGCTGGGCGCCGCGCCCGAAATCCCGTCTACTGTTCCGTAACCCATCGAACGCCCGGGCCCCGCGATTCTCCGCCCCATCCGACCGCGACCGCGGCCGGTCCTCCGCCCTCGCATGCCGCGCCCCTCCCTCGAAAGTGAACACGTTTTCAATCGCAGCCCAAGCGGGCTTCTCGTCAACTGGGGTTTTGGGCGTCTCGTCCTGACCGGATTGAAATCGTGTTCACTTTTTCACTGGGCACCGCTGGGCCTCGAGGGCGTAGGGCAGCGACGGCAATGGCGCGCGCTGCGGCAATGGCGCGCTCCGTGGCATGTCATTGTGGCGAAACGATGTAATTTCTCGCATGGTCACATAACGTCATTCTCTCGCCCAAAAGTACCTCTCGGGTGAGAAATTCTGGCCTCCGCTGACCTATGTTCTGACAGGCTTCTTGCACGAAAAGCCCCGGGGGTACACTTCCGTAGCATTTTTTCTCATCCCAACCGACAATTTTGGCCCGCTGGTCTCAAAAACACTTGCACCAATCTGACACCAGAAAAGCGAACACGTTTTCAATCGCCGTGGTGCACGCACACTGTCCAACTGGGCTTTTATAAAAATCGGGGGTCGCCAATTGAAATCGTGTTCACTTTCGAAGGCGGGCGTGGGGCGGGAGATGGCGTAACCTCTCGGCACGCGTCTGCGCGTAGCGAATACGCCGAGAAGCGCCGGCAATCCGTCGTCGGAGGAGGCAAGGATGAGAATCACGTTCGACAAGCTTACGGCCCTGCACATCCTTCGCATCTGGCGGAGCTCGGGACGCACACTCACCGCAGATCGACACGGCCTCGAAACGTCCGTGGTAGCTCCGCGCAGGTACTGGACGCGGCGCCGTATTAACGCGTGCCTGGAATCCGTGGGCACCAGTCTTTCCAACGTGCACGGGCGCGTGCAGGTGATGGTTCCGCGGCCAGGGGCGCGCATCCGCTCGCAATCGGCAAGAAACACTGTGTACGTGCGGGGTCTGCCGACAAACCCCATCATCGAACTTGGCAGCATGGTCCGAATCCCCTGCCCCGAGCTGCTCTTCATTGAGCTCGGAGCCATCATGTCTCCAGCCGCGCAGCTTCTCGTGGGACTTGAGCTTTGCGGGCGATTCTCGCGCGACGCTCGCGACCCGCGCGACGGCACCACCACATTTGGCATCAAACCAGTAACCACAGCGGATAAGATCCGGTCGTATGTCTCGTCAGCTCATGATCTTGCGGGACTTGAGCAGAGCCGCAGAGTAGCAGAGTGGCTCATGGACGAGGCATGGTCTCCACAGGAGGCCCTTCTCAATGGGCTTGCGCGCATGCCGCTGCACGAGCTTGGATACGAGCTGGGAGAACTGCAGCTTAATCCCAGGTATATTGCGCGCGGGTCGCTTCTTTCGCTTGTGGACAAGAGAAGTCGCGTTCCTGACTCGCTCGTGAGAGGCACCCACGTTGGTTTCAACTATGATGGCGGTCCCCACTTTGGAGAGGGTACGCCCGGCACGGCGGGGGCCGGGCTTCTCGACAGCAATGCAGCCAACAACATGCGCGAGGCAGTCGTTGCTGACAAGCGTCGCGACCGTGACCTGCTGGTGCAAGGGCTCGCGGTTCTCCCCGTCACCAAGGAAGACTTCTACGAGCGCGGCGGCATCGACCGGGTGATGCTGCAGGCGATGTCGCTTCTCGAGCGCGTTTGCCAGCGTGACTACTCGAAGCACAGGCGCGCGCTGAGAAGGCCGAGGCTTGCGGAGGAGCGACAGCAACTCATTTGGTCGCTGCTCCCGGGGCGGCGCGGGAGGGAGCTGAGCCAGGAGCTGGCGCGATTCGAGCCGCCCGAGGTCACCGTTGAGGATTACGACATCACGTTTGACAGCAGCAAGATGACAATAACGCGCCTTTAGAGGGAGGGGCGATAAGATCGCCGCGTTTCGTTTGGCACGAGTGTCCGTCGGCCAAACTGCCAGCTGGGCGGCGGCCCTAGTCCCGGCCAGAGGCCCAAGCTCCGACCCGGTCCCGGCCCGAGGTCCAAGCTCCGACCCAATCCCCAGCCACCTGGCCGCCGCGAAAAAGTGAACACGTTTTCAATCGAGGCGCCTCGGTACTTCTCGGCAACAGGACTTTTTCCACGGGGCATCGCGCGGGATTGAATTCGTGTTCACTTTTGGACGAGGGCAGCGAGTAGGTCCGGCAGCGTTTGGCGCCCGCGTGAAGGACGCCGCCCGCACGTCATTTCTGTCGCTCGGTGCTGCTACGCTGTCCGCTGCGGTCAGCCGCCCCGCGCGGCCCGCAAAACGCACCACCCAACCACCGAGAGGAACCGCCGCATGACCCCACAGATCCACCTGCACGTCCTGGCATCGGGCTCGAAGGGCAACGCCGCCGTGGTCGAAGGTCCCGCGGGCAGCGTGCTCATCGACGACGGCATCGCCCGCCGCACGCTCTTGGCACGCGCCAGCGAACTGGGCGTCAACATGGACGACATCCGCGCGGTCCTTCTCACCCACGAGCACACCGACCACGTGTCTGGCCTGCCGGTCTTTGCCAACCACTTTGACGGCCCGCTCTTTGCGACGGCCGGTACCATCGCCGCGCGCGAGCGCCTCTCGCAGCTCCCGTTTGAGGTCATCAATCACACGGACGCGCTCGAGCTGTGCGGCATGCACGTGACCGTCTTCCCCACCAGCCACGACGTGGCGGATCCGGTGGGCTTTCGCTTCGCGACTACGGACGAGAACGGCGAGCTTGCGGACGCCCTGGGCTACTGCACCGACACGGGCGTGCTTACCGACGAGGCCGGCCAGTCGCTCACAGGCTGCCGCGTGCTCGCGCTCGAGTCCAACCACGACGAGCGCATGCTTGCCACGGGCCCCTACCCCGGCTACCTCAAGCAGCGCATCCACGGTCGCCAGGGGCACCTCTCTAACGCCCAGGCAGCCGAGGCGCTGCAGGACCTTGTGACCAACGAGACCGAGGTCATCGTGGGTATGCACCTCTCGCACGAGAACAACCGGCCCAGCGTTGCGGTGCGCACGCTGGCCACCGCCGTGGGCGCCGAGGCCACCAACGAAACGTTCACGGAGGCGCGCACGCCCGACGGCCACTTGACCGTCTGCGTCTCTGCCCAGGACGCGCCGCTCTCGGTGTGGTAAGTGTGATGTGGTAACGTGCCGCGCAGGAGTCGCGACCACCGGGGCCGCACCGCGCGACCGCCGCGACACCACGCAACCACCGCACAACCGGGGAGGCGCCATGCGCATTCTGCTCGTCGAGGACAACGCGGACATAGTCCGCACGCTCACGGAGCTTCTGCGCTCCGAGGGCTACGACGTCGAGGCAACCCCCAGTCAGGACGGCGCCATCGCCCTGGGAACGCGCGCCGAAAAGCCCTTTGACCTCGTGCTTCTCGACGTCACGCTGGAGCAGGGCAACGGCTTTGCCGTATGCGGCGCGCTCAAGGAGGCCCGCCCACACCTGCCCGTGGTCTTTCTCACCGCATCGGACGACGAGTTCAACACCGTTGCCGGCCTCTCGATGGGCGCCGACGACTACATTGCCAAGCCCTTCCGCCCGCGCGAGCTGCTCGCACGCATCCGCACCGTGCTGCGACGCTCGCAGCCCACGCAGCACCTGCTGCACCTGGGAAGCGTCACTGTGGACCCCGCCCGCGCCCGCGCGACAAAAGGCGGACGCGAGCTTGACCTCTCGGCCGTCGAGTACCGCCTGCTGCTGCTGTTTGCGAGCAAGGCGGGCGGCATCGTGACGCGCGACATGATGCGCGAGGCGCTCTGGGAGGACTCCGGCGCCTACGTGGAGGAGAACACCCTCTCGGTCTACATCCGGCGCCTGCGCGACAAGATTGAGGACGATCCCGCAAACCCGCAGCTCATCCGCACCGTTCGCGGCATGGGCTACCGCGCGGCGGAGTAGCGCCATGCCACGCGATCCCCGGTTCGTAGCGTTTCTCGGCATAGGCGCGGCGGCGACCGTAGCCTGCTGCGCGGGCGCTTGGCTGCAGGCGGGCCTGACAGCGGCGGCGTGGACAGCTGCGTGCGGCGTCGCCCTGCTGGCGCTCTACGCGGCCACAACCGCCCTGCGCTACCGTCGCATCGCCCAGCTCTCAGAGCGTCTGGACCGCGCACTCTCCGGCGAGCGCGACGTGAGCTTCCGCGGCATGGGCGAGGGCGAGCTGGCCATTCTCGCCAGCCAGCTCGACAAGACCGTGACGCGGCTCGTTGTGGCAAACGAGGAGCTCGAGGCCGAGAAGCGCGCGCTTGCCGACGCCCTGGCCGACATCTCGCACCAGCTGCGCACGCCGCTCACGTCGCTTGGCATCGAGCTGGAGCTTATGCGCAAGGCGGCGGCCACGCCGGAGGAGGCCCAACGCGTGCGCGATTGCGGACGCATGCTGGAGCAGCTGCAGTGGCTCGTCTCGTCCCTGCTCAAGCTCGCGCGCCTTGACGCCGGCGTGGTGCGGCTTGAGCGCCATCGCGTGGACGTGTCCGCACTGGTCACGGCAGCGCAGGAGCCGCTGGCCGTTGCCGCAGACCTTGCCGGCGTGGCCTTCCTGGCCAAGGTAGACCCAGGCTGCTCCTTCATGGGCGACGCCGCCTGGACCCGCGAGGCCCTGACTAACGTGCTCAAGAACTGCGTGGAGCACACGCCCGCTGGCGGCACCGTGAGCATTACGGCCCGCGAGGACGCCGTAGCCTGCCGCATCCGTGTGGAGGACACCGGCCCAGGCATTGCCGAGAAGGACCTCCCCCACGTCTTCGAGCGCTTCTACCACGGCACGAGCACCCCCGCCCGCCGCGATGAGGACGTGTGCAACCCAAGCGGCGTGGGCATCGGCCTCTCGCTCTCGCGCGCGCTGCTCGTTGCCCAGGGCGCCCAGATCACGGCATCCAACGCCAGTCCCATCGGTGGCGCACGCTTCGACCTGGTGTTTCCCAAGGTGACGGTTTAGTCACGCGCGCGTCACGGCCGCGTGGGCGCACGGGCGCACCATGGTGGCACAACCACAGGCAATCGAGGGGAGTGCCATGGACATCCTGAGCATAGAGCACCTCACCAAGGTCTACGGAACGGGGCCCGCCGCCGTGCGGGCACTCGACGACGTGAGCCTCACCATCGCGGCCGGCGAGTTCGTTGCCATCGTGGGCTCGTCCGGGTCAGGCAAGTCCACGCTCATGCACCTTATGGGCGGGGTCGACCGTCCCACCTCGGGCACGGTCCTCATGAACGGCGAGGACGTCTACAAGCGCACAGACGAGCAGCTCGCGGTCTTCCGCCGCCGCGAGGTGGGGCTGGTGTACCAGTTCTACAACCTCATACCGGTGCTGGACGTGGAGGAGAACATCACGCTCCCCGTGCGCATGGACGGCCGGAAGGTGAACGAGCAGCGCCTGCACGCGCTCGTCTCGTCTCTTGGCCTCAAAGGCTTCGAGCACCACCTGCCCAACCAGCTCTCCGGCGGGCAGCAGCAGCGCGTGGCCATCGGCCGGGCGCTCATGAACTCGCCGGCCATCGTGCTTGCCGACGAGCCCACCGGCAACCTCGACTCCAAGAACTCCGCCGAGATCATGCGGCTGCTACGCTCGTCCAACAGGGACCTGCACCAGACCCTCGTGGTAATCACGCACGACGAGGACGTGGCCCTCATGGCTCCGCGCGTCATTGCCATCGAGGACGGCCGCGTGGTCTCCGACGAGCGCAGGGGGTGAGCGCGATGGGGGTCTTCGCAAGCTTCACCCTTCGGTCGCTGCGCAAGAACCGCACGCGCACCGTGGTCACCGTCATTGGCGTGATCCTCTCGACTGCCCTGCTCACGGGCGTGGTGGCCACCGCCACGAGCGTCGCCGCGGCCCTTCTCGGCCGCACCATAGAGACCGAGGGCTCCTGGCAGGTGTACGACGAGCTCCAGCCGGCCGAGGCAGACTCGGCCCTTGGCCGGCTGGCGACGGACGCAAACGTGGCGGCCGCCATGGATTCCCAGGCGGCAGGCTTTGCCTCTTACGCGAGCGACGCCGACCTGAGCACGACCCTGCTCGCCATTCAGACCGCACCGCGGGTGCTGCGCGGTGGCGCGGACCAGGCACGCGGTCTCGCCGTGATGCCCACGGTGCGCTCCGGCCGCGAGCCAGAGGCGCCGGGCGAGGTCATGCTGCCGGCCACGTTCTCTGGCGTCACGCTCACAGACGACGGCTCGGGCGCCAGCGCCGCCAGCGACGGCCCCATCGAGCTGGGGTCCACGGTCACACTACCCCTGGGCGCCACGCTCGGTGACGGCGACTCCCCCGGCACGCCTACGACCACACGCAGCTTCACCGTGGTGGGCTTCTACACGCCGCAGCACTTCGCAAGAAACGACTTCTCCGCCTTCGAGGAGGTCGGCACCACCGCGATCGTCTCGCCAAACGACGTCTCGAGCCCCATCTTCACGCGAGTGTGGGTGGACACGAGCGGCTTCTCGACCCGCGACGCCCTCAAGGGTTGGGCGGCGCCAATCTTTGGCGAGGAGAACTACTACCTCCACGGGCGCCTGCTCTCCCTCCAAGGGATGGCCAGCGACGAGAGCGCCACCATGGAGTCGCTGCGCGGCATGGTTGCCGTGATCGGCGGGGTCATCGTGGTGGCCGCCATCGGAATGATCGGCAATTCCTTCTCGATCTCGGTGGCCGAGCGCACGCGCCAGTTCGGCCTGCTCTCCTCGCTGGGCGCATCAAGGCGCCAGCTGAGAAGAACGGTGCTCCTGGAGGCCGCGGCCATTGGCCTCGTGGGCATACCCGTGGGGCTCGCGGCGGGGCTTGCCGGGGTCGCAGCCATGCTCAGCAGCTCTGCGCGGGCGTTTGACGCAATGCTCCGCAGCTCGCTTTCGGGGACTGCCCAGGGCATCCCCCTGGTGATAAGCCCCGCCGTGGTGGCGGGCATGGCGGCAGCGTCCTTCCTCGTGCTGCTCGCGAGCGCCTGGGCACCGGCGTGGCGCGCCGGCAGGGTCTCGGCCATCGACGCCATCCGCCAGCAGCAAGACGTCAGGCTCTCCAAGCATGCCGAGCGCGCGATCGAGAAGGCACAGACCACGGGCACCACGCCAAGAAAGCCGCTGCTCGAGCGCATCGCGGGGCTACCCGGCCTCCTGGCGAGCAGGAACCTCTCGCGTTCCAGCTCGCGTGGCCGCACCGTCGTGGTGTCGCTGGCGCTCTCGGTCGTGCTCATCGTGCTCTCGGGCGCCATCTCGCTCTACATGGGACGCTCCATGGACCTTGTCGACGACCTTGGGCCCACCAACCGATCCGACATGTCACTTGCCATCTACAACGGCCAGGAAGCCGATCAAGGCACCGTGTCCAAGGGCACGCTGGGCCTGGCGGGAGACGCGCAGGCCATATCCAACCAGGTGGACGGTCTCACCCCGGGTACGGCCCTCGTGAATGGCACCCTCGAGGCCGCGCTCCCCGCTGGCAGCATCTCTGCAGACGGCCGCACGTTTATCGCCGGCTACAGCAGCGTCGACAGAGACAGCGCCACCGGGGACGGCTCGTATGCAGGCCCCATGGTCGTCTCGTTTGTGGATGACGACACCTGGGCCGCGCTCTGCAAGGAGGCGGGCGCAAGCGGCACCACGGCCGCCAACGGCGGCAGCATGCCGGCGCTGGCCCTCAACGTTCTGGCATGGATGGAGTCGAACAGCATAAGGATGGCTGCGCCGTACGGCTCGCCCACCACCGCCACGGTCTACGAGCTGCGCGACCTGCAGTCTTCCCTGGTACTTGACTCGGATGGCGGCGCCGTAGTTCAGACGTGGGAGCGCTCGGACGATAACACGGGTGGGACGCAGCGTCAGACCAGCATCGAGGACGCGGCCGTGGACTCCGGCACCATCTCCTTTGTGGGAAAGCTCGACTCACTGCCAGCGCAGCTAGGCGACACGAGCCTTACGTCCTCCTCGACACTCGCGATGGTCATGCCGCGCTCGGCGCTCGAGGCGCACCCCAACCTCTTCTCGGCGACGAGCGTCCTTGTGCCCTTCTCGCTTGCCGAGGGCGCCGACCCCTTTGACGCGGGCAACGCCCTTGAAGAGGCCGCAACCGCCACGGTAGGCAGCAACGCCACGGCATTCGTCAATAACAACGTGGCCCAGAACGAGATGACCGAAGCGATAGCTGGTCTCTTCAAGCTCCTGGTGACGATCTTCTCGGTGGTGTGCCTGCTCATTGCCGTAGCGAACGTGTTCAACACGCTCTCCACGAGCATCATCCTGCGCACGCGCGAGTTTGCCGTGCTGCAGAGCGTGGGGTTGGGGCCCAAGGGGTTCCGTCGCATGCTGGTGGCCGAGTGCGTGAGCTACGCGTTGCGCGGGCTGGGGTTTGGCCTGGTCTTTGCGGTGGGCGTGGTCTGGCTCTTCTGGACCGTGCTGCAGCCTGCGGTGGGCGTCGCGTTTGAGCTGCCGTGGGGCTATGTGGCAGGAGCCATTGCGGGCGTGGTGGCGGTGCTGGGGCTCTCCGTGGCCTATGCGCTGCGGCGCAGCCACGCGCTGATCATCGTGGAGGCCCTGCGGGCAGATGCGATCTAGGCGTGACCCAGGTTGCCTTGACACAAAAACGGCGCTCCGGCCGAAACCGGGGCGCCGTTCCGCGCTGCGCGCTATGTGGGCAAAGCCTACGCC
>Ga0256406_1006891_pt1 | contig 11116 bp, 8 predicted proteins | sample RumenRJG_03DNA_FD_185986 | JGI IMG/M metagenome (GOLD analysis project Ga0256406, IMG submission 185986) | Bovine rumen microbial communities from Lethbridge, Alberta, Canada - RJG_03 | ecosystem: Host-associated > Mammals > Digestive system > Stomach > Rumen | place: Canada: Alberta | collected...
GTCACAGATATTTCTCGTTGAAGATGATATGCTGACTTTCACACAAGATTCGGAGTTCTTCTGCAAAGGAGTGCTTTTCGTGGTGTTTCTTTTGATTCTTGATGTATTCTTTTACAGTATCAACATCCTTTACGCTGTAGGAGCAGGCAAAGTATTCTTTACCCCATGACTCAAAGAAGGGAAACCATTGTCGATGCAGCGTTAGAAATGTACTTGATGCGGATTTTAGTTCTCGCACAAAGTCGCTCAGACTTATGTTAGGAACGAGACCCACAAGAAGATGCACATGGTCTGGCATACTGTTAACTCTATAGAGGTGGCAACCCTTGCTCCTTACAAAGTTGAAGATATACTGGTAGAGCTCACGTTCGTAGGTTTCGGTAATCGTTCGTTGGCTTCGTTTTGTACGGAAGACAATGTGATAGATGCAAGAGGTATAACTCATGGCTTTTTCTTTTAAAACGTATTATTTCTATTTTTGTTTTGCTTGTAGAGGGGTTTATTTATCGGGACAACCTTAGCTCCATGAAAAATAGAAAAACGTAGACGGTACTGCCCTTAGTACCTACGAGCAGTGCTCCGCTCAGATGGGGCTTACTTGCATCTCTAAAGAGATGCTCACGACCTCTTCGAGGCCGCATTCCATGTATGATGATATTTCCCCAGGCTCGCTACGCTCGGCTGGGGTTACGTGCATCTCTAAAGAGATGCTCACGACCTCTTCGAGGCCGCATCAGATTAGTTGTAATAACATCTTACAAAGGTTCGCTGCGCTCTACTGTTACTTGCATCTCTAAGTATAGAGCATCATGCAAGCAGCGACGGCCTCGGAGAGGTCGTGGGCATCTCGAAGAGATGCAAATAGCCCCAGCTGAGCGTAGCGAGCCTGGGGGTATAGAGAATCATGCAAGCAGCGACGGCCTCGGAGAGGTCGGGAGCATCTCGACAGAGATGCAAGTAATCTCAATGATATTAGGTGAACAGCCACTATCAAAGATTCTTACTCTCCGTCACAGATATTTCTCGTTGAAGATGATATGCTGACTTTCACACAAGATTCGGAGTTCTTCTGCAAAGGAGTGCTTTTCGTGGTGTTTCTTTTGATTCTTGATGTATTCTTTTACAGTATCAACATCATTTACGCAGTAGGAGCAGGCGAAATATTCTTTACCCCATGACTCAAAGAAGGGAAAAGCTCGCCACGAGCCACAGCAAGCACCTTCTCCTTGTCGTTACTCTTCAGCAGACGTTCATAAAGCAGCGAGTTGATTTGACGCTCTAACTGACGTTTTGTCCATCCTTCATTCACTGCCTCTAATTGGTAATACTGCGTCTTCTTAAAAAAATGGTTGGCTTTCGAATGATAATCCCATGCTTGTTCTCTGGATGCGGACGGCCACAAGGGCCGCACCCTGCTGTGGACATTTGAGACGAGAGGGTAACTGTAATCCGTTATATCAAATGAACCTTACTGTGGACATTATTGATAATTTTATAACAAAAAAGCGAGGCCGATTCTTTGCTATTCATCTCATTTTCACTAAATTTGCAGCTAACATGAAGGAGGCGTCTTCGAAACACTGTACAACACCTACGCGGCGAGATGCCACATCACCTTCTGATGAACATGAAATGACATTTATATAGATGTATATCCTAATTTAATTGCTATGAATGATAAAAACAAAAACATTATTGTAGTGGGTAGTGCCAACACTGATATGGTAATCAGAGCCGACCACTTTCCCCAGCCAGGAGAGACCATTCTTGGAAATGGCTTCATGACCAATCACGGAGGCAAAGGAGCCAACCAGGCTGTTGCTGCCGCACGCTTGGGAGGGAACGTGAAGTTTATAGCCCGGGTGGGCGACGATGGTTTCGGTCAGTCTACCATCGACATGCTTAACAAGGAAGGAATCGACGTAACCCATGTGAGCGTCACCTCCGGCACACCTTCAGGAGTAGCCCTCATCACGACGGTCAAGTCGGGCGAGAACACCATCATTGTCGACTCCGGGGCCAATGCCAAGCTGTCGGCCGAGGACATTGAGAAGGCCAAAGATATTTTCAAGAGCGGAGGACTGTTGCTTATGCAGTTAGAGACTCCCGTAGCCACCCTTGTCAAGGCAGCCGCCATAGCCCATCAGTGTGGTTGCTTAGTGGTGCTCAATCCCGCTCCAGCCCCAGCCACTCCCCTACCTCAGGAACTGCTCTGCAATGTGGACCTGCTCATTCCCAACGAGACCGAGGCTGCACTGCTCTCAGGAACAACTGTCAGCGACGACGCTTCGGCTTCAGAAGCTTTGAGAAAGCTCGAGACTTTAGGAGTGAAGCGCACAGTTGTCACACTCGGGCATCGTGGTGCCGGTATGCTCGAAGACGGCAAGTTGAAAGTCGTCCCTTCACAAAAGGTGGAAGCCATAGACACCACAGCCGCCGGCGATACCTTCTGCGGAGCTCTCTGCGTGAGACTGCTCGAAGGCGACAGTCTGGAAGAGGCCATCGCCTTCGCCAACAAGGCTGCTGCCATTACCGTCACTCGCCGCGGCGCGCAGAAGTCGATACCCCATCTGGATGAAGTGAAATAATCAGTCAGAAACATAACCTTTTAATTCTTATAATCATGTTTATAGTCAACAGCTACACCCTCGCCATCGTGCTCTGCATTGTCACCATGTTCTGCTGGGGCTCCTGGGGAAACACCCAGAAATTAGCCGGAAAGACCTGGCGCTACGAACTCTATTACTGGGACTACGTGATAGGCATCCTGCTCTTCTCCCTGCTCATAGGTTTCACCTTAGGCAGCTTCGGAAGTGGAGGCCGCAGTTTCATTCCCGACCTTCAGCAAGTGACGTCGGGAGCAGTCCTGTCGGCCATATTGGGCGGCATCATCTTCAATGGTTCCAACATACTCCTGTCGGCTTCCACCTCACTGGCCGGACTTTCCGTGGCCTTCCCCTTAGGAGTGGGTCTGGCTTTGGTCTTAGGAGTGTTCATCAATTATTTTGGCTCACCGAAAGGCAATCCCGTACTGCTCTTCTTAGGAGTGGCCCTCATCGTGGTGGCCCTCATATTCAATGGTATAGCCTCATCGAAGAATCAGAACGAAAGCAAGTCCACAAGCAAGAAAGGCATTCTCTTAGCCATCCTTGCCGGTGTGCTGATGTCATTCTTCTACCGGTTTGTCGCCTCCGCCATGGATTTAGACAATTTCGAGAATCCGGCAGCCGGAAAAGCCACTCCCTACACCGCCTTCTTCCTCTTTGCTGTAGGCATCTTCCTGAGCAACTTCGTCTTCAACACCCTTGCCATGCGCAAGCCTTTCGAAGGCAGTCCTGTGAGTTACTCCACCTATTTTAAAGGCCATCTCTCCACTCATCTTGTAGGAGTTTTAGGAGGCTGCATCTGGGGTCTGGGCACTGTACTGAGCTACATCTGTGCAGGCAAGGCCGGAGCAGCCATCAGCTACGCACTCGGCCAGGGAGCCCCTATGATAGCTGCACTTTGGGGAGTGTTTGTATGGAAGGAGTTCAAAGGCAGCAACCGTACGGTAAACTTGCTACTGACGCTGATGTTCGTCCTCTTCCTCTGTGGCCTCGGTCTTATTGTGGCTGCCGGAGGCAACTAAAGAGCTGAGCTATATTATTTTATCGGAATAATCGGAGTTTTCAGAATAATCAGAATAATCGGAGTTTTCAGAGTACTCGGAGTATTCTGATTATTCCGATTATTCCGAAAACTCTGATTACTCCGATTATTCCGATTTCTCCGATTTCTCCGATTACTCCGATTTCTCCGATTACTCTGATTATTCTGATTTCTCCGATCATCATCCAACAGGAAAACCCTGTGGATAAACTGTGGAAAAGCCGTGGAAAAACTGTGAATAACCCACTGGTCACAAGAAAGCAAAGCAAAGAGGTGGAAAACACACTACTTTTCCATGCTGTTTGAGCAAGTTTTCCACAGAAACCCGCTCGTATAACTTATAAACTTATTACCTTTGCACCGGTGTGTAGAAATGTGGATAATGTTGTATGTCACTGATAATGACATAAAAGATATTATTTCCTTATGTGGATAAGCTCTTAAAGATGTTGAAAGCTGAGAATAACAAAAAAGGTAAGAGGAGTTATCAACTTATGCACGCCATATCATTATCATCATTAATATTTATCATTTAAAATAAAAGGATAGAAATAATAATATGGAGTTGAAAAAAGAGTGGAAAGAGCAGGGCTTCATCAATGAGCCGGCTCCTGAGGGCACAGATTTGAAGGCTGCTATCAGACAGCTCTGCAAAGAGAAGCATGCCATCATCCTGGCTCACTACTATACAGTCGGTGACATCCAGGATGTAGCCGATTTTGTCGGCGATTCTTTAGCTTTAGCCCGTAAAGCTGCCGAGACCGATGCTGAGATAATGGTAATGTGTGGCGTCCACTTCATGGCTGAGACGTGCAAGCTGCTTTCACCTGAAAAGACTGTGCTCACCCCCGACCTCAATGCGGGTTGCTCATTGGCCGACAGCTGCAAAGCCGATGATTTAAAGAAATTCAAGGAAGAACATCCTGGTTATATGGTGGTGAGCTACGTGAACACAACGGCAGCAGTAAAAGCACTCACCGACGTGGTGGTGACATCGGGCAATGCAAAGAAGGTGGTCGACTCTCTGCCTGAGGATGCAAAGATTATCTTCGGACCTGATTACAACTTAGGCAACTACATCAACAGTGTGACGGGACGCAACATGCTGCTTTGGAACGGTGGTTGTCACGTCCACGAGAAATTCTCCGTGGCCGAGATAGCACGTCTGAAACGTGAACATCCTTCGGCTGTCGTGATGGCTCATTTGGAATGCAAGGCTCCCGTATTGGCTATGGCTGATGTTAAGGGTAGCACAGCCACCATGCTCAAATATGCTCAGGAACACGACAACAAGGAGTTCATCGTGGCTACCGAAGCCGGTATTCTTCACGAGATGCAACGTTCCTGTCCCGGCAAGACCTTCTACCCTGTGCCGCCTGAGGTGAGCGAGGGCAGCTTAGGATGCTCTTGCAATGAGTGCGAGTACATGAAGATGAACTCGCTGCTCAAAATCTACAACTGTCTGCGCTATGGCTGGCCTTCGGTGGAAGTACCCTCCGAAATAGCATCTGAAGCCGTGAAGCCCATCAAGCGTATGCTCGAATTGTCGTAAGACTGTAACCGGTTTCAGAAATACTCAAAGAAGAGGCAGCGAAAAAAAGACAGCTTTATTGGCTGTTATGACCTTTGCTGCCTCCCTTATTTGGTTTACATTGGAATAAAAGCAGTCTTTTTTTTCATCATTTGAAAAGTTTGGCTTAAATTTGCACTATATTAGAATCAGTGTGCATATATAAATGAGTCTGACAAGCTTAGCAGCAAAGATTTTTGAGCCCAGACAACACATGCTCGAGCGTCACATCACGGATGCGATGGCATTGCAGCATAATGTGCTGAAGAGTCTCATAGAGAGAGCTGCCGACACAGAATACGGCCGCAATCATCTTTTTGGCAATACTCATTCCTACGAGGACTTTACGAAAAACGTCCCCGTGAACACCTATGAGGAATTGAAAGGCGATATCGACCGTATGCGTCATGGCGAGGCCAACGTGCTCTGGCCGGGGACGGTGAAGTGGTATGCCAAGAGTTCAGGTACTACCAACGACAAATCAAAGTTCATACCCGTCAGCAGTGACGGGCTGCACAGAATACATTATAAAGGTGGATTCGATGTGGTAGCCCTCTATCTGCGCAACAATCCCAAGAGCCGTATCTTCGATGGCAAGAGTCTTATCCTCGGTGGCAGCCATTCGCCCAACTACAATCTTTCTAACTCTCTGGTGGGTGACCTCAGTGCCATTCTTATAGAGAATATCAACCCCCTAGCCAATCTTTTCAGAGTACCCAGGAAGTCGACGGCCCTGCTGAGCGACTTCGAGGTGAAGCGTGACCGTATAGCCCGCGAGACGATGGACAAGAACGTTACCAATATCTCCGGTGTGCCCTCTTGGATGCTCAGTGTCCTCGTCAGGGTGATGGAGCTTTCGGGCAAGCAGCATCTTGAGGAAGTATGGCCCAACATAGAGGTGTTCTTCCATGGAGGAATTTCATTCACTCCCTATCGTAGCCAGTATGAGGAGCTCATCACCTCGCCGCGTATGCACTACATGGAGACTTATAATGCCAGTGAGGGATTCTTCGGCATTCAGAACGACCCTGCTGACAAGTCGATGCTGCTCATGCTCGACTATGATGTCTTCTATGAGTTCATTCCCTTGGAAGAGGTGGGTACCGACCATCCCACGGTGGTTCCTTTGGAAGGAGTGGAACTGGGTAAGAATTATGCCATGCTCATCTCCACCTCGTGTGGACTCTGGCGTTATATGATAGGCGATACTGTCAGTTTCACCAGCAAGGACCCTTATAAATTCATTATCACAGGAAGGACAAAGTATTTCATCAATGCCTTCGGTGAAGAACTCATCATGGACAATGCTGAGAAGGGACTTTCCTATGCCTGTGAGAAGACGGGTGCCGAGGTACTCGAATACACCGCTGCACCGGTCTATATGGATTCCAATGCCAAATGCCGTCATCAGTGGCTCATAGAGTTCTCTAAGGAACCTGCCGACCTCAACGAATTCGCATCCATTCTTGACACCAGGCTTCAGGAGCTCAACAGCGACTACGAAGCCAAGCGCTTCCACAACGTCACACTGCAACATCTCGAAGTGGTGAAAGCCCGTCGGGGACTTTTCAACGAATGGCTCAAACTGAAGGGAAAGCTTGGAGGACAACACAAGGTGCCTCGACTCTCCAACAGCAGAAAGAACATAGAAGAACTTCTCGAACTCAACAGCCATCCTTTAGATTGAGCGCACTTTGGCATCGGTCAAGGACAGTCAACAACAAATAATATGGACAAGGCCTTATTGAAAAGAAAGTGGCGTCGAATGGAAACATTATTTCCGTTCCTGTGCCTCTCCATCCTCATGGCAGGCTGTGCCCGTATGGGTCAGCCCGATGGTGGATGGTACGATGAGACTCCACCCCATGTGACAAGTGCCTCACCAGCCGACCAGAGTGTTGACGTGAAGGCTAAGAAGATATATATCAACTTCAACGAATTCATCAAGATTGACAATCCCAGTGAGAAGGTTGTAGTCTCGCCCCCTCAGCTCGAGCAGCCCGAGATAGCAGCCAAGGGTAAGCGTATCGTAGTGGAACTGGCTGACTCACTGAAGCCTAACACTACCTATACCATCGACTTCAGTGATGCCATCAGCGATAATAATGAGGGCAATCCCTTGGGTAACTACACCTACTCTTTCTCTACCGGAAAGCAGATTGACACGCTTCAGGTTAGCGGTTACGTGCAGGAAGCCCAGGACATGGAGCCTGTGAAGGGAATCCTCGTGGGGCTCTACGATGACCTGTCAAGAGATGCCTTCAACAAGAAACCCCTGCTCAGAGTTTCGCGCACCGACAGCCGGGGCCACTTTATCATCAAGGGAGTAGCACCGGGAAACTATCACATCGTGGCTCTGCAGGATGTCGACGGCAACTATTCCTTCTCGCAGAAGAGCGAGAAGATAGCTTTCTCTGACCAGAATATCAGTCCCACTTGCAAGCCCGACATCCGTCAGGATACCATTTGGAAAGACAGTCTTCACATCAAGGACATCAAGCAAGTGAACTACACTCACTTTCTGCCCGACGACATAGTGCTTCGGGCTTTTACGGAGGAGAACACCGATCGCTACTTTATAAAGTCGGAGAGACAACAGGCTAATTTCTTCAGACTCTTCTTCAGCTATGGAGGAAGTGAACTGCCGGTCATCAAAGGACTCAACTTCAATGCCGACAATGCTTTTCTGATGGAGAAAACCCTTCATGCCGATACTCTCACCTACTGGCTTCGCGATACAGCCCTGGTGAACCAGGACTCGCTCAACATAGAGCTTTCCTACATGATGACCGACAGTCTTGGCAAGTTGCGTCAGACCACCGATACCCTCCTGCTCCTCTCCAAAGATCCCTACGCACGACGGCTCAAACAGCAGCAGAAGGATTATGCGCAGTGGAAGAAAAAACAGCAGAAGGCTATGAAAAAGGGCGAAGCTTATGACTCCATCATGCCCCCTACCCCACTGGTTCCGCAATTCGGAGGCCGCGACATCATGACTCCCGACACGAACATCCCCATTACGTTCACAACGCCCGTTACGAAAATAGACACTTCCAAGATACATCTCTATTATTCACTCAACGATTCCATCTGGTATCCGTCGCGTTTCCTCATCCGTTACCGGAAACATCTCAATGTGCCGGACTCCGTACCTGAAAGTGAATGGAAGAACTATCGTGAATACGAACTTGTAGCAGAGTGGCGCCCTTCACGCGAATACAGTCTCGAAATAGACTCTATGGCGTTCACCGACCTCTATGGTCTGGTAAACTCACCCATCAAGAGAGGTTTCAAGACGGGCGACAATGATGATTATGGTACGCTTCTCATGACTATCAACGGATTCAACGGAAAACCCTTAATAGTGCAATTGCTCAGCGATCAGGACAAAGTTATCAAGCAGACGAAGACTACTAAGGGTCAGGCCGAATTCTTCTTTCTCGACGCAAGCAAATACTATATGCGGCTCTTTGTTGACGAGAATAACAACGGTGTCTGGGATACGGGCAACTATAAGGACGACCGACAGCCTGAACCTGTGTACTATTATCCTGACGTCATAGAATGCAAAAAGAAATGGGATATCACTCTCAGTTGGGATCCTCTCCGGTTGCCGCTCTACAGGCAGAAGCCAATGAAGATAACCAAGCAGCGGCCTGACAAGGAAAAGACGGTGAACAACCGCAATGAACAACGGGCCAAACAAAAAGGCTTACAGTATATCCCCGGCGTAACAAAATAAACGTCGGAGTCGTCTTATCTCTAAATGACTTACGACAAGATAACAACTATGAGAAAAATATTGATACTGTTTTTGATGTGCCTTATGGGTGCATCGGCGAAGGCTCAGTGCAATTTCCGCAATACAGCCTTCAAGTCGGGAGAATATCTTTCCTATAACCTCTATTTCAACTGGAAGTTTGTATGGATAAAGGTGGGTACGGCAAGCATGAACATTGTCCAAAGTCATTACAATGGCAAGCAGGCCTACCGCAGTTCACTTATCACAAGAGGTAATTCAAAGGCTGACCGCTTCTTCGTGCTCCGCGACACGCTGCTCTGCTACTCTACCCTCGATCTTGCCCCGCTCTACTATCATAAGGGAGCACATGAGGGCGACAGATATTATACTGACGAAGTGTTCTACTCTTATCCAGAAGGTCGTTGCCATGTACGCCAGCATCAGATTAATCACAAAGGCGAAAGCAAGTGGCAACAGCACACCTACAGCGAGTGTGTCTTCGACATGCTCAACATCTTCCTGCGAGCCCGGTCGTTCAATCCATCGAACTGGAAGAAAGGATACACCGTGAACTTCAGTATCGTAGATGGTGATTCCAAGGAAGACGCTATGCTGAAATACAACGGTAAGAAGATTATCAAGGCCGACAATGGTCATAGCTACCGTACGCTGCAGGTGAGCTATATGGAGAAGGAAGACGGAAAATACAAACGCATCGTGGACTTCTTTATCTCTGATGACTCCAATCATGTGCCCGTTCGTCTTGATATGTTCCTACGCTTTGGATCAGCAAAGGCCTATATGTCGGGTTTGCAAGGTGTCAGAAGTGCTTTGACATCCATGGTTAAGTGATTCAAGTTCCGCAACCGCTTATTCTCTTTCTGAGTGGTGGCGTCTCGCTGATGGATACCGATTTTACCGAGGCAAGAGAGCTTCAAATGAAGAGAGTGTGCAATGGAAAACTTTGATTTTTGATACGGAAAAATGGGCGTTAAATAATGCTAACGCTAACCGAATCCTTTACAAATGAAAATCTCGAAATAGAGAAAATCAGAGCCTTCTGAGACTGTTTTTTGAGTGCTTTTCGCTCGAGATCGGACCTCGAGGGCCTCGTCGAAGTACCTCGAGGGCCTCGAGATAGGACTTCGAGCGGCTAAAAGTATATGTTTTACAAGGCCAAAATAGGGCTTTTTCGGGACTTTTTTAGCGGTTTTGGGGGCTCATAATAGGCATATGAAAACATAAATTCCTAACACACAAGCAATTACAAACTCTCTCTATTTTGGCGTATTTTGGAGCAAAGTAAGTCTTGCTTCAAAATATGCCCGTATTTTGGCACTTTCGCGTTCTTTTTTATTTACAAACTTCGTGACGACCTTTGATTTTTGATACGCTTTTTTGGGCCGGAGTAAGGAGAGTGTGCAATGTGATTTCAGCAACCCAGCCATCGCAAATGTGTTCCCTGTAGTCTGTGCTCTTATGGCAGACAACATACTACACCAAGCAGTAAAAACGGTTTTGAATCTATCGGATTTCCTTCGATTCTTTTCTATCTGGCGCCAGCTAACGCTACTTATCCTCACTCAGCAGTGGATGACACACTTTCGGAACTTGAATTAATGGGCCACTTGAAAAAGTTAGAAAATCACGATTTATGGCTTCGTAACTGATTTATAACCAGAGGCTTATTTTTGGGAAGAATGACTTTTTCAAGTGGACTCATAACTCAAGTTCCGGAAGTAAATATCCCTTTGCAGGGTCACACCTCTTCATCGTTATATTGTGGCGTTGCAAAGACATTATAACTATTCTCGAAGAAGTTGGATAATGACATCTAAGGCAGTAAGTGACGGCCTCGAAGAGGTCGTGAGCATCTCGTCAGAGATGCAGATAACCCCAGCCGAGCGTAGCGAGCCTGGGGATAGCCACCCACCCATACCAGTGTGACGGCCTCGGAGAGGTCGGGATATAGAACTCCCCGGCCGAGCGAAGCAAGCCCTGGGCCACATGGGTGATTTTCCCAGCCTCTTCTGGCTGGAGGTTAGCTACGCTCTCGCGCATCTTCGAAGCACGAGAGCGAGGGTATCGGGGGAGGGCATACCCCAGGCTCGCTACGCTCGGCTGGGGTTACGTGCATCTCTGCCGAGATGCCCCCG
>Ga0256406_1006892_pt1 | contig 11111 bp, 10 predicted proteins | sample RumenRJG_03DNA_FD_185986 | JGI IMG/M metagenome (GOLD analysis project Ga0256406, IMG submission 185986) | Bovine rumen microbial communities from Lethbridge, Alberta, Canada - RJG_03 | ecosystem: Host-associated > Mammals > Digestive system > Stomach > Rumen | place: Canada: Alberta | collected...
TTACGTTTCCTGCGAAGTCAAGAAAGTTAAATGGCGAAAAATTGAAATAGGCATTCCAGACTTGATCGCTACCGACACAGAAGACATCTGTATTCCTGAGCAGTTTCCTATATTGCCAAGGATTGCTGACTGATTCTTGCCTTATATTGTGTTCGAAGAACTCACTCAGTTTCATGAGCTTCCTTGAATCAGTCGCTTTTTTGATCTTCCTTCTTTCACGAATCTTCATTATGCCCAAAGCAGAAAGAATCATCTTAAAATAGCCTTTAAGGCTGAAATGCTGGTAATTGAAAGAACTTAATATGCTGCAATCATAGCCCTTTATACTTAGGAAATGGTATAATGCATAAGACTGTAAAGAAGTCCCAAAGTTACCATTACCAAGCCACGTGACTATTTGTATTCGCTTTTTCATCTATTTATTCTTATTTATTATTTAGAAACAGATGTAAAATTAAGATTTACATCCTTTTATATAAACCACAGTTGTACAGTCCTTAATGATAGGCATCATCAATCATTATCTCTCTCAAAGATTTACTTCTTATTATAATTTTCTGGCGGTCTACTCGTTTGATCGGAAAAATTCTTTAATTTTTACATAAAGACTTTAAATGGTATAGATCTTTGATTCCTTTGTAAAAGCAGTATTGATATATTTCTATACTATAGCTGATTATTACCGAATAAATTATCAAAGAAGGGATTATTTCTTGCCTCTGCATTTCGCAATAAATTGTGATACGTTATAGCCTCTATATGTAGATTCTCATCCGGATTGAGTTTATAGTATGAATGATATGGAGTTAATTTCCAACCTTTTGATTTGTTGTAAGCTATAAGACTATCAGGCATTTCATCCATAACTACATAGCCAAATTTAGGTGTATCATTTGAAATTATTGCTGTCCGGTAAAACCCGGATTCCGTGATTTTAGCTCTCGGACCCCCAGTAAATACGGGACATGATTCTTATTTCTGAAAAGTAACCCCTATAGGTCATCAAAGAGGCTTAATTGTATATATTTCGGATTGTAAGCCAAAGCCTGCTTTCGCTGGGCCTCCTTGAGATCACGCCAAGCACGTAAGGGGTCTACGACCATGGCTACAATATCAATATAGGAGAACATTGTAAGCCGGATAGCGCATACGAGATTGGAAAACGACATCTTATCTTTTGCCTCTCTGGAGATAACCCTTGTCAAGAGATAGGCTATCATAACCGACCAGATCTGTATTTCTATGGCATTAACGCTGTCTCCCAGGAAATACTTCAAGGGAAAGTTCTGCTTAAGACGTTTAAACAAACATTCTATCCCCCAACGCCGTCTATATATTTCACAGATTTCACTTGCTGACAAAATGAAATTATTGGTAATGAACGCAATAGTCCCTTTCTTATCATCGGTTTTCTTTACGACGCGTCTGAGAACTAACGTTCCTGTCTCAGTTTGTTTAACTGTAGGACGCTTCTTTGGTTTCCTGCCTCGTCTGTGTTTCATTTCCTCCTCGGTCAGCTCTCTTTCCATAGTATGACGATAGACGACCGATATCTTTTGGTCGGATACAATGTCATCATCGCTACTGCCTTTTATATTCACTATCACAGTAAAACTCATCTTGTCCTTTTGTCTGGTGACAAAGAAGATATCATGCTCTGTGAATTGCTTCCACATCCAGTAATCTACATAACCCATGTCAAACGTAGTGAATGATCCAGATGGGAGCGACAAGATACTGCTCATTCTGCTGTGGTCGTGTATGGCAGCGGCGGAGTAATCTACAAACGACGGAAGTACACAAGAGGCCTCTAACAGCGTATGGGCCTTTATACCGCCCTTTTTCTTGCTATTTTTAGGAGTTCGTCCAACGCCCTTAAGTATCTGAGAGAAAAGGCTTATCGTGGTTGAGTCAAGGATGTACAACCCCTTCTGAAGGGCCTTAGAGGCCTTGCTGTCCGATAAAAACGATGAATATCGCTCGTATAGGACCTTATAAACGTCACCAAAGAATTGACTTGTCCGTTTCTTGTTTGCATCAGACAGAGTACTGCGTCTAACCAAATAGTCGATACCTAGGTGATTCATTCTGGTTTCGTTAGCCTCAAAACCCTCTACAACCTGTCTGATAGACTTGGCACCACTCAATGCCGCATATATCATGACGACAAGATGCGTGAATGCATCGAAGCTCTTCACGTATCTGTTAACTCCTGTAGTTTTAGCCAACTCGTTCACTTTATCTCGGTTTATCAACTTTATTATCTGACTTAGTACTGGATGTCCAGAAAAATTAGTATCTTTGCTCATGGTTACCATCGTTTTTGTTTAGCAACACAAAGATAGTAACTTTGGGGAAGAATCCAGCGGGATTTTTTCCCCTTTTTTCAACTTTTGATTTTTTCGTTTACCGGACAACAATAATTTGAGATAAAAACTAAACAAGCGTCCTATCAAGGCATTCGATTATCTTTCTTGAATCAGAATAATATGATTTGACAACAGCTATTGAAGTAGTAATGTTAGTACCATGTGCAACGTCGTTTCTCAGATTTTTCAAAGAAGTTAATGAACCCTTATAACGTTCGTGGTCAGCTTCCGCTACGAAATTATTTTTGAAAGTAGTCGCCATAGTTACATCAAATTCATATAATTGATCATAAATAGCATCATATGTTGGGTTTTTAGAATTTTCTCTTACATGTCTACTTATAAATGAGGCAACACGAGGTGAACCAGTTTCATAGTAATCGGCAATTAGATTTTTGAATGCATGTTCTATACAGGAACACGAACGAATAACCGCATACTTTAACAAATACAAGCATACCTGTGATGTTCCCAAGCCAAGAATCAGATGCTCAATAGCATCCAATTCATCTTTACAGTCATTAAGTTCGGATTCTATTACATTATTATTCATTATAGATTCATATTGTAAATTGAACTAAGAACCATAGAAATACGCTTGTGGATATTTACAACTTGCATTGTTCCTTGGGTTATCGACTCCCTATACTCCTCATTTTTCAAGAGATTCAGTTTCTTTTCCTCAAGATTGTCGTCTGAATGATTGTATCCTCTATGCATGGCTATTGATGTGGCAATCATTAATGAGTCATACACTGTTGGATAAAGTCGCCTTCTATATTTTGAAAAGTCATTTTGAAGATTAAAGAATGCAGTTTCGCCAAATTTAGCTTTAATAAAGCTGATAACTTCATTAAAATTATTGGTCAAAGATGTTAAAACCTGCTCATCTGCATGGACATATAACCCCATAAAGTTATTGAGCAATTGTTTTAAACTTATATACCTACTTGTGGAATTATATACCGTCTCATTGTTCATTGCAAAGAATCTCAATATCAACTCCATATCAAGCATTCTTTCATCTGGTTTCTCGTTCCCAAAAAGGTATCTCCAATCAGGATTACCATTTAATTGAATAAGCAATGAATTTAAATCGCCTTGGTAGACGCAATTTCTGATTTCTTGTGCGTTAAGAGATTTGCCACTGGTATTAATTCTTTCAAACACTTGAAAAAGGCTGGAGTCTGATCGTGGCCTTTTTTGTTCAAAGACGATAGCATGAATAGTATACAAACGCAATCTACGTTGGTCACCAACCTCCAACTCTTGAAACGACTTATTGCGCCATTTTGGATTAATGAGGTCTGTGTTCGTTAGCTTGAAAGTTTCTTCCGTATCTTTCCATTTGCCAAGTATAACGTAATGGTAGAGTGTCATTATACGTTGATAACCATCTACTATTAATCTTACCCCATCTGCCATATTGGCAAGAAATATACTGGGAACCGGCAAGCCAAGGAGAAGGGACTCAACAAACCTGCTCGCCTCTTTTTTATCCCACACATAATTTCTTTGAAGTTCAGGCTTCAATATGTCACCTTCTCTATATTGATTCAAAAGGTCTTGAACAGACAGGTCTACACCCCATGACTGAATATTCAGGAGATCATCATTAGAATATTCGTCATTCAGTTCGTCAGTACTGTACTCTATATTCAGTTCGTTTGCCATAATGTTTAATTTACAAGTCAAATGTTGCTCACCGAAGATTCGAACTTCGACCTTTCCCTTCAGCATAAAACCGCAGTTTTATCCTAAAGGGGAATGGACTAACCAATTGTCCTAATGAGCAATTTTCCATATTATATCATTATCTAAATTGTCAATTCCATACGTATCTCTAATCTTAAGTGTAATTGCTTTCAAGGCTCGCTCTTTGTTCTCTATATATTGTTTAAATTTCGGAAATTCATCGGACAAATGCTCTTGAATGAAACCATACCAATCAATATGCTTTTCCAATCCGCGTGTCAGTTCGTCAGCAACAGCTTTCGCGTTTGCAGCAGCTATAATGTAATCATCAAAATTCAAACTATCTTTTTTGTGAATTTTTGGTCTTTTGGGATACAATTCAGCTACCTCTTTCATATCTATTTTTGACAGCAATAAATTAATGTCATCCTCGTCTTTTTGGGATATATGCGCTAAACTGTTCCTTATAAGCCTATAGTAGTCAAAAATCTTAGTTCTTACTGGTGTAATTTTAATGTCCACACCGACATTCTTAAGTCCGCATAATATTTTGCCAAGCTTAGATAGTCCATGTCCCTTTTTATCTTTATCTATTTCAATATACTTCTGATTTATTAACTTTCTTACATCCACTTTAAAACTGTCTGCGAACTCATCGAAATATCCATAAACCACTACGAGATATGATTTTATTCTCATGTCGTCAAAACGGTCAAAAGGCAAATCTTTTAGGTAAATATTATAAGCGGCTGAAAGGTCTGTAAGTTTTTTCCTGAATTCGGTTAAATATTTTCCATCAATCTTTCCTATCCCGTTTTCTTTTTTGAAATCATCAATGAAATATACTGAAGATAATTCCATGTATTGGATAACAGCATCCATCGCACCACTTATCTTAATTAGCTTACGGTTGGATGGAATATTGAATGATGTTTGCCTTATAGTATTTCTAGAAGTCATTATTAAAATTTCTTTAATGATAATTTAGTCATGATTGTCGCGACATTGTTGTCATTATAAGTTATTATCTATTGTCTTAACTGCTGTGAATAGTAATCTAACACACTAGTGAAAGTCTTAGCGTCATCAATTTGCTTGCAATAGTAGCTTGCCAATGGCTCTGGAAAACTTGTCCGTATCTGTACCTTGAACATATTCACCACCATCTCCTTGCTGATGTGCTTATATAGTTTGCTGTAATATTCTTGCTCCGTCATATTAGCCATTTTTATGAAGTTAATTGAGATGGCTCATGAAACATTATTGGTCAGCCTGTGAAACGGCTTTGGCTACAGAAGTAACTTTATCCCTGACATCTCCTCTAATGTTCTTCGTCATAAAATAACTTATAGTAATTTAGTCCATTGGAGGTGTCAACTCCCTTAGTGAGATATCCGTCTCCTCCATAAATATTTATTTCGAAATTGGAATCAAGATGAATTGTCTGAGGTGTAAAGGCCTTTTTTGTCTTTACTTGTTTTGAATCAATTGATATATTCTCTGGTAGCTGCAAGAATTTTCTTTGGTTTTTATAATATTTGACGAAATTTGCAGCGTCTTCATGATCGAATATAATAGACGCAAACTCTTCTATGTTAATTTGTTCCGTCACCTTTAACATGGATTTTATCCTCGCATAAATTAGAGATTTTTCCTTTTTATCAACATCTCTCAATTGTCCTTTAACATAGTCATTACATAATTCAACGAATGCCTTTGTCTGCTGGTAAGAGCTTTGGCATGATTTAAGATTGAGAAACATGTCACGCCAATATTTCTCTTCATAGCTTCCTTTGCTGTTAACAAAATAGGATACTAGATATCCTTCATTTGACTCTGAGTTAACAATTACGCAACCTTTATCAATTTTCTTTATATTATATGTTTCTACTTCTGAAATGTCATAACCATTAGCTGTTGGGGTGCATATTATTCTTTTCTCTATGCTTTCTGATTTCAATATGGCAATTCCTTCTGTTGTCTTATGGTCGTATAATACATCATTTAACAAAATAATCCATAAATTACCAGACTTTATTTTTGTTGAGTTACCTTGCTCGTATAATTGCTTAGCCAATAATTTCGAGTTTTTTATGAATGTTTCTTGGTCGGCAAATATTTGATTAACAGCGAAATATGCTTTGTTATTCAGAATGTCAGCAAATTGATAAAGGTCATCTCTTCTAAATGAAGTAGATATTACTTTCATTAAATCCTTGCTTACAGCATCGACATCCGTTAGAATGTCAGAGAATCTGACCCCCTGATTGCTTGACATATTGCCTATATAATGCAATATTGCCTTAGATATTTTACCTATTTTAATCATGTGTTTCTTTATATTTATTGATAATATCTTGAGGTATCAATGCCTTACCATCTTGAAATATCTCACACGTTGTAAAGTAGTCAAGTTTGTCTTTCCAATAATCTTGAGGTGCATGTTCTATTAGAATTACTTGGAAATGACCTTTTAAATCTTCTATGATATGCTTCATGAAAATATTAATTAAATTGAATGCATCCTCTAATTTTCCTCTGTCTGTTGATTTCAAGTCATTTGTTCCAACATAATAGGGAATACTCGGCTGGTCTATAAACAGATATTGGAAAACTTTAGAATCTGATATATTATCTATAATATATTGATGTAATCCTAAGAAAAAGAACAAATGCATAAACATATAATTTGACTGGCTTCCAACTACAGAATACTCATAGCCTTCTCCTTTACCACGAAGTTTAAGCGTAATTAAATCTTTATCCAGTTTTGTCTTAGCACCATCATATTGATCTATAGAATTGCATTGATTGAAATATGATTGAAAACATTCATTCAATTTATTCCATTTGTCATAGTTTGATCTTTCAAATTCCTCTTTCTTTTCATTTAATCCCTCAATCTGTTTTATGTCTGATTCATTACTGATAAAGGTTAAATTGCAATCCTTTTCAAGCCTCTTGTCATTTTCCTTTAATATTTCTTCAACGATACCAACAGCCCGAAAAGATTCAGCGTCCAAAGTCTTCTTTTTGTCAATTTTTTCTAAAGAAAGAATTTGTTGAGTCAGATCTTCACATTCTTTCTTTAATTGTTTAAGAATTACGCTTTCTTTATTGTCATTTATAACATAAGTGCTTAGCTGTCCTTTAATCTTCTGAAAAGATATGTTAAGCGATTCAATGATATAATTAGTCCATATCGATTTACTGTTATCTTCGGCTTTCTTTCTTAATAATTCAAGTGGTCTTAAACTATCGTTATATTCCTCAAGTCGAATTCTATATTGTTTATATTGTTCTATAGCATTCTTAACTTCTGAATATTGCAATGATTTCTTAAAAAGAGACGTTCTTAAAGAGTTTAACTTGGTCCGAATGTCATTATCCATGCTGTTTATCGTAGATTTAATTTCATTTATATATTCTCTTATATAAGAAAGTTGCATCGATAAACTTTGAAGCTTGAGTGCTTCTGGAACAAGTTTATGTTGGGATAACAATTCAACGCATCTGTTTATTATTTCTACCGTTTTTGCATATTTTTTATTGTTACTATCAACCTTTCTGGTTTTTTCAACAAGCAAAGTAATCTCTTTATTTATTCTTAGCAATTCTGTTATGTTGGGGGTTATTGCCATTTCTAGGATTGAATGCCAGTCTATATTATTATAATTATCTCTTTCTACAAATGGAAAGTTGAGATAAAAATGTGGACTGGTTATGATGTCTTCGGTTATTATGTTAAAAACCATATTGGCTCGGAACTGATAAAATCTTAGATCGTTGCTATAGCCAAGTAATGAATTCATATATTTCCTGGCGGCTTCTATTTGCATGTTGGTGGAAGAAGGCATGGATTCATCTTCGAAACCCTTTTCAAGAAATAACACGTCACTGCTAGCAGTCTCTAATTCTGGCCGTTTTCGAGCAATGGAGAAATCTTTTCCATTAATTGAAAACTCCAATCCGTACCAAGACGTAAATTCGTTAACAATTGGTTCTACGATGTTAGACTTTGCAGATAATAGGCAATAGTCTATAATGCCAATTATATTGCTCTTTCCCGTAGAAGAATTGCCTGTAATAACATTCACTTTGTCCTTTTTGAATGTTAAGATTCTAGGTTTGTCAGCCTCTCCAAACCATATAATAAGGCGCTTTATGTAGAAGTTCATAATAATATTCTTAATGTTTTATATATGTCGCAAATTCGTTTACCATATAGATCTGCCAACAATGTATCAGCTGCTTTTGACATTTTCTTAAGTCTATTGGAATTTGTTTCCTCTAATATGTTGTCGGTTAGCCTAAGTACAACAAGTTCCCCAACAATATCTATTAGACCAACATCCATTAAAATTGAAATCGCTTCTATTAAAAGAAGTAGTACATCATTAAATTGTGAAGAGTAATTCCTAAGCTGGTCTGGGTGCAAAGATATAATGTTGGCGAATCTTTCAGAATGGTTTAAGATAGAGTCAACCAAATAATCATTGGTTAAAATCGGTAATATGGCGGCTATTATACCTATATCTATACTCTTATTCTTGCGAACAATGTGGTATATGAGCATTGCTATAAGTGCATCATTATTATATAATTTATAGTTTTTCATCTTTTGCAATATTCATTCCAATCCTTTCTCCAAAAAACAAGTGGCGATTCTTGATTGGATAAATTAAGATACCACCCTGAAGAAAAAGGTTTTGATATTTTTGTGCCATTCAAATTTATTTCTTTCTCCATCGTTGTTGTGTAACACTTAAAACCTCTATCTTTTATTTCTGATTCCTCATCTTTACATCCTCTATATACTCGCCTCTGAATCAATTTCCATTCATCTATAAATTTACTATCTAATTGCTTTTCTGTCGTTTCCGTGATTATGTGTTCTCTTACCATATAAGCATCCAAACTATTTAAATAGCAGTAGTAATTCTTATATGCAGTAATTAGTTCTATATCTTGGTCATTGTTTTCTTCTATTGCATCAATAGAAAGAAGTTGTTTTACCATAACAGAAGATCCATAATTGTTAGGTATATGGAAATCGTCATCTTCTATCGGAGTCAGTTCCTTTAGTAATAGCTTTTGAAGTATATCACGAAATTGGTCCATGAATTCTTCTACTGTAAAAGATAGCTCTTTGCCCTTATAATTAGTTTTTAGCTTTATCATTCTGCCAATTATTTGCTCAAAGGCATTCGAAACATCATAGCCTTTTAATGACCTTGCCTGCAATCGTTCGTACATATCCTCAAATGGGTTCTCTTTCTCTATGACTTTTATCTTCATTAGGAATGGTGAAATTCTTTCTTCATGAGCCAAAAGTTCATTGCAGAAATCTTTGCATGACTCTAGTTTTAATAGTTTTGTGATAACTTCCTTTAATAATTGTGTTTCAGCGTTTCCTCTTTGAACATTTTCAATTGCAGTAAGAAGCTCGTTTTTATTATCATTATGTTTGTTTGTAATGATGTACAATTCAATTTTATTAAGTTCTTTTCCATTGGCATTATAGTTATATATCCAATCATACCAATTGTCTAGTGTTTTCCATATATCACTTGACGAATTTGTAATATTTTCGTTTTCTTTGTATGTGTGCTTAACTTGAATTAATTTTGTTAATCCAGATACTTCCTCTATAACAATATCATCTTCTCTTTCATAAATAACTTTGTCATGTAGACTGCATGACATCAATTCACAAAGAAAAACTGCAAACTGATAATCAAAACCTTGCTGCTGCCATAATGCTTGATGGCTTTGAATATATTTATACTGTTCTTTGTTCATAAGTTATACCTTTGTTTTGTTTTACAATGGAATTAATCGCGTCATATAAAATATATGACTATATGTTGTAAACTTCCAATTGTTGCTTATCGGCTTTAAACAGAGTACTTTCGAGTACCCCGTTTTATGCTAGGCTGAGTAAGATTTAAGACTTGTTAATCAATAGCGAGTTGTCCGGGCAGCATCTGAGCGTAGTCACGACATCCCTCAGAGAACTTCTTGAAGAAGCTCTTAAGATACTTCAATGTTATCTCGCACAAATTATGTCAACCTTCGTTTTGCTGAGAAGAGCCATCAACTCATGGCGTTAAGTGTTATCTCTTTCGGGTAGTCCTTATCTTTATTTGAACATTCCATCTTTTATCGCAGACTCACATTTACTGCTCGCCAAAATCGGGGTTGTCGGCATTATCCCATATGAGGTAAGTGGGTAAGAACATTAATGGGTAAATGCCTGTTTCGATGTAATTCAAATCTGCACATCCCAAATCTTTCATCACAGAGAGATTTGTGTCCAACTCACCACATATCTTCTTGTCGACCATGTCTTTGGAATACACTGTCTTCAGTTGCTCTGACAACTCCTTGAGACCTGCATTGACAACAGCCTTAACGACATGGCTGACAACGTATTTGTCACAGATGTTTCCTGTAGGGTAATCAGAGATATAGGCATCAAGAACCCTGCTGAAGATGCCTGATAAGTCGTCATGCACCTTCTTGTTATAGGATTCATTGTTGGTCTCTGTCTCACAACCCATCCTTGCCAATAGTTCCGCTACAATTCGTTTCGAATAGTCAGTTAGACCTTTCTCCAACAAGAATTGCTCAAGTTGTTTTGGTTCATATTCAAAAACTATCGACAACATCGGCAATATGTACGTAAAGCCATTATAGTCAGGAAGGTTGAATCTGATTATGTCTTCCGACTGACGCAGCACTTCAAGTACTACATCAAAAGAAGAGAAAGAGTATGAGGACAACAGGGTTATGAGAGTATTCCTTATGATGAAATGGTTGACAGTCGTATCTGACTCCAACTGCTCTGCACTTTTGCCCCATTGCTTGCCAAGCTCCCAAAGGATTAGCTGTTCTTCATCAGCGCAGAATTCTTCTGTAGGAATGTCGAACAGGTTGTCAAACTCACGTCGGGTTATGTCCAAAGGGTCTTTTGAAAGTGTAGTAAACACCTCCTGATGCTTTATGTTTAACTCTTTCGGGTAGTCCTTGCCTTTATATGTATAT
>Ga0256406_1006893_pt1 | contig 11110 bp, 8 predicted proteins | sample RumenRJG_03DNA_FD_185986 | JGI IMG/M metagenome (GOLD analysis project Ga0256406, IMG submission 185986) | Bovine rumen microbial communities from Lethbridge, Alberta, Canada - RJG_03 | ecosystem: Host-associated > Mammals > Digestive system > Stomach > Rumen | place: Canada: Alberta | collected...
ACCCGTCCGTCAAGCTCCTTGAAAAGCTCTCGGATCAAGGCGTCCTGTTCCTGCTCAAGATGCAGTCCTCCATCAAGCCCTCCGTGCTGAAGTGCACGCCGTTCGCCGGCGGCAGGTACGGGAAGGCCATGGACTTGGGAGGAGAGCGGATCAAGCTCAAGGACGATCCGAGGCTCGGGGGACAGCGCTCCTACGACTGTGTCGTCTCTTACGCCAGGAAGGGGCGCGCCCCGCTCGTCCTCAGGGTAGTCAAGGTGTTCAACCCGCACTTCTGCGGCCTGAGCTCCTCGCGAGCTCTCGAGGGTCACGAGGAGCTCGCTCCACTTGAAGGGTACTGCTATCTCATAACCAACATCCCCGCCACGCAGTTGGACGCAGATCAGCTCTACGCTCTGTACCGCCTGCGCTGGAACGCCGAGAGGCAGTTCATGGCCTTGAAGAGCGGCTGCGGCTTCAACGCTGGCAAGGCGGTCGGGGAGGAGGCCGTAAGGAACCTGCTCAGGCTCGGCACGGCCGCCCACGCGCTGAAGTCCGCGCTCGCCGGCGCCTTCAGCTCCCTGCTCGGAGGCAGGGAGCTGTCGCTGCTCAAGGTGGCGGCGGACTCCGGACGCCTCGTCAACGCGATGATTGACCGCGCGCTCGGCGTCCCGTGCGCCGCCGCGCGGCTGCCGGAGCCTGACTTCGAGCGGCTCATGCTCGACGCCTACGGCCGCCTCGGGATCTCGCGCCTGAGCGCCTCCAACAGGGCGCTGGGCAAGAGCGTCGGATGCACCGTGCAGGAGCTGCGGAGGCCGCCTTCCCCAGGAGGATCGGCCCTGGCCTGAGCCAAGGCAGGATCACAGCTTGAAATTCCGCAAGATGAGCGGAAGTGACTCTTTTGCACCTTAGAAAACGACCGCCTTGAAAGTCGCCGCGATTTGCCTGTTCTGCGGATGCCGTTTAAAAAAGCTATCCTCGTTTTCCGCGAAAAAACTGCTGTGGCTCACCAAAAATTTTCATTTGCTACTCAAAAAACTGCCAGATCGCCGAGATCAAGGCTTAAGTGTGTGTGCATGTGAAAGCTGCTTTAGGGAGTTTCCGGAGGGGCTTTGAAAATAGTGCAACAACTCAGGCCGCGATCTTAGGGTTGCAAGTCTCATCTGAAAACTCTGGATGGCGCGCCTAGAGAAGCGGCTCTGGAGGGAGGGGTGGCAGCCCATCAAGGCTGCCATGATCATTAGGAAGCAGGCGTTGCCGAGAAGGGCTTTCCTGCGATCTTCTCAATCTTGTAGGTCGAGTACTCGCAATTTATGGCCGGGGGATCCTGGAGCTTGACCTTGTAGAGCTCCTCGAAGTTCCTCGTGGTGATCTCGGCTAAGGCCTTCTCCGAGACGCCCTTGAACTTGGCGATGAAGTCCAAGGTGTAGCGCACGAAGGCAGGCTCGTTCTGCACTCCCCTCACCGGCACTGGCGCCAGGTACGGGCAGTCGGTCTCGACCATCATGCGGTCCACGGGCACGTACTTCAACGCCTCGCGCACGTTGTCGGCCGCCTTGAAGGTCGAGATCCCGGTAAAGGAGATGAGAAAGCCCATGTCGAGGCATTCGCGGGCCATCTCCACGCTGTCGGTGAAGCAGTGGATCACCCCTCCGGCGTCGCGGGCGCCTTCTGAGCGCAAGAGCGCGACCGCGTCCTTGTGCGCCTCGCGGGCGTGGATGCACAACGGCTTCTTCGCCTCAAGCGCGATGCCTATTTGGCGGGCGAACGAGTCCATCTGAGCCTTGCGCGTCCCAGGCTCGTAGAAGTAGTCAAGTCCGGTCTCGCCCAAGGCCACGCAGCGCGGATCGGCGAGGGCGGCCTTGAGATCGTCGTCCTTCCAGTCCGGGCACTCGTGCAGGTTCAGGGGGTGCACGCCGCAGGCCAGATAGGCGTTGGGCCAGTCCTTCAGCAGATCGCGCATCTTTGGGTACTGCGCGGTGGTGCAGGCTATGGACAGGAAGTGCGTTACCCCGCAGCGCCTGGCGCGGGCCATCATCTCGCTTATGTTCGAGAAGGCCTTGGTCTTGAAGTCGAGATCGGCGATGTGGCAGTGCGAGTCAACCAGGTAGGTCATTGCAGGTGCCTTTCCATGTCCGCCTTCGACCAGCGCACGCAGCGCGTGAGCCCCTCGCGCAGGCTCGTCTTCTGGGTGAGATTGAACATTCGCGTGAACTTCTGCGCGTCCGCCTTGAGGCTCTTGATCTCGCCTACGGGGATTTGCTGCGTGAAGAACGAGAGCTCGCGCCCGGTGATGGACTCGAGCTCCTTGATGATGTCGATGACGGTGATGGCCTTGCCGGTGCCGATGTTCACGCAGTCGTAGTTCCTGCCCTCGGGCAGGAACTGGGCGCAGGCGCGGGCGATCGCCTCGGCGCAGTCGTCGATGAACATGTAGTCGCGGGCGCAGGTGCCGTCGTCGTACAGCTCCATGGGCTTTGAGGTGAGCAGCGCGCGGATGGCGTCGCTGATCAGCGTGTCAGGGCGCTCGTAGGGGCCGTAGATGTTGAACAGGCGCAGCGCGAGCGAGCGCACGCCGTAGAGCTTGGCGTAGGTCTCGGCGGCGCACTCCATCATGCACTTGCTCGCCCCGTATATGGACTCGGGCTCAAGCAGGTTCTGATCGCCCTCGCGCATCGGGTGCTCGTGGTTGCCGTAGACGGCGGCCGACGAGGCGAAGACGAGCTTGGGGCGCTCGTCGGCGTGCAGGGCCCTCACGCCCTCTAGCACGTTCACAAAGCCCATGAGGTTGTTCTTGAAGAACACCTCCGGGGAGAGCGAGGAGGCGCTCACCGAGGTCATGCCGGCCAAGTGGATCACCGTGTCGAAGTTCCCGTCCACTATCATGCTGCCGATCGTGGCCGCGTCGGTGCAGTCCACGACGTGGAAGTCGAAGTTCGGGAGGCTGCAGTGGGTCATGCCGGACATCAGCGCCACCGGATCGACGCCCAGGCCAGATAGGCGGTCGTACTTTACGCGCGCCGGATAGGTGAAGTCATTGAGATTGTCGATGCCAACGACATGCCAGCCCTGGTCCCTGGCGAGCTTCACGCATCTCCTGCCGATGAAGCCCGCAGCCCCCGTTATGAGGATCCTGCCTGCCATTTACTCTCCTCCTTTGCCTCATTCTTGATTGTTTTTATGAACCTTAGTCGAAAAATCCATCCAAAACGAGCAGCTGGCTGGATCTTTGAAAATTTTCCCGCGATGCCGCCCCGATCCCGGGCCATTAGTACCAGCGCCGCTCGCCGTTCTTCCTGACAAAGCGCGGCGCGGCCGGATCGACCACCAGGCTGTCGCCCACCATGTAGGCTCCGGGGAGGCGGCGCAATGGATCGTATTCTGGATGGTCGCGCAGCGCGCCGCGCCCGATGAGCCTGTAGGAGCGCACGCACTCGTCGCGCAGCATCTCCAAGGTGCCCTTCTCCCGGTAGGCCAGCCTCGGCGAGGCCAGGCTCAGCGTCCAGGAGTGCGGGATCCCGGCGACGCAAACCTTGCGGATCCCGCTCTGAGTGCTGTGCTCGGCGATGGTCCTCACGGCCTGGGCGGGGCTTAAGTAGGCGTTCATGCGCGGCATCGCGAAGCCCAGCGCCAGCACCGCGGCCATCACGCCGGCGCCGAAGGCCGAGAGCCCGCGGATCCCGTCGGCGTTGATGGTCTTGAAGACCGCGAGCACGGTGAAGAGCACGATGAAGCTCAACGCCGTCACCACGAAGACGCCGTTTAAAAGCGCGAAGTCGTCGTTTAGGAAGTAGCAGGCCGCAAGGAGCGCGCTGAAGGGGAGGAAGCCTGCGGTGAGCAGCACCTTGACGGCGATGTCGCGGCAGCCGTTCTTCTCGAAGTAGTTCACGAGGAAGTAGGAGAGCGTGGGCAGCGCCGGCAGCAGCGAGGTGTCGCCCTTGCTCTGGGGGATGGCGCAGACCACCACCACTGCAAGCGGGAGCGCCGCGCAGTAGAGCGCGCGCACCGGGATCTGCGAGCGCTCGGTGAGGAGCGTGCGCACCGCCGCGTAGGCAAAGCACGGGCCCTGGGGCAGCGAGAGCATCAGCGCCACTGCCAAAAGCCACAGCAGCCCGTGATCGTGCCCGGCCGCGCCCGTGAGCATGTTTATCGGCGTGTCGATGAAGACCCAGGTGAAGTAGCCGCGCCCGCCTTCTAAGAAGGCCATGGCGCCCCAGATGGCGAAGGCCCCCAGCGGGCAGAGGAGCCACCAGGGCTTGTAGACGCGCAGGAAGGCGCGGGCGCGGCACTTGACGATGAGCACGATGAGCACGCACAGGGGCGGGATCACCGCCCCGAAGAGCCCGCGGTCGAGCGTGAGCAGGATGAGGAGGATCGGAAGCGCCACGCGCCCGCGCACGGACTGCATGGCGGGATCGGCGAGCACCTGCTGCGTGCGGGCGGCGAGGAAGCAGGCAGCAAGGCACAGGAGGAAGCAGTAGATCATGCTCCCCCGCGCCATGAAGACCGAGCTGGCGACATAGGGCATCGCGATGATGGAGATGATCCCCGCCCCCGAGAAGGACTTCATGACCAGCGGGCTGAAGGTGCGCTCAAGGCAAAGAAGCATCGCGATGAAGAGCGCGAGGTTCAGCGAGAGCAGGAAGACCGAGGCCTGGCTGCCCTCGATGGCAAGCCCCGCCATGCACACCCAGTAGTACAACGGCCCCGCGGCCTGGGCGCCGTAGGCCTCCTCGTCGAAGAAGAAGAGCCTGCCCTGCGTGAGCGCGCTCTTGGCGATGGCGACGGTGTTGAGCTCGTTGACCGGGCTTAAGTCGCGCAGCATGACCGCCTGGAGCGCGCAGATCACGAAGATCGCGCACAGGATCAAGGCGGTTTTGGAAATTCTCATCGTCAGGCCGGAATGTTCTGGAAGTTGTGAAGGCGAATCGCAAGACCTACCAAGTTTAGGTAAAAAGCCGCGTTTTGCAAAGCTTGCAACGCTGCGGGGCGCTCAGCGCCCCTGGAGGTTGCCGTCCCTTACCGCCGGATCGAGGAAGCGCTTGCGCATCCAGAGGAAGACCATGAGATCGCACATCCCCGTGAGCGCCGCGCTGAGCACCGGGCAGCGGGAGTGGCGGATGCGGTGGTATGAGACTTCCACCGGGACCACTCGGTTGCCCGACATGGTGACGAGGGCCGGGACGAAGGCGTGCATCCCCGAGAACCACGGGAGCTGCTTTAAGACCTCGGTGCGGCCAAGCCTCAAGGGACAGCTGGCGTCGCGCAGGCCGTCGCCGGTCACGGCGCGGCGCACATCCGAGAGCATGCGCTCCCAGAGGTGGCGCAGCGCGCCCTGCTTCTTGAAGTCGCGCTGCCCGCACACCAGCGCCGCGTCGTGGATCTCGGGGAAGAGGCGGTCGAGGTCGCGGATGTCGGTGCGCATGAGCGGATCGGCAAGCGCGACGTACGGCGAGTGCACCCTCTCAAGCCCGGCCTTCACCGCGCCGGTGAGCCCGGAGCGCTTGATGAGCGAGAGGTAGTAGGCGTCGCGCATGCGCATGCAGTAGTCGCGGATGAGCGAGAGCGACTTGTCGGTCGAGCTGTCGTCGATGAAGAGCACGCAGAAGCGGCGGGTGCACGACTTCTTGTAGCTGTCGATCGCCTGGAAGAGCGAAGGGAGGCTGTCGGCGGCGTTGAACACCGGAAGGAGGATCGTGAGGTCGAAGGTGGATGTCGAGTTCATCTGCTGAAAGGGCTGAAAATCTCTCGGTGTATAATGCTGGAGCTGATTCTACAATTTTTTTGCTGTTTTGTGACATGCGTCATCGTTTATGAGGAGGATGCCATGGCAGAGGAAACCATTTTCACGAAGATCATCAAGGGCGAGATCCCCTCGACCATCATCTACAAGGATGATCAGGCCTGCGCCTTCCTGGACATCAACCCCAAGGCCGAGCACCACGTGCTCATAGTTCCCGTGAAGCCCATCCCCACCGTGTCCGACGTCGAGCCCGAGGACGAGCCGATGCTCGGCCACCTCTTCACGGTCGCCCGCAAGGTCGCCGAGAAGTACGGCGTGCAGAAGTCGGGCTACAGGCTGATCTTCAACTGCGGCCCCGACGGGCTGCAGGAAGTCCCGCACATCCACATGCACTTCCTCGCAGGCGGCAACCTTGGACTGGCGGGCTTTCCTGTCAAAGCCGGCAAGAAGGCCTGAGACATGCGCCTTAGCACTCTCGCCTCGCTCGCCGCAGCCTCTCTGCTCGCGCTCTCAGGGTGCTCCTTCGTCGAGGGCATCACCGACAGCGATGGCGGACCTGGGCCGTCCGTCCAGCACGCCACCGCCTCCCAGAAGAAGGTCGATCGCGGCGCCGCAGGTCGCGGCAAGGTGAACTCCCAGGCCCTGGAGAAGTCCAAGGCCAAGGGCAAGGAGATGGCCGCAGATCAGAACGCCAGGGCGCAGGAGTCATCAAGGCAGGAGAGCGCGGCCAGCCAGCCCTCGCCCGCCGCCGGGATCGCAAAGCCCGCATCCCCCGCCTTGGACGCCGACGAGGAGGCCGCGCTCAAGAACACCGAGGTCTCCGACGCCGACTTGAGCTCCGAGGAGAAGGCTGGTGCCAAGGACGCTGATGGCGGCAAGAAGGAGGGCATGGATGAATCCGCGCCCTCCGCCCTGCCCCCCGTGGACGAGGAGACTGCCCGGCAGATCTCGGACCTGCCAGACTACGCGACCGCCTCGGGCCGCCAGACCTGCCCCGCGTCCCTGGGCCCCTCGGCCCAGTCCGCGGCCGCCGAGCTAGCCAAGGTGCTCTCGGGCAAGCTCAACATCGACAAGGGCGTCGTGTTCTGCGCCCCGACCGTGATCCCCGACGAGTACAGCGACTGCATCTCCGACGTCAGCGCGACCGTGGCCTCCGGCCTTGCCGCCTCGGGCAAGTTCGACATGGCCGACTCCGGCCGCGTCCAGGTGGCCCAGAACAGCGGCTCGTCGATGCTGATCCCCGCCTACGTGCGCGAGTGCCGCCGCAACTCCATCCCCTACCTCGCGGTCACCGTGGTCCGCAAGATAGGCGGCAAGGTCTCGCTGACGCTGCGCATCCTGAGGGCCGACACCGGCGTGACCCTCACCCAGTCCTACCGCAGGCTCTAGGCGGCGGGAGCGCGTGAGAGACGAACATCAGGCCCCCGCCAATGCGGGGGCTTTGAGTGCCCGCCAATTGCGGGCGCCATGAGGATTTGGCTCGGGGGCTGCCATGATCTGCCGCGGCCGCCCTGCCCATGATTTCGGAACATCCATGATCACTTTTTCAAACCTCTGCCTGATGCGCGGCACCCGCGTGCTCTTCGACGGGGCCAGCGCCAGCATCTACCCCTCCGAGAAGGTCGGCGTCATCGGCCGCAACGGCTGCGGCAAGTCCACGCTCTTCTCGGCTGTCATGGGCGAGATGGCCCCCGAGGGCGGCTCCATCTCGATCCCCAGGGACTATGTCATAGCCTCGGTCTCCCAGAAGACCCCTGCGCTGGACATGCCTGCCATCGAGTACGTCATCGAGGGCGACAAGCAGCTCTCGGCGCTCCTGAAGAAGAAGGAGGAGGTCTACGCCCAAGGCGATGGCGTGAAGATCGCCGAAATAGAGGACGAGCTCGGAATCGCCGGGGCCTGGACCGTGCGCCCCCGCGCCGAGGAGCTGCTCCACGGCCTGGGCTTCTCCCAGGATGAGATAGAAAAGCCCGTCAAGGACTTCTCAGGCGGCTGGCGCATGAGGCTCAACCTGGCTCAGGCGCTCATCTGCAGATCGGATCTGCTGCTGCTCGACGAGCCTACGAACCACCTCGATCTGGACACCGTGATCTTTCTTGAGAACTACCTGAAGTCGTGCAAGAGCACCATCATGTGCATCTCCCACGACCGCGACTTCCTCGACCGCTTCTGCGACCACATACTGCACTTCGAGTCGGGCCGGCTCGTGATGTACACCGGCAACTACACCGACTTCGAGCGGTTGCGCGCCGAGCGCATCAAGAACGAGCGCGCCACGCGCAAGCGCGAGGAGGCCGTGCTCGCCCACATGCAGTCATTCGTGGACCGCTTCCGCTACAAGGCCTCCAAGGCCCGCCAGGCCCAGAGCCTCATCAAGGCCATCGACAAGCTCAAGCTCACCGCCGTGACCCAGGAGGAGTCGCCCTACAACATCTCCTTCCCCGAGCCCGAGCGCACGGTGGACGTCCTTGCGACCATCAAGGACCTCTCCGCAGGCTACGAGCCATCAAAGCCCGTGCTCGAGGGCGTGAACCTCATGCTGCTTGCAGGCGATCGCATCGGGCTTTTGGGACGCAACGGCCAGGGCAAGTCCACCTTCATAAAGACGCTCTGCTCGGTGATCCCGCCCTTAGGCGGCACCGTCACCATCGGCAAGGGCGTCAAGATAGGCTACTTCGCCCAGCACGAGATGGAGTCGCTGCGCCCGGAGCTCACCGCGCTCGACCACCTGCACCTCATCGACAAGAACGCCCGCGACAAGGATCTCAGGACCTTCCTGGGATCGTTCTACTTCCAGGGCGACAAGGCGGTGACCCCGGTGGGCACCATGTCAGGCGGCGAGCAGGCAAGACTCTGCCTGGCGCTCATCGCCTACCAGAGGCCCAACCTGCTGCTGCTCGACGAGCCTACGAACCACCTCGATCTGGACATGCGCGAGTCGCTCTCCGTGGCCCTTGCCACCTACCCGGGCGCCCTCATGGTCGTCTCCCACGACCGCCACCTGCTCGAGTCCACGGTGGACCGGCTCTGGCTTTGCGACAGCGGCTGCGTCAAGGAGTTCGACGGGGATCTCGACGACTACCAGAACTACCTCATAAGGGAGAACCGCGAGTTCGCCGAGAAGGTCTCAGGCCGCGTCCAGGCCACGCGCTCGAACGCGGCGGCCGTGGAGGAGCAGAAGCACCGCCAGGCCGAGCACGGCGGGCGCGAGCTCAGGCGCGCCCAGGCGGCCTTCCGCGAGAGCCTGAAGCCCCTGAAGAGCGCCATCTCCAAGCTTGAGAAGGAGCTTGACTCAAAGCGCGCCCTGCTCTCCGATCTTGACGCGAGGCTTGCCGACTCCGGCGCCTACTCAGGCGACAGCGCCAAGCTGCAGGAGCTTTTAAAGCAGCGCGCCCAGGCAGCCTCCGACTGCGAGGCGCTTGAGAACGAGTGGCTTGAGAAGTCAGAGGAGCTTGAGGAGAAGTCCGCGGCCATGCCGCAGTAGCCCCGCGCAGGCGGCCTCCCCCTGAGGCCATAAAGCAAAGCAAGAAGGCCTGGCAATCGCCAGGCCTTCTTGCTGCGCGGCAGCAACGCCGCGCGGGATCGGGACGTGGGCATGACAGCCCATGCGGGGATCTCAGGGCCTCGCGGCGCCCGCATCCTGCCCTGGCGCATCAGGCTTGGCCTTGGGATCGGGGGCGTCCGAGGCGTTCTGGCGCCTGGCAAGCGGCCCCTCCGAGGGGCCGCGGTAGACCTCGAGCACCTTCTGCCCCAGGACCTTGAGCTCGAAGGCCGGAGTGTCCTTGATCTCGGAGAGGCGCTTGTAGTCCTGCGCGTTGCGCCCGAAGAAGTTGTTCACGCGGTAGGCGGCAAGCGGGCACTCGACCTTCTGAAGGCGCGCGCGCATCGAAGGCTCAAGCGCAATGCGGTTTGCCCTGAAGATGTAGCTCTCATGGCAGAACTTCACGACGCCCTGAGGCTGATCCCTGAGCATCCACTCGTAGGCCAGGTGCGTGGTGCTGCCCCAGTAGTCCACGTCGTAGTGCTCGACCCAGGGCTTGGCGGCAAAGGCGTTGAAGTACACCGCCTCGGCCGGGTGGATCATGATCATCACGCAGAACATCCAGAGGGCGGCCGCCCCGGTCGCGCCCCAGGCCAGAAAGCGGATCCTGGGGGACCGCGCGAAGGCGGTCTTAAGGCAATAGAGGCAGTAGCAGCCTGAGAGGAGCATCTCAGGGTAGATGAAGTACATCTGCCTCCAGCCGTTGTAGAGCGAGGAGTGGAAGGCGATGACCGAGAGCACCGAGCCAAAGACGATGACGTGTGCGAAGAGCAGCGTCAGGCACAGTGGCGAGTCCAGGCTCGTGCGAAAGCCCCCGCGCGCGAGCTTCACTAGCTTTTTCACGTAGAGCAGGAGGCCGCACCCCCAGAGCACGAGGATCCAGATGGGGGTGGTGATCCCAACCCACACCGGGATGTAGTGCCAAGGGAGGGCGTGATCATCGACCATCCTGCCCATGTAGAGGATCTCCCCGCCGTGCCTGAACACCGACATGTTGCGGAAGACCTCGGCGATGCGCGCGAAGGTGTCCTCCCAGAGGTAGGGGAAAAAGGCGGTGATGAGGATGAGCGAGGCGACAGCGTACACGGCGGCATGGGCTAGGTTCCTGAGGTAATGCCCGGAGAGCAGCGCCCTGACCGCGAAGATCCCCAGCGTGGTCGCCAGGAAGGCCACTCCGATGATGCGGTTGTCCACGAGCAGCGCCGTCGAGAGCGCGTGCAGCAGGACATTGGGAAGGGATTGGCTCTTCAAGAGCCTGGTGAGCGTCCAGAGGTTCATGCACGCAAACGCCACCACCGCCATGTCCTTGCCGTTGTAGAAGGACTCGGCCATGAAGCGCGGGGTGAGCGCGAACATCAGCACGATTATGTAGCCGTAGCCCCTGGGGAGCACGTTGCGCGCGGCCATGAAGAGGCACATGAGGCCTCCCATGCAGTAGATGAAGATGAGGATGTGCCGCAGGCGGTAGGCGTCATAGGGATCGGTGGCGCCCAAGGCCAGCTGCAGGACCAGCGCCGGCAGGTGGAAGACCACGCCGTAGTCGCGGTCGGTGAAGTCGGCAAGGTCGGGGATCGAGGCGTAGCCGGGGATGAACGACGCGGCAAAGCCTGCCGGGGCGATTTTGTCGAGCACGTACTTGAGGTTCACCGCCGCGGTGTTCTGATCAAGCGGCTCGTCGCAGGTCACGCCGAAGTCAGGCAGGAGCCACATCCCGAGCGCTAAGAGCAGCGCGAAGAAAGCGATAGACGGGATCGGGCCTAAGATCGGGCGGACAACACCATCAGACATTGTAAAGCCTCCATAGGCGCCGCGTGTGTCGCGGCGGCAACGGCGCCATTATACAAGAGGCG
>Ga0256406_1006894_pt1 | contig 11110 bp, 8 predicted proteins | sample RumenRJG_03DNA_FD_185986 | JGI IMG/M metagenome (GOLD analysis project Ga0256406, IMG submission 185986) | Bovine rumen microbial communities from Lethbridge, Alberta, Canada - RJG_03 | ecosystem: Host-associated > Mammals > Digestive system > Stomach > Rumen | place: Canada: Alberta | collected...
ATGCCGGTCCGCCGGGTCTACTGCAATCCGCGCGTCCGGGCTGACGAGGGCTGCACTGCACTGCAGCGCGGACCGCTGGTGTACTGCTTCGAGGGCGTCGACAACGGGGAACTGATCCAGGAACTCCGGATACCGCGCGGCGCGGCACTTCACACCTCGATCATGCCGGACGGGCCGCTCGCCGGCATGACCGTGATCGACCTGACCGGCGAGCGCGCCTCCTTCCCCGCAGATAAGGAGGAAGAGCCGCTGTACACATTCGAACCGCCGGTGCACAGTGCCGTGCCCATGCGCGCCGTGCCGTATTTTGCCTGGGGCAACCGCGGCCTCACCCAGATGCGGGTCTGGATGCCGGAGAGCTGAACAACAAAAAAACCGCCGGGCGCAGGTATTTCCTGCGTCCGGCGGTTCTTTTTGTTGTTCTGAAATTGCTCTGAAAACCGCCCGGTATATGGTCAGGCCTCAGCCTTTTCCTTTGCGGCCTGCTTCATAGACCGACGATTGAAGAAGGCGGCGAGCAGCGCACCGGAGATGTTATGCCACACGGAGAACACGGCGCCCGGGACAGTCGCCAGCGGGTACTGGGCAAAATGCGTCGCCGCAAGACTCGTTGCAAGGCCGGAATTCTGCATGCCGACCTCGATGGAGATTGCGCGGCACTTTGTGGTGTCGAGCCGGAGTGCCTTCGCCACCAGATAGCCGGTGAGGTAACCGAGCAGGTTGTGCAGCATCACGACGACGACGATGAGTCCGCCGACCGTCTTCAGACGATCCGAGTTCACGGATACGACAGCCGCGACGATCATGACAATCGCGGTCGTGGAAACAAGCGGAAGTGCCTTGGCTGCCTTCTCGGTGAATTTGCCGAAGAAATGGTTCACAACCAGCCCGAGGATGATCGGAAGGAACACAACCTTGAGGACGGACACGAACATCGCCCAGAAGTTGACATCAACCGTCTTGCCGGCATAGACCAGAGTCAGGAACGGAGTCATGAGCGGCGCGAGCAGTGTGGACACCGCGGTCATGGAGACAGAAAGCGGCACATCGCCGTGGCTCAGGTAAGTCATGACATTGGAAGAAGTGCCGCCGGGGCAGGTGCCGACGAGGATGACACCGATGGTCAGTTCCGGAGGCAGGTGGAAGACCTTGCAGAGCAGGAAGGCAAGGAGCGGCATCAGGGTGAACTGACAGACCGCGCCGAGCACCACATCCTTCGGTCTCTTGAATACCTCGGCAAAATCCGAGGCCTTCAGGGTGAGACCCATGCCGAACATGACGATGCCGAGCAGCCAGTTGATCCAGCTCGTCTTGATCCAGGTGCAGGTCTGCGGCGCGAAGAACGCGAGGGCAGCCACACCGAGAACGATGAGCGCCATCCACTTCCCGACGAAATTGCTTACTTTTTCCAGTGTTTTCATGCTTTTGCCTTTCTGCCGCAGGCTTCCGCGGCGTGCCTTGGATATGACAAAGCAGAGCTGAGAAACCGACAAAAAGCCTCTGTCTCTTCCCGGAATCCGATTCGATTCCGGGAAGAGACAGAGGCTTTACCATACTTCCTCTGCGGTACCACTCTTCCTTGCTGCCGCCTCACAGCGACAGCCACTCAGCCGCATCCAGCAATGCGTGATCTATGATAACGGTGATCCTCCGTCGGCGCTTACTCTGGTACTGCCGAAATCATCCGGTCTCCTGTTCAGCACCGAAGCTCAGAGATGATTCTCCACGGAAGTCCTGCGCTGTCTCGCATCGTCCGACAGCTCTCTGCAGCATTCGTTTCCGGGACTGTTCTCTTCACAGCCGGTCCTCATGTGCTTTTGTGATGTCGATTGTAGGCCGCCCCGCCCGGAGCGTCAAGTTAAATTTTGCTTCCATTCGGCCATTATTTGCGAACCTGCTCCGCTGCTTCCCCCACTCCCTCTGTTCCTGTTTCGTCCGCTCCCGCCTGATCCGGAAAGAGTTTCCCTCCTCTGCCGCCCAGCAGCAGATCCACTGCCTCCGCGCAGCCGTCGTGTGCATTGTCCGCCACGGTCACACCACACAGCTTCCGGATTTCCGGAGCCGCATTGCCCATCGCCACCGCAAGGCCGGCACATGCAAACATAGTGCGGTCATTCTCCGCGTCGCCGACCGCGATCACCTGCTCCATCGGAAGGCGGAGAATTCCGCACAGAGATGACAATCCGGCCCCCTTGTCGGTTCCCGGCGGATTGATCTCCAGATTGGACCGCTCCGCGCGGGCGAGAACAAGCCCTGTGCCGGCGAGCTTCTCCTCCGTGACTGTCCGTTCCTCCGCTGCCGTGTGTCCCTTCTCCGGACAGTCCGCATGCCAGAGATTGATTTTTTCACAGGAGATCTCTCCCCTCTGCAGCATCTCCGCCGTGTCCTCCGCCACAGCCGCCGTGTCCCGGTAGAGCGCCGCGTACTGGTCCATGCCATACTCCTTCAGGTGCTGAAACGCGCGCCGGGAGAGAACTGCCCTGCCGCCGGAGAGAAGCTGTGCCTGCACATTCCGCCCGCGCAACGCTTCCAGAATTTCTGCCGTCTCCCGGCCTGTGAACACCGTATGGCCGATCATCCTGCGCGCCGCCAGATCATAGATCAGAGAGCCGCTGCAGAGAACGGCGTACCGCACTCCCTCCAGGTCCCCGGCATCCAGATACGGCCTGACCTCAGCCAGCGCTCTTCCGGTACAAAGGGCAACGATTTTGCCTTCTTTCGCTGCCCTGCGCACTGCCTCGCGGGTCTGCGGCAGAATTTCCTTCGCCGGGTCGAGCAGTGTTCCATCCATATCAAACGCGATCAACGTATACTGAGATTTCATGTAGTTTCCTTATGCCTGTTCTCCAGGCGCCTTAGAGTTTACTATTGTACGCCATCCTGCCGGGTTCTATGATAGGAAATATGAAAGGATGACCTCCACGCCGGCGGTTTTCTTTTCCGCTCCACACCATTCCGTATGCGCTGCCGCCGAATCTGCCGGACCCCCGGCAATCCGCTGCATGCCCTGCCGAAAATATCCGTGGAGCCTTCTCTGCCGGCGTCCGTCGCAGGGTTCTTGTCATGAAACTTCGCAGCACCATGGTTCACCCCGTTTCGCATCCGGACCGCGTTCTCTCCTATTTCCGCGCCGAATGGCTCTCTCTGCTCTTTGTCACTATTTTCGGTCTCATCTATAACATCGGTCTGCTGGCCGGCCCGCTGTATGAGGGCCGCCTCGCCCAATGTCTCTACGACATTCTGCGCGGCAGGCAGCCCGCCTCCGCCATGTCCAGACTTGCCCTCACCTATGTCGGCGTCATCGCCGTCGTCCAGGTCTCCCGCTTTCTCAAACGCCTCTACGTGCGCGTCTTCGCCAACAATACCAGCCGCAGCATGAAGGAAGTCATCTACGGCAATCTCATCCATGAGTCAAAATCCTCGCTCGAGTCGCAGGATGTCGGTGCGGTGATGACAAAGGCTGTCCTTGACGCGGACGCCTGCGCCGAGGGCATGCGCAAGTTCACGACTGAAATTTTCGACACCGGCGTCGCCCTCGTCAGCTACATCGCCCTGCTTCTCTCCATCGACTGGCGTCTCGGCCTCCTCTGCCTGATTTTCCCCCCGATCTCCTATTTCATCGCCAACCGGATGAAGGGTCTCGTCACCCGCACCAATGCGGAGTTCCGCGAGAGCTCCGGCCGGCTCTCTGCCGCCACCATGGACCGTGTGTCCGGCGCGCTGACATACCGTGTCTTCGGCTGTGAGCCACAGCGCGACAGAGACTATGAGGCACACCTCTCCGATTATGAGAAAAAGGCTGTGCTCGCCAACATCTGGGCGGGTTCCATGCCGCCGCTTTACAATGTCATCTCCATGAGTTCCGTGCTCTTCATCTTCTGGTTCGGCACCCGCAATGTGGCCGGAACCGGATGGTCGGCATGGGATATCGCGGCGTTCACGGCCTTTCTTTCCTGCTACACCAAACTGTCTGTGAAGTCTTCTCACGCAGCCAAACTCTTCAATGCCGTGCAGAAGGCAGAGGTGTCCTGGCGCCGCATCGTTCCACTGATGAAACGGCCGCCGGAGGAGACCGCACAGCCCGCTGCGGCGCCGGCACTTCTCACTGTGAAAGATCTCGGTTTTTCCTATCCGCAAAATCCGAATCACCCGGTTTTTTCCGGCATTTCCTTTGCCGCGGCACCCGGAACCGTCATCGGTGTCACCGGCCCGGTGGCCAGTGGCAAATCCACCTTCGGCAAAGCCTTCCTGTGTGAACAGCCCTACAAAGGCAGCATTTGTTTTGCCGGGAAGGAGCTGTCTGCTCTGCCGGATGCTGTCCGCCAGGCCATCGTCGGTTATCTCGGCCACGATCCAGAGCTTATGAGTGACACCATTCGCGAGAATGTCCTGATGGGAACGCCGGGCCACTCTGCTGAAGGCACATATCCTGCCGCGGACGATGCTCTGCTGGATTCCGTACTGCGTGCCGTCTGTCTGGACCGGGAGATCCGCGCCATGCCGGACGGCGCAGATACCCGGATCGGCAGCGGCGGCGTCCGGCTCTCCGGCGGACAGCAGCAGCGTCTCGCGCTGGCCAGGACCCTCGCCCACCCGCATCCGGTCCTTGTGCTGGACGATCCGTTCTCCGCGCTCGACCGGCCGACCGAGGAGCAGGTATACCGCGGCCTCCGGCAGACCGCAGGCGATTCCATCATCCTCCTGCTCTCCCACCGTCTTTATCTCTTTCCGCAGATGGATCAGGTTATCTGGATGGAACAGGGCCGCGCCACTGTTTCCACGCATCGGGAACTCATGCAGTCCAATCCGGAATACCGGAAGCTCTATGAGATTCAGACAGCCGGCGCTTCAATAAACAGCGCCATGAATGAGAAAGGAGGCGGCCGCCATGCGTAAAATCATTCTCCGCACACTCTCCCGGTTCCGTCTGCTCACCGCCGCCGTGATTCTGACGGTCGCCGGCGCCGTCATCGTGAGCCTGCTCCCTCCGCTGGTTCTGGAGCGGATCATCAATGAACTCACGCAGAATCAGCACGTCCCTGCTGCACTGGGTCTCGAATATTTTGGCCTGCTCGCGCTGGCAGGCGTGCTGACCGCCTGCCGGGAGAGTCTTCTCACCGTGCTGGGGCAGAAAATCACGCACAGCATGCGCTCCGCGCTGCTCCAAAAGCTCGACCGTCTCCCCGCCGACCGCCTGGTGCGGCAGGATCCGGGCGCCACAGTATCCCGCTTCGTCGGAGATGTGGACACCGTGGAGGAGCTCTTCACCTCCGGTATCATCAGCATGTTCGCCGATGCCTGCCAGATGGTCAGCATTTTCGTCATCCTGTTCCTGCGCAGCCGAGGTCTCACCCTGCTCCTTCTCGCCGTGCTGCCGCTGGTCTTCGCTTTCACGCGGGCGGTTCAGAAGCGCATGCTGCGCGCGCAGATCGACAACCGGGCAGCCGTGGCGCGCGTCACGAATTTTGTCCCGGAGACCATCCGATGCATCCGGACCATCCACAATCTCGGCCGCGAGCCCTATATGCGGAACCGCTATGAGGAGGTCATCGGCGAGAGCTACCGGGCGGTGAACCGCACTAATTTCTACGATGCCGTCTATTCGCCGGTCATACTCATCACAAATGCCGCCGTCGTCGCAGTGGTCTATGTGCTCTCCGCCTCGGGCAGCGCGCCGGTCCGGGCCTTCTTTGGCATGTCCGTCGGCACCGCGGTCGCTGTCGTGAACTACATCGCCCAAATTTTCGGCCCCCTGGAAAGCATCGGCATGGAGATCCAGACAATCCAGTCGGCTCTGGCAGGCGTGCACCGGATCAATGAATTTCTAGACCAGCCCGGGCGCTGGGATGCGCCGGAGCAGATCATCCCCGGCAAAATTCAGACTGCCGATGGTTCCGACATTCCCTGCATCGAGTTCCGGGATGTCACGTTCGGCTATGACATGGAGACCGCCGTGCTGTCGCACCTCTCGCTGACCGTGATGCCCGGCGAACAGGTAACTGTCTCCGGCCGCACCGGCGCCGGCAAGTCCACCATGTTCAAGCTGATTCTGGGGCTGTACCGTCCGGTCTCCGGGAAGGTTCTTGTCTGCGGCACGGAGGCCTCCCGCATTGCCGACAGCAGCAAACGTCCCCTCTTCGGCTATGTAGAACAGCACTTCCGTCTGGTTCCCGGTACGGTCCGGGATCAGATCGCCCTGTATGATGCCGCCATCACAGATGCGCAGGTGGAGCAGGCCGCGGTCACCGTTGGCCTCGACCAGACGATACGCCGTCTCGATCAGGGCTATGACACGCCCTGCACGCCCGGTCTCTTCTCCCAGGGGCAGTGGCAGCTCCTTTCCATCGCACGCGCCATCGCCGCGGAACCGCCCATTCTTCTCCTGGACGAGATCACCGCCAACCTCGACGCCGATACGGAAAAGACGGTCCTGACCGCGCTGAAGAAAGCCTCCGCGGGGAGAACCGTCCTGTCCATCTCCCACCGCCTGTATGAGGACATGGGCGGAAGGGAGTTCATTCTTTCGTGATGCTGCCACATTCGGCATTCCCGTGTCGCTCACGCGCCACTTCATGCCTCATATGATATAGAACCACGGCGTCTCGTCATTGTTCTCGTCGAGAATCTTTGTCTCCTTCCGCTCCACCTCCTGGATCTCTCCGTGGCGCTTGACCAGAAGCTCCTGCGTCTTGACGCTGATCCGGGAATCGGATTTCACGCTGCTGGTGATGAAGACGTTGGAGCCGATGACCGAGCCGGCTCCGATGACCGTGTCGCCACCGAGAATCGAGGCTCCTGCGTAAATCGTGACATTGTCCTCAATCGTGGGATGGCGCTTCTTCCCGCGCAGGCTCTGCCCGCCGCGGGTCGAGAGTGCACCGATCGTGACGCCCTGATACACCTTCACATGCTCGCCGATGATGGACGTCTCTCCGACCACGATGCCGGTTCCGTGATCCATGAAGAAATATTTGCCGATCGTCGCGCCGGGATGAATATCGATTCCCGTATGGCTGTGCGCATATTCCGTCATCATGCGGGGAATCAGCGGAACGCCCAGGAGAAACAACTCGTGTGCGATGCGATTCGTGGTGATCGCCATGAATCCCGGATAACACAGGACGATTTCCGCTTTATTGTACGCCGCCGGATCTCCCTCGAAAAAGGCCTGTAGATCCGTGTCGAGATATTCCCGCACCTTCGGAATGCGCTTCAGGAACGCAATCACTATCCCCTCCGCGCGGGCGCGCAGGGTCTCCTCCGAGACGTCCTGATATTCCGGCCGGAACTTCAGTGCGATCATGATCTGCTTCTGCAGATTGTAGCTGATGTCCTCGATCAGAAGCGAAATACGATTGTCATACCGGTAGATCCGGAACGTCTTCTCCCTGTAATATCCAGGATAGAGAATGATGAATACCTTCTTCAGGATGTCCTCCACCACTTCTGTGTCGGGCTGACTGAACACATCCATCTTGTCCACATCCCGCTTCTTCAGATAGTCCCGCAGAATGTCGCAGGTCGCGATCTGAATCCGGTCCTTCATTTCCTCCATGCCTTTTCCCTCCCGGCTGCTTTCGGCGGGCTGCAGCATCGTCTCCCCGACCTCCTGCAAAATTCCCGCTGTCCGATATGGCACCATCTTACCATACCTGAGGACGTTGCGCAGAGCTGTCTGGCGGATTATGCTAATGACAGATCAGCCGCGCAAATCACGCGGCTGTGGCAAAATGCGTTGTGCACCCAAGGTGAGGCGCATTTTCCGTAAAAGAAATTTAAAATGTTTCCGGAGGAAACGACTCTATGTTCAAATCAGTTTTTTCAGAAGACGGCAGCTGGTATAAGGGAAATCTGCATATGCACACGACGCGGTCCGACGGCCGGGCAGATCCCGCCGCCGCCCTGTCGGCTTATCGCCGCAGCGGATATGATTTTGTGGCGATCACGGATCATCGAAAGCCCGGCATCACGATCGAACCCGGCTGCACCGGCGTGCTGGACGGCACAGCTCTGTCTCCGGAGAATATGCTTCTGCTCTCCGGCGTGGAGTGGGACACCGGCGGGACGAACTCGGATCTGCCCGGTGACTGTCCCTGCTGGCACATCCTCGGGATCGGTATGACGAGCAGCGGGAAGGACGCGGATTTTGCCGCCATCCGGCACCCGTCTCCGCAGCAGATCGTGGATATCATCCGGCAGGACGGCGGTCTTGCCATTCTCGCCCATCCCTGCTGGTCTGTCATGGATCCGGCGTCGCTCACCGGTGTGACTGGTTTTGCCGCCGCTGAGATCTATAACGCCATCTCCGAGAATCCCTGGAACGGGAACCGCGCAGATTCGTCCGTCTGGTTCGATCTGTGGGCCTCCAACCAGCGGATCTGCATGCCGGCGGTGGCCGGGGATGACGCGCACTCCTACGACGGCGACCAGTGCCAGTCCTTCACCATGGTCCGCGCCGCCTCCCTCACCCGCGACGGCATCATGGACGCGATCCGGCGCGGCGACTTCTATGCGAGCCGCGGTCCTGTCATCAAGGACATCGCACTCGACCGCGAGAACCATCTCCTGCGGATCGACTGCTCCGCCGACGTGGTCGCCGCCGCGTTCTACAGCAACAGCATCTGGCAGGAAAACCGGGTGATGAGTGTGCTCCACAAGGGCACCGTGACTTACCCGATCGCGAGGGAGGAGACCTACATCCGGGCGGAACTCATGGACCGGTTCGGACGGAAGGCGTGGACCTCGCCGATCCCGCTCCGTGAGGCGTGAGCCGCGCGCGGCATGTCGGCCGCGCGGGTTCGTGATACAATAGGAAACGTCCGTGATCCCTGCATGGCGGATTGAGAGAATTTTGACAAGTGCCCGCAGGGAAATGGAAGGGCACAGGAGGATATCATGACGATTGAACAGCTGCGAAAGGACATGATCGCCGCCGCGAAGGCCGGCGACAAGGAGAGGAAGAACGTGCTCTCCGCCCTGGTGAGTGCCGTCATGGCGCTGGCGATTGATGAGAAGACCAGGGACAATATTTCCGAGGAACTGGTTGGCCGGGCTGTGACGAAGGAGCTGCGGGCCGCCAAGGAGTCGCTCGACACCTGCCCGCCGTCCCGCGAGGACCTGATCGCGGAGTACACCTACCGCTACAATGTCATCGCGGAATACGCGCCGCATATGATGAGCAGAGATGAAATCCGCGCCTTCCTCACACAGAACTGCGCCGAGGTGCTCGCCACAAAGAACAAGGGGCAGATCATGAAGACCGTCATGCCTCTTCTCAAGGGCAAGGCCGACGGGAAGGAAATCAGCCAGGTCGTCGCGGAACTGACAAAATAGCGGTCCGCGCCGCATTGACACGCAGACAGCCGCAGATTTTGAGGTCCAATTGCGATTCGAAGAAGTGCACAATTACCCAGAAACCCACCCGGAATCCGCCACGTAAACCGCATTCAGATTTGCGGGATAATTCGGGATGCAGGGCAGGTGCAAATTTATCAAAAAGGGGAACCATATTTATGAACAGCTTCAAGGACAGCCGCCTCGCTGTCGTCAGGCTCTCTGACGACGAGCGCGAGGTCATCATTCTGGATCAGACCAGACTCCCGGGCCATGAGGAATATCTCCGCATCAGCGATGAGGAGCGCGCCTGGACCGCCATCAAGCGCCTCGAGATCCGCGGCGCGCCGGCCATCGGCGTTTTCGCCGGATATGCCATGTACGTTCTCGCACAGCGCTACGCGGATCGGCCTTACCCGGAGTTTCTCGCCGAGTTCCGCCGCCAGGCGGAATATCTGAACAGCTCCCGTCCGACCGCGGTCAACCTGTCATGGGCGCTCCGCCGCCAGACCAGGCTGGTCGAGGCACACGAGGGCTGCACCGGATCCGAGATTGTTAAGCTGCTCGGCGAAGAGGCGCACAAGATCGATGCAGAAAATGAAGAAATGACCCGCAAAATCGCGGAATACGGCGTGTCGCTGATCAAGGACGGCGACGGCATCCTCACCCACTGCAACGCCGGCTACCTCGCCTGCCTCGGATATGGCACCGCGACCGCGCCGATTTACTACGGCGCCGAGCAGGGCATGACCCTGCACGTCTATTCCGATGAGACAAGACCGCTCCTCCAGGGCGCCCGTCTCACCTCCTTCGAACTGCAGAAGGCCGGCATCGACGTCACCCTCATCTGTGACAACATGGCATCCATCGTCATGAAACAGGGCAGGATCAACGCCGTGTTCGTCGGCTGCGACCGCATCGCGGCCAACGGCGATTTTGCCAATAAAATCGGAACCTCCGGCGTCGCCATCCTGGCAAAATACTACGGCATCCCCTTCTACACACTCGGTCCGTCGTCCACCATTGATTTTGACACGCCGACCGGCGCGGACATACACATCGAACAGCGCGACCCGGACGAGGTCCGCTCCATGTGGTACCGCGAGCCCATGGCGCTGCCGGACGTCAAATGCTACAACCCGAGTTTTGATGTCACAGACCACAGCCTTCTTTCCGGCATCGTCACCGAACGCGGCATCGTCACGGCTCCGTTCGAGGAGAACCTGCGGAAACTGTTTCAGAAATAACAGTTCCATTTCAACCGTAACCTGTTATCCGTGACAGCCCTATGTCAACTGCAACCTGTTATCTGTGTGTTCTCTGTGCGCGGGGAATACACATCCCACTCCAAGAAAGGTGAAATCACTCTATGGAACCCAGAGAAAGTATCAGCGCCAGCATCGTCGTCAAGGATGAACTCTCCAAGGTCGTTCTCATGCCAGGAGATCCGCTCCGCGCCAAAGCCGTGGCGGACAACTTCATGACCGACGTCGTCTGCTTCAACGACACCCGCAACATGCTCGGCTACACCGGCACCTACAAGGGCAAGCGCATCTCCGTCATGGGCCATGGCATGGGCATCCCCTCCATCGGCATCTATACGCAGGAACTCTACAGCCAGTTCGGTGTCGAGGCCATCATCCGCATCGGCTCCGCCGGCGGCCTTGACATGGACGTCGACGCCAAGGACGTCGTCATCGCCGAGGCGGCATCCAGCAACTCCAACTACGGCAACGCCTACGGCATCCCCGGCCAGCTCGCCGCCTGCGCCGACTGG
>Ga0256406_1006896_pt1 | contig 11104 bp, 2 predicted proteins | sample RumenRJG_03DNA_FD_185986 | JGI IMG/M metagenome (GOLD analysis project Ga0256406, IMG submission 185986) | Bovine rumen microbial communities from Lethbridge, Alberta, Canada - RJG_03 | ecosystem: Host-associated > Mammals > Digestive system > Stomach > Rumen | place: Canada: Alberta | collected...
AGACCGTCAGTGTTTTCTGATAACGTTCATTTGCTGTATCATACATATCTTTCATCTTTTTAGTTCCGATGCAAAGATACGCACTTATATTTTTAGCTACAATACGCAATTGCGGAGACGCTTACTCTTGTATTAGGAGATAACTATGGATCAAGTGCAGCTATTAAATTCAATTTGACTGGAGTTGCAAAGAATTCTGAAATAACAGTTGTTGCGAACTTCCCAGAGTCAAAAACGAATTACTTGAAAGGCGCTGTTACTTCTACAACGGCTTCATCATGTCCAAGTCCTCAAGTTAGTTCAGGAACTAATGCTAATCCTGCAACTTCTAAATTAAAGATGCTCGCTAATTCTGAGGATGCGACTGTTTGGTTGGGAGCGGCAGGTGCTAATGGTAGAACTGTAGAGAAGATAACCGTAACTTACACATCATCTGGTGGCTCAACCCCAACTACCACCTACCCGGCTAAGTACTCTACCATTGCCGACCAGACGATGACGGTGGGTGATGCTGATTTGTCTATCCCGTCGTTTACAGTTACAGCAAACGGTACAGACGTGACAAGTGCTCTTACATATTCTTATAGTAGCGACAACACGGATGCCGTTACTATCGTTGATGGCAAGCTTCACGCTGTTGCCGCCGGCACTGCTACCGTCACTGTCAGCAATGCCGCAAGTGGCACTACTGAGGCTGGCAGCACTACCTTTAAGGTAACTGTCAGCGATGCAGCGCAGACTGTTACCGTTGCTGACCCTGTTATCAGCCCTAATGGCGGAATTTCTACCAAGACAACTGGAACAGATGGAACAACAAGATATTCATTTGGCAATATTACCATTTCTTCTACTGATGCAGATGCAAAACTTTATTGGAATACAGGTAACTCTGCTTATACGGATGTTTCAAAGATAACTAATGAAGTACAAAGTAATCAAGCTACAATAACTCCATCAAGTACAGCTACTTCTGCAGTCCTTTCTGTTGTTGCAAAGAGAACAGTTGACGGCAAGGATTACTATAGTAACATTGTTTCTGCTACGTGGACTTACAAGGAGACAACCAAGACTGCTGTGACCCTTTCATTCTCCAACCCGACCACAACGGTTAAGAAGGGCGCAACGGTGAAGAACGTTGCGACAGCAAGTCCTAGCGTAACCGGCATTACATACAAGTCTTCGAACACCAGCGTTGCTACCGTCGCTACCGACGGTACAGTAACCGGTGTTGCTGCCGGCTCAGCTACCATCACCGCCTCTTACGCTGGTGATGATACCCACGCTGCCGCCACGGATGCCTCTTACACCATCACCGTCACCGACGACGGTGGCACTACCCCAACCGCAGAGATTACTTCGTTCGACGGACTGACCGTTGAAAACGACAAGGTTATTGCAAATGGCATTACCATTGACGGCTCAAGCGCAAAAACATTCTCTATTGGTGGAAGTACGGAGCCAAGCGGCGAGCTTAAGCTCAAGGGCGCAATGTCGTTCGCTGTTGAAGGTAGTAAGCCTATCAAGTCAATCGAAATTACTTTCGATGGTAAAGACGAACGTTATGTGGACTCTGAAAGTAATTTCGAAGCAACTCCTTCAGGCTTGACCCTTGGCGGTACACCTTCCGGAACTCTTGCAACATGGACTGATGGTGGCGCTAAGAATGTCGCATCTGTAAAGTTTAACTGGAAAACTACTGCTCACAGCCTTTACATCAAGTCTGTTAAGGTTACATATTATAATAATGTGACTGTCGAGAAGAAGGCTGTTGTCCTTGGACTGAGTTATTCGCCTAAGTCAATCTCTGCCGACGGCAAATCGACTTCAACTCCTACCGTTACAGTAACCATTAAGGGCACGACCACGCAGGTTACCGACAACTCTCTGTCTTATACATATTCTATAGATAAGGCTACCGACGCAACCATCGACGCTACGACAGGTGTCGTCACAGCCGGCTCAACGACCGGTACTGCTACTGTCACTGTAGCACTCAACGCCAACGACAAGTATTATGTTGAGGACGGCACTGCTGCTACAACAGCTACCGTTATCCTCACAACCAAGGCTTCAGGTACTACAACAAGTGTCGACATCAATACATTCGGTGGAACTAAGTCTGGAAATACAAGAACATTTACCTTTAATTCAAACCCTGAAAGCGAAGGCAAGAATATTTCAATTGTATCTACGGGCTCAAGTCTTTCGGAATCTGATAAAAATAAGCTAAAGTTCAGAAATGGAACTTCATTTACTGTATCTTCTTCTGACAAGGCAATCGCATCAATAACCTTAAACTGGGCTTCGGGAACGCATGCTCCATCTGCTAAAGTAACTGTAACTCCTGGTAATTACAACTTTGACACAAGTACATGGAAGGCTGCTGACCAAGCAACCAAGTCCGTTACTTTCTCTAACGGGACTGGCGGCAACCTGTATATTAAGAGCATCCACATCGAGTTTGTCGGCGAAGGAACAGTCATTGCTCCTATCATCGACCCGGAGAGCCAGACATTCACTGTTGCCCAGGCTGCTACGCAGAACGTAACCTTCACACCGGGTACTGGCAACACCATGTACACCAAGTTTGGTGCAGGCTCTGTTCCTTCAAAGGATGATAATGATGGTACGATAACAGCAACTCAGAGTAACAACCTGCTCAACTTGTTTGCTGCTCAGCATAAGAATAAGAATATCGTTGACTACAAGTCTCTGACAGTAGCAGCTATCAACTACGATGCAAATGGCAACGCTTCAGAGACTGTTGGCAAGACATATACTATCGATGCCGATGAGCCGGAGATTAGCACTGTCGACAATCGTACAAGCTTCAAGACCAGCATTGACGTTACCGTTAACGGTCCTGCCGTTGTATCCGGTGACAATGCTGCATATACAATATATTATACTACCGACGGTTCAGACCCTCGTACATCAACAACGAGAAAGCCTGTTGCCAGTGGTAATGCTATTACGCTTTCGGCTACCACAACCCTGAAGACGGTTGTAAGCTACGACAAGATTGGTGTTTGCAGTGATGTCCTCACTCAGACATATACTCAGATAACAGAGAACATCCCTGTCACACTGGCATGGAGTAAGAATGATGAAACAATCACTACCGATGATGCCAACGACTGGGTTGCTCCAACGCTCTCAGTTGCTCAGACTACCGGCGGCGCTGCTGTTACCGATGCTACAATTACATATAGTATTGTGAACAAGGATGCTTCAGGCAATCCCATCACCGACGAGGCGAACAATGTTGCAAGCGTATCTGCCAATGGCGATATCACTCTTACCGGTAATGCCGGTTCTGCTGAGGTAACAGCTAAGCTGACTGCTCCTGACTACTACACTGCAACCCCAGTTACGTACAAGATAACCGTTACTCAGTCTACTCTCCAAGACGCTACTCCTTGGGACTTCCGTACGATTAAGGGCTCTAACGATGCTACAAACATCAAAAATGCTTCTGACTGGAAGGAAACCTCTACAGGTAGTGGTGTCTACTATCCAACATCGGGTACTTCCCTTGACGGCGCAACAAAAGTCAACGGTTCTACTCTGAAAGTTATGGAAGGTCTCACCCTTAATTGGACAAACGCTAAGGACTTCACTCTTGACATTGACGGAGGAGGATTGTATCTTGCAAAGAAGGGTACTTCTTTCAAGCTGCATGCTTCTGTGGGTCAGGTTGTGACAGTCAGCATGAGAGCTGCTGCTTCTTCGAAAACGACAAAGCTCACTGTCAGCAACGATGCAGAGGCTTCTTTGTCTGTAAAAGGTACTTCTTATAAAGAGATTGATTATACTGTTAAGCAGGCTGGAGACATCACATTCTCTCTTGGCTCTGACAATCCTATGTACATCCAGTATATTAAGTTGACTGGTGAGGCAAAGGTGGTTATTGCTGCTCCGACAATCACGACTACGATTGCCGACGACAAGACCGATAATATCAACTCTACGACTTCGGCTGATGAGACATTCACGGTTACTCCTGGTACAACAGCTGAAGGATATACAACCAAGTACACAACTGACGGCAGTGACCCTAAGACTTCTGCTTCGGCAAAGACTATTACCGCCGCTACCTCTGAAAATGTACTTGAGGACTTGAAGAATCTTAACGCTGCCGGCAAGCTCGTCGACAACGCTATGACTGTCAAGGCTGTTACCATCCATACCACTACGGCAGACGGTAAGACTACGACTGAATACAGTGATGTTGCTACTCAGAGCTTCACATACGTTGCTGAGACTCCTGTACTGAACCCAGGTACTTCCAACATTACCGGCGCTTCTCTCGATGTAACCCTCACTGGTGTTACCGGTGGTACAACTTACTATACAACTAATGGTAAGGAACCTTCGACATTCACTGAGACTAAGTTGCCTGCGAACGATGTCTACACTACGACATTCACTCTCACCAGCAATACCATTATTAGCGCCTTCGCTATTGACGCTAACGGCTTCCGCAGCAAAATGGTAACCGGTGTTTATATTAAGGCTGCTGAGGGTGCAACGACTACCGACTATACCCTGTCAAGTGGTATAGATGCACATGCTAACAAGAAGCATGCCTTCCACGCTGGTGTTAACGAAACAGGTAAGAACAATACGAACCCGCTCGTCGAGTTCTACTATGGTGATACCCGAACCGATGGTTGGGGCCCGACCACTATAACCGAGAATGGAGAGACAAAGGCTGTCACCATTCCTAAGGACCAGTGTATCCCAACTAACGGTAACGTTCCTGAGATTGGTGGTTTCTACGAAATGGTTCCTCCAGCCGACGGTGTCATCGCCTTCACCGGCTATGCTCCTGACGGCAAGAACCCACATGTATGGATTGTTGAGAAAGACGCTCTCAATGGTGCTAACCCTGTAGCCGCTGTTGGCCTCGACCGTAACTTCGACCGCAGCTATAGCTTCCCAGGTGGTGGCACGAGCACGTTCTACTTCACTGTCAAGGCCGGCAACCAGTACTACGTCTATGGAACAGGCGACATGCTCGGCTTCCACAAGATGCAGTTCACTCCATCGAGTGCTGTTACGCTTCGCAAGCCTGTCGTTACATTCGCTAAAGACACGCTCACAATGACTGTCGGCGGAACTACTACGAATGCAGCGAAGCTGACATATCGTGGTCAGGTTATCCACTATACCGGTAAGCTCCATTACATCAGCCTTGACAAGACAGTTGCTACTGTTGACGAGGCTACGGGTACGATTACCGCTGTTAAGGCAGGTCCTACGCAGATACAGGCTTACTACGAGCCGTCTGCTTCAGACATATACTCTTCTACTGAGTCTACTCCGGTTTCATTCATGCTGAATGTCATTTCGGCTGACGATATTCCAATGCCAACATTCTGGCGTGGAACAACAAAGGTTGCCGATGATGCTACAGAGGAGACTGTAACCTTCAAGAAACTGCTCGTCAATGCAACGACGACAGCAAATGGTGGTACGGTCGTCTACTCTAACTCTAACGCTACGGATGCATCAAGCTTGAAGAGTTCATTCGGCGCTTATGGTAAGGTTATCACTACTGATACAACGTTCTACGCAGCAACTAAGACTGCTGACGGTAAGTACAGTAAGATTCGTACCATCAAGTTCAATGTTGGTACGGTAGACGACCTTGATGCTCCTACCCTGACACCGGCTAACAGTGATGAAAGTGTTGATAAAGTAAATGGCATTGCAAAGATTCGTACCGACCACATGGTTCGTGCAAACGGTAAGGGTGAAACATATACCGTTTATGGAAAGACGGTTGGTAACACTATAACTGATGCCCAGAAGCTGCTTGACGCGGGTAACGTGAACGTTGGTCTTGGCTACGTCGATCTCGTCAACGCTAAACAGAACTACTTCGGCACCGGAGTACCTGGCAAGCGTTACTCTTGTGCACTTCAGGTTTCTGCCGAGGGTCAGGTAAGTAATTCTATCGTTAGCGAGCAGAAGGCATTCATGCCACCTCTCGCCCGTAACGAGTTCACTATGACTTACACTCCTGCTACGCAGACCATCAACCTCGATGATGATGCTAGTGCTTCAAAATTCGTTCAGCCAGTACTTACTCACGACGGTGGTATCACTGACGAGGACCTTGCTAAGGGTATTAAGTACACTGTAGCTTACACTGGTGGCATTACCGCTGATGACATTACGTTCAACTCTTCAACCGGTGAGATTACCATTGTTCAACCGAAGGCTGGCCGTGTAGTTGTTACTGCTTCTTACGCTGCCGATGACACTCACTATGCTTCTTCTGCTACGTACACAGTAACACTGACTGGCTCTACATCAGTAGGTGTTCCGACAATCGCTCCGGCAAGCACTATCTTCCGTGAGGACTTGACGGTTACTGTTACTTCACCAGAGAAGTATCCGGTTTACTACATTGTTGGTGAGCCTGGCGTAACTTCAATGCCTGAGTACACTCTGCCTACAACGTCGACAGACGGTAAGGGCGGTACAAACCTCGCTGCCAATCAGTCGACAACGACAGTACTGCGCACTGAAGGTTTGACAGACGGTCAGACCATTACAGTTTGGGCTATTGCTTACGACCCGAATGCTGCTACAAGCAGCAGAACACCGGTTGTCGTATCTGAGACGTATACATATAAGGAATATGAGAAGCTGGAGCCGGTTGTCGCTGTTCCGTACAACTCTCCTTACAAGGATGGTGACACTTATCAGTTCCGTACTGCAACGCTTGGCGTTAAACTGAGTACTGCTTCTACGGGTGATAATGTCTACATCTACTATAACCTCACAGGTAGTCCTAACGTCGACACAGACCCGACAACGGGTAACCAGTATAGCCCTGCTATCGGTATCACTCTTAATGCAACGACTTCTATCAGCGCTATCGCTGTCAAGTTCGATGCTGACGGACGTACCGTTATCGGTAAGAGTGAAGTTCGTACCTTCAACTACTCACAGCGTATCATCACTGTAGAGCAGCCTGTAATTCAGCCTGCTGGTGGTGAAGTTGCAAGTGGAACTGAAGTAACTATCTCTGGAAAGACTCCTAACTCGGTAGTTTATATCACAACTGATGGTTCTGACCCATCGCCTTCTAATGGTATTCGTGTCGACCCGAACAGTGCACTTAATGACCTTGCTCAGTACTCCTACACTATCTTCACAGGTATTACGATAAAGGCAATAGCAGTGCTTGAGGGTAGCTCTTCAGACATCACGACTGCTACATTCACTGTCAAAGGCGGTCTTAAGGTTTGGGAGGCTAACGACGTTACTGTTAAGAGTGGTAAGCTCGTCAATACTGTCGTTGACCCGCAGGGCGACGCAAGCAACCCGAACACTGCTCTCGCTCCGGACAATATCGTAGCTGTCTTCGGTGCAAGCCACTGGGCAAGCGATAAGTATGCTGAGTGGTCTACCGACAAGAGCGGTGAGGACAACATTGGTTCTCCAATCGATGGTGTTGGTAAGTACAATATTAATACCGGTGGTGACGCAATGACTGAGCTCGACGAGATTTACCATCACAGAAATGCTGAGGGTGGTAAGTTGACAACAACTCACGAGAAGACGTTCGCAATCCCTGCTCACGGTACGTACGTTATGTTCATGCCGCAGAAGGATGGTGACCTCACAATCTGGGCAATGCAGAACGGTGGTATCTACACCAGCTCTAAGCATGACAATAAGTTCGACTCTAAGTTCATCCGCCGTCGCCCTGTTTACATGGTCGATGAGCAAGGACGCTCTATTCCTCCTGTAAGCGCAGTGGCTTCTGGTAAGCTGAGTTCTTACTGGTCGAAGATTAATCCGTCTGACCTTGCAGGCAAGGGTGAGACAGGTTCTACCGGCGATATCCAGAATATGTACGAAAAGAAGGATGCTCAGGCTATCTACACTATGTACGACAACTGGATTTCGAAGAACAATATCACTACATCAACAACCTTCGGAAGCAACTTCATTGTTCTCCACGATGGTACACACGGTGGTAGTGAGGCTGCTCAGGAAGTTGGCGACCCGTTCCCTGATAACATTGTCGATAACACCGGTTATCTGCTTCCGTCTACATCATACGTCCGCTATCGCTTCCATCTGCGTGCCGGAAAGAGCTACTTCTTCTTCGGCCTCCGCACCAAGGTCGGTGTTCGTGGATTTACCTTCCAGGCTGACGAGGACAAGCAGGATGCTAGCAATGATGGTGATTTGCCTACTGCAAGAATTGATGAAACTGCAACTACTGGCGGTGATTGGTATAAGGATGTTACTTACACATCTAACGAGCCAAATACTACCACTCAGAATGTTGAAGTAAGTCGTGTTAGCGGTTACAAGTCGAACACCAATCAAGACATTGCGTTCAAGAAGGGTATATGGACAACTGTAGTTCTTCCATTCAGTGTTAGTGAGAAGCAAGTTAAGGAAATCTTTGGTGAAGGCACGAAGATACTTCATTTCCGTGGCATTACTACGTCAGTGGTTAATAACGAGACTCATTATAGTATCAACTTCTTCAACCATTATTATGATATGATTGTTGCAGGAACTCCTGTATTCATCAAGCCTACTCAGGATGTTACTTCTTCTCAGTTCAATGGCGTTCAGATTGAAACTAATAAGATTGATGAGATCGTTGGTACTGGCCTTAGTGATATGACAGACAAGGGGCTCTTACCAAGTCGCATGACAGCATCTTATAATAAGTGTAATGGTGTTAAGCAGTATGACCTTTACATTAATAAGTATGGTTTGATAAAACAGCTCGTCGGTAAGGAGTCAACTTCCATTAAGGGAACTCGTGGTTGGATTTCTCTTTCTGACGCTGATGCTTCTGATAAGGCAAAGATGTCTAATATAACAATCAATCTTGATGGTGAAGGTAATGACCCAGGTACAGTTGATGGTCTTATTAAGATCTTTGTTCCTGACCAGGGCGTTGATGACATTAATGCTGTTTCTGACGGTCGTGTCTACAACCTGCAAGGACAGTTGGTCGCTAATGATGCATCTAAGTTGAACAGCCTGCCACAAGGTGTTTACATTGTGAATGGTAAGAAGTATGTTGTTAAGTAAATATCTGTTTAGATTATGAAGAAGTTAAAATATATACAACCAGTTGCCAGTACTGTTCACATGGATGAGGATTTGTTGGGTAATACTATAATTAATAAGTCCAAGGGCGGTACTTCGGGTGAAGACTATCAAGGTAATAAAGACGATGATCATCCAGGCTGGGATGGTGGAGGTAATGGCGATGATATGGCCAAGAAAAATCCATGGTCGGCTTGGGATGACCTCGAAAACTGGTAGAACTTTAACAATCATTACATTCGGTGGGTGTTCACATTTCCGCCCGCTGTAAAGACACTACAATCCTGAATTAAGAAGGGGCGGCTGCAATCGCAGTCGCCCCTTCTTGGCTTTCGTACCGACTTTGCTCAGTTCTGCTTCGTTCCGTTTCTCTTTCAGATTAGGTAGCCTATAGTTGCCTTCCTTGACAGAGACGGAATGCAAGGGCATTTAAGTCCTGACATTGGTGGCGTGTGATCTTGGTTAGGCTTTGAAGGCTTGGTTAGGCCGGGCAACATCCACCGCAGGGGCGCCCCTTGTGGGTGCCCGATTGCCACGAAGGGGCAAATGATGTAATGTGGGTGATGGTATTCGGTCTGACATCCACCGCAGGGGCGCCCCTCGTGGGTGCCCGATTGCCACGAAGGGGCAAATAATATAATGCACATGTATCATTCGGTCTGACGACCGAGCGGACAGCCACAAGGGCCGTCCCTGCAGTGGATGGCATGAAAGGCACTAACAGCCTCAAGACATTTTAGACATCCTTCCCATTCTGGCAACATCCACCGCAGGGGCGCCCCTCGTGGGTGCCCGATTGCCACGAAGGGGCAAATGATGTAATGTGGGTGATGGTATTCGGTCTGACGACCGAGCGGACAGCCACAAGGGCCGTCCCTGCAGTGGATGGCATGAAAGGCACTAACAGCCTCAAGACATTTTAGCCATCCTTCCCATTCGGCAACATCCACCGCATGGGCGCCCCTTGTGGGTGCCCGATTGCCACGAAGGGGCAAATAATATAATGCACATGTATCATTCGGTCTGACGACCGAGCGGACAGCCACAAGGGCCGTCCCTGCAGTGGATGGGGTGAAAGGCACTAACAGCCTCAAGACATTTTAGCCATCCTTCCCATTCTGGCAACATCCACCGCAGGGGCGCCCCTCGTGGGTGCCCGATTGCCACGAAGGGGCAAATGATGTAATGTGGGTGATGGTATTGAGGTACATTTGGCGGTCGGTGTAGTCGTGGTCGATGCAGCGGCGCTTCATGGACGCGTGCTTGATGCCGGCGAAAGGTTGGTGCTTGGAGTATTGGTCGTGGTTCATAGATGCGTGGTTTTGTGCAAAGGTAGCGAAAAAGGAGGAAGGCGCAAAGGAAAAGAGAAAAAACTTGCTTCGGCAGCGCCGAAGCATACCGAACGCAAGGAGGGAAAGAGGGGGATGGATGGCAAAGAGGGCAAGGAGGGAAAGACGGGAAGGATGGCAAAGAGGGCAAAGAGGGAAAGAGGGGATGGATGGCAAAGAGGGCAAGGAGGAGAAAGAGTGCCGGGTGGTACTTCAGGCTGCTGGCGTTCGGTTTGCTGCTGCGCTGCCGCAGTTAATGTCAGTTTCTGGCAAAAAGATGCTTACACTTTGCTGATATTTATGTGTATTTTATGCATTTGTGTAAGTTTTAGTAAGAAAAAGAGAAAATAATGCTAATTTTATTTTGTGGTTTTAGAAAATATTAATAGTTTTGCAACAAGTTTAAGGAAATATTACCGTTCAGGTTTAACATTTACATATTTGAGGGAGAAATTATAATAAATTATTATAGAGAAGGCAAATAAGGTTTTTATTAAAGTAATATAGTATGGTAAAAAGACTATCTTTGATTTTCGTGAGCCTCTTCATGTTAGTGGGGGAGACTGTCCGAGAACTACAGCGTAGCTAATATTCTCAATATTTGACAAATTAGTTGCCTATATATTTTGGTATGTCGTTGATTTTTTGTATCTTTGGTACATCTAAGAGCTTGATCA
>Ga0256406_1006897_pt1 | contig 11102 bp, 11 predicted proteins | sample RumenRJG_03DNA_FD_185986 | JGI IMG/M metagenome (GOLD analysis project Ga0256406, IMG submission 185986) | Bovine rumen microbial communities from Lethbridge, Alberta, Canada - RJG_03 | ecosystem: Host-associated > Mammals > Digestive system > Stomach > Rumen | place: Canada: Alberta | collected...
GAAGATCTTCGGTATCTGACATGGTTTTCTGCCTCTCTCTAAGAGTAGTCTAAGCCGATACCCCATAAGCACTGTACTTATTCTGGTACAGTGCTCAAGAAAATCACCAAGTCGCTAATTAAGCCAAAATAAATTTGTCAAATTTTCACGCATCAAAAAAAGCCCATGAAATAGGGCTGAATGAATGATTTGACTAATAAGGACTCCTAAAGATTCATGGTGCTATGCTCTAAAGACGGGTCTGAGCATATATATGGAGCATTGCCATCTGTTCATTGTCTAAAGGCATGTGCATGGCCGTGCAGGCATCCTTCAGTTGTTCATTGGTCATGTCTTTCCCTCTCTGCGCTAACCCATTCTACCATCAAGATTCAGATGCGGATACATTGGATTGTTGAAAAACAATTTATCCACATTTTCATGAAAAGAAAACGTACAGGGCAAAATAAATGTGGAAAAGTTTATTCTCCACATCTGATTACATACATGTACCCTGCTGTTTTACTGTGCTTTTGTAATAAATTCGGCATATGGCAGTGTTTCAATCCACTTGCAGAAAGCACGCCATTCCGGCAGTCTGTGATCTCTTCTCTGAAAATAGATCGTTTTGAGCTGACGATAGTTGGTCGTCATGCGGGCGGTCAAACGGAAGCCGGCCGGGTTGGAATACAGGATTTCCAGATACTTACTGCGGGCAAGATCATCCAGGGTTGAGGTGTCTTTGCCTTCTGCCTTGAGACGCTTGATATCGGCCTGCAGGTCATTGTAATCCTTGACCTTTTCCTTCATGATCGTGATGATGCGGGGATCGACATAGGAAATATAGGCCTGATCAAGATCAAACTTGGTGATCCGGTGCATGGTGGACTGTGAAGAGACAAAGTCCAGGAAGTGATAGCGCTCGGCTTCGACCCATGCCTTGTTGGTGAAGGTCAGATCAAACTGGACAACGATGCCGTTCATGAAGTTATCATGGCCGGATCCTGTTTTAGCGTTCGCAAGTTTCTGGGTGGTTGGGGTTACTTCCGAGGTAACTTTGGCAAGATCGGTTGCCATGGGATATTTGGATCCCTTGACGGATTCTTCCAGACCATAGACCTGGACATTGGAAACAACTTCTTCATAATTCATATGACTTCACTTCTTTCTGACTTTTGAGATATATAGCAAGTACGGCAAGATCAGCCGGATTGACACCCGAGATGCGGGATGCCTGGCCCATGGTGGCAGGACGGAACTTTGACAGTTTCTGTCTGCCTTCAATAGACAGATTGTCGACCTTCTGATAATCCAGATCATCAGGAAGAATGACATGGTCCATGGCTGCTAATTTTGCTGCTTCACGCTTTGCCTTATTGATATAGCCCTCATAGCGGACTTCAATACCAACCTGTTCGGCAATTCTTTCATCCACATCTTCCCCTGCTTTGCAAAGCAGCGTATACAGATCGACTTTCGGACGTCTGGCCAGTTCATCTTCTGACACGTGTCCTTCCAGCGGACTGTAGCCAAGTGAGACAAGATAATCGCTGGCATCCTTGTTTTCATGGTTCAGGCCTGTATCTTTCAGATGTTCTTTGAGATCTTTGATTTTCTCCATCTTTTTAAGATACGCATCATGTCTCTCTTCAGAGATCAGACCAATCTGATAGCCTTTTTCCAGCAGCCTTTGATCGGCATTGTCATGGCGTAATAACAGACGGAATTCAGCACGGCTTGTTAACAGCCTGTATGGTTCTGCCGTACCCTTGGTTGTCAGATCATCAATCATGACACCGATATAGGCTTCATCTCTGGAAAGGATGAGTGGCTGCTTTCCTTCCAGTTTCAGGCTGGCGTTGATGCCTGCCATGATACCCTGTCCGGCTGCTTCCTCATAGCCGGAGGTGCCATTTACCTGACCGGCAGTGAACAGATTCTGAATGATCTTGGATTCCAGAGATGGCCGCATCTGGATTGGATCGATGGCATCATATTCGATGGCATATGCATACTTCTTGATCACGGCATTGGCAAAGCCCGGCAGAGAGTGAACCATCTTTTCCTGGATGTCTCTTGGCAGAGATGTGGAGAATCCCTGGACATAGGTTGTATCCAGAGACAGTGATTCCGGTTCCAGGAATAAGAGATGTCTTGGCTTGTCCTTGAAGCGAACAAGCTTGTCTTCGATGGATGGGCAGTAGCGCGGTCCAACACCTTTGACAACACCGGAATACATAGATGACTTGTGCAGATTGCTGAGAATCAGCTCATGTGTTTCCGGGGTTGTATAGGTCAGATAGCAAGGTACCTGCTGGTCAAACGGGCGAATATGCGTTGTCGTGTCAGAGAAGCAGATGAACTTGTTGGTACCTGGTTCGATCTCTGTTTTAGAGAAATCGATGGATTTTGTCAGCACTCTTGGCGGTGTGCCGGTCTTTAAGCGGAATGTGCGCAGACCTGCTTCCCGCAGTGATGCGGACAGATCGTTTGTTGTGGTTTCACGGTCTGGTCCGCCTGGTGTGACTTCACTGCTGATCATGTTCAGACCGGCCATGTATGTACCGGTTGTCAGGATGACAATCTGGCTGTTGATGACAGAGCCATCCTTTAATGTGACGCCGGTGGCCTTTCCATCTTCCACATTCAGGCGCACAGCCATGTCTGCCTTGACTGTCAGGTTTTCCTGATGCAGACAGACATCCTGCATCATGGCTTTGTAAGCCAGCTTGTCAGACTGTACGCGCAGTGCTCTGACACCAGGTCCTTTGGCACTGTTGAGCATCTTGAACTGCAGTGCTGTTTTGTCTGCGGTGATTGGCATCTGACCGCCAAGGGCATCAATTTCTCTGACAACGATGCCTTTGGCTGGTCCTCCGACAGAAGGATTGCATGGCATCTTGCCGATGTTTTCAATACTGAGTGATAACAGCAGCGTCTTGTGATGCATGCGGGCACAGGCAAGTGCTGCCTCAATGCCGGCATGGCCGCCGCCGATTACAATGACTTCATAGTTGTCCATTCAACTGTTTCACGAGCCTTTCCATTTCCGCATCCTCTGTCTCACATAGTACGGACACAGAAAGTGCATCATTGATTTTATTCTGTTTCAGATACAATGCATAGAGCATTGCACGGCCAATCCACATCTGCATACGGTGCGGACGGTCAATACTGCTGCATACAAAGGGAATGGCAAGATGAATGCCATGGCTGTCCATGGATCCGCAGTCACTCAGTGATCCCCTGATCAATTCCCAGCCGTCTACTTTTGTTTTTTCTCTGGCCAGACGATGGCTGATGGTCTTCTCATTTTCTGATCCTGTTTCTTTGCCCATCTGATAGCAGGCCATAGCAAGGATGTGGCGGACTTCATCTGCCTTGAAAACAGTCTCAGGAGACTGCCTGTTGTCATAGCTCCAGAGATCAATGCCAAATTTATCCGCTTGTTTCAGAATACGTACTGTCACAGAAGGATCATCCTTATCAATGTAGCAGTAGGATTCCAGGTTAGCAGGAATATCCAGGCCGACCTCTTTTGGAAAGACAGGTGCTGTAAAGAAGACGATGTTGCTGAGGATGAGACATTGCATGGATTCCGGAATGTGGTTTCGGGATGCTTTGGCAATGGCTTCTTCCAGCTGTGCTTTGGTATCATAGCCGGTCATTCTGCCAAACTGTTTCCACATCTGGTTCAGTGACAGTTTTCTTGTGCCTTCGTAATGCCCGTAGCCAATAAATCCCTTCTTCCGGGAGCGGGGGCCGCGGGCATAGAAAAACAGCAGATCACCATGATGGAAATCTGAGAATCTGTTTTTCACGGTCAGCCGCCAGAACAGGATCGTCTGGCTGCGGCACAGACGATGATATTCCAGCATGGCTGGATCACTTACGTAGGCAATGGAACTCATGCATATCCTTTCTAATCAGAACAGACCATAGGTATTGCCGTTTTCGTCAACACCCATATTAACCGCTGCCGGTACCTTTGGCAGACCTGGCATCGTCAGGATTGTGCCGGTATAGGCAACCACAAAGCCAGCTCCTGCCGAGATACTGAGATCTCTGACATGAACCGTGAAATCACGCGGTCTGCCTTTGAGCTTGGCATCATCGGACAAAGAGTTCTGTGTCTTGGCAACACACACAGGCAGCTTGTCCCAGCCATACTTTGCAAACTGAACAATCTTAGCCTTTGCTTCATCAGAGAATTCGACGTCCTTTGCACCATAGACAGTCGTAGCAATCTTTGTCAGCTTGTCTTCGATCGAATCATTGACATCATAAATCGGTGCATAGTGATTTTCCTTCTCACAAAGTTCGCTCACGCAGCTGGCAAGTTCCGTCATGCCTGCACCGCCCTTTGCCCAGCCATCGGCCAGGCATACCGGGTGATTGTGATCTTTGCACCAGGAAAGCAGGGCAGCAACTTCTGCCGGTGTATCCTTTACAAACTTATTGATGGCAACCACGTACGGCAGACCGAATGCCTGAATTGTTTCGATATGTTTCTGCAGGTTTTCTGCACCTGCAAGCATGGCTTCAACATTCTCTGTCTGCAGGTTTTCCTGTTCAACACCGCCATGCATCTTGAGTGCTCTGACAGTAGCGACAATGACAACTGCAGAAGGATGAAGATTGCCGATGCGGCACTTGATATCCAGGAACTTCTCAGCGCCAAGATCTGCACCGAAGCCTGCCTCTGTGACAACATAATCGCTGAGTTTTAATGCAAGCTTTGTGGCGATCAGGGAGTTGCAGCCATGGGCGATATTGGCAAATGGTCCGCCATGGATGAGAACCGGATTGTGTTCCAATGTCTGTACAAGATTCGGCTTGAGAGCTTCCTTCATGACAACTGTAGCAGCACCGTCTGCCTGGATGTCCTTGACGGTGACTGGCTTGTCATCATAGGTATATGCGACAACGCATCTGGCAATGCGCTGCTGGAAGTCGCGGAGGTCTTTGGAAAGACACAGGATGGCCATGACTTCACATGCCACAGTGATGACAAAGCCGTCTTTGCGTTCCACACCGTTTGTCTTCTTATCCTGGGCAATCGTGATGGAACGCAGCGTGCGGTCATTCATATCCATGCAGCGTTTCCAGACAACCTTAGTTGGATCAATATTTAATGGATTGCCCTGATAGATCGAATTGTCGAGCATCGCAGCAATCAGATTGTTTGCAGTGGTGATGGCATGCATATCACCGGTAAAGTGAAGGTTGATCGCTTCCATCGGGATGACCTGGGCATGACCGCCGCCGGTGGCACCGCCCTTTAAGCCAAAGACAGGTCCCAGGGATGGTTCACGCAGGGCACCCATGGCTTTCTTGCCAATCTTGTTCAGTCCATCGACAAGACCAATGGTTGTTGTACTCTTGCCTTCACCTGCTTTTGTCGGGGTAATGGCTGTCACCAGAATCAGTTTGCCATCTGATTTATCCTTGAGACTGGCAAATATTTTGGTATCGACCTTGGCTTTGTCTCTGCCATAAGGTTCCAGATATTCTTTGGCAATACCTGCCTTTGCAGCAATGGTTTCAATGTCTTCCAGGGTCGCAGCCTGGGCAATTTTCAAATCTTCATTCATATGTTCCACCTTCTTTCTGATTACATCTTTCTGCGGTCACTCATCGCATGGGCGAGGGTCATTTCATCAGCATAATCCAGTAAACCGCCGCTTGGCAGGCCATGAGCAATGCGGGTAACCAATAAATCCGGATACTGGCTGGCAAGCAGCTTGTTCAGATACATTGCCGTCGTTTCTCCTTCGAGTGTTGTATTTGTTGCCAGGATGATCTCCCTTGCATGTTCTGCCCTTTCCAGCAGTGTCTGCAGGTTCAGATCTTCCGGCATAATGCCTTTTGTTGTTGAGATCAGTCCGTTCAGGACATGATAAACACCTTTGTATTCACCTGTTTTTTCCATGGCGATGACATCCTTGGGAGATGCCACGACACAGATCAGGGCATGATCACGTTCTGTATCTGTACAGATTTCGCATTCATCCCCTTCACAGAGGTTGCCGCATGTTTTGCAGTGGTGAAGATTGTTGCGTACTTCGACAAGTGCATCCGCAAAGTTCTGCACCTTCTCAGGATTCATATCAGTCACAAGCAGTGCATAGCGTTCTGCGGTCTTTTCACCGACACCCGGCAGCATCTTAAAGCAGTCAATCAGTTTTCTCAGACTCTGCGGGTACATGCTCACATCCCCGGAATATTCAGGCCGCCGGTTGCCTCATCCAGTGACTTTTCACGATCTTCACGCGCTTTGTCACTTGCCTGATTGAAGGCCAGCAGGATCATGTCCTGCAGCATCTCACGGTTATCCTTGTCACACAGATCTTCACCAATGGTGACACTCTGTACTTCATATCGGCCATTGATCACAATGGTTACACCATCTTTGCCGCCATTATTGCCGGTATAGGTTCTTTCATCAAGTTCTTCACTCAGCTTGCCAAGATTATCCTTCATCATCTGGGCCTGCTGCAATATGCTGTTAAAATCCATGTTTCTCTCCTCTATATGATCTGTACATTTTCTCTGCCAAACAGATTGATTACTTTTTCTTCTGATGTTTCCTGATGCGGAATATCTTCGTTATCTTTGTATGATTCACATTTCCAGGGATCGGGCAGTGTATTGTTTTTTCTGCGGATCATAAACTGCCTTGCCGCATCCTGAAACTGTCCTGATGTGATCGCATACGGCCTTTTTTCAATATGCAGATCATCCCGCAGAAAGCCATATAGCCCGCGGTTTTCCTTGTCACTGTTGATGCGGGAAGCACTTGCGGCATTGTCACATGCAAACAGGATCAGATCTTTTCCGCTTGCTGCAATCACAACGCCATTAAGCATCAGTTTCCATTTTGCCTTTTCCAAACCCATGATTTCATTCAGATGACTGTATTTCTGCTGATCTGCACTCTTATCGTCCTTATTGCAGACCTGCAGAATGGCAAGAATATCATCCATGCTGAGATCAGATGATGTTTCTGTTTTTGTTTCTATTGGTGCTGAAGATAATACTTCTTCGTTTGCACTGACAGGGTGCTCCTCATTCTGCTCCAGTGCATACGACTGCTGCATCATGGATACTGGAGGTTTCGGCTTATTTTCGGCTTTTTGCTCAGCTTTTATCTTATCAGCAGCAGGTTTTCTGACCGTCTGCACCTGTTCTGACTCTACTGGTGCATCCATAGCCGCAATGGTTTCCAGGCATACCACTTCAAAGGCCGAAGAAGCACTCTGGGCAAGCTTGAATTTATTCTTGCCATCCATCAGTACATCAATCATTTTTAACAGAATTGCCGGTGAATGGTCTTTGCTCAGCTGCTTTGCATGTTCTTCATCCAGTACTTTCAATAGATCTGCCTGTCTTGTATAGCCGTACACGGCCGCATCTTTCAGATCCGCAATCAGAGCATCTGACATACGGTTCATATCAATGCCGCTTTCATCATAGCTGCGGATTCTGTTAAGAACACTTGCCAGATCATGGTCAAACAGATTCTGCAGCAGATCAATCTGTTCCTGCAAAGATGTCAGACCATAAATACGGTCGATATCTTTTTCCTGTATCTTGTCGGATGAAAAGGAAGCACACTGGTCCATGATGGACAGTGCATCACGCATACCGCCGTTGGCCAGGATGGCAATCTTTCTGGCCGCACCCTCATCCATCTCAATATTTTCCTTTTTGGCAATATCCAGCAGATGATTCTGAATCTGATCTGTTTTAATCCGATAGAAATTGAACTGCTGGCATCTGGAAATGATGGTTGGCAGCAGTTTCTGAGGATCTGTCGTTGCCAGAATGAAAATGACATTTTCAGGCGGTTCTTCCAGTGTTTTCAGCAATGCAGAGGATGCTGCGGATGACAGCTGATGCACCTCATCGATGATATAGACCTTATGCTTTCCAACCATCGGTGCCAGTCTTGCCCGTTCAATCAGGTCACGTATATCATCCACGTGGGTCTCATTGGCAGCATTGATTTCAATGATATCAGGATGGGTGCCATTGGCTGCAGCGATGCAGCTTTCACAATGACCGCAGGGTGCTTCTTCTGGATTTTCACAATTGACTGCCTTGGCAAGCAGACGGGCCATCGTTGTCTTGCCCGTGCCTCTTGGTCCACAGAACAGATAGGCATGTCCTACCTTGTTTTCTTTGATGGCATTCTTGATGGTGCGCACCGTGACTTCCTGCCCGACAACCTCGTCAAATGTAGATGATCTGTACTTCTGATATAATGCCAGTTTGCTCACAGACACTCTCCTCTTCGTTCCCCTATTATAGCAAAAAACCTGCATATTTATGCAGGCTGCACAGGTTTCCGGTTCTTCTTTGGATGTTTGCGCTTTTCTCTGAAAAAGGAGCTTAGAATCTCGGCACATTCTGGCTGTAGTACACCAGAAATAACATTCGGATGATGATTCAAGCGCTTGATGTTTCGTACCTGAATCAGTGTATCCGTACATCCGCCTTTAGGATCAGCAGTGCCATAGTACAATGTCCGGATTCTGCTCAATACGATCGCACCGGTACACATCATGCAGGGTTCCAGAGTGACATATAGATCACAGTCATCCAGATAGTAGTTGTTCAGCTTTCTGGATGCTTTCTGAATAGCCAGCATTTCCGCATGAGCTGTAGACTGCATCTTTTTTTCTTTGAGATTGTGTGCTCTGGCAATCACTTTGCCATTTTGTACGATCACGGCGCCAACAGGTACTTCATCAATGGCAGCTGCTTTCTCTGCCTCTTTCAGAGCAAGTCTCATGTAATATTCAGGTGTTTTTTCCATGATAACAAAAAGTGGTACACGCAAACAGAGGAACGTATGGCTGCTTCCTTCCGGATCTGACCAGATTAGTACATGTTTGCTGTACCGCTGTTAATTATATGAAAGTTTTTTGTTTGTGGCAACTGTGATGTTTGGATTGTTTCACGTGAAACAAAAAGCCACAGGATTTCGCCTGCAGCTTTGACGCATTACTTCTTTTTCTTAGGAACAAGAACAGTCTGACCGCCCATATATGGTTGCAGAGGCTTTGGAATCAATACAGATCCATCTGCTTGCAGGTTGTTCTCAACAAATGCAATCAGCATTCTCGGTGGTGCTACAACAGTATTATTCAGTGTATGTGGGAAGTAGTTGCCATCCTTGCCCTTCACTCTGATCTTCAGTCTTCTTGCCTGGGCATCGCCAAGGTTAGAGCAGGATCCGACTTCAAAGTACTTTTTCTGACGCGGAGACCATGCCTCGACGTCGCAGCTCTTGACCTTGAGGTCAGCCAGGTCACCGGAGCAGCATTCCAGCGTTCTGACCGGGATATCCATAGAACGGAAGAATTCAACAGAATACTTCCACAGCTGGTTATACCAGTACATGGAATCCTCTGGCTTGCAGACGACGACCATTTCCTGCTTTTCAAACTGGTGGACTCTATACAGACCTCTTTCTTCAATGCCATGGGCACCAACTTCCTTACGGAAACACGGGCTGTAGGATGTCAGCGTCTGCGGCAGATCTTCTTCCTTGAGAATCTGACCAATGAAACGACCAACCATGGAGTGTTCAGATGTACCGATCAGATACAGGTCCTCGCCTTCGATCTTGTACATCATGTTTTCCATTTCTTTGAAGGACATGACGCCATTGACGACATTGCCATGGATCATGAATGGCGGCACGAAGTATGTGAAGCCCTTGTTGATCATGAAGTCTCTCGCATAGGCAAGAATGGAGGAATGCAGTCTGGCAACATCACCTTTCAGATAATAGAAGCCATTGCCGGATGTGCGGCCGGCAGAGTCAATGTCAAGTCCATCCAGGCTTTCCAGAATATCTGTATGATACGGAATCGGGAAGTCCGGAACCTTTGGCTCACCGAAACGTTCGTTTTCTACGTTCTCACTGTCATCCTTACCAATCGGCACAGATGGATCAATGATGTTCGGGATAACCATCATTCTCTTGGTGATTTCATCATCCAGTTCTTTTTCTCTTGTTTCCAGAGATTCAAGTTCATCACCCATGGACTTGACCTGATCCTTGACCTTCTGTGCTTCGTCCTTCTTGCCTTCACGCATCAGGCTGCCGATGGACTTGGACAGACGGTTGCGCTCTGCTCTGAGTTCATCGCCCTTCTGTTTGACTTCACGGTGTTCCTTGTCAAACTTGGCTACTTCATCAACAAGAGGCAGCTTTTCGTCCTGAAACTTCTTTTTGATGTTTTCTTTGACGAGATCCGGATTTTCACGGATTAATTTGATGTCGATCATGTTCGACTCCTTTCTGAAAATAAAAACACCATCCTATAGGGACGATGTGTTGTTCGCGGTGCCACCCTGATTGCCAATATGTTTCACGTGAAACAATATCAGCCTCTCATATCGGATAACGGACGCAGCCGGAAGGAATTAGCTTCACTCCAAGATGGACTTCCTTTCTGCTGCATACCAGCTTTCACCAGATGCCGGCTCTCTGCACTGCAGCCACAAAAGTACTAGATCTCTTCAGCGCTTTACCCCATTTAACCATTCTAAAAACACATTGTCAACAGAGATTCAACATGCTAACATGAGGGCGAACAGCACCATTCATGCAAAACCATTTTGAATCATGCCGCGTATATAAAGGAGGGCAAAATGACACGTACAAAAAGTTCATATGCCAAGAAGCTGGATTATAACAACGCCTATAACAGGGAAAAGTATCGATCCTTCTCCATGCGTTTCAACCTGGAGTCAGAGAAAGATATTATTGAGTGGCTGCAGAGCAAAAATGGCGTGAAGCCGTACCTGGAAGGATTGATTCGTAAAGATATGGCTGCCCGGAAAGAAGATGCGCCGGAAGCGAAGAAGAAAGATAAAGAGAAAGACAAAGATAAAGAAAAGTCTGAAGATAAGAAGAAAAAAAAAAGAAAAAGGATAAGGACAGAAAGTAGTCCAAATCCAATTTCTTTGACAGGCACTGCCTCAATGTCATTAAGTTAGGGCTTGATGATTGAAACGCTTTGTATTTTGTAAGAATACAAGGCGTTTTTTTTGATGGCCAAAAGGTCCGTATTTTTTTGGATGATTTTCTAAAAAACACTTGACAG
>Ga0256406_1006898_pt1 | contig 11099 bp, 10 predicted proteins | sample RumenRJG_03DNA_FD_185986 | JGI IMG/M metagenome (GOLD analysis project Ga0256406, IMG submission 185986) | Bovine rumen microbial communities from Lethbridge, Alberta, Canada - RJG_03 | ecosystem: Host-associated > Mammals > Digestive system > Stomach > Rumen | place: Canada: Alberta | collected...
AAGCTTGTCCCACCAGTGAGCATCCTCACCGATAGCCTGTACCTGCTTGGCCGTGGCGAGGCTGTCCTGGATATTCCGCAGTCGCTTGAGGTAGTCATCCTGTTTCTGGGCAACCTTCAGCTCCAATGCTGCGACCTCTTTATTCTTCGACTCGGCCATGGTTTTGGTGGTGTTCTCCAATGCCTTGCCAGGGATGAGGAGCTGGTTGCAGATCCATGTGCTGGAGGTGATACACATGCTGAGTCCGACGATGCGGAGGAGCTTCATGACATCCATGCCCCGTTTGCCGAGCATCATCATCCAACACTCGTAGCTGCCCATGCAGAGGGCGAGGCAGAGGCCGATGACACGGGCGAAGCCAACGGCATCACCCATCAGGGCTGCCTTGGGGAAAGTCTCCATGGCGGCGAGCAGCTTTTCCAGGCTCTGGTCGATGGCGGGAAGGCCCATTGTCAGCAGCATGTCTTGTATCGAAAGTAGTAAATTCGTCATAGCGTAATCGTTATAGTGTTCTTTTACAGTGACAGAGAAAGTCCTTTTTTGATGACAATTCTCTGATAGTGTATGTCTTTAGCATAGCGTCTGGCCATAAGCCCTTGCAAGACGGCATCCTTGGCAGCGCGTCCGTCAACACTCATGTACATCTTCACATCTGTGTTGGAGAGCTTCTTGGGCTGCAGGTGCTGGCCATGGTACATTCCCCGAATACCATAGCTGCCGTCTTTCATCTTAAAGACAGTAGCATCATCGAAGTGCGGCCGATGCTCTTGCTGGATATTGACCTCTTTCTTCTGCTCTAGTACCATGTAGACACTGCGTGGGAAGATCTTGTTCAGGAACTTCTCACCCTCACCATCCGGGAGAGGGCGCAGGCCTTCTGGTGTGTGCTCGATATTACGTGTATAGCGGGCTGCTGCCTCCGTTGCTCTCTCATAGAGGGCAATGTTGTGGTCACCATGAATGGTGTACTGTACGCCACCACTGCGACGTTCCAGCTCATCTGTGATCCTGCGCCACTGGCCGGCGATCTGCATATAGCTTTTTCCTTCTCTTGCCATAGTCTCAATCGGAAAGTTCAATGTTCAACGTTCAAAAGATTAATAGTGGGTCTGTGCCATGCCGACGAGATGGGCGACACGGCTGACCAGCTCCTCCATATCCTTTTTATACTGGGCATAGGCCTTCTCGCGCTTGGCATTAGGAAGACCCTGTTTGTAGCCGGTCTTATGGATGTAGGCGATGCTGCTGGTGATGATCTCGTTCTGTCGGGTGAGTTCATCAACTTGTGGTTGAAGCTTGCCCTTGCTCTTCGTCAGGCAATAAGACAACCCTTCGGCGATGTCATCCTGCATACGGTTGAAGTCATCCTTGTAGTTGCCATAGACGAGGTCGACGGCTCGGTCAGCCTCTCGCTCCAGTTCTTCTTTATAGAGGGGCTCAATCTGCTGGCGTTCTTCCTCAGCCTTCTTCAACTTCTGCTGTTGCTCGTACTCGGCAGCGGTGCGGCGGGGCATGATGGTCTTGCTGTTGGACTTCTCTTCCTTAAAGTGAACCCTGTAACCAGACTTGAAACCGTGCCACTCCCATTTGAGATAGGCCCCGCTGTAGTCCTTATGCAGGAAGTAATAGTACCAGTCGGGAGCGAAGTCCCAGGGACCGGTCTCCATGCTCCGCCACTGTTTCTCCTTCTGCTTGTCATGGACAATCTTCTGCGCCTGACAGTTTACCGAAAGGGAAAAGAGTATCATCGTGAATATCAATAGTCGTCTCATAATTATATTTTTAATAGTTTGCCATAGCACAGGTTGCAGGCATATCCAAGCTATACATGATAATCGGACGCTTCTTGCCCATATAAGGCAGGGAGCGCAGGGTGTTATAGTCGATATACTCGGCTGCCTCTTCCTCAGTCATGCCGTCTGTAAGGCAGAGGCTCTGTACCATGAGATCATAGGAATAGATCACCCGTCCCTCATCATCAATGCCAATGACAGCATCGGCATAGTCTGGATCACGGAAGATGATGGCATCATCACAACTCCTGTCGAGGAGGGCGTTGCAGAGATCGTCAACGGTGACGAAAGGTTTGAAGTTGAAATGTTCCATATCGTGTTGCTTTATGTTCTATCATATTTTGTACTATCAATTCTTTGATCAGCTGTTCCACTTGTTGATGATACCTTTGGCGATGGCATCGGTTACGTCGGAGTTCAGGATGTCCCAGATATAGTCGTAGTGGAAGCCGCCGATGGCGACGACACTGCACCAGGCATAGGCCTGGTCGATGATGCCCTGCATGTTCTGGATATACATCCTGAGCTCGTTGATCATGTCGAGCTTCGCATCCATGGAGGCTTTCATGACGTTGAGACCGCTGGCGGAGATGGTGACATACATCTTCTTGATGTTCTTCACTTCGCGGGAACAGGCATAGTTGGCCTCGGCATAGTACCAGGCAATCATCGGCTTCTTGAACATCGTCTTCGTCGCATCGCTGGTGAACTTGGAGTAGGTGTTGATGAGCTTATAGAGGTCTGTGCCAGTTCCAGCGAGTGCAGCACCGAGAATGACATAGCTGTAGGCGCTGTTGAACTTCGAGTCGAGGGTACTGCGGGTATCGTTGTACTTCGTGGCGCCCTTGGTGATGACGCTCTGCTCACCATAACTGGCGGTGACCTTGGCAAGGGCATCATTCTCAGCACCCTTGATGAGCTTATGCAGACTGATCAGGGCCTCAATAGTGCCTGCATCATTGGGCAGGTCGAAGGCAAAGGTCGGCATGGTCATCGTCATCAGCATCAGCAATGTAATCAGTCTCGTTCTCATAGGCTCAAATCATTCCAATCATTAATGAGGCCAGTTACCATATTGGTGCCGGAGAAGTATGCTGCCCAACTCTCAGGATCCAGAGCGAAGAAGGCATCACTCCAGCCACAATACTGGCACATCATCACCATGGCATCCATCTTGTACTTCATCTGCAACAGCCGGCCGTAGATGTTGTTGGCCAGGGTGAGACGCTCATAGCGGTCAAGGAGGTTGTAGCCGTCGTTCTTCTCCATGTTGAACCTGCCGCCACCCTCGGGGATCTTCTGCTTCACGATACCGTCTGGGAACTTGATCTTGCCATTGTTGACGATGGTCTTGAAGTCATGGATGAGTCCCTCGGTCTCAATGGTGACATCGGCAAGCTCGTTCAGGCAGAGGACATAGTTCTTCACTGGACTCTTGGCAATAGCCTTCAACACCACTGGTACATCAGTGAGGATGTCGGCGGCACAGGAGAAGATCTCCTTATAGTATGCCGTCTCTGGACCGAAGCCTTCCACGTTCTGGAGGGTCATCTGATACACCTCCTTGATGGTGGCCATAGCGGCGGTGTACTCCATGATCTTCTTTTGCTTGGCAGAGATGGAGTCCAGGCGGGTGTTGTGCTTCTCCTCGATGAGCTTTTGGGCACCAGCATTGGCGGTGACCTGTCCTGTCGTCCAAGGGTCAAAGACAATCTTGTAGTAGGCATGGCTGCTCAGGCTGAGCGTGAGCGCCACTGCGAGGATCATGATGCGTCTTGCTTCCATAATGGCATTACCTTTCCTTGTTTGTTGACCATGACTGCGAAGTCAAGGTACTTTTTGACTTTTAAGGCCTTACGGTCTTCTTCGATTCTCGTGATGGCGGTCTGGATGTCACCGTACTGGCGCTCGTAGACCTTTAGGGCTTCCTTCTCGGCACGCTCGGTGGTGTAGGCCCAGTAGCACTCAGGCGGTTCCTCGACACCATAGACATCGCTCTGCTGACCGCGGCAGATCCATACTTCCTTAAAGTAGTTCCTGCCTTCGTGGTTGTTCAGGGCGTTGATGGTGAAGATCTGCTGCTTCTGCACGGGCGTCAGTCCGAGGATGGCACTGATCTCACCGTATCTGTCCTTGAACTTGCTCTGGTCGAGCAGGATCTTGATGTCGGAGTTGTTGATGATGGCCTCTTTAACAATGGGAGAATCAATTACATCGTTAAGCTCCTGGGTGACAACACCAGCGATGCCGTGGAACTTGCGGACAGTCTTATAGAGGTACTTGATGTACTCGGCCATCGTCGGCGACGAGATAGCCTTCCATGCCTCCTCAATAATCAAAGCTTTGCGTCCAGGCTTCAACCGCATCTTTTGGAGGAACACATCCATGATGATGAGTACCACAATTGGGAAGAGCACAGGGTCATCCTTGATCTTGTCGATCTCGAAGACAATGAACTTCTCCCCGAATAGGCTGGCATCCACATCATTGTTGAGGGTGTACTGCAACTCGCCTCCTTTGTAGAACTGCTCCAGGATAGCAGCGAAGTTGTTGATGTCGAAGTCGATGTTGCCCTCCTTCATGATCTGCGGGATGCGCTCCAGGGCGAACTCGTAGTAGGAGTTGAAGTTGAGCTTGTCGACATGCATCTTCCGGCGCTGCTGCTCCATCTTGTCGATCCGTTTCTCGATGCGCATGAGGTAGCGACCTTCGATGAGCTCAGGCATCAAGCGCATGAGCTGGCGGTTGGCAGCGTCCTTCTCACCTTCAGTGGCAGCCTTGTCGTTGACGAGGTCGTGGAGCTTGTCTATCTGCCGCACAACTTTCTCGTGATGCTCCTTCTCTGCAGGTGTATATTCATCGTCTTCTGAAGGATCCGTGCCTTGCGAAGCAGCTCCTGCCGGAGCTCCCGTCTGCTGGCTTTGTCCTCCTGACCGGCCGTCCCGTTCCAGTTCGGGAATGGAATAAGGGTCGCCGTACTTCTCTTCGATCTTTTCTTCGTAGTGTTCATATGCTCCGTTCTTTTTGTCTTCCAACAGTAGTCTCTCACGCAGGCGTTTTCGGTCTTCCTCGCTGTAGGCTTTGAAAGGATGGAAAAACTCCTCGTAATACTCTACGATGGTCTGGTTAATGATTTTGTCTTCTATCTTCGTGGGAGCCTCGCTACCTTTGTAGATGAGGAAGATAAGGCTCTTCAGGAAGTTCTTCTTCTCACCAAAGTTGAGGTTATACTCCTCCTCGGTGATCTTGAAGGGATTCATCGAGATGGGATGCTCCTTCGAATAAGTGATGTAAGTACCTTTGAAATAGGCACATATACCCTCATAACTATCACCTGTATCGACCATGACAACATCGGTGTCTTGCTCCAAAAGCTGGCGGACGACACTATTCATATGAAAACTCTTGCCCGATCCTGAAGGTCCGATGCAGAAGAAGTTACTGTTGTCAGTGAGCTTGACGGCTCCTTCCTTACCGGTGATGTCTATGCAGACGGGCAGACCCTGACGATCGGTGTACCAGGTCTTCAACTGGGTACGCTCGCTATGTTTTAAGTGCTCCTTATAGAACAGACAGAGGGCGGCATCCTCCAGCGTGAGGAAGAGGTCGTAGTCGGGGTTGAACGAGTATGCATTGCCGGGGAAGCAGTTGAGGTAGAGCTCCAACTGGTTATAGGCTGACTTCGACGGCATGATGCCACATTCATAGAGTTTCGTCTCGATGTAGCTGCTCACACCGTTGAGTTTGTCCTGCGGACAGCAGACCATGATGTTGAAGTTGGTGTTCACCAACAGTTTGCTGTTGACGGCGAGCTCGTTCAGCACGGCTTCGATGTCAGCCTTGGCAATCTTGTTGCTGGGGTCTGGCATAGAACCGTGGCGCTTGGCCTTACCCTGGAGCTTTCTCAGGAGCTTGCGCTGCGCAGGAATCTGGATGACCTGGTTATAGATGACACAATGGGTGTCAGGAATCCCGGCAAGAAAGGACATCAGGTCTGTGGCAATCATATAGCCATTGACGGGCACGGGGAGATAGGGCTTGATGAGCGTGGGGAGGTCAATCTCGTCAACATCGACAACGCTGAAACTCTTCACGGCATCGGTGCCCATCCGGAGCTGGTCATCGCTGGCCTTGATGTTCTGCATGGAGAAGGGACCATTCTGGAAGTGGAAGGACATATAGCGGTGCAGGTACTCGTTGACCTCGTCCTTCGTGAGCTTGTGGTACCACATACCTCTCTCCTTCAGGATGTCACAGACCTTGCCGACTTTCACATGGAACTCCTTCCAGACCTTGTCGTCGTACTTGACAAAGTTGGACTTGTGTCCCTCCAGTGTGATGATCAGAAATGTGCGGATCTCGGTGTAAGGTCTGCCGTTGAAGAACTTGAAGTAGCTCTGGGTGAGGAACTCCATATCCTTCGTGATCTCGTGATGGTATCTCTGTCGGCAGAAGATGTCCTGTTTCTGCAGGGCATAGCCTTCTCCAAGGGTGTCGACGATATTGCCGAGGACATCCATGTAGGCCATATAGAGATTGGCGTCTGTGGCATACTGCTGGACGGGGTTCTCTATCTCGATGATGACGGAGCCATCACCTTTCCTGGAAAACAGGACGGTGTTCAAGAGGTTACCTCTTGCATCCTTGATGTCCTCCAGCTCGGCGAACAGGCCGTCGATCTTGCTTCTCTTCTTGCCAATCATTGCTTCTTTCGTTTTGTGTGCTAATGCACGTAAAGGTTGTTGTAGATGAACACTCCGCGGCTTTTCTTCTTGTTGTGAAGGCCGGTCTTCTGTTTCAGGTAGATGGATGCCAGGCCAATGGCTGCCATCACCACCATGGCGATGAACCCTGCGAGTTTGCCCATGAGGATGGAAAAGATGATATAGCCGACGAAGCTGGCGCCAATGGCAGCGGCAGCGTAGGTTAGGAACCGTCCCCGAATGCCCATGAACTCCAGGGGTTTCTGGAGACCTTTGAAAACAGGATAGCCGTTGAATGTCATACCTTATTTATATGTATCTTGGTGTTATTTTGTCTCTTTTAGGGAGGGAGAAAGCACATGCTTGCGCAAGAGCTATCTCCCTCGGAAATAGTCCGACGTTCTTCGCGTAGTTCCCTACTTAAAGAACATCGGAAGCGCCTCAGACATAGCGATAAACGCTACACAACCGCCAATGGTAAGCATGATAGTTTTCTTGACATCTTGGTCACCATTTTGCATCTTGAAATACACATTGAACGCACCGACAAGGACGATGACGGCGGCAATGGCCTTCATAAGATTGCTGACGGGGGTCTCGTAGGAGCTGATCTCTGAGGTGGCCTTGGTGAAGCCGCCGGCACCCTTGCTCTGTGCGTAGGTGTCGAGGGCGCAGACGAAGGCCAGGCAGGCAAAGGCGGCGACACGCTTGGCGGGAATCTTCTTGGCCAGCGTGAGGGCTTTGCTGCGGATCTTAGTGCAGTTTACTCGAAACATAAATTTCCTCGTTTGAGTAGAACTTTACGTTTCAAATGAATAGGCAAATGTGGATGACCCTTGCTGCTGATGGCAGTGCGGTAACCCCGGGACTTACATGCCAGGGACAGCGTGTCAGGCTGTTTTAGGAAGTTACATCTGTAAGGATGACACTTCGCCAAATAAAGTAAGTCAAATGTGAAGGCTATCCCGGGAGGTTGTCAGCTATCCTCGTCATGAGAATAGTGACATTGTCCATCTGAGGATCGTCCTCAGATACCTGCTCAATGTACCCGTGAAGGGCGGTCATCACCATGCCACCTTTATAAATGGTCTTCCCCTTGGCCTTGATCTGCTGAAGGGGGCTTCCACTGTCAGGTGACGGCTCTGCCTGTTGGGATTGAGCCGGTTGTTCAGGAGCTTTCTCCTGTGAAGGCTCGGGAGCCTTAGTTGTTGCAGTTTCCTGCGCAGGATGTGCCTGAGGCATTTGCTGAGATTCTGCAGTGGTAGGTGTTGGAGGTTGCTGGGCAGGTTGCTGAGGTTGAGTTGCAGACTGCTCAGGTTGCCCCTGTTGCTTCTGCTCCTGTTGCTCTGCTTTCGCTGCCTGCTGCGGTTGCTTCGTTTCTTCAGAAGTTTTAGCCTTGGGCTTGCCAATCTGCAACTCGGGAATGTCTTTGGAGACTTCCACAGGCTTGAATTGGCTTGCTTCCTCGGAAATGTCTACTTCCTCTTCCTCCGCCTTCACCGGCGTTTCAGCAGGATCCTTGTGGCACAGATCGTAGGTTATCATTCCTATATATAGGAGGATGTACGATCCGATAATCACATAGTACAACATATTGTATCATCTTGACTTTTGAATTGTCGCTTTAGTCCACGGTCTGTGCCTTAAAGGTCAGTGCCGTGGAGCCTCCATTGAAAATGATGAGTGATGTTATGTATGGAGCGCTCGGATCGCTTCCTTTTCCCTTATGAAAGGTCTGCCAAGGGATGGACGGTATGTCCGCGTTTTGGTAGACGGCGCAAAGGTAAGGAAAATCTCAATACCACCAAACTTTTTACTATAATATTAAGATAATTTCCGTTTTAATTAGGTTTCGTAATATAATATTATAGTATGTGTTTCTATATGCTAATTCTCTATAGAATATATTCTATTAAGATTGGAAAATTTATTCTCGTAAACGCATAGACCATATTCTATAGAATAGATAATATAGTGCTGCTAGTTTGAACTTTGGGGAAGAAAATATTATTAGGGTAATGATGTGAATGTGTTGATATTCACCAAAATAGGAGCAGAGATGTTTGGCGGTCTAAATAAATTTTCGTAACTTTGTAAGGGTAATGAAAAGAGACATGGAAACTTACAGAGTGATCATAGCAGGCAGCAGGAAGTTCAGCGACTATCAAAAGCTGAAAGAAAACTGTGACCGCATCCTCAGAGAGAAACTGGAGGATGAGGAGTGTTACGTCATCATCGTCAGCGGACATGCCAAAGGAGCCGACACTCTGGGAGAACAGTATGCCCGTGAGCGTGGGCTGCAACTGGATGCCCATCTGGCAGACTGGAAACAATATGGAAGGGCAGCTGGTGTTATCCGAAACAAGGAAATGGCTGAGAGTGCCGATGCGCTTATAGCCTTTCCACAGGAAGGAGAGGAAAACCGAGGAACCAGGAACATGGTTAAGATAGCCTTGGCACGAGGCCTCAAGTGCGGTATTGTGGAGTAGCCAATGGCTGCCCCTTCTTTTTTGTAGTTTTTGGGGTCTCTCAAATCTTTATTCGATATTTTTGATTATCTTTGTTCCTGGTTATAACTAAAACAATCGGGTATGGCGAAAAGACTGGATGATTATACAGATGAAGGGAAGGCTTTCATCAGCCAATATGGTGAACCCAATTTCTATAATTGGGAGTGCATTGATTCGTCATTGAAGCAAGAATACAAAGAGCTTGAAAAGCATTTCAGTGTTGTTGCTGACCTCATGGCTAATTCCTACGATGATCTGGAGGCTTTCTCTGCAATGTATAGGAACGTAATTCTTATAGACAATGAGGACTATGACTCCATCTTTTTCTTTTCATCGCATTGCGACCAGATTCGTGGCTATAGGAGACGCTTGCAGTTAGATATGTCTGCTAAAGCAAAGCTGTGTAGATTGTATCTGGAAAATCCAGCTATGTTTTCCAGGTTCTCCAAGAAGTATGCAGGCGTCGATTTCTACTATATAAAGCATGCCAACAAGCCTGATGTTCCGATATTACAGGCTGTTAGAAGATACCACGAAGGAATGATTAGCCATGTGACCAGTATTGCTGACCTTTCTGAAAACCAGTGCAATGTGTTGATTGAACATATTGGAGGCATTCAGAATGAATATAGACATTTACTTGATTATAACCTTACTTTGCCTTCTCATGATACAACAATTGCTAATGCTATAGAGTTTGCATTGAACAGATATATACCGATGATGCTTACATTTGGAAAGTTTGATTATGCAAGCAGACTAAGCATTAGATACCTTATCAGAGTACTCGGCCGTGAACAGGTACTCATGGACATCAATGAGGTGATAAAGAAAGATGCTATAGTAAAAACCAATAGAGATAATAACCAAAAATTATCTCACGAATCCTATAACTTGGATCACGAGTTAGGGCGTATTCAACCACAAATTCAATCACTAAAAGAAGATTTACAGAAGATTAATTCCTTCATTGCGGAAGAAGAAACGAGAGTTCTGGGGCCAGAATCGAAAGATAATTGTTGGCAGCTAATCCAGGCTAGTAATGCGAAGAAGGACCTTAGCTTAGCCTATATAGTTAAAAGAGCGAGAATTGAGGAAGAGATACATAAGTTAAAGGCTCAGGAAAAAGACCTCCTTCAAAGGAAAGAACAGCTGGAGAAGGAACTGGACCAAAGCGATCTTAAGCTTCAGGAACAAACGAATCAGTTTGCCCAAGAGGTAACTATGTTGCCCTCTTTTGGAGTGCTTTATAACCAAAGAGATAATATTCTGCGGAAAATTCGCAGCACCGAGCAAATTATAGTCAATTATTTATGGCTCCATTATCCAGAAACCATGCATGGTATTGAAAAATACAAATATGGCTGGTATGATTTCCAGGTGTTGGGAAGGGGGGTTAAATCCTATATATATCCTTCCCAAGTGCGTTCTACCCGCAATGCATATTCTACTTTGCGTGGGAAGGAGAAAAAGATTTGGCATGGAGTCTTGGGGTGGGATATACCGCGTGTGAGAGTCAGTTCTGATGGTAAAGGCCGAGAATTCATCCCAACGGATGACTTCCTAGCCGGAAAGTATTCTTTTAAGTTCAGAACTTCATATCGCTTTTTGTTGGGCAAGTGGCTGGAAGAAGCTGTAAAGCAGACCAAGGAAGAGCAAGAGAGACAACGCAGGGAATATGAATTGCGCGCACAGCAACTGGAGGAGCAAAGGAAAATCGAGGAGGAACGCAGGAAGAAAGAAGAGGCAGAGCGGGTACTGTTCAACCAACGGCATGCTCACTACAGAGATACTCTTCTTCAATTTGACGAAACGAAACATCAATACACCTATAACGGCACTCACCTACAATCGGTTACGGAGCTGATCGAATCGTTCTTCCCCAAGTTCGATGCTACAAAGTATGCAAGGGTTACCGCTGCCAGGGAAGGTATCACCACAGGAGAGGTGCTTAAAAGATGGGAGAATCTCGGACGCGAAAGCCGAGAGCAGGGAACTGCGATGCATAAGAAGATAGAACTATTCTTCCAAGGCATCAACTCACAGGTTGACGATAGCTTTAAGCTCTTCAAAATGTTTGCGGATAAAATCCA
>Ga0256406_1006899_pt1 | contig 11098 bp, 6 predicted proteins | sample RumenRJG_03DNA_FD_185986 | JGI IMG/M metagenome (GOLD analysis project Ga0256406, IMG submission 185986) | Bovine rumen microbial communities from Lethbridge, Alberta, Canada - RJG_03 | ecosystem: Host-associated > Mammals > Digestive system > Stomach > Rumen | place: Canada: Alberta | collected...
ATTCATCTCCATAGCATTAATCAAAAACGAAGAACACCTGTACCTCCTACTGGAAGATTACGGCTTCAAACCCCAGCAGATAGAACAAATCTACGACAACCTTCACGCCACGACGGGGAAGATGTTCCGCTCCGACACCCACGAACTGCTCTTCGACCGTGGAAACATCGTCGTGGAACGCCTCATGCGGGAAAAACATCAGCCGCTGACCATCCCCGAGACAGGGACATATTCCTATTCCGACGACAAGACCTTCACGGTGGCGGAAGAGGAGTACACGCCCGGAATGCCTCTTGACAGGGGAGCACATTGTGCACTTCTCGACAAGGCGAAAGTGGCGTTCCCCCTGACCGTCAGGCGCGCAGCGAAAGGCGACCGCTTCGTGCCCCTCGGCATGAAAGGCTCCAAACTGCTCAGCGACTTCATGACCGACCGTAAGATGACACGCTTCGAGAAACGTGCCCAGCTCGTCGTCACCGACGCCACCGGACGCATCGTCTGGCTCGTCAACCACCGACCCGACCACCGCTTCGCCGTCACCGGCGAAACGCGCAGCCTAATCAGTATAAAATTGATAATTGACAATTGATAGTTCTTTTAGTCGCTTCGCTTGGGATTTCGCTTTGCACCTGAGCACCTACGGAGCGCAAGAAAAGCGTCAGAGACGATTATATAAATATGATTAGGTTTTTCTACCTGAAAATTTTTTATCCCTCGTAGGGGCGGATCAATGTATCCGCCCGCAAAGAAACAATCCGTGTAATCTGTGCAATCTGCGGTTAATGACGTTTCATTTAATTGTTAAAATGTCAAGATTTCACCCGAAAAATGCTTACAAACGGAACGAAAGTTTTTGAATAGATATACGGCAGTTTTCGAATAATTATGCAAAACGTGCATATTTTTCACCGAAAAATGGTGGAAATTGCTTCCAAAAGTGCCACTTTCGGGCTTCAAAAGTGCCACTTTGGGAATGCAAAAGTGGCACTTTGGGGAGGTCAAAGTTGAACTTTCGCAAATCGCGTCCGCATGTTTTTGGTATAAAATGTGCTTTTTATGTTTCTAACCCGCTGATTTTCAGAAAACTTTTCGCAGGAGCGCTTAAAATGCTTCCGCCCTCGTCACAGTCCACCGACTTAAATATACAGCCTCTGGGCGCGTTAATATTTGTAAAGAAACTTAAAACGCCATCAGAAAAATGTCAAGGAAAATGACAAATGGAAGTCAGGAAAATTAAGCCGGTAGAATCAGTGGAAAGTCTCATTTCTTTTGTCTTGGAGTAGGGGCGGATTGGTGTATCCGCCCGATTTGCTCCTGCGGGTCGATACATTGATCGACCCCTACATGCGTCACACCTTAATTAAAGAATTATGAATGTTACACCATCTCGGCATAAAAAACAAATGTATTTGTTTTGTTCTGCTCTCGATTTTTCGTACTTTAGATAAGTTACTCCATCTCGGCATAAAAAACAAATGCATTTGTTTTGTTCTGCTCTCGATTTTTCGTAACTTTGCAGTGTTCCAATTTGCGCATAAAGTGCAGATGGGACAATTACATATGGGAAAAGCGTCATTGATGCTTTGTTTTTGGCAACTCAAAATTACCACAGAAAAGACCAGTCAAGAACATTGCGGAGGTGAATGCTACGGGTGTAGTATATACTCCCCGGAGTGTGCCGAGGGCAAACTGTGTCCTCACGCACACTTTTGGGATGCATATATACTTACCAGCGTGGGTATTCAAGACTCTGTTTCGTTCACTGGTCAGGTTGTGGTAAACCTTGAGTTGCGGGCGAGCAGATGAGGATACCCCGTTTTTCGTTTATGTAGTTTGGAATGGTAGACTTACTAACATTCTGGCGTTTGGGTATCAGCTGGATATTGAAATACTGATTATGGCTGATACGCAAGAAGAGATATTGGCGCAGAAGGTACGTGAGTTGCAAAAAGAAGTGGAGCGCTTGAACGCCCAACTGAAGGAGAAACGATTCGGGCTGACGTGGATTGACGTGCCTGAGGCTTTCGAGCAGGAAAGCGAGAACCGCATCCCCGTTTTGGAAGAAGTCCCCGAATTGGCAATCCACAACGATGATGGCAAGCCTACACATATATTAATAGAGGGCGATAACTATCATGCGCTGAAATGTTTGAATTATACGCATCAAGGGAGAATTGATGCAATGTATTTCGACCCTCCCTATAATACAGGTGGGGATGGGTTTACTTATAAAGATAAACGCTTTTTGGGAGAGTTCCCTGACGGAATTCTTATACCAAAAAACAATCCAGTGAGGCATAGTTCGTGGCTCTCATTTATGAGAAAAAGGCTAGTTTTGTCACGCGAATTATTAAGCGACAATGGAGTCCTTTTTATATCCATAGATGAAAACGAGGTGACAAATCTTACAGAATTGTGTAACCAAGTATTCGGTCCAGAAAACTATATCGCCACATTAGCATGGCAAAAGCGCAAAGGAGGCGGTAATGATTCTGCATACATAGCAGTAGATCATGAATATATTATTGTATTTATGAAAAAGAAACCCGAAAAATCCAAATGGAGGGTTGGATATGAGGGTGATTACTTGAAAAGATATAACCTGGAGGATGAAATAGGGCGCTATTATTTTGACACTCTATCAAGACCTGGCTTAAACAACCCAATAATATATGATGTAGAGTGCCCTGATGGTAGCATTATAAAGAATGGTACATGGCAGATGTCAGAAACAGAGTTTCATAATGCTAAACTGACTGGTGAAATAAAGTTCGTCAAGAATAATGAAGGTGGATATACCGTATTGCATAAAGTTAGAATGCCAGAAGGCAGAGTGTTCAGAAGCATTATTAATAACGTGACTAACAAAGATGCCGCAGATGAGATGGAGATGCTTTTTGGTAATAAAAAAGCATTTTCAAATCCCAAACCAGTTCGTCTTATTGAACAACTTTTAGATTTACCGTCTTTGAAAGACGACGCTATTATTCTTGATATATTTGCAGGAAGCGGAACAACTATTCATTCCGTATTATCTGGTAATCTTAAAGACAATAAGCACAGACAGTGCATACTTGTGCAAATTCCAGAAAAGATTTGGGAGATAAGGAAAGGTGAAAAAGTAGCAAAGAAAGGATGTAATTTTGCATTCAGTCAAGGATTTGACAATATCGCGGAAATGACATATCATCGTAGTAAAGCGGTCATAGATGGATATACAAGTCCCGTTTCAAACAAAGAAACCTTCATGCATGAACAGATGACGTTAGCAAAAATATCTCAGGGCAAGCGATATGTAGATGAAGCCAAAGCCATAAAAGAACAACATCAAAAAACACATTCTGATTGTAAGGTAGAGTTCAAGAATGGTGCTCTTGTTGTAACAGGGAAAATAAAAGCAGAGCAAAAGGTAGATGGCTTTGGAGGTTCCCTAAAATACTACCGCACTGCCTTTGTAGGCAAGAACCAGCCAAAGTCAGCAACTGACGATGACAAGCTGGTGTTGGCGAAGAAGGCTGGATGCTTGTTGAGCTTGGCAGAGAATACGCTATATGAGAAAGAAACTACTGACTTTTTTCAGATATACACAGACGAGCGAGGCAGATGGACTTGCATCTATTTCCAAGAAGACTATTCGAGGTTTGAAGAGTTTCGTGAGAGGGTGATTCGTATGGAGGGCAAAGAAAAGAGTGTTTATGTGTTTTGCTGGACGGATGGAGCAGAGTTTGCAACGGAGTTTGAGTATGAGCGGAATGTGACTGTAAAGAGCATCCCACAGCCGATACTCGATATTTATAAATCATTGAATTCTTAAGAGACTATGGAAAGAATAGAGTTTCAGGAGCAAGCCGTTGAGCAGTTGCTCAGTCAGTTCAAGACTTTATGGAAACAGCCACAGCGACAGATTCCTATCACGCTGAAAGCCCCTACTGGCAGCGGGAAGACATATATGACGGAGAAGTTTATCTGCGAACTGACCAAGCAGCCCGACTGGGTGCAGGATGTTGCGTTCGTATGGATTACATTCTCCGACGATTTGGCGATGCAGAGCCGTGACAAGTTTATGGACTATTTCCCAACTTCTCTGCCTGGGCGTTTGTTGACGATTCAAGACTTTCAGCAGGGAGCCATGCGTGAGCGTGACATCTTGTTTATGAACTGGCAGAAGTTGGTTAGCCGTAGTGCCGAGAACAGGGTGCTGCGCCGTCCTGAGGACAAGCGCAACGAAAAAGAATCAGGCTTCTATTTCGAAGACGTGGTGGAATTAACTCATGCAGAAGGCCGTCAGTTTATTCTTATAATTGATGAGAGTCATAAGAACGTGACAGATGCTTCTATGCGAGATGTGATAAATCCACTTGACCCAAAAATAATTCTGAAAGTATCGGCTACACCAGAAAGTGAACCCACTATATCAGACATTCAGAATTGTCGAGCAGGATGGGTGGAAGTTAAGAGGCAGGATGTGATAGACGCAGGTATGATTAAGCGCGAACTGATTTGCCAGACGGAGGAGGATATCAGAAATCGTGGTGATGAGGACTTGGACGAGCTGTTGCTCGACTTGGCTATTGAACGCAGGGAGCAACTTGTGGCAGACATTGCAAAGTTTGAGATGAACGTCAATCCACTGGTGATTATTCAGCTGCCGAACGACAGCATCGTGGACGCAAGCGACCAGACGAAGGAAGAAGTGGTGACGGAATATTTGACAAGTCACGGCGTGGACCCATCGAGGATAGCCAAGTGGTTTACCAACGAGAAGAAACCCGTCGGACTTGAGGATAATGACAGCCCATACGACTATCTGCTGTTCAAGATGGCAGCCGGAACGGGATGGGATTGTCCGAGAGCACAGGTGCTGGTGATGCTTCGAGACATACAGTCGGAAACATTCCAGACGCAAACCATCGGGCGCATCGTGCGTATTCCTGTCAGAGGTGTTCAAGGGGCAGAGGTATTCCAAACAGGCTACATATACACCAACTATTCGCGCAAGGCAGTACTCGATGGAGATTACAAAGAAATAGGAAATAAACCTAAAGTGAATGTAGCTGTAAATAAGTTAGGAAAAGAAATTACCATCGACGAACTGCTGCAGACAGAATATATGTCGCGCGTGGATTATGGCGATTTGGGAAAGAGTTGGGAGTTTCAACAGTGTCTGGTCAAGACATTCAACGATTATTTCGGTATCACGGAAGAGGATATGTTCGATGCAGTGAAAGACAAACTACGCGCCAAACAACTGCAAATCATTCCGAAATTGGAGCAGCAGATTGTGGTCAATGCCAAATTCCAAGACCTTGACCAAATCAATTTCCACTTCAATGGCAGTGACATGAATCGCGAGGTGAGTCGGAACGATGTGCAAAAACTATTCTCGAAAGTCTGTGTTGACCTGCTGAGGGAGCAGACAGACGATGATGCTAAGATAGCTAACATCGCCCGCTCGTTCGGTACGCTGAAGAGTGCTTTGCGACTATGGTTCAAAGCATACGCTTTCCGTGAGGAGGACGACGATGCCCGCTATCGCATCTTCCTGGCTGATGTGCTGAATAAAGGTGACAGAGGAATATTCAAGTATTTGGTGACTAAGACCTTGAAAAATCATTGTCCTCAGCGCGAAGAATATGTGAGAAAGCGTCGTGAGGAAGCAGAACAACAGGAGACAACAACCTTCAAGATATTACCGACATACGCTTATAGCGAAGATTATGAACCGATAGAAATGGAAAGATGCTTGCTGAAACCATTCTATATCCGAAAAAACTACGACGGAAGACAGAATGAGTTGAAGTTTGCGAAATATTTAGATAACCAGGAACGTATTGAATGGTGGATGAAAAATGGTGATAATGGACGTGACTGGCTGTCCATCCGATATTTTAATGAAACAACTCAGAAAACAGAATTGTTTTATCCCGACTGGATATATAAAAAGAAAGATGGTACAATCGGGATCTGGGACACCAAAGGAGGACAGACTGCAGCATCCGTTGAAACCAAGAATAAGGCAGAGGAACTTCAGCGTCGGTTGAAAATTCTGAATGGTTATGATCGCGAGGGAATCCGCTATGAAGGAGGAATCGTCATCGAGGCGAACGCAATGTGGTATTGCAATCGTGACGATGAATATAAATATGTTCAGGGAAATACAGATGGTTGGGAAAACATGAATGACCTGTTTATGTGATATTGTCATTCGGGTACAAAAAAAGCACGATACAAATAAATGCATCGTGCTTTTTTTTGATAGTTATATGTTATTGTGTCCTCGTCGGACAGTTGCGACGTTATTCGCTCTTGGTGAAGACGAGTTCTTCTTTTTCGGGATGTTTGTCGGCGTGGATGGTGTCGCCGCTTTGCAGTTCACCACTCAGGATGCGCTCGCAGATGCCGTCTTCGATGTGGTTTTGGATGGCGCGTTTGAGCGGGCGGGCTCCGAATTGTACGTCGTAGCCCTTCGTGGCTACAAACTCCTTGGCAGCGTCGCTGACGGTCAGGTGATAGCCCATGTTCTCTATCCGCTTGAAGAGGCCTTTGAGCTCGATGTCGATGATGCGCTTGATGGCGTCGAGGTCGAGCTGGTCGAAGGTGATGATTTCGTCGAGGCGGTTGAGGAACTCAGGGGCGAACTGTCGGCTAAGGCTCTTCTGGATGATGGAGCGGGCGTGTTCCTTGTCTTTCTCGTCGAGTACGCCACCGAACTGTCCTCCGGTGTTGAAGCCGATGCCGCGTCCGAACTCTTTGAGTTGTCGGGTGCCGGCGTTGGAGGTCATGATGACGACGGTGTTGCGGAAGTCGATAAGTCGCCCGTTGCCGTCGGTCAGTCGTCCTTCGTCAAGCACTTGCAGCAGGAGGTTGAAGACGTTGCCGTGGGCTTTCTCTATCTCGTCGAGCAGGACGATGGAGTAGGGTTTGCGACGCACTTTCTCGGTGAGCTGTCCGCCTTCTTCGTAGCCGACATATCCCGGAGGTGCGCCGACGAGTCGGGAGACGTTGAAGCTCTCGGTGAATTCGCTCATGTCGATGCGTATGAGGTCGTCTTCGCTTCCGAACATTTCTTCGGCGAGTTTCTTGGCGAGATAGGTCTTTCCGACGCCTGTCGGACCGAGGAACATGAATACACCGATGGGGTGGTTGGGCTCTTTCAGTCCTACGCGGTTGCGCTGGATGGCTTTGACCATCTTTTCGATGGCTTCGTCTTGCGCGATGACGGCACCTTTGAGCCGTTCTGCCATGTTTCTGAGACGTATGCCTTCAGCCTCTGCCATGCGCTGTACGGGCACGCCGGTCATCATCGACACGACGTCTGCCACTTCTTTCTCGGTGACGGTCTCGCGCGTTCCTGCCTCGCCGTTGCTCCATTGCTCGTTGAGACGTTGGAGCTCGGCTTCGAGCTGTGTCTGTCGGTCGCGGTAGTTGGCGGCGAGTTCGAAGTCTTGACTCTTGACGGCGGCGTCTTTCTTTTGCTTGACGAGTTCTATCTCTTTTTCCTTCTCGTTGATTTCGGGCGGCACTTGTGCGTGTTGCAGATGTACGCGTGCGCCCACTTCGTCGAGTGCATCGATGGCTTTGTCGGGGAAGGAGCGGTCGGTCACGTATCGCTCTGTCAGTTTGACACATGCCGTGATGGCATCGTCGGTGTAAGCAACGTGGTGATGTTGCTCGTAGCGGTCTTTGATGTTTTCGAGTATCTGCAGTGTCTCGACGGTATTGGTTGGCTCGACGAGCACTTTCTGGAAGCGTCGCTCGAGTGCTCCGTCTTTTTCGATGCTGTTGCGATATTCGTCGAGAGTAGTGGCTCCGATGCACTGGATGGTGCCTCTTGCGAGTGCCGGTTTGAGGATGTTGGCAGCGTCCATTGAGCCGGGTGTCGAGCCTGCTCCGATGATGGTGTGTATCTCGTCGATGAAGACGATGATGTCGGGGTTCTGCTCGATTTCCTTGATGAGTGCCTTGATGCGCTCTTCGAACTGTCCGCGGTATTTGGTTCCTGCCACGACGGCGGTGAGGTCGAGGCTCACGAGGCGTTTGTTGAACAGCACGGGCGATGTCTTGCGCTTGGCGATGAGTTGTGCCAGTCCTTCGACGATAGCGCTTTTACCGACGCCCGGCTCGCCGATGAGTATGGGGTTGTTCTTCTTTCGGCGGCAGAGAATCTCTGTCACACGCTGTATCTCGCGCTCGCGTCCCACGACGGGGTCGAGCTTTCCTTCGAGGGCAGCAGCCGTGAGATTGACCGAGAAGTTATCGAGCACGGGGGTCTTTCCGCTACTCTTGCGTGCTTGTGTGGTCGTATGGCTGCCGTTCTGCTCGTCGTTGCGCGGGTTTTGTCCGATGGGTTCGAGTTCTTCCTCGTCTTCATCGGGGAGCCCGATGCCGCTTTGTGGCATGTTGGCTTTCTGCTGGAGATATTCCAAGGTGTCTTGATAGTTCATTTTGTTGAGTTCTAAGATTCGTTTTGCCTCGTTGCCCGATGGGTCGTGGAGGATAGCGAGGAGGAGATGCTGCACGTCGACGGTGTCTCGGTGCTGCGTGCGTGCCTCGATGACAGCTTGTCGGAGTATGTTGCTCGACTGCTCGCTGAGAGCGAGCTCTGTCGGATGGGTGCTTGCCGGCTCTCTCCGCACGTTGTTTTCAAGTTCTGTCTTTATGGATTGCAGATTGATGTTCAGTTTATCGAACATATCGTGTACAACGTCGCCTTTCCCCCTCATGATGCCCATGAGCAGATGCTCGGGACTTACCGACTGGCAGCAGAGGCGTTCTGCTTCCTCACGGCTGAAGGTGAGAATCTCAGAGAGTCTGTCTGAAAACAGGTTGTTCATGGTATGCCTTTCTTTTATATATGAATAATGTATTGGCATTCATGCAAATAGTGTGCCAAACATTTTCTATAGGGCGACGATGTGGCAGAATGCGTCGCGGAAAATGAGGCTGAGGCTGTCTGGCTTTTTGTCGAACAGGGCATAGATAGCACTGCCGCTGCCGGTCATCTGTGCATAGATGGCTCCTTCGGAATAGAGCCTTTCCTTGATGCGGGCAAGCTCGGGATAAATGCTGAACACGGACGTTTCGAAGTCGTTGGTGAGCTGATGGCGCCATGTCTCGACGGGCTGTTGCACGATGTCGAGGCAGCAGCGTTCGGGCTTTTTCGGCACAATCCGGGCGAAGGCTTCGCGGGTGGATACTGCCACGTTGGTCTTTACGACCGCCATGTAGAGCCCTTTCAGATGAGACAAGTTCCCTTCGACTGCTGACAGCTTGTCACCTATGCCTCTTGCAAATGCCGGTATCGACTCGATGAAGAAGGCGCAGTCGGCACCAAGTCCGGTGGCTTTCGCCTGCATTTCTTCCACGCTGAGTCCTAAGCGGAACTTCTCGTTGAGCAGACGAATCATGTAGGCAGCATCGCTCGAGCCTCCGCCCATGCCCGCTTGTGAGGGAATGGCTTTGTGGAGGTGTATGCTGAGAGGCGGAAGCGCGTGCTCCGCAGCCAACAGGCGATAAGCCTTCATCACGAGATTGTCCGTCGGCGCACCTTCGATTTCGATGCCGCTCATCGTGAATTCGCATTCTCCCGACGCATTATTGCCTGTCATGGCTTCTACTTCCAGCGTGTCGTATAGCGGGATGGGATAGAACACCGTTTCCAAATCGTGGTAACCGTCAGTGCGACGCTCCACGATGTTCAAACCCAGATTGACTTTCGCACAAGGATATATTTTCATCGTTCTCTAATAAAGATGGTTGATATGATGGGCAAAAATACAAAATAAAATTCAAATATCTAGTCACCGTGGGACATCAAATATCTATCCAAATACTATTGTCACATGTAATTCGTTCCATTTTCTCTTTTGAAACAATACGATACTTCTTTTCCGAAAATCTGGGAAATTTCCTTTTCAAAGCTCTGTAATCGCTAATCGTTTGTATGGGAAGTAACGATTCTTTATCTATGATATCTAAGTTTCTGATGTTATCAAGTGAATATACAACGACAATTCTCCCATTGCGGTAAAACATACCAGAAAACGTCTCGGGATTATATACAAAATCATATCCTATAGAAACGAAATTGTCTCCATTCACATTACTAAAACGTAAATATGTAATAGGGGGAGAGTCAATCGTGTTTATGACGTCATTAACTACCTTATTCAGAGCCGTACTGCTTATTACATTATTGTCACACGCAGGTTCAGGATAACTCCAGTCTGATTCATCAGCTTTTTTGTATTTGTTTACTGACAGTATTCTATATGTCAAAGAATTAGGTGAACCACAAAACTGAACGTCACCTTTATTAACATCTTCGTATTTTTCCAAAGAATCAAAGCAAAGTTTCTCCTGTGGAATATGAAGCAGACTGTCTTTCCACGATTTGTTAACCGACCAGAATATGATGATTTTCCCGTTTTTCATAAAACACCCATCCACGAAATTACCATCATAAAAATCTGGATAACTTTCAAGGGTGAAAAACTGTTTGTGGTTACGGTTCTCAAAAATTATATCGAAAACTTTTCTTTTCGGATTTTCCGCTATATACTTATCTAAAATACTATCTAACTCTGGAGACATCATAGCAGAAAAACTGCTACCGTTCCTGTTACATGCAATCAGAACGATACATAAAAGTGTTGTGGTTATTATCTTTCTCATCATATATTATGGGATTAAATCTGATGCATTTCTTATCTTTTTAACTGAAATTCGTGGTCTATCTGGATCATAGCCAATTCTCGTTTGTGTCTTATATGGAGTTACATCATAATAACTCTCTGCATGCGGGTCAGGAGTCGTCCATGAATAACCATTATACCACCATGCTCCGTAGTCCATCCAATCCAATCCATGATGGCGGTCAAGTTCCTTACCGTTGTACTTATATGGCTGAATCGGCGTGTGGTACTCCGCACGAAGCTTCCTGCCAGTCGCATCGTACGCATAAACATGCTTGCAATGGTCGGAGAAACGAATCATACTCGGCAAAGATAATGAAAACTGAGCGCAGAACAAAATAAATTCATTTGTTTTTTATGCCGAGGTGCATCTTATCTTATGTAAATTTAGCGAATTATATTCA
>Ga0256406_1006900_pt1 | contig 11097 bp, 9 predicted proteins | sample RumenRJG_03DNA_FD_185986 | JGI IMG/M metagenome (GOLD analysis project Ga0256406, IMG submission 185986) | Bovine rumen microbial communities from Lethbridge, Alberta, Canada - RJG_03 | ecosystem: Host-associated > Mammals > Digestive system > Stomach > Rumen | place: Canada: Alberta | collected...
TTCGGAAAGATGCACCATTAGAGATATTAAAAGCATACTTTAAAGATGCTTACGAAGTCGGGACGTACCTTCGTAAAGCGTTAATGTCGTGATTGTTTGCGACATGTAATTTTATCTATTTCAGTGAAAAGCATTACTCTTCATCTACCAAGGCTTCGATTCTACGATTAATTTCTATAACTTTAGAAAATCTAAAGTAGCACTTTAGAAATTCTGAAGCAAAGAGTGTATGACGTTTTATACTCATAAAAATGAAGCAACGGAATGATTTGGATTCAACAAGGCTGTGTTGGTCCGGATTGTGCCTTCAATCGTTTGGCTGAAAGACGTATTCCATTATTGGTATGACTAATTCAGGCACATATGATACGCGTTTCACCGATCAGCGACGTGACACGGTATTCTTTATGTGCTTTTATCGCGGGCGATGACTAGATGCCAAGATAAATTCTTGACGGGCCAGAATTAAGGCACGACAACGCCCATCCGCTGACGGAGGACATGGTGGAAAGATACAGAGTCTATCTTGAGGAGGCCAGGCATGGAAAGAGCCGCCCTTGACCAGTTCCTGGACACCGGCTGGATGAACGGCGCCGAACTGTTTTATAGCGGAACAATATACTGGGCGGAGCATTTTGGCGACGAGAATGGATGTAGGGCGATCGTTTATTCCATTCCAGCCAAGAAGGTATCCCAACGAGAATACGATTATGACTTATCTCGCGGGGGCGGTAAGGGTTGGATAAAGGCTTTCGAGAAAGCCGCCCCCACCGAGGAGGACGCCAGAGAGGCGCTCCTAAGCGAGCCCATCTTCGAGGGGAAGACGTTCTGGCAGGCCGAACGTGACATCGAGTGGCTGGAACATGTTTAATGTTCTAAGGATGATTAGAGAATCTCTCTTCTCTTTGCCTTAGAATAGAAAACGTAACATGGCAAACCGCATTGAAAGCCCATATTTCCATTACAAAGAAGCTTCCAAAGGAAAAGCATTTCTGACCAATCTGGCTGATTATTTGATTGCAGCCTTATTAACGTTTTTCTTTTTCATCGCCATTGCCTATCCTATCGTATCCGTCTTGCCAAGTTCTAAAGAAGGCTATTCGGCTGCACAGACTTTTGTTTCACAAAGCAACGAATGCTTGCTTTCATCACGCCTTGTGGAAAGAAAAGAAGATGGCAGCGACTTTAAAAGTGAAGAAGAACAATCTCGCGATTACCTCTATGCCTTAGTAAGGACTTCTTACTTTAATAGAAGCAAAGCATCTCCGATTGATCGTCAATCCATTCCTAGCAAAGACGAAACCTTCTTTAGCGAAGATCCCTATCGAAACGATCCCTTGGGATATTATTTCTTTGTTTTTAAAGAAAATGAGCCGTCCTTAAATTCCTATGTTTATGACGGAACAGATGTTCAAAATCGGAAAGAGGAATGGTTTTACCAAACGGCGTTCGGATATTCTTCATTAGAAAATTTTGAATCTTATGATGATTCTCTTTCCGTTTATTTACAGTTGAAGCCAGCTTTGGCAGATGATTTGATGGATTATTGGGCGTACGGGGAGAGCGCTTCCTCTAACGGCGCTGCGCTTTATCGCGACTTGCAATCCCACCACCTCAAAGCGTTACATCGTTTTCAAAAAGAGATTGAAGAGAAATACGTTCCTTATTTGTCGCTTGTGGAAAAGACGAAATCCGCATATCAAAATTTAATGCGCAATACCTTGGTTGGTCTATTGCTTGCTTATGGAATGGCGTTTGCTGTGGCAGAATGGATTTTTCCATTATTCTTTAAAAACCATCGTACGATTGCAGCTAAAATGATGCACGTTGGTTATTGTCGATTAGATGGCAGCGTGATGAATGCACATAATGTCATGATGAAAGGATTGATCCGTTTTTTGCTTTATTTTTCAGGAATTGCATTGTCTCTTGCTTTTGCCAATCTTTGGATTCTCTTCGTTTATGATTTTGGCGGTTTCTCTTTGTATCCCTTCGTTTTCCTTTCTTTGGCGTTGGGTTTGATATCCATTGTTTTTATGTTGGCGACCAAAAGTCATCAAGGTTTGGCAGAATTGTTCGGCGGTGTTTTGATGAAAGATTTGAATGTACGCGATGATCCGCCACCCGTAGAATCAGATGAGGCGATGCATTCATGAATCAAACAAATAACATTCAAGAAGTGGCCTATACTCGGGCTAAAACTGGCAAAAGATTCGGCTCTTTTTTCATTGATATCTTCTTGCTCTTCTTTACTGGCTTTCTTTTATTTGCCGCTTTTCATCCTGTGGTAACGCATTTTCCTTTCTATGAGACAAATCTTCAAACGAGGCAGGATTTGCAAGGAAAATCTGGATTTTATCGTGAAGACGGAACGGATATCGTTAGCTACTTCAATAGCGATGCCAGCGAGTCAGATTTTCCTTCTGCTCGGTTAAAGAAAGACTATCTTTCTAATGCATTGGACGCCTTTTACCAGAATGACGATTTTTTGTCACACGAAACCCAAGCTCAAATGCAAGCGGACTATCAACAACGCAAAACGAACGCCACCTATCAAGACACCGCGCTTTTTGTGATGACAAACGGAACATTAGCGGAATGCGAGGTTAATCCAGAATGGCTGCTCTCTTTCTATGAGACGGAAGTTAATGATTATGCTCAACCGCTTTTTGTTGGATATCTTCCTTATTTAGAGACCACGCGTGTGATTTGGCTTTCTTCCTTTTTGGAAGCCTTGGTTGCGCTCACCGTCTCTTTTGCGTTATATTTTTTGGCTATCCCTTTGACGATGGGAAGGCGAGGAAGAAAGACCTTGGGCATGAAAATATTGCAAATCGGTTACGTCACACGAGAAGGCCTTACCCCGACTTGGGGAAAGACCTGTCTTCGCACCATTTTCCTTTATTTCATCGATTTTCTCGTCGGTTTTGTCTCCTTTTTATTACCGTTATTCGTTTCTGTCGGTATGATGTTACTTGGCAAAAATAAACAAACGTTGGATGAATATTTGTTCAACTGGACGGCGGTGGATACCAAAGATCAAGAAATCTATTTGGACTATGCCGATTTCTTCCAACACGAGCAGGCAAAAAAGGAGGCTTCCATCGAAAACAAGAATTTTGAAATCGATCATCCAACTTATTAATCACCTGTTCCCTTAAGACATCATGTCTTACAATTGAAGAAAGCCACCCTTCTTCGCTATAATCACAATTGAAAAGAGAAATCATGGAAATCAGAATTAAGCATTTGACAAAACGCTTCCCGGGCAATCCGAAGAAAAACATCCCTGACACCACTGCGGTGAATGACTTGAACGTCACCATTGAAGACGGAACTTTATTGGGTTTGCTTGGCCCTTCGGGGTGCGGCAAATCCACAACCCTGTACATGATTTCAGGATTGAAATCGCCGACCGAAGGCGAAATTTGGTTTGGCGATGAAGACGTCACCCATCTGGCGCCGGAAAAACGCGGTATTGGGTTAGTGTTCCAAAATTACGCCTTGTATCCCCATATGACCGTTTACGACAATGTCAAGTTCCCTTTGACGAATTTGAATGTCGTCCGCAACAAAGTGAATCAAACCATCATTGATGATTTGACCATCATCGATTTGTTAGAACATCATTTGGATGAAATTCTTTCTTTAGAAAAACAGTCCGTTTATAAGGATAAGATCTCTCGTTCTGAATTCGCCCGCAAGATGGCGTTCCGTTTCCATGTTGTTACAAGTCTATCCCAGCATATTTTCTCGTATCGATTCGATACCATGTCCCCAGAAATCGTGAAGGATCAGGCAGCAAAAGCGGTAGATGAATTGAATCAAGAAATCAAAGCGGAAAAAGAAAAAGTCCGCAAAAAAGGTTTCATGTTGAACGAAAAATATGAAATCATCGACAAATTAGGAAATCCAATCCCGGAAAAGCGTCACTTAACGAAAGACGAAATCGACGCCTTGGTGCAAGAAACGGCACGATTGGTTCAAATTAACGATTATCTTGACCGCAAACCTTCGGAACTATCGGGTGGCCAGCAACAACGGGTTGCCATTGCTCGCGCTTTGGTGAAAAAACCACGCGTTCTATTGCTTGACGAGCCTTTGTCTAACCTAGATGCTCGTTTACGGTTACAGACTCGTGAAGAGATTCGACGCATTCAACGAGAAACGGGAATTACTACCGTCTTTGTCACGCACGACCAAGAAGAAGCGATGTCCATTTCGGATAAGATTGTTGTCATGAAACAAGGCGTAAAGATGCAAGAAGATGCCCCGCAAGAGGTTTATCGTAATCCGAACTGTCTCTTTGTCGCGAAATTCTTAGGAAATCCGCCGATCAATGTCTTTAAGGGCCATCTGGAGAAGGGCGCCTTATATATCGGCGATGAGAAAATTGTCGAAGATCCTGCATTCAAAGAAGATAAGGACGTTTATGTTGGCATTCGTCCAGAAGGCTTCCTTTGCGACGAACATACCAAAGAGAAAGATAAAGTGCTGACACTGAATGTCACCGCCATTCAAACGATGGGCCGCGATATGTCTTTGCTTTGCGAAAGTGAGGCCAAAGAAGGCAATACCGCGATTAAAATCATCGTTGACTCGGAAATCAAAGTCGGCCTTGGTCTCAACCGATTTGCCATCCGGCCATCAAAGATGTTTGTTTTCGATGGCGAGACGGAAGAACGCATTCCGTTAGAAGGACAGGGAGCGAATGGAAAGCAAGAATAATTGGAAAGCCTGGTTGTACCTCGCCCCGGTTTTGATTTTAATGTCCGTTTTCACGTTCTATCCCATTCTGAATACGTTCGTGATTTCTTTTCTTAAAGATTACAACTATATGACCGGTGCCAATCGTGGGTTCACGTTTGACAACTACATTCAGATTTTGACGCCGGCGATGAACAAATATGGTAATAGCGGAACGATGTTTGAGGCTGTGACATTGATTGGCCTTCCCAACACGATGCTGATCACCTTTGTTACGGTTCCTTTGTCCATTATCATCGCTTTGGCGATTGCCATCGGCTTAAATTCCATCAAAGTCTTCAAGAAAGCATTCCAAACTTTCTTCTTTATGCCTTACGTGACCAACGCCATTGCTATCGGCATGGTCTTCGCCGTCATCTTCGATACTCAATACGGTATTTTCAACTTCATTTTTGGTACCACGGGTCATCCTTGGATTTATCCTAATCCCCAAACCAATGAACCAGTGAATTATTGGTCCGCTTTCTTTGCCATCTGCTTCTATATCATTTGGCATAGCCTTCCTTATAAAATTTTGATTTTCTTGGGTGGCTTGCAAAATATCGACGCCCAATATTATGACGCCGCCAAAATTGATGGGGCAGGTCGTTTGAAGACTTCTTTACGGGTCACAGTGCCTTTGTTATCACCACAGATTCTTTATATTATGATCACCTCGTTTATCGGTGCGTTTAAGGAATATAACTCCGTCATCGGCCTTTTCGGCGGCACAGGTGGACAGTTTGACCAAACCACCGGCCCGCGTTCGATGAAAACCATCGTCTTCTTTATTTATGAGCAAATCGCGGCCAATAAAGTGCAATATGCATCTGCCGCAGCCGTGGTCTTATTCATCATCATTTTGATTTTCACCGGAATTCAATTCCAAGTGAGCAAAAAGAGGGTTTATTACTGATGGAAGCGAAGCAAGCAAACGAAACCTTGGAAGAACAATCCTACAAAGAATTGGTACTCGTTTTAAAAGACGATCGCCATAATGCAAAGCAAAAGGAGCGCGCCACCAAAATTTCTCATGGCGCTTGGCTGTTCTTCACCTATCTCTTTTTGACAGTTGCCGCCCTTATCATGATTTTTCCTTTTTATTGGATGTTGATTACTTCTTTGAAAAGCGGTGCGGAAATCAAACGCATGATCCCGACATTTTGGCCAGAAGTGTTCCGTTGGGACAACTACTCGAGTGCCGTTTCTCGTTTGAATTTCGGAGTGCTAATTCGCAATACTTTAGTCGTCGGCATCTTTTCAACGATCGGTACTTTATTAACCACCATCTTTGCCGCCTTTGCTTTTGCGCGACTGGAATTCAAAGGCAAGAACTTCGTCTTCTCTTTGTTACTTGCTACCATGATGATTCCAGGCGAAATGATGGTGATTTCGAATTACATCAGCGTTTCTTTGCTCGGCATGACCGGTGGGAAAAATCTCATTGGGGCTTATTTGGCCATGATTTTGCCTTTCATGATTTCCGTCTTCTACATTTATTTGTTACGACAAAACTTTAAACAAATTCCTAACGAGCTTTATTTGGCTGCTAAGGTGGATGGCAAATCGGACTGGCAGTTCTTATGGAAAGTCATGGTTCCGTTAGCGATGCCGACCTTAACCACTATTTTGATTTTGAAGTTAATGGGATCATGGAACGCTTATGTGTGGCCGCAATTGATTGCCACAGGAAACCGCGACTTCTACCTGATCACCGTCGGCTTGCGGGATACGTTCAACACCGCTGGCAATATTGATGACTACGGCGCTCAAATGGCAGCCACTGTCATCGTAACAGTGCCGTTATTATTGGTTTTTATCTTCTGCCGGAAATACATTATGAGAGGCGTTTCTCGCGCAGGAATTAAAGGATAAAATAAGGATTAGAGAGGATGAAGAAAATGAAGAATCGTAAAAAATGGATGTTCGTCTTACCGTTTATCACCTTATTAGCGGGTTGTAACAATCCAGGCACCACTGACGTGACCAAACAAACGTTGCCGACGGATGATCCGACGAGCGTCAAAGAAATTGTCTTTTGGCACTGCATGGGCCACGCCAAGAGCAGTCAAGTTGACGTGATCGCTGAAAAATTCAACAAAGCATATGAAGGTAAATATCACGTCACGACCAAGAAATTAGCAGGCGACTATAAAGCTTTAGCCGATGCCGTCAAAACCAAGATTTCAGCTGGCGAGACTCCGGCCCTGTCCATGGGCTACCCAGACAACTTTGCTGCCTATATGTCTAAAGATGTTGGCCAATCCGCCATTTATCAATTAGACAATTTCATCAACGATCCGAATTATGGATTTAGCCAAGAAGAAATCAATGATTTCGTTCCAGAATTCTGGAAAGAAGGCTCAGCCTATCATTTCGAAGGAACTTGGTCGTTGCCAATGTATAAATCCACCGAAATCATGTATTACAACGCCGCATACATGGCGGGATACAATGCGCAAGATAACAAGAAATTTGAAAATAACGATGACTATTGGACATTGGCGCAACCATTGCAAAACAACGCCAATGCGACCGATGAACAATTGAATGCGTTACGCACTTGGGTCAAAGCGCATGATGGATACGCTTATGATGTTCCTACCAAATGGGATCAAATGTTTGAAGTCGCTGCCAAGATGCAAGCGGACATGAAAACAGAAGGAATTAATGTGGAATTCTATCCGGTCGGCTATGATTCCGATGCGAACATGCTGATTTCGCAATTTGCGCAACGTGGCATCCCATATACCACAAACGAGAACATCGTGACGCCCGAAGATCATTTCAAGTTTGTGAACGATGACGCCAAGGCGTTAGTCAGCGATTTGGTCGACAAAATTCAAAAAGGGTTGTTGATCACCAAAGGAAAACTAGGCGGTTCGAAATATACGAATGAATATTTCACATCGCTGAAATGTGCCATGACCATTGGTTCAACTGGCGGTTCTTCCTATAACGTTTCTTCGAACTTCCCAGTTCGTTTGGCCCCGGTTCCCTATGCTGGTGACGCACCTAAATACATTCAACAAGGACCTTCCATCGCTTTCTTTAACAATGGTGATCCGTATATTCACAAAGGCGCCTGGCTTTTCTACAAATATCTTTCTGATCCTGAAAACAACGCTACTTTAGCCTTGGAAAATTCTTATGATCCGGTTCGTAATTCCTCTTTCCAGACCGCGGCTTATCAAGAATGGATTGGAAAGCACAACATGGATTTGAAATATGACATTCCTTATCACACAAAAGACTTACGGCAATATTACATGCTAAGCCCCGTTTTTGTGGGATCTGATGAAGCTCGTACTCAAATGGAATTATTGCTTGGCAACATCGTCAACTCCAAAATGACGGTGGATGCCGCCTTCAACACGGCGATGAACGCCTGCGTAGCAGCGGCATAAAGGAGTGACAGAATGAGAATGCTTCATAAAATTATTCTTCCCTTATCCGCCATCCTTCTCCTTGCTTCTTGTGGAAAAGACGAAAAAGCGGTGGAGAAAGCAACCATTTTGAATGCTGCTCAAGACAGCATTTATGGTCAGATCACTGACTTCAACTTGGATTTAAGCAAAGAATACGATGTCGGAGAGACCCTTCGTTTTAAGGTAACTCCTTATACGGATTTCTTCTTAAAGACCGTTACGGTCAATGGAGAAGCCGTGACAAAAGGAGCCGATGGATTTTATTCATATGCCTTAAAAGCAGGGCAAAATCGCGTCATGGCAACTTATGACATCGATCCGAAAGTCGATGTGGTCAGCGAATTTAAGCTAAATCTCCCTGATGACGTTTTCGAGAAAGCGATGGAAACCCCGACGGGCGCCAGTGATGACTTCTATGATTTCCGTAAAGACGGTATCGAACAAGTCAATATGAAAGGCTTCATCAATTATGTGGATGGTGATACGACGCATGTTGAAACCTTGAATTATGGCTATACCGTCAAATTACGTTATCTAGGCATCGATACTCCCGAATCCACTTCCGAAATCGAAGAGTGGGGCAAGAGCGCATCTCTATATAACCAATCGTTATGGAAACAAGCGAAGAAAGTAATCCTCGAATCGCAAGGATGGGCCTTTGCCGCCGATTACACAGCTGGATCTGCCGATTGGGAAGCGATTGACAAGCATGCCACAGCAGATGGAAACCAACGTTCATTGGCTTATATTTGGTATGCCACCAACGATAATCCGAAAAAGGAAGATTTCCGTTGCTTGAATCTTGAAATGGTTTATGCCGGTTTCTCCCAAGGCATTGGCTCTTTAGCCACCATGGGTAAGAGCTTCTATCTGGCTTTTGACAAAGCGAATCTTTCTGCTCAAGCCAATCTTCGTGGCCAATTTTCTGGCAAAAAAGACGAGAATTATTATTATGACGATCCGAAAGATTTGACCTTAAAAGATCTCTATTTGAGTGGCGGCATCAATTCAACTTATGTTGACCAAAAGACGTTATATCGTATCAATGGTTATGTGACCCGCAAAATTTCAGGCGCATTCTATTTCCAAGACAAAGCTTCTTATGAACGGGGGGCGGACAACGCTTTGCCAAGCGCATACGGCATGTATGTCTTTACTTACGCACAAACGGATATTCAACCGGGCGATTATGTCTCTGTCATCGGCGCCTTATCTGTTTATGGCGGCTCTCTTCAAATGCAGGGCATTTCTTATAACACCATCAGCCCTAACCCCAACCGCGATACGATGATTCTTGAAACAGGCAACACCATTGTCCCCATTGAAATGAGCGCAGCGGAATTTAACACTTCCAAAGCTTATGACAACGTTTTGGTGACGATTACGGATGACCTTTATTGCTATGCCGACAGCACGTTCACCGAAGGCGGCATTGAAGAAATCAATCGTTATAACGATCACTATCCTTTCTACAACAGCAGCAACAAGCTGGTGTTCTTTGCACATGCGGGAAGCAAGACAGGAAAATCCCTCCGCGTCATCGAAGACCAAGATGTTCTTTGCAGCTACCGCACGGAAGTCTCCCGTTCCTATAAGTTCTTTACTGGAGGAACGAATTATTACAATCCAAAAGGTGCTCAGTATGTGGTTGATGGAAAAGTTTTAACGCCGGGAAACGCCACCACCGATGAAGAAAAGGAAATCGCCTCTTCTTTGATTGTGACGGTCTATAAGCCGAAAATCATCCATTTTACAGGCATCAGCCAATATTACGTTTCGACTTCCGGAAAGACGACAACCTATCAACTCGTCATTGCCAATTCTGGCGATATCCAAATCAAAGGAGTATACGAGGCATGAAAAAGAGCGAGAGTCAAATCGAACCTTCTTTTTGTGAGAATGACCACGAAGTCTTCTTTCGTGGGGAAACCCGTTGCCCCCATTGCGGTGCTCCGCTTTCCGTTGTCCCTCCGCAAAAGGAAGACGAGATCAGCACATACTCTCGCGAGGCCCACAACCGCGATATCGATGGCTATAACCGCACCCAGAACGCTTTGTGCTATTTGGTGATTGGTGGAACCGTCTTTATCATCGGTGTGCTCTTCGTCTTTCTTTCCTTAGAGAAGAAGTACAACAAGATTGTCGGGATCAATCCCGCTTCCTTCCCCTTCGTCATCGCGATGCTTTGCTTGGCGGCAGGTCTTACTGCCTTAACGCTAGGTACCATCTTCCTCGTGAAAGCAAGGCGAATTCGATCTCACGCACGTCAAGAGATCGAATTGCTCGCGTCATACCGTTGTAAAAACGGTCAATCTTCATGATTGCCGTTTTTCTTTTTGCTGAAATGAATTTATAATGAAGGGCTCAGGACATGAGCCTTTCGAAAGGAGAATCATGAAAAAGAAATTTGTTCCATTGGTCCTTGCATTCGCCACGTTGATGGCTTCTTGCAATAACCCTTCCCCGTCCTCTTCCACCTCGAATTCCTCCATAGGAACGTCACAAGTGGCCAAATATACTGTTACGGTCAACTCATCTGAAGATTTTGAAGTGACGGGCTTAGAACAAGGCGGCTATGCAGAAGGCGCTACTGTGTCCTTCAAAATCACAGTCAAAAACGCATTAAAAGAAATCGATCGTGTTATCGTAGACAAACACGCATTAACCCCCGCTGAAGACGGAACCTATTCCTTTACGATGGGCGCAGCAAACGTTGTCATCAACGTTACCCTCAAAGATAAAGAAGGGGTCAAAACCGCGACTTTGGAATTAAGCAACAGCAATCCTAGCACTGGTGATGAAGTCACTGTTACCATGAAATTAGATGGCGTTGCGGTGACGGAAGGCGTCACCCTCGAAGCCACTAAAGGTGCTGATTTGGTTCAAATCAATGGTGTAGTCGTCAAATGCTTAGCGGTAGGAG
>Ga0256406_1006902_pt1 | contig 11095 bp, 15 predicted proteins | sample RumenRJG_03DNA_FD_185986 | JGI IMG/M metagenome (GOLD analysis project Ga0256406, IMG submission 185986) | Bovine rumen microbial communities from Lethbridge, Alberta, Canada - RJG_03 | ecosystem: Host-associated > Mammals > Digestive system > Stomach > Rumen | place: Canada: Alberta | collected...
CAAGGAGGTCGTGGAAACGGTCCCGATGGGTTATCTGCCAAACGATAAAGTTGACTGGTCACAATTTGAGACCGATATACAGAACCTCCCTACTGTCTCAAAAGAAGATGTCATTAAGGAATACAATGATAAATGGGAACCGCGGGAAGTAGCGAAATATATCATTGATACCATGCTGGGAGATTGATTCGGAATAAAGAGAGGCATAAGAAATTAATGTGCTTTTCTCACATTGCTTGCTCATGTGTCAATTTGAAATTAACATAGCAACAATAAATCTCCAACCAACTAAAAGATGTTAGAAGAATTATCAAAGAACTTTTCTTCTATAGGTGCACTATCAATCTGGTTAATTGAGCTTGGTATAGGCGGTATTATGAAACTTATAGGGGACAACTGTAAAGGTTGGATGACCAATAAGAGAGTTCAATGGAGATTTTATATTTGCTTTGGGCTGTTAGGACTCATATTGGTTATTCCAAATATGTGGTTGAAAGTCTTACTTTTAGTATACATTGCCGCCTACATACAGTCCCTATTTTTCATCTTGCCGCATGATAAAGCAATCTCTGTGGCTTTAGAAGATTCAGGAATTGAGAAATTATTACTGCGTCATCCAAGATGGATGTCGGCTTCAACAAAGATTGCTTTCTACAGACGCTTGTTATCTCACTACAAGGATTATGAACTGGATAAGGTATATTTGCACTACATTGACACATTAAAAGGCATAGACCTATTAAAATCGGAAAAAGAAAAATACCTTCTTCCTGCAATAGGTCATCTATTCCTTATAGGTTCTATTAAAAGACTTGAAGAAGAACTTGAGGCTCTGAAGGACCTTGATGATACCTGGCTTTATAATCACCTTGTTTGTTGTAGTTGTCATCAGAAGTGCGACTATGAAGGAATGAAAAGGGCATTGAGAAAAATAGAGAGACTTCCCAATGTTTCTACCAAGCGATTAATTGTAGAAGATATCAATATGGTTTCCGCGGCAATGGAGAGTGGCGACAAGGAATTGTATCTTTATTATATCAACAAACTTGAAAACTACTTCATAAAAGACAAAATTGAGACTGTCGAATCCTTAGGAGACCTGTTATATTATTATTCGCAGAATAATGAATTTAAGAAAGCAAATGATATTATAAAGTATATACAGGAACGAGATTATAATAATTTTGATGAAATGTCATCATACTTCGATCTTATCTATTCGTACTATAAGGAGAAGGGTAATGAGAATGAATGTATTAAGGTAGCTATGTACCTGAACCATAAATCTCATGAAATGCTAAAATCACAGGAACGAAGGATGCTTTATGATCTTCAAATTCTCCGGATAGCTTTCGAAACAGACTATGGCTGGCAGGAATTCTCTATTCAATTTATTCACGACAGAGAACGATATTGCAGTTATTCATATAAGACAGCTATGACTTTTGCAAGCATAGTGCATATCATAAACCATGATGCGTTAGAAGTCAGAAATAAGATATTAAGCGACAAAGCACTTGATGACCTGTGTAATAGCATAGTAAATCATGAGAAATCTCAATGGCAGGTATATAGAACTAATCTATTGGCTGAAATGCCCAAAGAGATGCTTTATAGACGAAACAAGCTAAGAATGGATGCTTGGAATATAAGCTATTTCCTTTCGGAAAAGGATAATAACGACCTTGATACATATCTTCGTGAGAGAATGAGAATCGTATCTCTGGTCATTGATGAGTGCGAGCATAGTGGTAATCTACGCGAACAACTTCATTATATAAATGTTATGATAGATGAGGTTATTACATTCCTCCAATTATCTGAGGCTATCAAGGAAGAGCCTAATGTTGTTGTTATTTCAAAAAACAAAGCTTATTACATGAAGATAGCAGACAAATATATCAAGAAGATGACCGAAATATGCGAGCAGTACAAGTACAACCGCTTTTTGGCATACTACTTATTATTTCTTACTCGCTATTTCTTATTCAAAAAAGACAAAGATCAAGCAATATATTTCCTCAACAAGTTCGAAAATTATCATATCAGCGTAACCAATTTCACGCTTTCAATCCAGAAAATGTACAAAGGTTTGAAACAAGAAATACCAAAATGAAAAGCGCCAATTCATAATTGAGAAACATTTATAGGTGGCATGACGACAAAGTCGTATAAGTCATACAGAAATCAATTTCAATTTAAAATATAGATAACATATATCTTATGATACCCAAGATTATACATTACTGTTGGTTCGGTGGCAATCCGCTGCCAGAGAGTGCTAAAAAGTGCATAGCGTCATGGCGTAAGTACCTACCTGACTATGAGATTAAGGAGTGGAATGAAAGCAACTTCGACGTTTATCAATGCGCTTATGTTGCAGAAGCATACCATGCAAAGAATTGGGCTTTCGTAAGTGATTATGCTCGCATGTGGATCCTGTACAAGTATGGAGGTTTATATTTCGATACCGATGTCGAGGTGATTCGTAACATGGACGACATTATAGCTCGTGGACCTTTTATGGGTAGCGAGGCTTCTGACGAGCAATCCATAAAAGGGCCACGGGATAAGGCGGCGACGTTAGGAGTCGCCCCCGGCCTCGGCCTGGGGGTAAACCCCGGCCTCGGCCTGGGGGTAAACCCCGGCCTCGGCCTGATAAAAGAAATAGTTGAAAGTTATCAGAAAGAACATCTTTATACATGGAAAGGTAAATTGACTGAGACGATAGTTGCACGTACAACCCGTTTTATCAACAAACATAGCCGAGAGGAATTAGGTAATGGTATTTATAAGGCAGCGGGTGTCTTTGTATATCCTCCAGAATATTTCTGTCCAAAGAACTACTATACTGGAGAGTTAAATATAACTTCAAATACTCGTTCTATACACCATTATTCTGCGACTTGGGTAAAGAAGACTGACACCATTAAGAAGAAAATCATCAAAAGAACGACATACTTCTCATATAGATTATGGGGGAGCTTGATATACCCGTTGCTGTACAAATCAAATAATAAATAAAAGTCAATACAGAAATGTGGCAAATACCATACACTCTTTAAAAGGAGCGTCTGTAGATGCTGTTTTACTATTTCTGTCTGGTGATAGCAGAGGCAATAACATCTCAATACATGACTTTCCAACAACGCGGATAAACACTTTCAACGAAATGGGCGAAAAGCAAAGTTTGATATATGTTGCTTGCTCACGAGCTAAACAGTTTCTAGCATTGGCGGTACCATCTACTACCAATGATACAGATATAGACAGGGTCTTTCATGGATTAGACTACACAATAAAAAACATTGGAGTACAACAAGAATTGCAATTTTAAACGATAAATGAAAATAATACAATTATACAGGAAGATAAAGTTCCACTTCATAAGAAACAATTCCGATAAGTATATCGAACACTTAAAGAAGAGTGGTATCGAAATAGGTAAGGGAAATGTAATACAGTGGAACTGTAACATAGACGAAACTCGTCCATCATTGGTAACGATCGGAAATGATAACTTTTTCTCCACAGGCTTCACACTTCTTACACATGATTGGGTGACTACACTGTTTAGAAACAAGTATCATGAGCTGTTACCTTCAAGCGGACGTGTTACTATCGGTAATAATAATTACTTTGGACAGAAGGTTACGGTACTCAAAGGAGTGACAATCGGTGATAATTGTGTCATCGGCTTAGGAAGTATCGTTACTCATGACATACCTTCTAATTCTGTTGCAGTGGGAATTCCTGCAAGAGTCATAGGTAATACAGATGATTACTTTGAAAAAAGAAAGCACAAATGTATAGAGGAATCTTTCGAATACGTGCGTGCTTTTGAGAATCGCAATCATCGTCGTCCTGAATTGTCAGACTTATGGGAAGAGTTTCCTCTTTTCGTGGATAAGACGAATATTACGCCGGAAGAAGAACTGCTTGCTCAAAGGATGCTAAGGGGGGGGTACGCCATGTGGCTTGAAAACACAAGGCTATATTTAGCAGCTTAGAAGAATTCATAAAAACAGCAGAATATACAAAATGATTGCTACATATTCACTAGTACAATACATAGTTTTAAACTTGCTGCTTTTGCTGGTATTCTTCCTTGTCGGAAAGAATATTAGCAAGGGAGGCAATTACTGGAAGAGTGCCGTTTGGGCGATATTGTTCTTTACCTTCATATCAGGCTCCAGATTTGCACGTGGTAATGACTACATGCACTATATAGATGTTTACCAATGGGACCTTGAAGCAGAGCAGTATGTCTTTACCTGGTTCAACCATGTTTTGAAAGCATTAAGCGTACAAGGATACTTCATATTTTATTTCTATGCTTTTGTTTTCGTCTCATGCATGATGGTATTTCTACAGCCGTTTAAGAAATATGCTAACGTAGTCTTTCCACTTGCCTTGATGGCGACATTGGCATTTGAAGAATTCCAAATTCGACAAGCATTCGGATTTTCAATGGTATTCTTGTTCACTTATGAACTGATGTTTGCCCAGCATAAGAAGAAAACGAAATTATTACTTTGCGCATTATATTTCATACTATGTATAGGAATCCATTCAGGTAATGTATTTATCTTATTGCTAATCATATTCTTCTATTTACTATTCAGAAGACCTATTCCTCTAGTATTTAGTATCCCAGCATATATTATCGCTTCCTATATTATTAGTAATATAGGAGACTTAGGATTCTTGCAACCTATTATGGATTTTCTAAATTCAGGTGACAGTGATTCAAAAATCTCACAATATGCTGGAAATGCGGACAGATGGTTCAGTGCTGATGCTTATGATGACATATACACAAGAAATCCTATAGTGAAAGTCTTTGAGACATTAGGAAATATAGCCTTATTATACTTTGGCTACAAAGACATAGTAAAGATTAAGGCTGATACTTGGCTCAAAACGTTTTACAATATGTTCATAGTAGGAACTCTCCTTCAAAAAGGATTCATGAATCTTGAAATTCTAAACCGCATGGGAGGTGATATTATGATATTCTGGTTTATACCGTTAGCTCACATTATCAAGGACAGGAAATTAATCCTAAAGAGAACCAACTTCTTTGAGAAGATTTTCCTCATATTCTTACTTTGGTGGCTCTATGGATATGCTAAATACATATTCTACCCTCAAAAAATGACACTATTCTTATGGGATTTCCTCAACTAAAATCTAAAACATCAATGGCAATGAAAAGAATTCTCTTTATCCATAATAATCAATATGGTTCTTTAACCGACAGTCTTAAGTGGTGTGAGCAACTCCATGACCGTTATAAGATAACATACATTTGCTTCGACGACGGCAAAGAAAGAATTAATACTCCGGGAGTTCATGTCATATACGTACCTCGCATTGGAAACAAAAAGATGAGAGGTGTCCTTCTTTTATTGTTTAGTGCGATTTATGCAACTTTCTTCCCCGGATTTATATTTGTTATTTATTTCGAGAAATTTGAATTGCTAAGAAAACTCATTCCATTCAGGAAGTTACACCTTGATATAAGAACATTATGCGTAAGCGATGATAATTCTGTAAGAGAGCGTGTTGATGGTGAGATAATTCATGCCGCAAAAATTTTTAATTCTGTCTCTGCTATCTCAAGTGGTGTAATAAAGAAGATGAACCTTAACAAGAAAGTATTCCTTCTCCCTTTGGGGGCTGATCAAATTTCATCGACGGCAAAGGATTTCTTGGCTATTCGACTTCTTTATGTAGGAACTCTACAAAACAGAAGAATTATGGATACCATAAATGGCGTAGAACTGTTTATTAAAAAGTATCCTAATACAACTCTCACTTATGACATTGTAGGAAGTGACCCAAGCGGTGTTGAGTTGCAAAAGATTAAAGATTATGTCGCTTCAAATCATCTTGACAAGTATATTAAGATTCATGGTCTTGTTCCACATAATCATTTGCAACCCTTCTTCGACGAATGTAATATTGGAGTTAGCTATGTACCAATAACAGACTATTATCAGTACCAGCCTCCTACTAAAACATACGAATACGCTTTCTCAGGCTTGGCTACTATCGCTACATCTACAATCTCGAACGAAGAGATTATTAATCAAGAGAACGGTATCTTGATTAAGGACACTCCACAGGATTTCTGCAATGGAATTGAAAAAATCATGAAGATGAAATTCGATAGCGATACTATTCGGGAAACAGTCAAAGAGTATTCTTGGACAAATATTGTTGACAAGTATCTAATACCAATTATAGAACATTAGTTATACTCATTTTATGAATTGCTATCCAACAACATTTAAGCTTTTAGCCGTCCGCCCACTGAAAGGTTGTAAGGATTACATCCTTAAGTGCTTACATGAGGATGTTACATACTATTTATGTAATGACTTCAGCATTGAATCTAACGACGAAGGGAAGTATATTGTTACAAGAAACATTCACGCTATGAGTGCTCCAGTAAGTGACAATTTCTTTTCTTTAGACTCATATAGTGATGATAATCCTCAAAAGGACAGCATAAAGATAAACATCTCTGCTGTCGTCGCCAAAAAAAGGTAATTGTATAATATGCATAAGGACTATGTCCTTGAAATCATAGAAAGAGCTGCTTCTTATAATGACGCATATATGTCAAGTCTACTTGATGATTTCCAACATTCTGACCATACACTGAAGGATGTCCATGACTTTGTATGGGGTAAGTATCTTGATGTAGCAGAACAAGAAAAGCAACCATTGTCAAAGTTGACAAAGGATATTCTGGATCAAATGGGGATAGATTAGCAAAGCTTATTGCAAAGTCTTAAACATAAACATAGAGTATTCTTCTCATATAAATCTCACATTGCAGGGTTAGGAAGCTACTTTTCATGGGGTGATGTTAGTATTATTATGAGGTAAAACAAGAGTCAATGACGTTGTAGCGCTGTAGAAAAAGATATTTCGATAACTAACGAAAGACCTTTTGCAAGGCAGAGAAAAATTAAATGTTATAAAGAAAAACAAAATTAGGATTATGATACAATCAAAGGAAGATTTACGGGAGTATATTCATCAGGATACAGAGCGGATGGGTGAAAAGCCTAAACTTAAAGACTGGATACTGCATAATGAGAAGTGGTACATACATAAGTATGTCGTTGCTCTGCGGCATGTGGAATATTACATGAATTGCAATAGGGGGGGCAAGAAGAATATTCTATTCTATTCTTGCTTTGGTGGTATAGGTACAAACATCTTGGGTTTAAACTGAGGTTTACTGTATTCCCTAATACATGTGGTCCAGGACTAGCGATCTTCCATACCGGTGATTTCATTTTCATTAAGCCATCGGCAAAGATTGGACGCAACTGCACACTCAGGCCAGGTGTTGTTATTGGACAGAAGCACACGGGAGAAAAGCCACAACCTGTAACTATCGGCGACAATGTCGATTTTGGTATTGGAGTTAAAGTCTTTGGGAGTCTTAAAATCGGAAACAATGTAAGTATTGGTGCAAACGCTGTTGTTACTCATGACATTCCTGACAATGCAGTTGCTGGAGGAATACCTGCAAAAATTATAAAAATAAAAAAACAAGAAACAAAGTAATCATGAATATATGTAATATAATTGTTAAAGCGTCTCGTGCGCTACCTTATTTATATGACGAAATTCTTTTCATCGAAAGTGTAAATGTTGAACTCGATAGAGCAGGTAGCAAGAACCGCATTCTCAACGTTTCTCCGGGAAGCATAAAGGGTACAAGTTTCAATGGTCAGAAGACAGATTTGAGTCAGACTTTTTCGCTCGCAAAAGAGATAATCAAACATCTTGAAGTTAAAGACGACTTGTTCATTCCCAAATATGAAGAAGTCTTCCATGAAGTCCTGGAACGTTATCATGACGACTTTAGAAAAGATGGTAATCACAGCTATAATTATAAGCTCCAACGTTTGGAGAGGCACGTATAAGTCCATGTAAGCACATCCATTTTTTTAATTGACGTCATGAGTACAACAATAAAGAAAAGAGATCCATCAATAGATATACTAAAGTTTCTGGCTGCCTTCTTCATAACAAATTCACATATGGAGCAGTTATATCCACCTCCTTTCACGGCATTGTCAACAGGAGGTGCGATTGGAGATGTATTGTTCTTCTTCTGCTCAGGATACACATTATTCCTCGGCAAGCAGATGGATTTTCCTAACTGGTATAAGCGCAGAATTAACAGAATCTATCCAACCGTTTTCATGTGGGCATTAGTGTCGGCCGCATTATTCTCATCGAATGCGAATATGGTTGATATTGTCCTACACGGTGGAGGATGGTTCGTAACATGTATAATGATTTATTACGTTCTACTATGGGTGATACGTAAGTATTTCATTAACAGATTGTATAGCGTATTTGCGGTCGTCACTATTGTTGTACTAGTATGGTATTTGTTCTTTTTTGATTCAAGTATTATATATATGTACAAGAACACTTATTTCAAGTGGTGTCATTATTTCCTTTTCATGTTACTTGGTTCAATGCTTGGATTAAAATGGAAAGAACATAATTCATCAATTTCTCAAAAACTAAAGCCATTGCCAACTTTAATTAAGCTTTTCGCATGCGTATTGTTCTTTTATGGTCTGCAAATAGCTGGGGTAAAGTGGACGTGGGTAGCACACCTTCAGATAATAACGCTCATACCTCTTTTAGGCATAACCTATTATTTGTATGAATTATGCAATACAGATTGTGTTTTAGGATTTTACGCTAAGAAATGGCCTCATCGTATCATTTATTGGATAGGGGCTTTGTGCCTGGAAATATATCTTTGTCAAAGAAGTATTTTTACAGGAGCTATGAATTCTATCTTCCCTCTCAATGTACTCATAATGTTCATACTGGTATGCTTGTTCGCATATGTAATAAAAATTCTATCAAATTGGTTCTCACAGACATTCCGAAGTGAGCCTTATGATTGGAAATCCATGGTAAAACTTTAAATACCGAGCCGTGAAAAAGAGTCTCTTAATGCTGTTATTATTAATGCCTTTCCTTGAAGCGATTGCAGATAATGACAGCATTCCTTCAAAGCTTAGCAATTCGCCTTTTAGTGTTTCGTTGGAACTGACAACAAAGTATATGTGGAGGGCTATTGAGTACGGCGATGCGCCTACATCGTTTGCCATAATCAATTATGAACATAAAGGGTTCTCTGCTTATGCAGAAGGAGTCTATGCTTTCAATGGCTCTCACTCAGAGGTTGACTTGGGTGTAGCATACAATTACAAGTGGCTGACAGTTGGAGTAAATGACTATTACTATCCATCCTCAGTAGGTGAAAAGGATCACTACTTTAAGCTGTCAAGCCGAAAGACTGGACATTATCTTGAAGGAGCATTTACTTTTGCTCCAGAGAAAATTCCGTTATGGCTGACGCTCTCAAATTACTTCTGGGGAGCTGACAAGAAATCTTCTAATGACAAGAATGCTTAACACTTACTCATTTCTCTGATATATTACGATTGGATTTGCTCCTTCGGCATGGCGGTCTATGGTTAGATGCGACTGTACTTTGTATTGATGAAATTATTTCAAATGTCATATTGCAATCAGTTTTGTTTGTGTATCAGACTCAGAGACCTGGAGCAGATGGACATGCGACTCTTATGTCAAGTTGGTGTATATGGGCTAAACCGAACAACTTCATTCTTAAAGCTACGCAAGAATTGCTTTCCGCATATTGGAAACGATATAACTACATGATAGATTACTTCTTGCTTCATCAGTTTATGACCATCGTTATGAAGGATTTTCCTGAAGAAACAAAACGCATACCTCCATATAATGAAAATCCACATCTTCTTCTCCTTCATTTCTTTGATAAGTATGATGAATGCCAATGGCAAGATTGGAAAAGGCAGTCATATTTCCATAAGTTGAGTTACAAACTTGAAAAGAAGAATATGGAGGAGAGAGGAACTTTCTTTGACGTAATAATAAAGAATAGCTAATTATGATTCCACGTAAATGCTTATCTCCACAACAATTAGAGCGTATTGCAAAGATTATTGGTGATACAAGCGAAGGTCTGACAGGATCTCAGATAGGTCATGCTCTATTACAATATGGTCTAAAAGACGTTGATCCATCGAATACTAAGTGGAAGCGATTGTATAACTCTTTTGCAGAAAGTCAGAATCAGAATAAGAATAAGTGCTCTAATAAAATCTTATGGTTCATTCAAAATGTGGTAAATCCTCAAGCGTATTCTGATGCTAAAGAATTTGAAAAAAGACGTTCAAAGATAAATGAAATATTAAGCTATGTAGGATATGAGTTAAAACCTGATGGTCAATATAGGCAAATAACTGCAACTACAACAATTACAGAGGCACAGACAAGAGCCAATAGACTTCTCACTGACTTAAAAGCAAGAAATGCACATACTGTCATATTCAAATATTGTACGGCTGAACTTGTAGACAAGAACTATTTCCACGCAGTATTTGAAGCATGCAAAGGATTGTTTGAGAGAATACGACAACTTTCTTTTATACAAGCAGATGGTGTTAAGTTGGTATCATACGTGTTTAACCATCCAGTCTTGATTATCAATGAATACAAGACTCAACAACAAAAAGACGAGCAGAAAGGATTCGAAGCAATCCTTGAAGGTATCTGTAAGATGTTCAGAAATCCAGAGGCTCATTGTCCAAAGATAGAATGGCCTATGGAAGAACAAGATGCATTGGAGATACTTTCTCTAATTTCTTATTGTCACAGAAGATTAGACAAGGCTCAGAGAGTAACTGAATAAAGAAAATAATCATAATTCAAGTATTATGCAAGCAATAATATTGGCTGCCGGAATGGGCAAGCGACTTGGTGAGTATACCAAGAACAACACCAAGTGTATGGTTGAAGTCAATGGAGTGAAACTCATTGACAGAGTGATTAACCAGTTGGCTAAGCTGCATCTTAACAGATTAGTGCTGGTTGTAGGATATGAAGGTCAGAAACTCAAAGACTACATAGGGCATCGTTATGATGATATATTGAAGATAGAGTTTGTTGACAATTCAGTCTATGACAAAACCAACAACATCTATTCATT
>Ga0256406_1006903_pt1 | contig 11093 bp, 11 predicted proteins | sample RumenRJG_03DNA_FD_185986 | JGI IMG/M metagenome (GOLD analysis project Ga0256406, IMG submission 185986) | Bovine rumen microbial communities from Lethbridge, Alberta, Canada - RJG_03 | ecosystem: Host-associated > Mammals > Digestive system > Stomach > Rumen | place: Canada: Alberta | collected...
ATGAGATATTTGAATTTATTGAAAAATTCAGAAAAAAGGACAAGGAGACGCCTATTGTCCTTGTACCCACATCATTTAACACTGTTTATGAAGAAGAGTTTAGAGAGCGGGGGGCCAACATAATAATATATGCGAACCAGCTTACACGAACCGGTTTTCCTGCTATGCAGGATGCTGCGGAGACTATACTTAAAAATCATCGTGCAAAGGAATGTGATGATAAGTGTATGTCTATAAAAGATATAATTACACTTATACCGGAGGAATAAGAAAATTTATGGCAGATCAAAGGGTTATTTATACAACGCAAGATTATCATGAGCTGGATAAGTGGTTTGCGAAAAACAATATAAAAAAGGCATTTATGGTTTGTGGCAGGTCAGTAGAAAAACTGAATGTGAACAGATATTTTCTTGAGCTGAAAAAAAGAACAGGCATAGAAATTGTCAGGTTTCATGACTTTTCTCCCAACCCCGACTACGCTTCTGTTGAAAAAGGTGTTAATAAGTTCCGTTCAGAGGGTTTTGATGCGATTATCGCTGTAGGCGGTGGTTCTGCTATGGATGTGGCCAAATGTATAAAACTTTTTTGCGGTATGGACAGCAGTGAAAATTATCTTAAACAAGAAGTGATTCCTAACAATATTCCGTTTCTTGCAATACCTACTACAGCCGGTACAGGAAGTGAAGCTACCAGATTTGCTGTTATTTATCTGAATGGTGAAAAGCAGTCAGTCGATGATGAAAGTAGCATACCTGATATCGTTTTATTGGACAGTAGTGTGCTTCAATCATTGCCTTTATATCAGAGAAAAAGCACTATGTTGGATGCATTATCTCATTCTGTAGAATCCTTTTGGTCGGTAAACAGCACTGAAGAAAGCAAGGAGCATAGTAGAAAAGCGCTTGCGCTTATACTTGAAAATATGGACAGCTATCTTGCAAATGAAGATTCCGGGAATAAAAATATGCTTTTAGCTGCAAATCTTGCCGGAAAAGCCATAAATATAACTCAGACTACGGCGGGACATGCCATGTGTTATAAGCTTACTTCCCTTTACGGAATTTCGCATGGACATGCAGCGATGTTGTGTAATAAAGAGCTTTTTCCGTGGATGAAGAAAAACACCAATAAGTGTACTGATCTGCGTGGAGAAGAATATTTGAAAAGTGTTTTAACTGAATTGTCCGGGATTTTTGGAGAAACTCAAAAGAGTAACGAGGTTACAAAACTGTCAGAAATATTTGAGAATCTTTCACTTGAGGTACCTGTAGCACAAGCAGGTGATATTGAAGTGCTGTCAGAATCAGTTAATGAGACCAGAATAAAAAACCATCCTGTAAATATAAGTAAAGACGAAATAGTGATGTTATACAGGAAAATATTAAAAACCGATGAGTAACGGAGATATATTAAAATGAAAGTTGAAGAATTTGTAAAAATAATTGGCGCGGATTTCTTTACAGGTGTTCCGGACAGTCGTTTGAAGGCTTTATGTAATTATCTTTATGACACATATGGTACTGATTCTAAATATCATATTATAGCCGCAAATGAAGGGAATTGCGTGGGAATAGCCGCGGGTTACCACCTCGCTACAGAAAAAATACCTGTGGTGTATCTGCAGAATTCCGGGGAAGGAAATATAATAAATCCTGTAGCATCATTGCTGCATAAAAAGGTATATGCGATACCCGTTATCTTTGTTATCGGATGGAGAGGAGAGCCGGGTATACATGATGAGCCTCAGCATATTTTTCAGGGCGAGATAACCCTCAAGCTTTTGGAAGATATGGAGATTGATTATCTTATACTGGATAAAGATTCCACCGCTGATGATATCATTGTTTTTATCGAAAAGAACAAGGAAAATCTCTCCCAGGGAGGAAGTATTGCGTTTGTTGTTAAAGAGAAAGCCTTGCAATACGATACGTCCACTAAATACAAAAACAATTATCAGATGCTAAGAGAAGACATACTTAAAGAAATTGTAAAAGTTAGTGATGGCGATCCTATCATCAGTACTACCGGAAAGACCAGCCGTGAATTGTTTGAGATCCGTGAAGCTTTAGGGCAAAGTCATGAGCATGATTTTCTGACAGTAGGGTCTATGGGGCACAGTTCTTCCATTGCACTTGGGGTGGCTTTGAATAAACCTGATAAAAAAATATGGTGTGTAGACGGAGACGGAGGAGCTATCATGCATTTGGGAGCCATGGCAACAATTGGTTCTTGTGCTCCTGAAAACCTAGTGCATATAGTAATTAATAATGAAGCTCACGAATCCGTGGGAGGTCAGCCGACCGCAGCGGGTAAAATTGATTTGTGTGAGATTGCCGAGGGATGTGGTTATCACGATGTTGTTTGTGTAAATGATCATGTAAGTTTGATAGAGGAATTGAAAAAAGCAAAAGAGGGGAATAGGCTTAAATTTATAGAAATAAAAAGTGCAATAGGTTCAAGAACTGATCTTGGAAGACCTACAACGACTACAATGGAAAACAAAGAAGCCTTTATGCTACATTTGAGATAGATTTTTTTGAGGATTACTAAAGAACAGAAAAACTAATTTCAGAGCCACTAACGAAGTTTTAGAAGGATAAAACCATGATAATAGATTTACATACTCATTCATCAGCTTCTGATGGACAATATACACCAGCAGAGCTAATTCGCCTTGCGCATGAAAAGAATATTGTAATATTTTCACTCACAGACCATGATACTGTAAACGGACTGAAGGAGGCAGAAAAAGAAGCTGCAAAATATGGTATTCGTTTTATTCCCGGAATTGAAATCAGTGCTCAAGAGGATGAGGAAATACACATACTTGGTTATGGAATAAATTATTGTGATAAAACAATACTGGAAGCGTGTAATAATTTCATTAGCGATAGATCAAATCGCGGGGAGCGTATCTGCGATTTTTTGCGTAATAAAGGCATTGACATAACCATGGATGATATCAGAACTATTTCCGGTGAAAGTAACATAGGAAGACCTCATTTTGCTAAATACCTTTTGAACAATGGATATGTAAATAATCGAAAAGAAGCATTTGACAAATATCTTGATACAACTGATTTTTATGAAGCTACTCGAAGAAAAACCCCAACAATTGAACAGGCTATTGATTTGATACATGATGTCGGAGGAAAAGCTGTTTTGGCCCACCCTGCTTTAATTCATAAAACCGATTCTCAACTAGAGGAAATGATTAAAACACTAAAGAAACAAGGATTAGATGGAATTGAATGTATTTACAGTCAACATTCCGAGGATCAAACCATATACTATTTAGGTTTGGCTGAAAGATACAATTTAGTAATTTCATGTGGATCAGATTTTCATGGTGAACAAGTTAAGTCGCATGTTGAACTGGGGATGATGCTTGATAATAATAAAGTTATCAAAAGATTTATCGCCAATTTTCTATAATAATTTTGAGTACTACAGAGTATTTGCCCGGAACCGGCTAAATATCCTCGTTTGTGAAGTCTGTATATATGCCACAGTCTGCGATGTTTTCAGCCATCTGCTTTCTTGCCCAGGCTCTGTTTTTTGCAAGTATCCTTGCCGGAGTGCCGGCGATAACAACATTATTGGGGAAGGTACCTTTAACTAGGCTTTGCCCGCCTATTACAGAGCCGGCGCCTACAGATGTGTCACCTATAATCATACTTCGGCGGCCAATCCATACATGGTCGCCGATTTTTACTGTCCTGATATACTTTTCGCCTTCCTTAAGGAGGGAATTCACGTTCTTTTTTGTCTCCACATCAAAAATAGAATGCCCGTCTGTAGACTGTATCATGGCATCCGAAGAAAACATACAATCCTTACCTATATCTACCTTTGAGCAGGAATCTATCTGGATAAAAAGACCGGGTTCAAATGTAGTCTTTTCGCCAATGTATAACTCAGAATAATCCCCGGTGTTTATATGAGCCTTCATAAAACGACAGGCTGATCCTATATCGACGACAGTACCGCCTTTACCCGGAAGAGTAAAAAGAACACCGCTGTCCCCAAGATAATCTCCCTTAAAAACACATTTATTACCGATGAAAAAACGGTTATTTGGCGATGTGATCCTGATAACTAATTTGTCAGGGATAGAAACGCCTTCGCCTATACGAATCTCATTGTTATAGCCCGTTATTTCTATCTTCAGATTTTGTGCAAATCCTTCTACAGTATTTCCGTAATCATCATGGAAATGGCCAAACCCATCCGTAAGGACGATCTTTCTTTCCGGAAACATAGTAAGGAAGTCATCATCGCTATATCCGAAGCTGCGTAATTTTTTTATTGTAGCAGGTGTAGCAGCAGTTGGAAATATCACAAATAATTTATCCGACGCATCCTTTAACAATTCCGGCGAAATGCATCCCTGTTTTTCTATAAGTGTTTTATTGGCAGAAAAGATCTTTTCTATAGATAACCCCTGTTCCTTCATGCACTTTATATATTCAGGATTATAACCCCAGCAGACCACTTCACGATCCTTTGCCTTATCATGTATTCTATTTGCAATTATTTCGTAATATTCAGATGCTTGCATATTTTATCCTTTACTTGGTGTAAAATCAAAGTGCACTTTGGTGTTACGCCGACATTATAAATTTTTTTCATCAATTCTTTAAACAAAAATATCACCAAACGCCTGCTTATCCGACAGCCTCTTTTGGTGATATTTTACAGCATTTATTCAACTTTTACAAATTCCAAGGTGTTCTTCATCGCTTCTTTATCTTCGGCAAATATACTATTTAACTCACTTGCCATATTCCCGACTTTATTCATCTGGAGATAGTCCGTACGGGTTCTCCAGACGTGACCTTCCTGTACAGCCTTAAAATCAGCAAGTTTGTCGGAAATGTCAGTAAGCTGTTTAAGAGAAGTAACATCATCTGTCTTGTAGTCATTCCCGTTGCATACATAGAATTGATTTTTTGATCAACATCAGAAATGTCCTTTTGTCGTTTCCTAACAACTTTGGGGTCAAACGTCGATTTTCTGTCTTGAGGGAGATCTATCTCCAAGGCTCCTTAGCTACCAGTAACTCTTTTAGATTTGAATCCATTACGATAATCGTCACTGTCAAAACGTTCGGATTTTTCATACCCGAGATGATCATCCATCTCAAATTCCATCATTTCCTTAATCGTTTCACCAAGAAGATCCTTGAGTGCATCCTGGATATCTGTAGCTGATTCGATATCATACTCCTGGAAAAGCTGACGAATGATTTCACGTTTACCCTCTGTCATTTGTACCTTATGTACCGGTTTCTTTTCTTTTACCATAATAAAAGGCCTCCTTACGATAAAATATTTTACCATAGAAGATCTTGAAAAAACTTATTTACAGAAAAAGTTTCACACTCTCTCTTACCGAGATAGGATAGAGTATCTCTGTTACGATAACAAGATACCCTTTTTCATTATCTGGTTTTTGTTTTTCGGCATTCTTTAGGGATGTCTTCAGACCAAGGCATTACTTTTTGCAAGACCTCTTTCGGCACTCTGTCCCGGGGGTGCCTTTGCAGTTCTGTGAGCAGGTGTACAAAGTACTCATACGGTTTCAGATTATTAGCCTTTGCCGTTTCGGCTATGCTGTATAATAATGCACTGGATTTAGCTCCCTTTTCAGAGTCTATGATGTGCCATGAATGCTTGCCTGCGCAGAACGCTTTAATGCTACGTTCGGCATCATTATTGTCAAGCGGTATTTCAGCATCCGTTAAAAATTCTCTCAGATATTTTTCCTGATTTACGGAATAGGTTAATGCATTTGTCAGTTTTGTACTGCCACTTACTTTATGCCCTTGCTCTTTTACCCACTCAAAATAAGCATCTACAAGAGGACTTACCGACTGTTTACGGTTTTCAAGCCGCTCTTTGGCAGATGTTTCCTTGAACCTATTGACTATATGATACATGGTATCAATTCGCTGTACTGCTTCTACAGCTACCTTTTGTACAGGACTTAAGTGGGCACCCTTTTTCACGGTTTTTACGATTTCTGCAAACCGTCTGCGTGCATGTGCCCAACAACCGGCTACACGTATATCTTCTTCCTTCTCGGACAATGTATGGTATGGCTGATACCCGTCTGTTATCAGTACGCCCTTGTATCCCTTAAGATATTCAGCTATTACGTTTCCATTCCGACTTCCAAGATATTCATAAAGGTATACAGGGTAACTCTTTGCTCCACCCGGCGAGTGGAACACCCACATATATTCTTTGCTGTGTTCGGGCATTGTAAATGGTGTCTCGTCACAATGAATATAGCCTGTGCTTAGAATATAATCCCTCATCGCAACATGTATCGGTTCCAGATAATACTCGGCAAGACGTATCATCCAGCCTGCCATGTTTTGACGTGATATATTTACATCGTTTCTTAGAAATTCCTCTGAAAGTCTGTTGAGGGGAACTGCATTTACATACTTAGCATTAAATACTGCTGAAGCCAGCTCCGGCGTAAGAAGGCTGTGGTCAAGAAGGCGGTTAGGCTTTGGTGCCCTGAGGATTATTTCGCTGCCTTGATTTTCCGCATACACCTTTACATGATGTTCCAACACTTTGAATTTTGCCGGAATATATTGAAGCTCTCTGTATATTTCATCATCAAGTGTATGCCAACCCTTAGGAAACTCTTTCTTTAATTCATCCTCTATACATTCATGGTTTACTACCTCTACATCAAGCCCTTCAAGATCAATGTCCCATTTACCTTTTCTTTTTTTGCGTTTTACAATGACTTCTTCAAATTCAGGTTCATTTGGGATACTCTTTTCTGTAAGCTTTTCAGCCTCATTTAGAATGCATTGGTTTTCCAAGTCAAAGGATAACTGTCCGGCAGTCTCTGTCTTTTTTCCAAAGCGTTGCATGGTAAGTATCGCAAGCTTTTCAGTCAGATCGTCTATCTGTTTAGATAATTTTTCGTTCTGTTTTTGAATGTATTTGTACTGCTCTGAAAGAGTTTCAAGACTTTCACTCATCTGAGTGTATAAAGCAATGACTGCTGCTTTTGAAAGCTTATTTAGTTCTATGTCTGAAATTTTTTCCATAGAATGATTATAACACAAAAACACCCTGAAATCCGCATATTCACTATGTTTTCAGGGTGTTGTCATTGAATGTTCAATTGATTTATTTTTGTAAAGTTATCCTAATAAAGTTCAGGCTTTACCTTTGAAATAACCTTCTTTTGCTCTATAGCGAGACCTTCCATAAGCTACCTGTATTGTTGCAAGGTCAGATTTTTCACCTCTTGTTCATTACGTGGCCAACGCAGTTTCCCGGCAGTGAATCGCTTGTAACATAAAAGCCAACCATCACCTTCATACATAAGTGCTTTCATTCGGTCAGTGCGTCTGCCGCAGAAAGGGAAGACGGAACCGCTCTCGGTCGGATCAAGATTAAAAGCTCCGGCTACTATTGCAATAAGGCCATCAATACCTTTACGCATATCCGTATATCCGGTCAGCAGGTATATATGAGAAAAACAGGAAGCGTCATTAAGCATAGCCCATCACCCCTAAAACTCTTGAGATCAGTTCGGATGAAGTATCGTCATTTATGCAGAGTTCGGTGTTACCGGTTTTGATGACCATTCTTGTATCAAATATAGTCCCCGGTTGTCTTTGCTCCATAACAGGAACCTCTACAAAACCTGCTTGTAGCAATGCTTTTTCTTTTGCCTTCCGCAACCAGTAGTAATAAGCATCACGGGAAATATCATGCTGCCTGCAGTAATCATCAACCTTCAGACCGCTGGCACGACAACTCTTGATAATACCAGCCCATTCGTTAAACCTGATTTCTTTAGTCGCTAATTTAGTGTTCATGTCAAATCCTCCTTGAGATAATAGTGTAAAGTGTGAGCACACTTTTTACACTTTGCACACTTATTATCTCAAGAAATCGACAGGAATATAAGCGACGGGTTATTTACCATTTACGTTATATTGACAGGATGGCGTTTTTTATCTTTTTTTTATTTTTCTTACTTCATCAGGAAGCTTATCAGACCATAGCATCAGAGCCTCTATAACTTCTTGGGTGCACCGTTTCTAGGATGCTTTACCAGCTCTCTCACAGCGTCGGAGACAATTTCCTGGGCAGCAGGAGTGAGTGCAGTCACTTTCACATATTTTACCAGTTTTGAGCGGTAAAGATACTCTCTATGTTTTTTCATAATCTATAATAATTTCTATACAATCATAATGTGGTATCTTCTGTATATAATACTGACCAAGGAAAATCCCTGTCTACTCTGATTCCATAACTCATCCTCAAACCGCTTGGCTTATCGTCGTTTATCAGTATGCGTTCGCCATACGGCGCATTGTAAATGATATGATCAAAGCGCACACCGTTTTCCTTGAGCAGGCTCTCGGTCATTTCCCTTACATCCTCAGTGCGGGATGTTATAAAAACGATCAAGTCTTTGTCAGGGATGGAGTGAAGGAAATCTATGGCACCCTCTAAGAAGCTGTCTTTACCGTCCTCCTTATATCCGTTATGCTTTACGATTGTACCGTCAAGATCAAGTACCCAGGTGTGACCCAGTGTTGATAAAATAAGATTATTCTTCATGTCTCAAACTCGCTCCTATAGCTCCTCCCGGGTGATTGGGCTTAAAGTCCTTTTCGAGTTCCAGATTAAACCTTCTTGAGAGTTCGATAGCCACCTCCTGAAGGATGATAAGGTTCAGTACCGTGGAGTTGTTCGGAACTATATCCCAAAGATCGCCCTCATGCTCCATATTTACTATGATCTTATTATACATCACATCAGCAAGCTCGCTTTCTTCCTTGAAGCTAAGCAACCACAGGTTAACACCCTTACGTTCCTTAAGAAGATCGACAAGGTATACAGACTCACTCGTAGAGCCGCTTTTGGTGAGTATAATCACGAGGTCTCCGGGCTTAACCATACCCATATCGCCGTGTACTGCGGAATTGGTATGTAAGAAGCCCGCATCAAGACCGAGCGAAAGCATAGTTCCGACAAACTTATCGCAGATAGGGACGTTTTTGCCAAGCCCCGAAGCAATTATCTTATGTCCGCTCCTTAAGGTTTCCTCGCATTCTTTAATCAGACGCTCAAAATCATCCTTGTTTATAGTCTGAAGTGCATTATTCATGATGCGAGTGTTGTTTTCAAAATAATCATATGCTGTATTCATCAAATGCCTCCTCAAGATAGTAGATTCCGTTATAAAAAGCGCCGCATATGGAGTCGTAGTCCTCCCAAGCATAAGTCGTGAGACTTAGCCATATGATGGAGAGCAGAAGACGCATCTGCTTTTTGCTTACCTCACCACCTATAAGCTCAAAGAACTTATCCTCCATATCCTCCCAGTTGTTAGACTCTATGGACAGATCCACATCCGTTTCATTTATCTTAAGATCAAATTTCTTAAGATTGAACCTGTCATAGTTACTGTAAAGAGAGTAGTAAAGCTTGACCCAGTCATACGCGACATCACCGTAAAGCTCTGTCTTTCCGAAATACCCCCGAGGATCTATAAGCACGGGTGTAGTGTCGTCCTTTAGCATCATATTGCTGAAGGTACAATCGCCGTGGATGAGATAGAAGCTTTCAGGCATATAGGACATTACGTCCTTCTCAAGCGCCTCCCTGCAAAAGAATACATTTTTGCATTTCTTACCGTTTACGGTTATGAACTCATCCTTTGCAAATGGTACAAGCTCTTGTATCTTAGAAAGCCTGTCAAAGGTCTTGTCTATATAAGCCTCGTAGTAGCTGTCTCTATCCGCCGGCACAGACTCTATATCGTGTACGGACTTAAGGCAGTCAACTATCTGCTTAAGGATATCCGCTTTTTTTAAAGTGTCTATGTCATCATACTCATATATGTTTTTTCCGTTTATGAGTTCCATACAAAGCGGCTCATACTCATAGATAAAAGGCAGGTTCTTAAATCTTACGCCCTGCAGCTTTTTGTACCAGGCGATCTCACGCTTAGCCAGATCCTCGCCCTGCTTATCCACAGGTATCTTATATATTTTGTCGCCTTCTATACGCATGCTGTTAAAGGGACGACACTTACTCGTGCCCAGCTTGTCCCACTCACTTTTTAAGCCGTATTCGTGAGTCTTGTAAAGAGCCTGAGGCTCAAATGTGAGCTTCTTTGACTTAAGCCACCTGACAAACTCACCCTCTTTTGGGACGTCAGCTATAGCGCTCTTATCCTGAAAGATAAAGAAGCCAGCAACACCAAACTCTGAGCTTCGTTCTTCTTCAAAGACCCCGTCCTCATACTTCCAGCGGCAAGGGAAATCCTTGGATATACCGATTACATCAGAAGAGGTCTCGGGCAGTTCGTAATCTTCAGGGAGCACAAGATCGCACCAGGTAATCAGAAAGGGCGTGCCTTCCGGTATAAGAGCTATAGCCTCAGACATCCCTGCACATGTACCCTCACCACCTGTAGCGCAGACCATCTTGTAATCTACATCAGCAAAAGCATCAAGGTATTTTTCAAGTACGTCGTATTTGTAGTCGCCGATTACGATGAACTTCTTGTCCGGGAACTTCCGAAACAGATGAAAAATCATAGGCAGGTTGTTGACCGGCACAAGCGCTTTGGGTTTGTTGGCTGTGAGGGACTCCATACGGGTGCCCTTGCCGCCGGCTTGAACAATGATGTGTCTAAGCATTTTTTACCTCCCTAACAATACCTTTTTCTACTCTGAGTACATTTTCTCCCAAATCAATAAATCCGGAAAAATCAGACTGAACTATCCCATTTTTAAAATAGACATCATTACCGGCGATCGTTGTCTTTACTCCTGTAAAAGAATTATCCTTTTCTCCATCTGTAAATGGACATAATACATCATCAAACCACTTGGCACCATTAAAACCAGAAGGAACATCAAAGTCAGTACACCTTTTGATTCTATTATTGCTAAATACGTCAATAACAATAGAATCTACCAGACAATTATTTTCTTTATCCCAAGCAACAATATTCAATCCTCTGCAATTCATGGAATACTCTTTTCTATTCACACATATGCTAATTGTTCGGTCAGAAGATTTGGAACA
>Ga0256406_1006906_pt1 | contig 11087 bp, 8 predicted proteins | sample RumenRJG_03DNA_FD_185986 | JGI IMG/M metagenome (GOLD analysis project Ga0256406, IMG submission 185986) | Bovine rumen microbial communities from Lethbridge, Alberta, Canada - RJG_03 | ecosystem: Host-associated > Mammals > Digestive system > Stomach > Rumen | place: Canada: Alberta | collected...
CCTGAACCGAGTCTGTTTGATTAGAGGGGGGCTTACTTTTTGAAAGAATAAGCCCGAAGTCCAAATTTACAGGGCTTCGGGTTGGATGTTTTTGCCATTTTGAGTTTTAGCGGACAGCAATAAAATATTTTCTTCCATCTTGCCTTTTTCTAGACGGAAGGGGGCTCGGTCATTACATAAAAAAACGCGCCAAGCACCTGGCTTGACGCGTCTTTGTTAGAAAGAGTTTACGTCTTATCGTTTCAATATTACTTTTCTTACCGTTCCGTCTGAATATCTGATGATGTTCAAACCGTTCTTCGGCTCTCTCATCAACTGACCAGACTCGTTGTAGAAGGCCACTGCCTTGACATTGCCCTGACCCTCAGAGAGTGTGGCAGCGTTGATGCCGGTTGCCGGAGAACCAGGAAGCTGAACCTGCTGAAGACCTATGCTGTCTAACGTGAAGCATATAGGCAGGCCCGTTTCGTTGGTTGTGACGTATAGAGCGATGCGTATGTCGCCGCCATAACCCTTGATGGTGTCGGTTGTAAATGAGCCCGACTCATACTCATCAGGCAGGGTTGCCTTGCTGGCTATCTTCACTGCATCGGCAGCATTGAAGTGTTCACCGTCGCGAGCTATGACAATGTAGACATCCTCATCGGTGCCTACGGTGCCTGAATAAGGCTTTCCTCTCATGGTGAGCCCCACTGTAGCCACGATGCCCTTGGTGGTGTCGGGGTCCAGATGGAACTTAGGCGATACATACCAGCTGTTGCATATACTGTCATAGCAGCTGTATTCTACTGTAGAACCATACCATGAAGAGTTGTAGAAGAAGAAATCAGAACTTGGCGTAAGGACAGAAGGTGTGTCAAGTTTGCCTTTATAGCTTTCCCAACCGCGAGGTGCGTCGTCTTCGTCACTAAATACTTCGTTGAAAGGAACAACCAGTCCGCTCTTGAAGGTCAGTACTTCTGACCATGGGCTGTATTGTCCGGCGTTGTTGTAAGTGCGTACGCGTACATCGTATTTAGTCAGCCCGGCCAGACTGTCGAGCTCGGCGTAAGGCTGTGTAACGTTGAGGCTCTTAGCCCATTCTGTCTCTCCATTCTTACGATAGTTGAGCTCCCAGCCATCGCCTTCGCCCTGCGGGGTCCATGCAATGATGGCCTTAGTACCTTCAACCACGCTGTCGCGCAGGTTGACAGGATAGTCTATAGCTGTCTTTTCCTCTACTAAGAAGCTGCCTACCTGTACTTTTGTTTCAGCATGAGAACGCAGATAGATGCGGAACCATACGGCCTTTCCAGCATATAGAGTGAATGGCTCGGCTACCTTCTTGTAGGTGTCTTCGCCTGCAAACTTCTCACCCTTGGTGTAAAGAGCTACGTTGCTGAAGTCTTTTCCATTGTCAGACACCTGCACGGCGAGTGTATCACCTTCCACGAAAGTGTAAGGATAGTAGCTCCAAGAGTCATATTTAGATACGGCGAACTCAGCTTTTACACGGTTGGTTCCCTTGGCCAAATAAACCGGTGCAGTGGTTACATACTGCACGGTGCCGTTCCTTTTATCGGCTGTGCGTATGGTGTTCTGCAGGTATCCGTTGCGTGTGCCCAGCCAGTCGCCCTCGCCTGCAGTCCAGCCAACTGGCAATGAGGCAACAGGGGTATTGGCTATGTCGGCATCATAAGGCAGAGTGAAGGCTGTGCTTGTAGCTACATCGGCATACAGATTAGAGTAGTTGCCATTGCCGTCTGTGCTCCATGCACGGAAGAAATACTTTGTGCCTTTCTTCAGATTGTTCACAGTGATGGCATCGTTTGTTGTGCCGGAATAGATGATTTTGGCACCACCGCTAATGGTATCGCCCACATTGAGCAAGCCGCTCGGCGTGCCAAAGGCTCCATAACCCATCGGGTCGCCCCATCGGCTTAATTCCTCTGAGTCGGTAAAGGCTATGATGGCAGGTTGGCTGTCAGCTGTTTGCAAAGACAGAATAAGTTTGGTGGTGTCGGCGCTGGCTACGTTCAGCGTGGGTGCACCGGCCAATGTCTTCACTGTTCCTGACACAGGAGTGGTGTTGTATACAGGACCTCCGATGCACTTAGAGTTGTAGGCGTACACCTTAACATAATAGGTTGTGCTGGGTGTGAGTGTTTCAGAGCTTGTGAAAGTAGAATCTGATGAGTTGGCTATCACCGTTCCATTGCCGAATGTAGAACCCGATGCGTACTTTACCTTGTCGGCGGGTGTTGCTCCTAAGTCGTCGGTTGTGCTTGCAACCACCAGGTAAGAGTCGGCATCTGAAGCCTTCTTGAATGTTCCACCCACCGTGTTTGACGTAGCAGAGAGCTTCAGAGAGCTAACTGTTGTAGTGGGCCTTTCGCAAGGTTCAGGTGCCTCGAAGGTGTAAGTGGTTCCGTCAGCGGGATAGCTGCTGGCGCTGTAGCTTATCAGTCTGTCAGACGTTGTGGTGTTGCCAGAATAGTCTGACAGCATCAGACGGTCGTTGCCTGTGCCGTGGATACCCATCTTTAAAGATACATACTGCATCGACGCACCCTCGAAAGGCTTGAAACCGGAGAGCTTAAACTGAATGTTGCCGTTTTCGTATAGGCGGTATTGCAGTGTAACTTTAGCCACAACAGTGTCGGCATTGCGGTCGGAAATGCCCAAATTTTCATACTGAACGATGAGCGTATGGTTGCCTGCTGTGCCCTCAGTCTTATAACTTATCTTGGTGTCATCAAGGCCCCAGGTGCCTCCGATAGACACCAAGCCGATGTTGTCGGAATCATTCTCAAAGGTGAGGAAGGGGTTGGTTTGTGCTCCGGCCTGTATGCCGTCTTTGCCCAAATAGAGTGTTCCGTCGGTGCCAATGCCGAATTGGTTCATCTGCTTGCCGTCGAAGGTAAAGTTAAAACCTATGGGATAGCCCTGCGTTCCGGCTTCGATGGCATTGAAGTTGGCATTGCCGTCGCCGTCGATTATCAGCTTTGAAAATTCAGCACCCGTATAATCCACCGGCACGCTGGTGCCGTCTGTGATGGGCACCAGGGCGCTGTTGGTGGTTTTCAAGTTGTAGGCAATCATGGATTGTGCCTCAGCCGCCAACGTGGTCAGGCACAAAGCTGCCATTAATAAAAGTTTTTTCATAAGCAAGTGGTGTTAAAGTTATAATATGCTTTCTACTTAATAAATTTTACAGTGCGTCCGTCTGCATACTTGGCAATGTTGATGCCATGCTGCGGAACGTTGATGCGTCTGCCGTCGAGCGTGTAATAGCTTACTGCGTTTATTGTCTTGGTGCTTGCCGAGCTGATGCCCGTTGTGGTGCCATCGCTAACATACTTGCCATCGGTGTTGTGTATGCGGATGCCGTTAATGCCCTCTGCTCCTGACTTGCTCTCGCGCCAGAATACGTAAGTCCACTCAGCATCGCTGAACACTTGTGGGTCATCTACGTTGATGCTGCGGCCAATCGTCTTCTTCCATATCTGCTTGCCGTTGGCGTCTATGCGCTTTACGATAAGTGACATGTCAGCCCATTTGGCTACGTCAGTATATGCAACAATCCATGAACTGTCTGCCAATGCGGTCTGACCTACTGTACCCCATGAGTAAGCGACACCCGTCTTGGTACCCATGGCAATGCCTGTGTTGCCCCACAACCGGTCGCCGTCGTAGTTGAATTTACCCACTGTCTGGTTTTGATCGTGGTTGATTTTGTCTTCCCAATTCACCAGAATCTCCTTGTTCTTGGGATTTACGGCAATGTCGCAATAGTCGTGGTCATAGGCCTCTTCGCCGTAAGCGTCTATTCCGTTCAGGCCGAAGGTGGTCTCACCATCGGCAGATATGTGCTGAACGCGTATGTTATGCGAAAATTGACCCATAAACCTTACGAACGCTACGGCTGCACCACCCTCGCCGTCAGTGGCTATCTTGTAAGGATGCAAGTCGTGTCCGCCAAAGCTATAGCTGTCGTAAGTAACCTGCCAAACCTGGTCGAGGTCGCGCGTGTAGCGTGTAGCACGTGCTCCATCGCCACCGTCATCAAAACAGATGAAGTCGGTGCCTGTTGTGGGAACGAGTTGTCCGTAAAGTTTCTTAGGCTCGCTCCATGCCGGCACACCGTCAGAAGAGATGCGCTGAACGTAGGTTCCTACGAGCGAATCGCTAAGCTCCATGAACTGGAAATAGGTGTCGTCGCCAATGACATACACGTTGGTGAAAGGTGCATCCTGATACTTAGGATAGCTGATGCCGTCAAGGCCCCACAGCAAATTGCCGTTCTGGTCTACCTTATATATGGCAGGCTGAAAAGCCTGATGGCTGGAATAATCGCTTGGATCGATGCTGTCAGGAACTACTTCCGACCGTGAGTCGGCTACGGTAACGATGGCATTGCCATCCTTGTCGACGGCCAGTCCGTAGTCACTCCACCAGGAAGGAGTCTGGTAGTTGGCGTTCAGACTAATGGGATCGGCAAATACAGTTCTTCCGTTGGCATCGAGCAACTGCAAATAGGTGTGTACTCCGTCAGAATAATAGGTGGAGTCGTTTACCTTGTGTGAGTCCCATGTCTTGTAACTTATCCATGTCTTACCATCGCTTGTACGCGCAAATTTTGGCGAGCATACATGATAGTCGCCCTGGTTATTGGCGTTGATGAACTGTGCAGGCGTTGCAGAGGTGTTCCACTGTGCGTTGGCTGAAGCACAGAATGCCAGAGCCAAGATAACTAAAGAGGTAAATCTTTTCTTCATAATCTGCCTTTCTTTTTAGTTGATGAATTACTTATTTGTTAATGATTACTTGTTTCTTGTTGTTTGTTATATATATGCCCTGATGACTAACGGCTTTCAGCTTTCTGCCCGAAAGATCGTATATGCCTGAGGGTTTGCCCGCCTCGGCTTGGACAGAAGAAGTAATGCCGAGGGTGGTGGAGGCGTTGCTCAGGCTGAAGTTTACGGTAGCCATGCTGCCTGTATAGGTATCTTGTACCAGCATTTTATGGGTTCCGTCAGCGTTCATCTGGTCGAGCTTATAGTAGCCGCTGCCGTTTGCCCCACTGATGCCGTTATCGCCGGAGTCTCTGAATATCAGTTTGTAGCAGCCGTTGCTGTTGAGTGCGAAGGTGTGATAGATTCTTTCGCCTGGCGTAGAGTAGGGGCCGCCCTGCTCAATGGTGTTTCCGTCACCGTCAAGAAGTAGCCATGTGGTTTCTTCAGGCTTGTTGTCTAACTTCATTGTGAGGCGTACGGCGTTGCTGGCAGCATAGGCATCGTTGAGCTTTACGGTTACCTGAGGAGATGATTGCGATGTGCCGTTGATGTCTGACAGCCATACGCGCACATCGTTTTCAGCACCGTCGGCTGCTAAGGCAAAGGATGTGAAGTCGGGAGTTGCCACTGTGTCGATAGCCAGATAAGGCAAGTTGCCCGTCCACGGAGTAGTTTGAACCGTTCCGTTTATGCTTACATTCAAGTTTGCCGAGGTAAGGTTGTTCTGGCCCGTGTTGCGGAACACAATGGTGGAAGAATATAATGGCTGGCAAATACGGTCGGGGGTATCTTCTACCTTTAATATTTTGGCGGCATCGTTGCTGCCTGTAGGCCTTGGTGTATATACGGTGGCAAGCACCTCATGAGTTGAATCGTCTTGTACAAAGGAAACGATACCCAGTTCGTCCTCGTTGTCGAAACCGCTCACCTGCCAGCTGCAATGATAGGAGAGTTCGTTTCCGGCATATTGAGAGGTAGGCAGTTGCTCGCCCGATGCATTGGGCAGTAGCTGCCGCATAACGAAGTTCCAGTGGTCTTCACCATTCCATACCTTATGATCATAGCCTACATAGTCTTCTACCACAGCCGTGACAAGCTTCAGCTTTCTGTCAGAATAGGCTTCGATAGGTGTGAGATGGGTTGTGATGTCAAGCAGTCCGTTGTTCAGAGAGGCGTCTACTTGGATGTTGAAGGTTGGGTCTTTACGAGCCTCTTCTATTTGTGCGTCCAGGTAATCGGCATGTTTGGCAATGGCGTAGCCTTTTGTTCCATTGAAGAATATACTTGGAACGCCTGTCACTCCGTAATAATCTTGCCGTGCCTCGTTCTGCTCCTTGTTCAGCACATAAATGTAGTCGGAAGGCTGGGGAAAGTTGATGTGGTAAGTGATGAAAGCCACGTCGCCCATGTGCCTTGTCACACAAGTGTCTAAAGAAGGTGAGAATGCCGCGCAGGGTGAGCAGCCCTGGTTGGTGAATTCCTCTACGAGAACCCATGGACGTGGTGCTTGCTGGGCTTTGGCCTGTGTGCAGACGAGCAGCAAAAGAGTTGCCAGTTCGATGACGTGTGTATGTTTGCTCATATTGATTACTTCCTGATGATTTTCTTACCGTTGCTGATATATACTTCAGAAGGTGAGGCTTGAACCACTTTCCTTCCCTGGAGATCGTAGATCTTATTGCACTTCTTTGCGCTTTCTTCGGTCGTTGTGAGCGATTGTATGCCCGTGAGAGCGGCGTTGGCACCCTTCAGATGGAAACGAACGTCGTAAGATGCGCCGTCATAATCTCCCTGTGTGATACGTTTTTTTGTGCCATCTGCGTTGATTTGATATAGTTGGTAGTAGCCGTTACCCTGACTTCCGGTGATACCATTGCCACCCGCATCAAGGAATTGCAAGGTATAGCAATCGTCATGAGTGAGAGCAAAATCTTCTGTATAGAAGTGTCTGCCCTCGCTGTATGGACCGCCCTGCTGCACTACTTCGCCGTCTGAGTTATACAATTTCCATGTCGTTTCTTGCGGAGCCTTATCGGTATAGAGCTTCAGTTGCACGGCTCCGGTAGCTTGTGCTGAACTTGAGAACGTTTGACTCAGAGTGTTGCTCGTCTTGTCACCGCCGTTAATGTTGCTCAGCCATACTTTTACGCTATTTCTGCTCCCGTCTTCATTGAGAGTAAAGTCTGTAAAATCGTCGAAGTTGATGGTGTCTCGTTGAAGATAAGCCAGATCACCCGTCCAGCTGTAAGTCTTCTTGGATCCGTTTACTTCAACGTTAAGGATGGCACTCTTGATGTTGTTCGAGCCATCATTGCGCACGACAACGCTACCATAATAATTAGGTGTGCAAATAAGGTCGGGCGTGTTTGTGAGGCTCTTGATGGCTATGGAGTCTTCGCCTTGTGCTTTCTTCGGAACGTAAGCCGTAGCTAATATCTTCTTTGTTGCTATGTCTTGTAAGAACACTACGAGACCAATCTCAGTGGTGTCGTTGATATTCTGTATAGTCCAATCGGTATTATAGGAGTTGCTTTCGCCTGATTTGATATTTGAAGGCAACTGATAACCATCGCCGTTGGGCAGCAGCTGACGGCAAGTGAAGTTGAGTTCTGTCTCGCCGTTGGGCAATGCTTGCTCGCAGTTTATATGCTCCTCGACAACAGCTGCGAATAGTCTTAGATTGCTATTAGTTACATCCTGCTTCGCAATCGTCTTGGCCTGGATGGACATTTTACCACCAGCAATGGTGTAGCTGGCATCTATGCTGTAGTTGTCTGGCTCTTGCATGTAGTAGTTTATAGCATTGTTCAGATTGCTTGAGCTTAGCCCATTACCCAAGTTGTCGCCGTTCATGAAGGTTGTGGGAAAGGCGTTTACTTGATAAAAAGACCTGCGCTTGTCCAGAGTCTCTTTTTGTGCGAGGTATATTGGGTCATCGGGGTCGGGATAGTTGCCGTGGTATTTAACTGCGATTACGTCACCCAAGCGCTCATCTATTACTGCGTCTAATGTTGGAGAATATCGTGCGCAAGGGCCACATCCATCATTGGTAAACTCTTCTATCAGTACCAATCGCTTTTGTGCGAATGCGTTTGACACGGACAGAAGCATAAGAAAAAGAAGCGTAAATGTTTGTTTCATAATTGTCTTGTTTTTGTTGCAAAGGTAATAAATTGAAATAAAATATGGCAAAATTATTGAATTTTTGTTTTCACATTTCATGAAATGTAAAAAGAATCTTTGCTTTTTGTTTGATTTATGTCAATATATTAGCCTTGCACCGGCTCTTATAGTCAATCTGTTATGTTAGTTTTGTCTAACTTTTGGCCTGTTTAGCTGATATGAGTTTGTGCTTTTCATATTCGCTTTTGTGCTGATGGTTGTTGCGAATAGTATTCATGCCTATATATAAATAGGGTGTTCTTTCGATGAAATGGGTTTCTTCTTGATAAGCTCTATTATCATAATTTGCCGTCGTTTGCTTAGCCTTCGGGATCATAATGTACCCGTCGTCTGCTGCATTACGCTCTGGTTGTTGCGCTAAGCGAGCAATACACACTGCACAAGAGGAGTGAAACCGTACCGGTGTCCGGTTGTCAGCGAGCAATCAGGCACCTATAATGATAGCGTATTCCTTTCCTCTGAACTTATTGCATGAGTCAAGATACTCGACGATGCCGGCCTTGAGCAGCCAATTCTCTATGGTCTGGTGTGATGGTATTACGCCGAGGGCACCGCCGAGAAAGTCATTGAACAATTCCAATCCGTTGACGATTGAGCGGAAACCACATCCCATGCGGATGTACATGCACACTGCCAGGGCAATCACTTCTGCCCAGAATGAGTGTCCTTTAACTGGCGTGAAAGCAAGTCGAACAACTCCTCCGTCGTGCCCTGACTCAAACGACGTTTTTTTTTGAGCTCTGCATCCTTGGCCTTGCTCTCCTTTTTCAACTCCATATACTTGTCTTTCCATTTTTTGTTGCTCTCGGTTTTAGCCTTATTTGAGACTTTTGTTTTTTTAATCTCAGCCGTTGCTGCCTTTTCTTTCTCGTCCTTCTTAGCGAGTAATGCTTTTAGTCTCTTTATTTCTGCGCTTTTATTTGTCATAGTATTTTACTTTACATTGTAATGTTTTCTATGTAATGGTACTAATATTCAATGACTTGAGCAAATTTTTAAGGTTAATATATACTATGAAATATGTTTATATAAGTTAAGAATAAATCCTTATATATCAAGAGCTATTATGAGCATAAAAGCTGCCTAAATTTTTGACAGCCTATCATACAATGTTGCCAGACTTTAATTCATGTCAAAGTCCGCATAAAGGCTTACGCCATTAGTTGATTGTACTCCTACACGATATATGCTTGGAACAGACTCCCTATTTGCCTCGAGCATTTTAGAGTTATCGCCAAACATAGCGTATGGGCTTTGGGCAGATACTTTTATGCATATGCTCATAAGAAAGAGCATCATTGTGATAATCTTTTGTGGTCCCAATGGATTAACTTTTCTCATATTCGTTATTCTTTGGTTTCGTTTTCAATATCCCTTCAATGATTTTTCCACACTCTGTTTATATTAATCTGTAACAAAACTAAACGAATATACATACCACTTTTGTATTGATTCTTTCTTCCATCTGTTCTTTGTCTTTTGTAGTCCTGTAATATATTGTTTAACACGTTTCTTCTTGGATTCTGTATATTGATTAAATGGCAATACACAGCCTCTAACTTCTTTGATTTTTAATCTGGAGTCAAAAAGAATGAAGAAAAACACCCTATAAGGGTAATCATCATCACCTGGTCCAGGCTTATAATACTCATTCTTTAAGTAGTCCACCAATTCATTTTCCCCATCTGCAAATGTAATCTGTTTTAATTTAGCATCATGCTTCTTTCCTTTCTTTGTACAATACGATATTGTAGAATCGTTTACTTGAGTATAAACACACCCGAATTCATCAAAAACAACCTTGTTATTCTGGCAATATATTTGAAGTTGCCATAGTATAATAAATGCAAGAAAACACAATACTTTTTTCATACCATTATTACCTAAAAACTGTACCTGTTGGTGATTCCAAATAATCATATCCCAATCGCCTCATTACGTTCCATTGTCTACCATATATATAGTCCGCATTATTAGAATGGCTATGTGGCTGTCCTTTTAAAAATAGAATTACATGTCCGAATTCATGGGCAATTCCACAGGAGCGCTGATTTATATTTCCCATAGCATTAATGTTTATCCTAACGTTATTATTGGTAGATCTTTTATATTCGTCTGATGATATAGGATATAGTGTTTGCCCTAGATTTCCAATAATTGTTTTACCTAATGGGTAAAGCAATGATTCTTGTCCGTTATTGAATTCTTTGGCATAATCAATATCTGAGGGTGAAGACCAAGGATTACTAAAAAATTGGTTTCCTATATAATAATCATTGGTACTCGTTGTTGCAAGTTCAACCATTTGAGGATTTGTGGCAATAGAATAAAGATCCTGGAGAAAGGCATCTGGAGAATTTAAAGCAATTTGTCTTATGGACTCAGGAATCAAAACTCCATTATTAAATTTTATTGACAAGTTTGCTCCTGGTTGTAGGGCGTTATATATTGCATCAATTGAGGCCATATCAAGAATAGTAATACTATCACCATGCAAATCAACCCTATTAATAGGGTCTCCCCCGCAATATGAGTATGGGCTTAAATGATAGTATTTCTCGCACAATGGATCAATTGTTGTAAACATTGCCTTTGCATTCTCACTAATACTATCTTGTTGAATGACGTTGCCGTCCTTGTCTATTAATGTTGCGATGCCTTTACTTAAATCAAAGTCAGCATAAAGGCTTTCGCCATTAGTTGATTGTACTGCTACACGATATATACTTGGAACAGCCTCCCTCTTTGCCTCGAGCATTTTAGAGTTGTCGCCAAACATAGCGTATGGGCTTTGGGCAGATACTTTTATGCATGTGCTCATGAGAAGGATTATCATTGTGATAATCTTTTGTGGTTCTAATGGATTAACTTTTCTCATATTCGTTATTCTTTGGTTTCGTTTTCAATATCCTTCAATGCTTTCTCCACACTCTGTTTATATTCTTCATCTGTTTGCTGAGAATAACCAAGACTGTCCAATCTGTTCATCATACGTTGGAATTCGGCCCAAGGGGGATTGTCCGTGGCAGGCAGATGCCGCTGCCTAACCAAAGAACTTGATATGATAGCGTGCTAAAACTATTTTTTTTGCTTACCTTTGCGGTCATGGAACAAGAAAAGATAGACTTC
>Ga0256406_1006908_pt1 | contig 11084 bp, 6 predicted proteins | sample RumenRJG_03DNA_FD_185986 | JGI IMG/M metagenome (GOLD analysis project Ga0256406, IMG submission 185986) | Bovine rumen microbial communities from Lethbridge, Alberta, Canada - RJG_03 | ecosystem: Host-associated > Mammals > Digestive system > Stomach > Rumen | place: Canada: Alberta | collected...
TCCTCCTTCGCCGTTAAGATAATCACTAACAACTTGTTTTTTGAATTCAAAACTATATTTTTGTCTTCCCATAAAAAACGACCTCCAAAAGTTAGATTTTTAGGTCTAACTTTTGGGGGTCGGTTCAGTTTGTCCAGTAAAGAGGGTACATATCAAAAGGCGGATTTCTTGTTATAAGTCTTTTACTATTTTGTCCTGATCAAGACTTATATGCGAATCTTTTTAATACAATGAATCAAGCTTCAGGCTTGTAGCCGGGATGATCGCTTGCCCAGAGCTTCTCGGCAACAGGTGCCCATTCCTTTGAATAATCATCACACTTGGCTGTAAGATGCTCTGCACTCTCCGGTTCTGTCATATCTGTACTGTGAGCTCCTGTTTCCTTTACCATCTGTCTTAAGAATTGAGGGTTCTCAAGCATAGGGCAGGGACGAAGCAGATTCTTGTTGAAGGGCTGATTAGCCTGATATGCCTTGAAAAGCGGCTGCTGAAGACATTCAAGCAGGCTCTTTTCATGAATATTTGCACTTGAATAATGGATGAATACGCAAGGTTCCATATCTCCATTAGGATTGATATGGCAATAATCCTTTCCTCCGGCTATGCATCCTGATACCCACTCACCATCATTCTGGAAGTCCATTGTGAAGATAGGCTTGCCGCCTTCATATCCTCTGACTTCACGGATTCTGTGATACATATATTCACGCTGCTCTGGAGTAGGCATAAGCTCCGGGGTTGAATCCATTCCTACAGGCATAAAGTGGAAATACCAGCTAAATGTAACGCCCTTTGATATAAGAAAATCAAGGAATTCATCACTTGTAACAGCTTCACAATTTGCGCGTGTATAGCAGATCGAAGTACCATATACAAGTCCATTTTTTCTCAAGAGGTCCATGGCATTCATGACCTTCTGGAAGGTTCCCGCACCACGTCTTAAGTCTGTCGTATCTTCATATCCCTCTATTGACATCGAAAGAACAATATTCTTTGTCTTCTTCATCTCATCGCAGAAAGCCTGATCGATAAGAGTTCCGTTAGTGAAGAGCATGAAACCGCAGTCCTTATGCTTCTCAGCAAGCTTAAAAATATCATTCTTTCTTACAGTAGGCTCACCGCCGGTCATTACATAGCCATGAATACCAAGCTCTTTGCCCTCTGTAACAATCTTGTCCATATCTTCATAGGAAAGATTAAGCTGATGGCTGTATTCTGATGCCCAGCAGCCTGTGCAATGAAGATTGCAGGCACTTGTCGGATCGAAAAGTATTACCCAGGGAATACTTACTCCATACTTCTTTGCATTCTTTCTGGTCTCTTTATAGCCTGTAAATCCGGCTTCGAAACCAAATGACATTATAAGTCCCTTTAAATATTCAAGATCCACATTATCAAGAAGGTTGTCAAAGAAGCCAGCCCACTTTCCACCTTTACTGAAGGTCTTTCTCAGTCTTTCATAGCCCTCCTCCGGCCATGTATCACCATTTATCTTCTGTATGGCATCGATTACCTTGACATAATCCCTGTCCTTTACAGCTTTTTTGCCAATTGTATCAAGAACTTTCTCAAATGCAACACGCTCTGCGGCATGCGCAATCTTGTTTGCCATAATAATACCTCCCTATATACAATCAAATTATTATTTACTTTTCATTATAAAAGAATTTATACAATAAAAAAAGCAACAAACTATGTAAATAGTTTATTGCTTTTCTCAAAAATCTTATTAAGTAGCGAGAGGGGGATTCGAACCCTCGACACCGTGGGTATGAACCACGTGCTCTAGCCAACTGAGCTATCTCGCCACAATGGAACCTACAGGGCTCGAACCTGTGACCCTCTGCTTGTAAGGCAGATGCTCTCCCAGCTGAGCTAAGATTCCATTTTTCGGCCGCTTTACAGCGGCCGAATATTAATATACCAAATGCTCAAAGCCTTGTCAACGAATTTTTAAGGAATTTTTCATTTTATTTCAATTTAAGAAAACCGGCTCCGCCCATTATAAGAACAATGATACCAAGAACTATCCTGTATACTCCGAAGGCCTTGAAATCATGTTTCCTTATATATTGCATGAAGAATTTGATAGTAATAATTGATACAATAAATGCAACTATGCAGCCAGTGAGAAGGATCACGATCTCATTGGGGCTGAAATTGAGTCCAAATTTCGCTATCTTATATACACTTGCGCCAAGCATGGTAGGTATTGCCAGGAAAAATGTGAACTCCGCTGCAACAGGACGAGAAAGTCCTATTAGAATTCCTCCTATAATGGTGGCTCCTGATCTTGAAGTTCCCGGTATCATGGCAAGGCATTGGAAAAGGCCGATTATAAAGGCATCTCTTACCGTAATTTCCTTTGTGCTTGTGGCTCTGGGTTTTCTCCTTTTGTTATATTCCTCGATAATGATAAAAAGCACACCATAAATTATCAGCATAAGTGCAACTACAAATGCATTATAGAGATGAGCATCAAGGAAATCATCGAGAAGAACTCCAAATACCACCGCCGGCACAACAGCAATAATGATCTTTATCCAGAGTATTGTCTTTCTCTTTGACAAATATTTTTCCCCGAAAGTCTCTCCTCCCCGGTTCTTGTGAAATGGCCACAGATCCTTGAAATAAATAACTACCACTGCAAGAATTGCTCCAAACTGGATCACAACATCAAACATTTCCACAAAGCTATGACGCATTTCCAGCGGGAAGAAACTGTTGAAGAGAATAAGATGTCCTGTCGAGCTTATCGGCAGCCATTCCGTAATGCCTTCGATGATACCCAGCAGCACGGCTTTGATAAAATTAAGCATAATCATTCCTTTCTATAAAAAGACTAAGAAATTATATACTTAGAGACTGAAATATTCAACTCCTGACCTGAAGATTCTCATATCATTCTCTCCGCTTATGTTTATGGCTACTCCTCTTCCCCTTCTTTCGGCATGAGCCATTTTCCCGAATATTCTTCCATCCGGACTGGTTATGCCTTCTATAGCCATATAAGAGCCGTTTACATTATATTTTCCGTCCATGCTGACATTTCCGTCAGGATCACAATATTGAGTCGCTACCTGGCCGTTTTTGAAAAGTTTTTCAAGCAGCCATTCATCTGAGCACACAAATCTTCCTTCGCCATGTGAAGCGGGCGAAACGAATACCTGCCCGGGCTTTACATTCATAAGCCATGGAGACTTGTCAGAACATACTTTTAAATAGACCTCGTGGCTGATATGTCTTCCAAGAGTATTATATGTAAGGGTCGGAGAATCTTCGCTCTGGGTCTTTATCTCACCATAAGGCACGAGACCAAGCTTAATAAGAGCCTGAAAACCATTGCATATTCCGAGGATAAGACCATCTCTTTCATTCATCAATTTATCGATCTCGTTCTTTAATATATCATTTCTGAAAGCTGTAGCGAAAAACTTGGCGCTGCCCTCAGGTTCATCTCCTCCCGAGAAGCCTCCCGGAAACATGACTATATTGGAATTCCTTATAGCTTCGGCAAATTCAAGTATTGACTCATTAATGTCTTTTGGACTTTTGTTTCGAAAAACCTTTATATTGGTCTCGGCACCTGCTGCTTCAAAAGCTTTTGCACTGTCAAACTCGCAATTTGTTCCCGGGAAGACCGGTATAAATACCCTGGGCTTTGCATTTTCTTTTCTTATATAGACATTTTTTTCATGATAAAGCCTTTCCGGTATCATCCTGTCATCGCCGTCTGCATAAGCCTTGTAAACTCCGTCAAGAGGTTTTTCCCAGATAGAAATGGCCTCATCCGTTCCAAGAACCTCATCACCAAAAGTGAAGCCCGACTCTGATACGAAGCCCAGAGGGAAAAGTATATCTTCTTTAAATATATCTTCTATCTCATTCTTTCTCTCCTCGTTGACTTCAAGAACAAAACTGCCTATATATGGCATGAAAAGGTTTACATTGCTATTTGATTTCATCCTGAATCCAAGGCGGTTTCCGAATGCCATCTTTAGAATGGATTCGATTGCCCCCTTGCCTTCAACAGAATAAGCTGCGCTCACAACTCCATTGTGAATAAGCTTTTCTACTTTTGCAAAAATTTCCATGTCAGCCTTGAAATCCGGTTGAGAGTATTCATCTTCCGGCAGTTTTACCAGATAAACCGGATCTCCGGGGGTCTTGAATTCAGGCGAGATTATATCATCAATGACTGCTGTGTCTTCAGCGAATGAAACAAGTGTTGGCGGAACATCAATATCATTAAAGGTTCCGCTCATGGAATCCTTTCCTCCTATAGATGCAAGTCCTGTCTTTATCTGTGCTCTGTAGGCTCCCAGAAGAGCTGCGAAAGGCTGACTCCACCTTTCGGGGTCTTTGGTCATTTTTCTGAAATATTCCTGGAAGGAAAAATGAATATGATCCGTATTTCCTCCGGCTGCGACTATCTTTGATATAGAGCTTAAGACTGAATATTGAGCTCCGTGGTAGGGACTCCAGGACATAAGATAAGGATCGAATCCATAGGCCATCAGAGTCACTGTATCACATTTTGCATTTCCGACCGGAAGGAGAGATACCATTGTCTGAATCTCTGTCAGCTGGTATTTTCCTCCGTAAGGCATTAAAACCGTTCCCGCTCCTATAGAGGAATCAAACATTTCGGACAGACCTTTTTCGCTTGCGACATTAATATCTCTTAGCGTGTCTTTAATTGCATCAATGATTTTTCCTTCATTAAGATCCGCTCTTACTTCCGGAAGAGCGGGCTTTTCCAGGAAGTTATTATCTATATCAGGCTGATCTACATAAACATCAGTTTCCTGCTTGGCTCCGTTTGTATCTATGAATGAACGTTTTATATTTACGATCTCTTTGCCACGCCACTTGATGATCATGCGCGGCTCTTTGGTGACAGTTGCTGCGACTACAGCCTCGAGATTTTCCTCTGCGGCATAGGAAAGGAATTTGTCCTTGTCTTCAGGGGCAATTACCACTGCCATTCTTTCCTGGGACTCTGAGATCGCAAGCTCAGTTCCATCGAGACCTGCATATTTTTTTGGAACCTTATCGAGATCTATTACAAGCCCCGGAGCCAGTTCCCCGATGGCAACAGAGACGCCTCCTGCTCCGAAATCATTGCATTTCTTTATCAAAAGGCTTACTTCCTTACGTCTGAAAAGGCGCTGAAGCTTCCTTTCCGTGGGAGGATTTCCTTTCTGGACCTCTGCCCCAAGCTTTGATGCCGAATCGGTATTATGAGCCTTTGAAGAGCCTGTGGCACCACCTATACCATCACGTCCGGTTCTGCCGCCAAGAAGGATTATAAGATCTCCCGGATCAGATTGAAGCCTCTTTACTGCAGACCTCTCGGCTGCAGCAATGACTGCTCCTATTTCCATACGTTTTGCCACATAATCGGGATGATAGATCTCCTTTACATAACCTGTGGCAAGTCCTATCTGATTACCATAGGAACTATAGCCTCTTGCTGCCTCCCTTACTATCTTTATCTGGGGAAGCTTTCCTTCGAGAGTTTGATCGAGTCCTTTTCTTGGATCGGCTGCACCTGTAATTCGCATAGCCTGATATACATAAGTTCTTCCCGAAAGGGGATCACGAATAGCGCCTCCCAGACAAGTAGCAGCGCCTCCAAAAGGCTCAATCTCGGTTGGATGGTTATGTGTTTCGTTCTTGAAATTGATAAGCCACTCGTCCTTTTTCCCATCTATAATGACCGGAACTATAACTGAGCAGGCGTTAATCTCATCTGATTCTTCCTGATCTGTTAATTTCCCTTCTTTCTTTAAAAGCTTTGCTCCGATTATGGCAAGATCCATGAGGCAGATATATTTGTCATCTCTGTCCTTATAGAGTTTTATGAAATTATCCTTATAATCAGCATAAGTCTCTTCAATAGGCTTCTTATAATAGCCTTCTTCGAAAGTGACATTTTTTAATTCAGTGGAAAAAGTAGTATGACGGCAATGGTCGGACCAATATGTATCAAGGACTCTTATCTCTGTTATGCTGGGATCTCTTTTTTCATCATCACGAAAATAATCCCTGATAAAAAGAAAATCCCTGAAGGTCATAGCAAGACTCAAGTCTTCATATAATTTTAAAAGACTCTCGTCACTTTCTTTTATGAAACCTTCCAGGATTTTTATGTCTTCCGGTTCTTTATAATCACTTTCAAGGGTCTCCGGTATTTCAGAAGAGGCTTCTCCCGAATCAACCGGATTAATAAAATGCTTCTTTATCTTTTCAAATTCATCGTCACTTATATTGCCTTCAATAATATAAGTAATTGCAGTTTTTATAAGAGGTTTTTCATTCTCGTCAAGGAAACCTATGCATTGAATGGCAGAATCTGCTCTTTGGTCAAACTGACCGGGCAGATATTCTACAGAAAAAAATCTCCCTTCCGGATGAATATCTCCTTCATATAAAATATCTACGGGCGGCTCAGAGAAAACTGTCCTTAAAGCCTTCTCATAGACTTCATCGCTGATTCCTTCTATGTCGTAGCGGTTAAGAAGTCTCAAATTCTTAATCTCTATCCCGAGATATGTCCTTACTTCGGCTAAGTCTTTTGCCGCCTGAACTGCGAACCCGGGCTTCTTTTCAACATAGATACGTCTGACCATAACCTTATGCCTCCTTATTGATATGGGTTATTGTTTACTCCAGAAATCAGAAAGTGCCTTTCCGGCACTGCTTACGCTTACATTTTTGATATCCTGCCATAGATCAGGATAGACCTCTTCAATATTTTTCTCCGAAAAACGGCTGTCAAGAAGGGCTATAATCCCTCTGTCACTATCTGTTCTGATAAGTCTTCCGCCTGCCTGCAAAACCTTGCACATGGCGGGATAAAGAGAGGAATAAAGAAAGCCCTGACCTGTTTTCTCCTCAAAATAATCATTTATAAATCTGTTTTCAAGGCTTATTGATGGAATGGGAAGCCCGGCCAGAATTACGCCAATAAGCTTATCGCCCTTTAGATCTATACCTTCGGAGAACTGGCCGCCAAAGACTGAGAAGGCAACAAGGCTTTTCCCCCGATCTTTAGAGAAACTATTCAGGAATTCTTCCTTGTCATTTTCATTAAAATCGCTCTTCTGACATATTACATCGGCTTTGCCGCCGTCAAGCTCAGTGAAATCATCCCTTATATGATTCAAAAGCTCATAAGAGGGAAAAAATACAATATAATTTCCCTTCCTGCTTTCGACTATATTTTCAATATATTGGGCGTATCTTTGAAACATTTCAGGAGTACGCTCCTTATATTTCGTTGTAACATCTCTTGCTCTTATTATTGCAAGCTGGCTGGAAGAAAAAACAGTCTCTGCCTTCACTGCCACAGCTTCTTCGTCTCTTGAGAGGAGATTCATGTAATATCTCATAGGAAGAAAAGTCGCCGAGAAAAAAATCACCGACTCTGCCATATAAAGCCTTTTCTGGATCATATTAGAAGGATCAAGACAAAGAAGATTAAATCTCATCTCTTCTCCACACTCACTGTAGGCCTTGTAATCCCTTCCATAAGAATCCGACAGAAGATCAAGATACTTAAGATTGAAATAGAGAATTCTAATCTCATCGCTTTCCTTTATCTTTATTCTTTTTTGAAAAAAAGCCTGAAAAGCCGAAACAGTATTCATGACCTTCAATGCAAAATTGCTGAATTCATCACTGGAAAGAATGTAAACCATTCCCTCTTTCTTCCATGAAAGAAAGTCATTATTAATAGCAGTAAGGGCATTAAATACTCTCCTGGAATATTTTTTCATAATGCGTCTGCCTCTTAATATGTCTTCCTTTGAAATACTTATGCTATACATGGACCTGCCCCGGTCAACCATGTTGTGAGCCTCATCTATCAAAAAGATATATGGCTTCTTCACGCCTTCGGCAAAAAATCTCTTTAGACATGATGTCGGATTGAAGACATAATTTACGTCTCCCACTATCACATCTGCGAAGAGTGACACATCAAGGGAAAATTCAAATGGACAGACCATGAATTTCTTAGAATAATCTAAAATGACCTCACGGGTCATCAAATCTTCATTATTTATAATTGAAAAAACCGCATCATTCACTCTGTCGAAATGACCAGCGGCATAAGGACAATCGTCAGGATTGCATTTTCTTTCCTCCAGGGGACAGATCCTGTCACGAGCAGTTATAAAAACTGTCTTTATCCTGTGGCCCGTTTCATTTATTCTTGCCGCAGTCTCTTTTACCACTGTCCCGGTAACAGTCTTTGAAGTAAGATAGAAGACTTTCTCAGCCATTCCCCTGCCAAGTGCCTGAACGGCGGGATAAAGTGTCGATATTGTCTTTCCTGTTCCTGTCGGAGCCTGTATAAAAATGGTTTTCTTGTCCTTAATCGTCTTGTAACATATTCCAACAAGGGCTCTTTGTCCATGTCTGTATTTAAATGGAAATTGTCCTTTAAGAATGCTGTCATTCCTGATCTTCTCCCAATTAAAGACAAAATCAGACCATTTCTTAAATTCATTACATGTTTCATCAAAAAATAATTTAAGCCTTTCGAAGTCGTAATCCTCTTCAAATATATTAAGGCCTTCAGATGGATCTTGGCTTTCCAGATCACAATAGGTCATCCTGACCCTAATGCCATCAAGTGAATACTGGCTCGAAATAATATAAGCATAGATAAGAGCCTGAGCGAGATGGACCTTCACAGGTTCCTCGATTTGTGAGGCATTATATACTCCCTTTATCTCTTCAACAAGATAAGGCTTTTCCTTATCGAAAGCTACACCATCAGCACGGCCCTGAAGGTCGAAAATGTATTTGCCGAAATCATAATGATAATTCAATACAACTTCGGGAACATATCCATTAATATTGGATTCCTGGATCATCCTGTGGATCCTCTGCCCTTCCTGCATGGATAAAAGAGGATCAGACGATCCGAATCTGTCGTCTATATTGCCTTCCTTGTATATAAATTCAACAAGGTCTCTGACTGATATATGATAATGTTTTATTTCTGAATTTTTATCCAATGTACTTTGAAATCCCAAAGATCCTGTCAGATATTTTTTATAAGTTCCTGATAATGAGGAAGGCCTTCATCAAATTCAATCTTATTTTCTCCTATTATAAGTGGCCTAAGATATTCAAGCATTTCCTCTTTGACATCATTTCCGCGCTCATTTATCCAGCTTCTGGGAATGTTTCTTACCTGGTTTGCAATGCCTTTTATGTTTTCAGTGCAATATTCTATGTAATAATTTTTCCCCGGAACTCTTTTTAAGCTCGCCATTACACCATTTTTACGTTCAAGACCTGCCCTGTATGCAGTTTCTCCCAAAATAGCTGCTTCGTCAAGATCTGTTTTTGAAGCAAGATGTCCGGCGCATCTTTGAAGTATATTTATTTCTACAGATCTTACTTTCACACCAAGCTCTTCTCTCACCAAAGTTTCAAGATATTTCCCCGCACCGCTAAGCATGCCATGGCCGAATCTGTCTTTAATTGAGTCATTCTCGCTTAAATACTTTCCATCCTCGTTCTTTATGCCTTCCGAGACAGCCACAATAACATTTCTTTTCTTATTGAGTTTATTTCTTACATCTTCAATGAATTTTGCATTATAAAACGGGACCTCCGGAAGATAAATTAAATCCGGTGCCTCCTGAAAACGCCTTGCAAGAGCTGATGCTGCAGTCAGCCAGCCTGCGTCACGTCCCATTATTTCAACAATGGTAACGCTCGGTATTCTATATATGGAGGTATCATAGGCGATCTCCAATATTGAAGTAGCTATATATTTAGCAGCCGAACCGAATCCAGGCGTATGATCTATCTTTGGAAGATCATTATCTATAGTCTTAGGAATCCCGATAATGCTTATATCATCATTTTTCATGCGGACATATTCCGAAAGCTTCAGAACCGTATCCATAGAATCATTACCGCCGATATAGAAGAAAGTTTTTATTTCATTTGCATGGAAAAAATCCATTATCTTTCCATAGATCTCTTCTGCTGTCAATCTGACTCCGGCGATTTCTGTAAAATCAAGAGATCCGGGGTCAGGAAGCTTGCATCTGCATGAGCCCAAAAACATAGAAGGAGATGATTTAAGACGTTTTATTTTATCTTCGCTGTCAAAGATATCTCCTAGATCAAGTATCTCTCCGGTAAAGATCCCTGTTATGCCATATCTCGATCCGTAGATCTTTTCATATTCTCTCCCATTGAAAAAAGCGGACAATACTCCCGACAGACTTGCATTAATGGCACTTGTCGGTCCACCGGACTGTGCGATTAGTAAATTAGACATTCTTGTTCTCCCTTAACCATTAACTACTGTATTATACAACTTCCATTTGCTTTGTGCCATAAGGCACTTTTATATTTGGCATAAAAAAAACGTGTGAAACCACACGTTTTAAATCAAATATGCTGGATATCAGGCTACAACAAATCTTGATATTCTTTTAACAAAATCCCTGTCATCACCGATAACATTAACTCTAAGTCTTCTGTGAACTCCCATTGTAAGTACGCCAAGAAGAGACTTTCCATCTATTGCAACGTTTCCGCTCTCAAGATTGATCTCGTTAAGAGATTCTGAAGCCTCCTTAACGAATGCCTCGGCTTCATCAGGGTTCGATAAAAAAATATGGAACATATAAATCACCTCTGTATTCTATCATCTTTTTAGGGAACCCATATAGTTAAACACAGTTTCCCTTCTATGTAAATAAAAATTCTAAGTTTTTTCTATGAAATTTTTAAGAAGAATTATAAAAATTTTCATTAAAAAGAATATAAAAAAAGAACCTGCTATAAGCAGATTCTTTTAACAGGGGTAGAAGGACTCGAACCCTCGACATTTGGTTTTGGAGACCAACGTTCTACCAACTGAACTATGCCCCTATATAGAAAAAATGGCAACCCCTGTCGGTTTTTTCAATAAATACGCACCTTCAAAACTTCATACATAAATTCCGCTTCAACCCTTTGATCAAGTCTTCGATCTATTAGTAACAGTCAGCTCCATGCATCACTGCACTTCCACCTCTGTCCTATCTACCTTGTACTCTTCA
>Ga0256406_1006910_pt1 | contig 11083 bp, 8 predicted proteins | sample RumenRJG_03DNA_FD_185986 | JGI IMG/M metagenome (GOLD analysis project Ga0256406, IMG submission 185986) | Bovine rumen microbial communities from Lethbridge, Alberta, Canada - RJG_03 | ecosystem: Host-associated > Mammals > Digestive system > Stomach > Rumen | place: Canada: Alberta | collected...
AAGCTGTCAAATGGTTCTTCCGGCTACATTAATGGTGCCATTACCAGTGAATCTTACGGAAGCTCCATCAAGGGCGTAGGAGAGAAAGACACCAACATAAGATCTATAGCAGGTACAGCTTCAGGATCATATGTCAGAACCCTGAATGCAGACACTACCCTTGACATCGTCCTTTCTGCAAAGGATTCCAAGGGAACTACCTGGTATAAGTTCAGAGATGGCAGCACATACAGATATATTTGCGCTGATTATGTAAAACTTCAGAAAACTGAACAGCCGGCTGCCTCTCAGCCTCAGGAAGGCCAGCAGAATCAGGCTCAGGATCAGTCTCAGAATCAGAATACCCAGCCGGCTCAGCAGTCTTCAGGAGCTGTTACCGGAAAGGCCACTGATGATCTGAATTACAGAGTGGGCCCGGGTGCAGCATTCCAGAAGAAGGGAATGTTCAACAGAGGTCAGGAGCTTACAATTCTGTCATCAGTAACATCCTGTGACAATAACGGATGGTACAAGGTAAACTACAACGGTGAAGTAGTATATGTTTGTGCAGATTACGTATCGGTTTCGGGAACTGTGTCAGCAGGCACTGCAACCGTTCCTGGAACTGTAAAAGAATGGCTTAACTACAGGTCCGCGCCTTCCATGTCCGCATCCAGACTGGGAACACTTAGTGCCGGAACATCCCTTACTATTACAGGATCCAAGAAAGCCGATGGATATACATGGTACAGGGCGAACTATAACGGAAAAGATGTTTATGTGGCATCTGACTGGGTAACTATTGGAACAGAAAAATCTGATGTAAAAGCAGGAGCTTCCGGGTCCCAGGCTCAGCAGCCACAGCAGAGCCAGCAGCAGGCCTCCCAGGCTCAGGCAGCAGCCCCTGCAGATCCTTCATCACTGAACGGAACAGGAAAAGTTGTGGAGGGAAGCTACATTCCTAAGGACGGAAGCAACTGGTTTGCCGCAAACCCTCAGACTGTAGCGTACTTTGTGGATCCTAGAAACTTCCTTAATGAAGACAGAATCTACATGTTTGAAAACCTGTCCTATAACGGCTCATACCAAACCGTTCAGGTGGTAGATAAGATTTTGGCCGGTACGGCACTGCAGCGCCATGGATATCAGGCATCCTGGTTTACTTCTGCAGGAGCAAAGTACGGAATCAGCCCAGTTTCCCTGGCTGCAAGAGCAAGACAGGAGACAGGCGGAGGGAGCATTGCTGAAAGCGGATACATGATAAACGGGATTACATACTATAATCCGTTTAATATCGGCGCTTATACCAGCAGCAATCCGGTTATGCTTGGAATGCAGTATGCACAGAAGCAGGGCTGGAACACAAAGCAGACCGCCATTGACGGCGCAGCTAAGTTCCTGGCTTCCGGATATATAAACAACAAACAGAACACAATGTATCTTGAGAGATTCAACGTTGCAAACGGAGCATCAAGAGTTGCAACCCACCAGTACATGACCAATATTATGGCACCGTACAGCGAATCCCTCACTACAAAGAACGCATATTCAAGCTACGGAATCACCAATGAAGCTCTTGTATTCTTGATTCCTGTATACACGAATATGCCAGGATCAACCTCACTTCCATCATAAGAAGTGGTTGACAGGGCAGAGCAAACTGCCTGAAGTAAAGCAGCGAGAAATCAAAACAACAAAAATACCGGCTGGCGGAAAACATTCCATCAGCCGGTATTTTTTACTTCAGGATCTTGTCCCCTTGTTTTACGTCCCTTTCATTCATCATCTTGTTTATTGTGTTCAGTATGGTCCTTTTACGGTAGCTCCATTCCGGGGTGATCAGAAGACTTCTGGGAGCGTCGCCGGTGAGCCGGTGTATGGTGATGTCCGGAGGTATGATTTCCAGGATCCTGACCACCAGGTCACAGTATTCTTCGATAGAAGAGAAGGGAGTGTAGTCAGGCATGGTGGCAGCCAGAGTCGAGCCCTTTACAACATTGAGAAGGTGGAGCTTCAGTCCGAAAATGTGACCGTTTTCACCTGAGGTAAGGAAGTTTACGGAATTGAACATGTCTTCTTCAGATTCCCCCGGTAGTCCCAGAATAAGATGGGTAACAACTTTTATGTTCCTGCGGTTCAGTTCCTTTACTGAGCGCCTGAAGTCTTCTGTCGTATAGCCCAGGTTCATTTTTTTCATAGTTTCGGGGTTTGAAGTCTGAAGACCCAGTTCAACCCACATAAAATGATTTTGGTTAATCTCTGAAAGAAGGTCCAGGACCTCGTCACTAAGGCAGTCTGGCCTTGTGGCGATGGCTATTCCGGAAATGCGGGGATCCTGCAAAATCGAGTAGTATTTTCTGCGGAGATCTTCCACAGGCTCATAGGTGTTCGTATGGCTCTGGAAATACCCAATGTAGGCAGCATCCGGCCATTTTTTGCTGAGAAGCTCTATCTGTCCGTCAATGTCTGAGGCCATCTCTCCTGAGCCATCAGGAGAGCAAAAGGCGCATCCGCCGGTTCCCAGGGTGCCGTCTCTGTTAGGACAAGTGAAGCCTCCGTCAATTGAAAGTTTAACGGTCTTCCGGCCAAAAACTTTCCTCAAGTATGAGTTTATCGAATTGAAACGTGTATTGTTTTCCATTTATTCAGCACCTTAATCGAAAATGTTGGTTGATATCTATAAAAGATATTTGAAATTATGTTTTGTATCATAAAAAATGATGCATAGCAACCAGGAATATGGTATACTCACAGCATAGTTTTTGAACAAAAGGAGCGTTCACAATGTCCCACAGCAGGTCTGTTTCAAAAGAGAAAATAGATGCAATGCAGATTTTCCCCGCTGGTAATATGTCCGGAATGACCGGTCTGGAAGGCGGGAAGTTCGGCAGTTTTGCACTTGGCACTGATAAACCGTCAGTGCTTCTTCATGCCTGCTGCGGTCCTTGTGCAACAGCCTGTGTGGAGCGGCTGGCACCGGACTATTCAGTAACGGTCTACTATTATAATCCAAACATTACCGACAGTGAAGAATATTATCTCAGGAGGGATAATCTCAGAAAATTCCTGGACGGGTTCAACAGAGACCACGAAGGTGAATTCTTTGTGGATTATCTTGAAGGGCCTTATGATTTCGGAGAATATCTGAAGAGAGCTGAACCTCTGGCAGATGAGCCAGAAGGTGGAAAGAGGTGCACTCTTTGTTTCGAGATGCGGCTGGCAAATTCTGCCAGAACCGCAGAATCTCTCGGATTTGACTATTTCACCACAACTATGACGGTAAGCCCCCATAAGAATTACAAGCTTATTTCTCAGATGGGTAATGCCCTCGGGGAGGGCATGAACACACAATTTTTAGATGTAGATTTTAAGAAAAAAGACGGTTTCAAGAGAAGCGTGGAGCTGTCGAAACAATACGACCTTTACCGTCAGCGTTTTTGCGGCTGTGAATTCGCCAGAAATGCTGGACTGGTAGAAGGGCTGGGTAAATAAAACTTGTTTTTACACGTCAGAGAGACGTATAAGAAAGGGGTATTGAAAATGAGCAAAGTGATAATTCCTGAAGGTTACCAGTCTGCACTGGACGAAAGAGAAACTCAGAGAGCCATCAAGAAGGTAAAGGACTACTTCCAGCAGGAGCTGGCCTATGGGCTTCAGCTCAGGAGAGTTACAGCACCGCTGTTTGTAATACCTGAGACTGGATTAAACGACACCTTGAACGGATACGAGAGAAGAGTTGAATTCACCATAAAGGATATGGATGAAACCAGAGTAGAGGTGGTTCAGTCCCTGGCAAAGTGGAAGCGAATGGCCCTGGGCAAGTATGGCGTGGAGCCTGGAAGAGGACTGTACACAGACATGAACGCCATAAGGAGAGATGAGGAGCTGGACAACCTGCACTCCATTTATGTTGACCAGTGGGACTGGGAGAAGGTGATTACAAAGGAACAGCGCACTGAGGAGTATCTTGAGGAAACTGTAACCACCATTTATCACGCACTGAAGAACCTGGGAGACTATGTAAACAGGCTTTACAGAGACATTCAGGTGGAGATACCGAACGAAATCACATTCATTACTACCCAGGAGCTGGAGGACGCATATCCTGACAAGACGCCTAAGGAAAGAGAGGACATTGTTGCCGAGAAATACGGTGCAGTATTCATCAAAAAGATAGGAGGAGTTCTGGCTTCCGGTGAGAAACATGACGGAAGAGCTCCTGACTATGATGACTGGGAGCTGAACGGAGATATTATTCTGTGGAACGATGTTCTGAAGCAGGCATTTGAGATATCTTCCATGGGAATCCGTGTAGATGCAGAGTCCATGAGGCGTCAGCTGGAGATCGATGGAAAGACAGACAGACTGGAAATGCCTTTCCACAAGGGCGTTATTGACGGAACTATTCCTCTTTCCATTGGCGGAGGAATCGGACAGAGCCGTCTCTGCATGTTCTTCCTGAAGAAGGCTCATATTGGAGAGGTACAGGTTTCCGTATGGCCGGATGACATGATTGAAGAATGTGCTGAGAATGACATATTCCTTCTGTAGTTATATAGTGTATAATAATAGTTGAGTTCAGGCCCGGGGCGCCAAAAGCTCCGGGTTATTATTTTGTATAAGTCAGGTGAAAGGGGGAGCTGTGCAGTACGTAAGCGTTGTGATAGACAATAAGAGCCAGTACACTGATACCTACTACACATACAGGGCCCCCGACCATGTCTGTGTAGGGGACAAGGTGCTTGTATCCTTCGGAAAGAGGAAGAAGCTGACAGAAGGATACGTTTTTGAAACCGGCGTTAAGACGGAGCTCAAGGATTCTGTAATTAAAGATATCAGCGAAGTTGACAAGAAGCGGTCACTTAATAAAGAGATGATATCCACCGCAGTCTGGATGAGAAACAGATACGGCATCAAGTTCATTGACGGAATAAAGATGTTCGCTGTAGGTGGAAAGAGGGACACCAGGAAGCAGCTTAAAGTAGAGGACCTTCCGGGGGACGAGGAAAACATCAGGCTCAGCCCGGAACAGCAGAGGGCTGCAGATACTATAAGCCGCAAACTGGAGATGAACCAGAGCGCAGCTTTTTTACTTAAAGGAGTTACAAACAGCGGCAAGACTGAAGTATACATGAGAGCTGCGGAGAAGGCCGTATCCCTTGGAAAGACAGTAATAGTTCTGGCATCGGAGATAGCTCTTGCGGCTCAGGTCCAGAGAAGGTTCGAGAAACGGTTTGGAAAAGACATGGTGGCAGTTCTTCACAGCCGCCTGACCACATCTCAGAAACTTTCGGAATGGCTTAGAATAAGAGAGGGCCAGGCGAAGATTGTTGTAGGGGCAAGAACTGCGGTGTTCGCTCCGGCAGATAATATAGGCCTGATAGTGATAGACGAGGAACATGAGTCAACTTACAAGTCAGACCATAATCCAAAGTACGAGACTGTAGACGTAGCATATAAAAGGTGCATGCTGAACAATTCTGTACTGCTTCTGGGAAGTGCTACACCTAGTATAGTATCCTACTCCAGGGCCATGGAAGGAATCTATCAGCTGATCCGGATGGACAACCGTATCGGCACCAGCGTCATGCCTGATGTTGAGATAGTGGACATGAAGGATGAGATTCGGGCGGGAAACCGGAATCCGGTAAGCCGCCGCCTTTATGACGGGATAAAGGAGACCCTTGATAGGAACGAACAGGTCATTCTTTTCCTTAACAGAAGGGGATTCGCACCTGCAATTATATGCAGAGAGTGCGGGGAAAGGCTTAAATGTCCGGACTGCGGTATTTCCCTTACCTTTCATAAAAGCTTTGGAGGTGCTATGTGCCACTACTGCGGGCGGGTTTTCAAGCTCCCGGAAAAATGCCCGGAATGCGGCACAGGAAGTCTTCAGCTTCTGGGCGCCGGCACAGAGAAAATACAGGAGCAGGTACAAGAGCTTTTTCCAGATAAGGTGGTAGGCCGTTTCGATCTGGATACAGCAACATCCCAGAAGGACATTGACAAGACAATAGGGGACTTTGAGAAAGGAAAAACTCATATACTCATCGGTACCCAGATTCTGGCCAAGGGGCTGGATTTCAGAAACGTGGGCCTGGTGGGCGTAGTGCTGGCAGATACAACTTTGAACATACCTGACTACAGGTCCTCAGAAAGGACATACCAGCTGATAACCCAGGTGGCTGGGAGAGCAGGAAGAGGATCCGGCAGGAGCCAGGTGATTATTCAGACCTATGAGCCGGAAGACCAGTCCATACTTGCTGCAGCAAAAATGGACTATGAAGGCTTCTACGAGACAGAGCTGCTACACAGAAGAATCATGAATTACCCACCCTACTCTGATATAATCGCGATATCATTCACAGGATCAGATGAGAAAGTTACTTCAGAGCAGCTGATGGAGAAAGCAGAAGATTTCCGCAGAAGGCTGATCGGACTTTCCCGGGGAATAGAAGGCGGCCAGATTCTGGCAGTTCGTCCCGACAACCTGAAGCCAGGGGGCAGGGAAAAAGTCACTTTCATGATAAAGGCCCCTAAAGGAACCAGAAGTGGATATGTCCACTTCTATATGGAGGAGAGAGGTAAGTACATTACCAGCAAAGAGAATTTCAACATCGAAATAGACATCAATCCATATTGATGAAACAGTAAATATACAGAAGGAGAATACTCTATGGCAACAAGAACAATAGCAGAAAAGGGAGATCCTATTCTCAGAAAACACTGCAAACCAGTTAAGAATTTTAACGATCGTCTCAAGGTTCTGGCAGAAGATATGATCGAAACCATGGACCAGGCTGATGGTGTAGGGCTTGCGGCTCCTCAGGTCAGCGTCTTGAAGAGAATGTACGTGGCAAGACCTTATCTTGAGGATCAGGAAAAAGTATTTGTAATGGTAAACCCTGACATTTACGAGAGGACGGGAGAGCAGATCTCCACTGAGGGTTGTCTCAGCGTGCCGGGCTACACCGGTCATCTGAAGAGGCCGGAGTCCATAAAAATGAGGGCCCAGGATCTTGAAGGACAGTGGCACGAATATGAGTTTCAGGGATTCTCGGCAGTGGTAAACTGTCATGAATACGATCATCTGGACGGAATCCTTTATACAGATAATGCAGAAGACCTTATGACCAACGAGGAATATGAGGAGCTTTTGAGAGAACAGGCTGAGAAAGAAAGCAGAGAATAGGCAGGGTGAGATTTTGTTAAGAACAGTTTATATGGGAACACCGGAATTCGCAGTTCCCTGTCTCAGGACGCTGGCAGAAGAAAAAGACATAGAAGTTGCTCTTGTGGTTACCCAGCCGGACAGGAAGGGAAACAGAGGAAAGATTACTATGTCTCCTGTAAAGAAGACGGCTATGGAGTACGGCATCCCGGTGGCGCAGCCTTTTTCCATAAGGAAGGATCCTGAATTTGTGGAAAGCCTCAGGGAACTTTCACCGGACATAATTGTTGTGGCTGCCTTTGGACAGATCCTTCCGGAGCAGGTGCTTAACATCCCAAGATACGGATGCGTAAACCTTCACGGATCTCTTCTGCCTGAACTGAGAGGCGCGGCGCCTATGCAGTACGCAATAATGGAAGGACACCAGAAGACAGGAATAACCTTGATGAAGATGGACAAGGGCCTTGATACAGGGGACATGCTTGCTGTAAGAGAACTGGAAATTGGAGACAAGGATATTGACCAGGTGGCAGAATCTCTTTCAGTAATGGGGGCAGAGCTTCTCATGGAAACGCTGCCAGCCATTGTGGACGGCACAGTAAAGGCTGTGCCTCAGGATGACAGCAAATCCACCTATGCCCACATGATTAAAAAAACTGATGGTCTTACGGATTTTTCCGGAAGCGCAGCGGAGGAAGAGAGAAAGCTCAGGGCTTTTAAAGACTGGCCTGTACTTCACAGTTATCTCAATGGACAGACTGTAAAGTTTTACAAGGCTCAGGTAATCGATCTGCCTCCAGAAGGGGATCACGGTACCATTGCGAAGGTAGATAAGGACAGCTTCCAGATTAACTGCGGTTCCGGCAGGCTTAAAATTCTTGAACTTCAGCTTCAGGGAAAGAAGCGCATGAAAACAGAAGATTTTCTCCGTGGAAGAAAGCTGGAAAAGGGTGACCGGTTCACCACCGGCCAGCATGAATAGGAGAGATTATTATAAACTAGGAGGGGAAATATGTATTATTACGGAGGACTGGGATATTATTCTTCTATGATAGTGCTGATTCCTGCAATGATTTTCACTATTATTGTGCAGGCCAACATCAAGTCAGCATTTAACAGATATTCAAATATTACTAACAGCAGGCGGATCACAGGAAGGGAGGCTGCAAGACTGGTCCTTGACTCCAACGGATTGACCAGCGTTCCTGTAAACATCATAGGTGGAGATGCCTTGACCAACTACTACGATCCGTCCAGCAATTCTGTGAATTTATCCAGGGCGGTAGGGGAAACAGATTCCATTGCGTCCATGTGCATCGCCTGCCACGAGGTAGGTCATGCAATTCAGCACGCCAGGGGATACTTCCCAATTAAGATCAGGAATTTCCTGGTGCCTGTAGTAAACCTGACTTCCAGGTTTTCCTGGCCGCTGATTTTCCTTGGACTGCTCCTGTCAACAACAAACGCTTACGGTTCACTGCTCTTTAACATCGGAACACTGTGCTTCGTGTTCGTAGTTCTTTTCCATCTGGTTACACTGCCTGTGGAGCTGAATGCCAGCAGCAGAGCCCTGAAGCAGATGGAGGCAGCCGGTATTGTAGACAAGGAAGACATGTATGGAAGCAGAAAGGTCCTGAGAGCTGCGGCAATGACCTACGTGGCAGCCTTGGCAACAGCAGTGGCTTCTCTGCTGAGAATCATGCTTCTCAGGAACAGAGACTAGCAATAATTGATATAAGCATCTGCCGGCTCCTGGTTGAGTCGGCATTTTCGTGTGTATTGCGGAAAATGAAATCGTATTTTCCCGGAGGTAACCAGTGTTGAACAAAAATCTCCTGGCATCATTTCAGGCACTTAAAGATGTGTACTCAGAAGATGCATTCTCTAATCTTGCTCTCAACAAGGCCATTTCAGATCACAGGGACTGCGAACCGGCATTTGTGAGAGCTATGGTAAAAGGAGTTCTCAGAAATTCCATTTTGCTGGACTATTACATTGACGGTCTTGCGTCAAAGGGTATTAAGAAGATAAAAAACAGAACTCTTATTCTCCTGCGGATGGGAATTTTTGCAATTGAAGAAATGAATTCCATGCCTGAATATGCGGCTGTAAATGAAGTGGTGACTCTGGCCAGAAAGGTGTCAGGAGGAACTGCAGGATTCATAAACGCTGTTCTAAGAAACTATCTGAGAAAAAGGAAGAGCCTGTACACAGACACCTGGAAGAATCCGGTAACGGGGAAGAAAAGCCGGGAAGAAAATCTGTCTGTCCGGTATTCTTATGCTCCAGAACTGGTGAACCTGTTTATTGAACAGTACGGGGACCATGAGGCAGAAAAGATAATGGCAGCCATGAATGATGGCCAGCCCCTGGTTATCCGTACAAATCCCCTGAGAACTACCAGAGAAGCCTTGATGGAGAAACTGGAGGAAGAAGGGTGCAGGTGCTCTGAGGCAGATGGCACCAGGCTGGGAATCGTGGTGAATGAAGGATCACCTCTTGGAACCAGTCTTTTTGGAGAGGGCTTGTTTTCTGTACAGGGAAAAAGCTCTATGACCGCAGTTCAGCATCTGGCAGATCTTTCAGGGCAGGCCGCAGCCTTCGGGGAGGAAAATGTTTTTTCCAATAAAAATCCCCAAGCCACAGAATTAAAATATCTGGACCTTTGCTCGGCTCCCGGGGGCAAGACCTGTGAGCTGGCAGAGCTTACTGGTGACATCCACGAAATACTGGCCTGTGATATTTACAGTCACAGACTTGAGCTGGTAAACAGCAACGTAAAAAGGCTGGGCATCAAAGGAATCAGAACAGAGATTCACGACGGCACTGAGAAAGTGGAGGAATGGGAAAACAGTTTTCGGCTGGTTGTTGCAGATGTTCCCTGCTCAGGCCTTGGAACTATTGGAGCAAAGCCTGAGATAAAATTAAGGTTTGATGAAGAAGAAATCAGAGATCTTCCGGAGATACAGAAAAAAATCCTGGCAAACGCTTTTTCTTATGTTAAGCCCGGCGGGTATCTCATGTATTCCACCTGTACTCTGAACAAAGATGAAAATGACGGTGTGATAAATTGGTTTCTCCAGTGGAGGAAAGAGGCCGGAGACGTTGAAACTATTGAAAAATGCTTGTTATTACCATATAATATTACGACAGGTTTTTACTGGTGCATTATGAGAAAAAAACAAGAAGCACCGGAAAACAAATAAATTTCAAGTTTAAAGGTGATTTAATGAATATTGGATATCTTACAGATCCCGGCAGAAGGCGCACAAAGAACGAAGATGCACTGAGAGTTTTGAAGGAAAAGAAGTTCTTCATGCTGGCTGACGGTGTAGGAGGAAACAAGTCAGGAGAGGTTGCCAGCCAGGCTGCTTTGGACGCCCTTCAGGATTATGTACAGAATAACCCTCTGGACAAGGTCTCCGGCAGAGATGCTATGTTCAGATACTTCGAGGACGCAGTAAATTATGTGAATGAGTACATAAGGGAGATGTCTCAGGAGAAGCCGGAATATAACGGAATGGCTACAACCCTGGTGTTTGCCTATGTTGACGGAAAGATCCTGTACATTGCCAATGTAGGTGACAGCAGGGTCTACTTCATTCACAACAATGTGATACATCAGATCACTGAGGATCACACCTATGTAAATGACCTTCTGAAGATGGGCGCAATAACGAAATCAGAAGCAGCTCATCACGAGAAGAAGAACGTGATTACCAGGGCCATAGGAGCAAATGCTTACAACAGCCCTGACTGTTTTAATATTTTCATAGAACCAGACGATAAGATCCTTATCTGCAGCGATGGTCTGTACGACGAGGTTCCGGAAAAGGACATCATGGAAGTCATTCAGTCCGGCGAGGATATGCAGGACTGCGCCAGGAAGCTGGTGGATATGGCTAACGAAAAAGGCGGAAGTGACAATATTTC
>Ga0256406_1006911_pt1 | contig 11082 bp, 16 predicted proteins | sample RumenRJG_03DNA_FD_185986 | JGI IMG/M metagenome (GOLD analysis project Ga0256406, IMG submission 185986) | Bovine rumen microbial communities from Lethbridge, Alberta, Canada - RJG_03 | ecosystem: Host-associated > Mammals > Digestive system > Stomach > Rumen | place: Canada: Alberta | collected...
TATAGGCTGTGAGCGACAAAATGAGGACATCTCATCGGCATTTTCGCTCCGGAATCCGAAAACTTGACAATCTGATCAATTTTTACATCTGCGAAGTGAGCTTTGCTTCGGTTGCGGATTTTAGGTATATCAAAGTTTCAGAAGGTGGTCATTATCAGGACCCACAGGCAGAACACAACAGTGTGATGGCTGCTAGCAGAATGATGCACATCGGCACCTATCATTTCTTTCTTGACAACGTAAAAAGTGAGAAGCAGCTCCACAACTTCTTGGCGGCAAGGGGTAGATGTTCCTGGAACCTTATGCCTGTGATTGATTATGAGGCTGATGGCTTTCACTCCTCTGTTTCAGAACATAGTAGGCAGGCGACACTTATAAAACTTTATCATCTCCTTGAAAGGCATGATGGTCGAGCGCCAATCATTTATTGCAGCATCTTTGAGTACTTAAAGCTGAAGAGAACTTTGCCAAAAGCAAAATTTTGGGTAGGTGATCCCAATTTCGGATTCGGCACCATCCGGCAAGAAAAGAAAGCGTTTGGAAATGATGAGTTAGATTTCGACCAAGCCAACCTAAAAGACATTATATTCCTTCCGCCTAATTCCTGAACACCTATATACTAGAAAGGGCAGAATCCCCAAGGCCAAGGCACATCACTAACATGAAGTCGTCACCGATAATAGGGGTTTCATCAACGCTGAGAGGCATTTCATCCGCAGCCTCGGAAATCACTTTCCCACTTCACGGATTCTGCTTAAATTTGTGGCTGAAAGGAGACAAACAGCACCAAAAATAACTGAAAGAAACTCATCGTATGCAGTACATTATTATTCTCAGCACAGTGGCTCTGGCTATAGCTTGGACTTGGGTCACATGGAATCGGTGGAACGACAAGTATAAGACGGCCTTCTTCAGTGGCATATTCACTGTTGGGCAGTATGCCATACTGGTCTTCTTGGCTTATAGAAGTATTTTTATGGGTATGGAAGCAAGAGAAGGTGCAATCTTTCTGGCATCATTTGCCAATATGGTCTCTGGATTCTTCCTGATAGGCTATCCGGAAGGTAAATGGAGGTGCCTCTCCACAGTTGGTTTCGTTATCCTCTTCTGCTTATTCGGGTGGGTCTTCGGCTCACAAATGGGAGAACAGAGCGTGTCGTATTACAAAAAGAGCGAAGTGAAAATCAACAGCCGTAGCAAGGTAGAGCAAATACTGGGATTACGCAATCTGCCGCCTTACCAATACGATAAGGCATGGGAGGAAGATTTCTCTACGATGGTGCACTTCAAATACACCCAGCCGCAAGACTCCGTAGCCTATATGCTCCTTCTTGACTCCATCAAGCAAGCTTATCCTGATTTTTGCGGTGTATATTATGACAGGTCCTCCTTGGAAAGGTTCTCTACCGTTTGGGATAAGAATGAAATGTACGCCAATGTCTATTTCGACAAGGACGGCTTCACCCTCGGATACGGCGTGACAGACCATGAGGACGAGCTGAGCAAGAGGATGCGGGACTCATTGGGGTGCGAGTTTCCAGAGAACAACATAGCGGGTTACTATTGGAGGTCCTGCGGTCCGGACTACTTATGGAATGCCATCTACAAGCTGGACCACAGCCTGAAACCGAAGGACTTCCGAAGTCTGCGCAGCGCCTGTGAGAAGAAAAAGGGCTGGGAATACAAAGAGAAAGGCGATACCATCACCCTGATGCAAAGGGAACAGGGCACAAAGGGCAACACTTGCAGCTTTGAGTTCGCCAAAGACCCGAAGGGGAGATACTCGAAGGTGAAGGTGGAATATGTAGACTATTAAAACTATGAGTATGAAGAGCATCAAGAAAACATATCGGCTCATGCTCCTGCTGGCCATTCCACTGGCGCCGTGCATCGTTTGTATCTATTCAGCATCTTTGGTCAAGACTGGTGAACGGCCAAGGAATGCATCTGCCATCAGCACAGAGATGAAGCAGATGATCCGGCACGATGCAGAGAGCATGCGGACGGTTTACGGTGCCATCCGCTACAGCATGAAGCAGACTGGCAGGCTGCTGCACTTTGGTGAGCACAACGACCTCGACCGTGGCAGGGCTAACTGCGTGGGCTATGCTCAGGTGGGTGCAGAAATCTGCAACAGGGCTTTCCGCGCTGCCGGTATTGATGCAGAGGCAAGGCCTGTAGTCGGATATATATCGTTATGCGGCGTGAACGTCTGCTGGGTGATGAAGAACGTTGTGCCGCAAGAGTACAGCAGCTTCGTCAAGGACCACGACTTCGTGGAGATAACTACCGGAGGGAAAAAGATTTATGTGGACCCGAGTGCGTATGACTACCTGGGAACCACATGGGAAACCATCAAAAGATAATCGTCATGAAGAAATCTGTTTACGTAAAGAAGGGAATCGTTGCTTTGCTGGTCATCCTTGGCATCGCCCTGCTGAACAGTGCTTACTGGCTGTTCTCCGACAAGCAGGACCGCTGTGTCGAGAAGATCAACAGCGGAAAGAACCTGTCCGTTTATGAACTGGCGAGCCTCGCCACCCTGCACATGGGCATCTGCACCGTGGGATGGCTCTACTGTCCGCTGGCTGCAGAAGCCAATATGAAGATGTGGACAACACGCAAGGACACGGTGTATATCGAGTCCCGCTCATGGGTATCGCCGAAGATCAGGAAGCGTATCCGTAACAACGAATGGGGCAAGGTGGCATGGGACGGCAACGAGGCTTATCAGCCATCATCTCCGGAGAAGACGGCAGCACTGACGCTGAACTGGTGCATGCTCAAGAAGATGACCATCAAGGACAAGCCCTGCGTAGCAGCTGTATGTGACTATACATGGGAGAAGCCCAGCAAGACGCAGTTCCATTTGGGCTTTGCCACCATCCGGGTCTATGAACAGCTGTTCTACGAATTGGAGAAACGGCATGTGCTGCACAAGTTCAAGCTGGTATGCTATTATGAGGAATAGACATCGGAAAATCACTGGCTCATCTAAATTTTCAGTCGTTCAAATTCTTCTAATATATAGAGGGGTAAAAAAAATCAATGCAAATGAAGAAACCCAACGCAAGACAAGAACTCAGTTTGGATAACGCACTGGAACGGGCGATGACCACAGATTATGACACCGTCCTCTCTCAACTCCGCCAGAAGGCAGAGCAAGAGGGCGGTCTGCCAGTGTATGTACTGGAGAACAACCAGTTGGATGTAGCGGCGAAGGTGCTGGTCGGTCCGCCGTACCATGTCATCGCCTATACGCTGCAATACAACCCTGGTAAGGAGTTCTGGCAGTACCGCGTAGCAGAGGAGCTCGTCGCCTTACGACTGAAGATCATCGCATCCAAGGCCGGGCTCACCGTGCCTCCGTTCACCATCACGGAAGACAACCGCATCTCTTTCTATGCGGACTGCCAGCGGTATGTTCGCGAGAAGCTGGGCAGTGAGAGCATCGACAGAAGCCAGCCCATGCTGATGACATCGTATATGTCGCTCATCAGTCTCGCGGAGGACTATGTCTACGGATGGATGATCGAGGACGAACTCTTCCAAGAGGACAGCCTTCATCCCGTACAGCTGCTTCTGATAGCCAAGGGTATGGACGACCTGATCAAGGACTGTAGCGATGAAAAGCTGAGTGTCCTTCCCTCGGGGACACGTCAGGCACTCAGGGTGCTCGTTCTCAGCTCGGCGATGTACTTCCGTGAGTTGTATGGCTATGACCGAGCCAAGGAGCTTCATCCTGCAGAGGAAGAGACGGCTTTGGCTACACAGACCTACGCCTTCTACCGCTCCACGGTGTCAGCCCGGCAGCAAGACATGCGAAGCTGCATCAAACTGTTCAGGTACATCACCCGTCTGCTGCATATCGGAGTCTACTTCTCTGAGGCTGAAAACCCGGAATGATTCATCAGCGATTCGGGAGGGTTCATCAGCAATGGAAGGCGGTTCATCCACAGGGAAGAAAAAGCCTTGGAATCGCTCGCAGATTGTTGTAAATTTGCAGCGTGAAATCAGATAAACAATGTTCAACTTAAAAAAATAACAGTATGCTACCAGATCATCCTTACATCTTCACCTGCCCTCACTGCGGCGGTGAGAAAGAGCTCCTGCGTCTCATCTCAGGCAATACCTTCGGCGCCTTGTACTGGTCGGACAACAAGATGGAAGCCCGTATGATGCCACAGCTGTCCTTCGTGCAGCGCTGCCCGCACTGTGGAAAATACTTCATCATCGACGGCGCATCGTGCAGAAACGCTGAGGAAGGCCACTGCATGGACACCGGTATGCTGACATGGGAGGAGATGAAAGAGGCTTTCCTGCAACTCTCAGAGGAAGGCTTCAGCAACGAGCAACACGAGGCTAATGTCCGTATGCTCCTGCACCATACCTTCAATGACTGCTATCACCGTGGTAATGAGGGAAAGAACATCGACGAAGCGGATGCCAAGCTCTTCCGGGAGAATGCCATCTGGTTGGCGGAACATTTCGGACACGGAATGCTCGTCGCGGAGTTCTACCGCGAGGCAGGCATGATGGAGGAAGCGCAGAAGCAGCTGGATACCGTCGAGCCAGCATACGAACTTGAAGGGAAGATCAAGCCCTTGATCCAGGAGCACATCGACAGGAACGACACGGCTGTGTTCCTGCTGAACAAGGACATTGAGTTCTGATCGATACCAACAATACTCATTACCATAGAAAGCAAAACAGAAACAGATATGCGTCAACTAAAGATTCTTAACAGCATCACGAGCCGCAACAGCGAGGCTCTGGACCGATACCTCGCAGAGATTGGCCGTCTGCCTATGGTAACCGTCGACGAGGAGATAGAGCTTGCCCGGAAAATCCGCAAGGGCGGACCAGAGGGCAAGCGTGCGAAGGCGAGACTCGTGAATGCCAACCTCAGGTTCGTGGTGTCGGTAGCAAAGCAGTACCAGCATCAGGGCCTGGGACTCATCGACCTCGTCGAGGAGGGGAACATCGGACTGGTGAAGGCTGCGGAGAAGTTCGACGAGACACGCGGCTTCAAGTTCATCTCCTACGCGGTGTGGTGGATCCGCCAGAGCATCATGCAGGCCATCGCCGAGCAGGGCCGTATGATTCGGCTGCCATTGAACCAGGTGGGCGTGCTGTCGAAGATCAATGCGGAGATAGCAAGGTTCGAGCAGGAACACCACCGTCGCCCGTCGGTGGAAGAGCTCTCAGAACTGACGGACATCGAGGAGATGAAGATCGCGCAGACGATGAAGGCGGACAGCCGCCATACGAGCATTGATTCCCCACTGCAGGAGGGTGACGACAACAGTATCGCGGACATGATTGCCTCGGGTGACGACAGCCGTGCCGACCGGCAGGTGGAGCATGAGAGCATGGCGGATGAGCTCAACACGATGCTGCGTATCGTGCTCTCCGGACGGGAGATCATCATTCTTCAGGAGAGCTTCGGACTCGGCTGCCAGGAGAAAGGACTGGAAGAGATCGGCGACCAGTTCGGTCTGAGCCGTGAGCGTGTGCGGCAGATCAAGGAGAAGAGCATCAACAAACTTCGCCAGAGCGGCTACTCAAAGGTGCTCAGAAAGTACATAGGATAAATCAATAGTGTTACATCAAAACATCAATTATGGGATTTCTGATACAATACACCTGCCCTAAGTGCGGTTATAAGACACCGGACTACGGGGATGGCGAGTTTACAGACCCGTGGTCTGAGGAGGAAGGCATTCGTACATGCCACTCCTGCCACAGCCTCTTCCTGTGGAACGATAAAGCTGAGGTTGAGAAAGGCTGTTGCCCTCACTGCGGCAGCAAGGACATCGAACTGAATGTGGACACGCTCCATATCAAGTATCCGGTATGTGGACACGACCTGGAGTTTAAAGACATAGGTACTTATTTCCAGGGGAAATCAAGGTCAGTACATAAAGATATAAAGTATGAATAGCTCCAAGAAGATAATCCCGGCACTACTGGCGCTGGTCATCGCTGGCGCAATGCTGTCGGGCTCATTGTTCAGGAACGTCACCACGCACATGATCACGCGGGTAGGCTCTGCCTGCCCATACAGTATTCATGGGTTCATGGTGGAGTTTCTGATATTCCTGGTTGTGTGCGTGCCAGTGGTGATTGGCATAACGGTAGTATGGCGTAAAAACAGCAAAGTCCAATGACAGCATATCATATCTTTCAACTGCTTTGTGGCATCCTCGGTGCGGTATGCATCCTGCTCTTCGGGTGGAGCTATAAGGAGGCGAGCGTGTACATCTGTATCTGGTTCTGGCCGGTAGTGGCGACAGCAACGACGCTGCCGCTGATCTATGCGGGCATCAAGCGCATCGCAACCGGTCAGAAGGCATGGTTGGGGTATGCCATCCTGCCGGTGGCATTGGCCTACACGTTCAGCTATGTGTACTTCTACCAGAAAGTGCTTGAATTCTACCATGTTGGCATCCAGGGCACCAAAGCCATCTTTAGTCAGTGCGTGGGTGATTTCCAATGGATAGCGGATCAGTGCGGCACGACATACGAGACAGCTAACCTCATCATCTATGTAGAGCTGATGCTGGTCATCTGCCTGGTGAACTTCGCCCTGTACTGGCTGCTCAGACCCACGGGCGGCAAATGGTTCTTCCAGACAGCTGTCTATCAGAAGGCGAAACCTGCTTTGAAGATAGCTGGCACCGTACTGGCGGTGGTCATCGTGCTCAGGCTCGGGCAGCAAGCCTTACATTATTATAATATGTATCAGACTCATCCCGGGATGGAGCAATTCATTCAGGCGGCGCAGAACGAGCTGATGCGATAGGAAAGAAAAGGATAAGATGTATATCAAGCTGATACAGCCCAAGATGGGCATGCGTCCCATGGACACGGAACTGAAGACGAGAATGTCCCCACCGCTCGGCCTGTACACGATCGTGAGCCTGCTGCGTGACAAGCATCGGGTCGTGGTGCAGAACGAGAATGTGGAGGAGATTACCTTTGACCTGCCTGATGCCGTTGGCATCATGCTCACCCTCGACGTTCAGCCAAGGGCGGTGGAGTGCCACCTGATCACCTATCGCAGGATGGGGCTCATCGGCGAGAGACTGGCCAAATATCTGTAGCCATGGCCATCGGCTTGGCTGATCTTTGGCAGATGCACGCAAAAAATCATCAGCGATTTCGGGGCTTTCATCAGCCATGGGAGGCAGTTCATCCATAGGTGCTGAAAACACTTGAAATCCGTTCATTTTCTTATTAAATTTGCATCGTAAAACCAAAACAATATGCATATGAAGACATTCAAGAAGATTTTATTGGGACTGCTGGCAGTGATCCTTGTCGTGGTTGCCTATCTGATTTACTGTGTGAAGGTGAGTAACCCGAAGGGCTATGACACGATTGGAGACATCCCCGCACCGAGCGGCTATGAGCGGATCAGCAGTGACGATGCTGGTTATGCGGAATACCTGCGTTCTCTTCCCTTGAAGGAAAAAGGTTCAAAGGTGAAGCTGTATACGGGTGGCGATGCAAACCTGCAGATCCTGAACTATGCCGTGGTAGACATGCCGCTGCTCTCCAACGCCGAGCAGTGCGCCGATGCCTGTATCCGGCTGCGGGCGGAGTATCTCTATAATGCAGGGCGGTACGGCAGCATCCACTTTGAAGATGTCAATGGCAAGACGCAACATTATGGTGGTGGTGCTTCACGCAAGAGTTTCGAAAGCTATCTGCGCAGAGTGTATGGTGTGGCGAGCACCTTCTCACTGGACAAGGAGATGAAGACACGGAAGCTGAAGGACATGCAGCCCGGCGACATCTTTGTCTATCCTGCCACAGCCCGCCCGGGCCATAAGCTGGGACATGCCATCATGGTAGTAGATGTCGCACAGAACCCGAAGACGGGCAAGAAGGCTTTCCTGCTGGCTGAGGGTAACACCCCGGCACGCGACATGCACATCCTGAACAATCTGGAGCATCCCTTCCGCTCGCCGTGGTTCATGCTCGACGAAGATGCGGACGACCTGTTGCTCTCCGTGTTCTATTATCATGCTGATGAACTGAAACACTTCTAAACAACTAAATAGTAAACGCAATGAATAAGGAAAAAGTAAGTGAAGGTATTTTGTTAGTACTGTTGGTACTTCTGTGTCTTACCATTGGCTTTGCCATAATCTATTGGGTTGCACCAATTGTTGAAGGCATCGCAGGCATCGCAGCAATCCACCCACTTTTCACGGTTCTTGCCGTGAGTGTTGCAGCCTACCTGATAGTTAAGGTTGAGATGGAGTCGAGGTTCAGTGGTATTCTAGTCGACCTGCTTATCTTCATCGGCTTCTGCGTCTTCTGGTACTTTTTCAATAGACTGGATGGTCCCTTTACGTGGTCAATCTCTGATATGGGAGGCATGTGCCCTATACAGGCCTTCTGGGGCAACCACTGGCGGTCGTGGTGGACTGCATGCATGGCAACCGACATTGCTATATCTACGGCTTTGGGCGTGATAATCTTCCATGGCATAAATGAGGATAATATAGAAGGAAAGCCAGCTAAAACAGCAACTGCTGCGACTAAGAAACATGTCCTAGCCTCGGAGAACAAAAATGCCATGGATGACAAGCATATCTTCCTTATGAAGGTTTGCCAATGGGGAAAAAGTTTCTTGCTCTTCACCATTATTGCGATAATCGTTTGCTTTATGCTCTATGGTGTACGAAATGCTTTCGATACCTACGATCTCTACAGAGGTAATAGTAGCGCAATGCATTCTGGGGAGTATGAGATATTGGCAAAATAATAATAGACTTGCAGCATAAAAAGAATAAAGCAGTATGAAAGCAAGCGAGAAGAAAATAGCATTGGGATGCTTAGGAGTTATCATCCTGCTGGCGGCTATCTGTGGCGGAGCGCTTTACTGGCTGGTCTATTGCAGTCCCGAGACAGCACCAATAGTACGGAACACCGCGGCAACGCTCTACTGGCACAAACGGGTGAACCCTGAGGATATGAAGCAAGTACGCCGGTTCTGTAAGCGCTTTGGCTACAACGATGACTACTACCTGGAGTGCGACTTCGGCAAGGCATCGGGCGAGAAGCGGTTCTACCTCTATGACCTCAACACGGGCGAACGGCTGATGAGCAGCTACTGCATGCACGGCAGGGGCAGTGGCAGCACGGCGGCCAAGCCTGTGTTCAGCAACCGTCCCGGCAGTAACTGTTCCAGCGTTGGGCTCTATGCGCTCTGTGGCATCGGCTCCAACAGCATCAAGAACTCCATCAAACTCGAAGGTCTTGACATGACGAACTTCAATGCACGCGCTCGGGGCATCCTCATCCACACGGCAGGGAAGGTGACACGGTTCCATGGTCAGAGCAAGTATATCCCGCTGGGCATTGAGAGCAATGGCTGCTTCACTATTGAGTTACCATGTCTGCTACGGCTGATGACAGACTACTCCCTGCATGGCAAGCGGAAACGTATCTTGCTGTGGGCACACAGTTGAGCTAGGAGTTAGGAGATAGGAATTAGGAGTTTGGGGGCAGAAAAGCAGATAATTGATTGAAAGGTTGGCAAGTTACGGATAATTGCGTAACTTTGCCACAGATGGAAAAGCTACTCATCATACAGAATGGTGCCACGGACCAACTTCGTCTGGAAGCTGGGGAGATACTCTGTATCCATGCCGACGGCAACTACTGCATGATGACGCTCTCTGACGGACGCGAGATGCAGCTGTGGATGAACCTCCTGGAGGTGACACGGCTCATCGACGAGCAGATGAAGAACGAACGGGCGGTGTTTGTCCGCACGGGCAGACAGTATATTCTCAACATCCATTATATCTCGCGTATCGATACAAAGCGGGATGTGCTGACGCTCTGGCGCAAGGACATCACGGCACCTATTCTTATCAAGACCATTTCGCACGAGGCGCTCACGAAACTCTCGAAAGGCATAAAAGAATTAGCTCTATGAAGCAGATTGACGACAACGACATACAGTTCCTGGGAGGCGAAAACTACAAGCCTTCCCTGCCACATCGCCGCAAGCGGTGGGCATGGATAGCCGCGGCCGTCATCGCCGTGCTCGTGCTCATCGTTGGTGGTATCTATGCGGGGAAACGGATTGCCTATCACCTGCGCTGGGCAGTGAGCTTCGAATATCCTGTTTCCCGTTCGTCTGCGGAAATGATTGCCGAACTATCCAAGACATCTGTGGACACGACGGCTTCCGGTGTGACGATGACGGTGGACTCGATGAACAACGTACCCTTCAAGCTCTACCAGCTCCACAACCTGAAGGCCGATTTTGCCGTTCAGGCTCCATCCGATAGCGACTCGACGCTTTGCCTCGCCGTCCATGCCTGGGACTACTATTGGGACGATAACAAACAATACCGTCATCTCGGCGACTATATATATAAAGGTAAGGACATAGCCAGCGGCAGCGGGCGCGCGGGATTCGTAGCTATCATCGGTGACCGCTGGCTAATGGGTATCAGTCCTGAGGACAGCGTAAAGGACTATGTCCAGCAACATGATGGCTCCATATTCCGCCAGTTCGCCCTCGTCTCAGCTGGGCAGATCTGTGTAAAGCAATTCGTGCTCAAAGGCAAAGTAACCCGTGCAGCACTTGCTCGCATGAAAAGTACAAACGATTATTACTTTGTAGAGACCATCCATAAGGAGAGCCTCTACGACTTTGCCGAGGCCCTTGCCGACTACGGCTTTATCGATGCCATCTATCTCACTGGTGGATCCAATAAAGATACTTTCTATCGTGATTCCGATGGTGACACCCATGGCACGCCCAATTGGAAGGATAAGCCTTGGAATCTGCTTATCTTCAGAAAATGAAATATCACAAGATTCGGGTGATATTGGCCTGAGAAAAGGGGCGTATCAGGGGCTTTACTCAAAGGAGATGTTTTCGCAATGTTTTTGCAAGCAAAGAAAAAGGAGCTACGATTTTGTCGTAACTCCTTGATTTTCAGTGTAGCGGGGGTGGGCCACGATCCCACGACCTCCGGATTATGAATCCGACGCTCTAACCAGCTGAGCTATCCCGCCATCATTTTCAGCAAAGGAGAAAAACACACG
>Ga0256406_1006912_pt1 | contig 11082 bp, 7 predicted proteins | sample RumenRJG_03DNA_FD_185986 | JGI IMG/M metagenome (GOLD analysis project Ga0256406, IMG submission 185986) | Bovine rumen microbial communities from Lethbridge, Alberta, Canada - RJG_03 | ecosystem: Host-associated > Mammals > Digestive system > Stomach > Rumen | place: Canada: Alberta | collected...
CGGAGCGTCCAGCGGGTGGTGGCGCCAGAGGCGTCAGTGACCTGGATCGGGGTCTGGGGCTGCATCCTGAGCTCTGCCTCGCCTGACTCCATGACCTTGCCGCGGGCATCCTTGATTACCGGGCTGAAGCCGTTGTACTCGAAGGAGGCCTTGACATTGATCTTGCCCTGCATGTCATCCATCTTGTAGATGCGGCAGACAATCTCCTTCCCCTTCGCGTCGACGCTGCAGGAGGGCTCCGGAGGAACATTGCCGTAGTCAGCAGCGAGCTTTTCCACCGCGGTATCAGGGAGAGCAAGGCCGAAGCGGACAAATGACGAGGGCTCGTAGGGAACGTCAGGGTTCTTCGGAACCGAGTTTATGCCGTTGTGGTAGAAGTCGGTGCCGTAGCACTCAACCACATGGCGGGGGTTGATGATGCAGACCTGGTTCGGACCCTGGGAGACGTAAATCGCGGGAGTGCCTTCCTTAAGCCCCGAGAAATACTGCGGCAGTCCGTCGCAGGTCACGCGGCTCTGGCCGCTTGACTTGAAGATGACGCAGGCGCTCTGCTGACCGACACTCACCTGCTCGGCGTCCTGGACATTGACGAACTTCCTGCCGCCGAAGGCGAAGTCCTTCTGCGGCCCGTAGCAGGTGGTGAGGTTCTGCGCGCCGGCGATTACGCAGATGACGTCATTGCCAGCGCTGACGCTCTTGACATTCGAGACGGACTCTACGGTCGAGAGGTACTGCTGCGCGGTCTTGGCGCGCTCGAAATCCATGTCATAGCCGTAGAAGCGCAGGCGCCCGCGGTAGTTCAGGGCGACGGAGTAGAAGCGGTCCATGCTGATCTGCTTGATGTCCTGGTTGCCGTTCATGTGGTCGGAGCCCCTCATGTAGGCTGCTCCCTGCACGGACTCGCCCTTCGCGACGCGGCAGTCGGCAAAGGAGGTGACATTGACCCAGCAGAGCGAGTTGTAGCCGAGCTCGACGGTCTTGATCTCGGGGATGCCGGTGAAGTCAAAGCGCGCGGCGTCATCGCCGTAGCACTTGAGCTCGTTCTTCATGCTGACGCCGCAGGTCATGTCCATGAAGCGCGAGGCGGTGATGTAGCGGAACTTCTCGCCGTTCGGCGTGCTGCCGTCGGCGTTGGCGTAGGCCTTCTTCTGTCCCCAGCAGACGGCGGTGCCGTCAAGCCCGAGTGAGCAGGCGTGCTCATAGCCGACGGTGACCATCCTTGCCATGATGTCGCCGCCGAAGTCAATCCTTCTCGTGCCGCAGGCCCTCGTGGTATCGACATCGGCCATCAGGCAGACCTTGATGTCGTAGACGTTGCTGCAGTAGCTGCCCTTCTTGTTCTTGCACTCGAAGGTTGCGGTCTTTCCGTCCTCGGACTCCGTGGGCTTCTGGCAGTCATCCGCGACGCAGACGCTGATGGTCGAGAACTCGGCGCGGTAGGCCTGCAGATCATAGGCATTGTCTATCTTCAGGGTGACTCCGCCGGTGTCGCCCTCAGTTCTTGAGGCCTCGACGCCAACAGGAAGAGGCTTTGAGAGCAGGCGCTTCCATCTGGCGTCCTCTGACTCCCTTTTAACCTTAGCAGCCTGCTCGGCGCCTGCAGCGCCGGCGCGGTCTGCGGCAACGCTTGCTGCGGCAGTCTTGCCGGCAGCGGCCGCAGGCTGAGGCGCAGCCTCGTCGTCACCGCACCCGGCAATAAATGCAGCCGCGATGAGCGGCAGACAGATATATGAATATTTCATAGTGCCCCCGAAAAAATACCGGTGATATTTTAATATAGCGGGAGCTCACAAAACGTGAAACGTGTGAAGAATTGGATTACAAATTGGACAAATTACTGACTGAAGCCGGAGCTCCGGGCATGCCCGGCACCAGCACTATGACCGCCATCTCCGGAGGAAGGTCATTCCTTGTTGCCGGAGGATCCGGCATGACAGGTAAAGCCCTGCGGCTTGACCTCAGGAAGAGGTATCCCGGGTGCAGGATCACCCTACTCTCCGGGGGTTCGCTCCCGCTGGAGCCGGAACCTGGCGAAGCTGTCATCAGGATGAGCGACGCTGAAGCCTCCCGCGGCACAGTGGAGGCTGACGCGGTGTTCGCGCTCGCCGGGGAGCCGGTAAACAGCAGGAGGATAACCCGCGGCAGCCTCGCGGCAAATGCCCATGGACGGGTCGGACTCATGATGAAGGCAGCCGCGCTCCTCAGGGCCCCGGCGCCGTTCTTCGCCGCGTCCGCGATCGTGTCAGACGGGAGCAGGCTCCTCCGGGAGTTCCGGGACAGCCTGGAGGCGGAGGCCCGCAAGGCTCTGAGCGCGGAAGGCATCAGCCCGGTCTTCGTGAGGTTCCCCTTGATTCTCGGTAGCCGCGGCATGCTGCCCGTGCTCCGGAAATTTGCCCGTCTCCGCCTTTTGCCATTTTTCATGCCTGAGGAAAAGCTTCCCGTGACGGCGGCGGAGGACGCCGCCTCATTCCTCTCCTCGCTACCCGGGACAGATTCACTGAATGGGGCGCGGATGCCCCATCAGATGAGAACGCTCCGCGAAATCGTGAGGGAAGCAGCCGGGAACAGAATTCTCCTGCCGCTTCCCGCGCCGCTTGCGCTCCTGAGGCTCCTTGATCCGGGGGCCGCGGAGCTCTTCGGGAAGTACAGAGAGGAGCCTGGAACAGTCTCCCGTCCCTAGAGGTCAGTCAGGGGACTTATCAACGGACGTGACGCTTACAAGGCCGTTTTCAATGGTGTAGCGGAAATTGAGGTCCCAGAGCCTTACGCCGTAGATCCTGCCGCTCTCGTGCTGATACGCGGGGCGAGGATCGTAGGAGAGGATCTCCTCCGCCTCCGCCCTGATGGCGCCGCGCCCGAGGGACTCAAGCTCCGAGAGCGCCTCACCGGTGAAGGCCACCTGAAGCCTTTGAGGCTCCTCCCTCGCAAAGCCCGAGACCGCGTCCGGATGCGAGTCCGAGAACCTGATATAGGGCTTGATGTCATAGACCGGAGTGCCCGTGACGAGATCCGCGCCGAAGACCTTAAGGTAAAGCTTCCCGTTTTCCCTGAGGACGCCGCCGTTCCTCACCGACGAGAGGCCGAGTGAGTTCGGACGGAACGGGCTCCTTGAGGAGAACACCCCGACTCTGGTGTTCCCGCCGAGCCGCGGGGGCCTCACGAGGGGCCTGAACGAGTGGTCCTCAATCAGGGAGAAGCCGAAGATGAGCCAGAGGTGCGAGAACTCCCCGATGCCCCGGAAGGCATCCTCGGTGTCATAGGGAGGGAGGATCCTGAGTCTGGAGGTGACATTTGAGGCAAGCCCGCTCTGCCTCGGGACGGAGAACTTCTCCCGGTAAGGCGACTCGATTATCCCCACGGGCGAGATGACAGCCTCCTCACGGGATGGCCCGGCGGCCGCCTCAGTCATCGGTCTTTTCCCCGGAGCCCTCTGCCCCGGCCTCATCAGCCTTTTCAGGATCCCCGGCCTTTGCCGGCCTGCCCTTTGCGAGCTTCACCGCCTCGCCGTAGCAGACGATGCTCCTTGCGCACATCGCGCTCTCGCGCATCTCGACGCACTTGTCCATGACCGCCGCGTCGGCGCCGGCGTCATGCGCGGCCTCGAGGAGGGCCTTCCTCGCGAGGCGCTCCTTCGGAGGAGCGTCGCGCTCGGTCTCCTGGCAGGATGAGCCGCTGACGGTCCCGAGGATCTCGTAGTCATCCCTCTTCACGAGATCCTCCTTGGTGAGCTGCTCGACGCCGCTTGCCTTGAAGTACTCGCTGAAGCGCTCGGGGGCGACATTGGAGGTGAAATGGAAATACGAGCATCCCGAAAGGGCTGCCATGATGAATGCTGATGCCGGAAGAAGACGCATGAGAGACATCGTTAACTGTCCTTACCGCCGCCATACCGGAAAGCCGGAAACAATAACACAATGGCCGAATAACGGATGAATGAACAGCGGAGATTGAGAAAGAATTGAAGTGGTGGAGCTAACCGGGATCGAACCGGTGACCTCTTGCATGCCATGCAAGCGCTCTCCCAACTGAGCTATAACCCCACAGAAGACAGCGATATTATACATGGTGAAAAACCGCTGTCAAGCGTTTTCAGGATTTTTTAGGACTGCCCCTTTTTGAGTACTCCTCGCCGAGCTTCTGCAGCCTGATTATGCCGTAGAGGGAGAAGAGCACGAATACAAAGGGCGGGAAGAGCCAGATGCGGCTCCCCTCGAAGACGACGTCAGGCGCGGAGTCAGCGAAGCGGAACTCCGCCTTCTCACCGGGCTTCATCTCCTTCTCCGTCCTGAGCACCGCCCCGCTCCTGACCTTTGTCCCGTCATTGAAGCTGACGGAGTAGACATAGGTCTTCCCGCACTCCTCATCCTTCCCGCAGGATGAGACCACCCGCTTTTCGGAATCGACTGTCCCGGTGACCTCTGTCGAGAGAAGCGGAGCGAAGAGCTTAAGCTCCTTCACCGTGCTCCCGGAGGCGTACATCGAGCAGAAGACGAGAGTCGCCACGAGGGAGAGCATCACTGAGACAAGAGCACGGGCGAGTGTCCTTTTCCGGCTCCAGAGGAGGAACACCGGAAGAGCAAGGACGATGCAGGAGATGAAGGCAAAGAGGAGGTAGGGAGCCGTCGTCCAGGCAAGCGGCTCGCCCTCGGCGACATAGAGCCTCACGCTGTCGCCCGATCCGATCCCGGGGTCTGTCGCCGCGAACTGAACCGCGCCAGCCGCGCTTTCCGCATCGGACTTCACGGCAGCATAGCCCGTGATCACGCAATCTCCCCCGGGGCAGAAGAACATCCTCCCGACAGTACCTGCGGTGTACTCGACGCGGTACTCGCCGCTCTCCGAGAAGAGCCACTTCACGGACGACTTTATGCTCGGAAAAAGAACGAATGCTGACGCGATGATGATGAAAAGGACCGCGAAAACCGCGGGAAGACGGGACTTGAGGTTCTCCATTTCTGCTCCGGAGGAGGGGACGCTCACGGGCGTCCCCCGGGGAAATAATGCTCTTTACGCCTCGGCAGGCTGCTCTGCCGCCTTTGCCTTCAGAAGCTCAATCACCTTCGAGACTCTCGAGAGGACGCGCTCCTTTCCGACGAGCTCAAGGACAACGTTCATCTCAGGAGATACGGCGCCACCTGTTACAGCAACGCGGAGCGGCATGCAGACCTTGCCCATGCCGACGCCCATCTCGGCTGCGGTGCCCTCAAGGATCTTCTGCAGCTCATCGGCGTTCCAGTCGGAAAGCGCCTCGAACTTCGCCTTCACGCGCTCAAGCGCATCGGCGGAGTCGCTCTTGAACCACTTCTTGGCGGCCTTCGGATCGATCTCCTTGTACTCCTCGTAGAAGTAGCGGGACTTCTCGGCCATCTCCTTCAGGGTCTGGGTGCGCTCGCGGAAGGCCTTCACGATCTCGGGAAGGGCGGGGCCGTTCGAGAGGTCGATCTTCTGATTGTCCATGTGCCACTTCAGGTACTCTGCGACATGCTCGGGAGGCAGCATCTTCATGTACTGCTGGTTCATCCACATCAGCTTCTTGGTGTTGAAGGCAGACGCGGACTTCGAGACGTTCTCCACGTTGAAGAGCTTAATCATCTCGTCAAGGGTGAAGATCTCCTGATCGCCGTGGCCCCAGCCGAGGCGCACCAGGTAGTTGATGAGGGCCTCGGGGAGGTAGCCGTCATCGCGGTACTGCATGACGCCCACAGCGCCGTGGCGCTTCGAGAGCTTGGTGCCGTCGTCGCCCAGGATCATCGAGACATGGGCGAACTCAGGGACTGGGAGCCCCAGCGCCTTGTAGATGTTGATCTGGCGCGGGGTGTTGTTGATGTGGTCCTCGCCGCGGATGACGTGGGTGATGCCCATGTCGGCGTCATCGATGACGACGCAGAAGTTGTAGGTCGGGGTCCCGTCGCTGCGGCGGATGATGAGATCGTCAAGCTCGCTGTTCGCGACCTCGATGTCGCCGCGGATGAGGTCGTGGAACTTCACGGTGCCCTCGGTCGGGTTCCTGAACCTGACCACATACGGCTCGTCCGGAGAGTGCTCGGAGTGATCGTCGCGGCAGTGGCCGTCATAGCGGGGCTTCTCGCCCTTCTTCTGCTGCTCCTCGCGGAGCGCGTCGATGCGCTCCTTGGTGCAGTAGCACTTGTAGGCAAGGCCCTTCGCGAGCATGTCGTCGATAACCGCGTTGTAGCGGTCAAAGCGCTTGGTCTGGTAGAAGGGGCCCTCGTCCCAGTCGAGGCCAAGCCACTTCATCGACTCGATGATGGCGTCAGTCGCCTCCTTGGTGGATCTGACACGGTCGGTATCCTCTATCCTGAGAACGAACTTTCCTCCGTTGTGCCTTGCGTAAAGCCAGGAGTACAGTGCGGTTCTTGCGCCGCCGATATGAAGGAAGCCCGTGGGGCTCGGAGCGAAACGTGTTTTAACTTCAGTCATTTTTTGAAAAATTCCCGGAAATGAAGAACCGGCCGGACGAAAAGCGCCGGACCGGACCGTGTCATAACATTATAGAAAATGCGCCGTTTCATGGCAATGCGCGCGGCATGGATCACAAATCAGAAGAGTCCCGGAATACCCGCGGAGCGGCATAACATGAATCCATGACCGGATCTCCAACGCGCCGGCTGAAAAGCTGCAGACGGATTTCTCTCCGCGGGATTTGTGCTCAGTCAGCATCCGGAAGAAGCTCTTTGCATCTGACCGCGCATTCGCGGCCCCGGAAGGCCATCCCGCATTCAACCACCCTGTCAGATCCCTCGCTGCAGAGCCCGGCCGCGTACCCTTTCTCCTCGATCTGTGCAATGGCTTTGGACGCCAGATCCTGAAGTCTTGCTTTGGCATCTGACGCATATTTGACCTCAATCACCACAGAAGATCCTCCGTCGTATGAGCTGAAAGTGATGTCCGCGTAGCCGCTGCCGGCATCAGCCTGGGACTGGAAATCGCTGATATAGTCCCCGGCGGCGGCCAGGAGGCCGTTCAGGAAGCCGTGATAGAAATTTTCGTGCGGAGCCCTGGTGGCATTGTCCCGGAGCGAGACATAGCCGCGGAGAAGTGTGCGCAGCGATCCTTGTGCCTTCTTTGAATCGCCCTCAAGCAGCTCATCAATCAGGTTTCTGACAAGAGTCCCGTACTCATTTGAACCGGTGTCTTCATAATAACCGCTTATGTTATCCCTGAAGCACTGCAGGACCTCCCTGTTCGGGATGCGGAGCCTGTTTATTCCGTCATCACCGTGTTCCTCCAGAGTGAGGTAGCCTGTATAAAGTAGAATATTCCAGAACTGCTCAGAGCTCAGATTATTAAGGCGCAGAGTGCCATAGCTCATCCCCTCATCAGCTTTTACCGCTATGCTCCTCCGGGCGAGCAGCTCCTGTATGCGGTCTGAGTCCTCCGAAGTAAGATGCGGCATAAACTGTGTAACGATATTTATATTGCTCGAGTTGTTCCAGTAAGTCTTGGGTCTGACTGCAGCAGGATCCCTGGCGTCACTGAGCTCCCTGACGTAGCTCGTGACATCCCACGGGCAGAAAAGGTCCTGTCCCCCTATGCTGTAGCCGTCATACCATTCTCTGGCCTTCTCGTATAAATTTCCCAGTCCGTAGTAGTCCATCATGGCCCTGACTTCTTCCGGAGTGAAGCCGATGGCTGGGCCGAGGCTTTCACTATCGGTCAGCACAGTGTCAATGCTCAGATTGTTGAGCCCGGTGAAGATCCCTTCTTTTGTGGCCCTGAGGCATCCTGTCAGAATACCCTTGGAGATGTCAGCGTTGCTCTTCAGCGCCTTGCTCAGCATAGCTCCGATTACCCCGCTCATAGGCTCATAGTACCCTCTCATGGAAGCTTTCTGCAAAGGCACGTCATACTCGTCAATCAGCAACACCGGCTTTCTGCCGCAGTGCCGGAACAGAGCGCTGCAAATCGTAACAAGCGATGACTGCAGAGTTTTTATAGCCTCCGCAGTGCCCGAGCAGAGCAGATCCTCGTCAAGCAGCCTGGAGAACACTTTTTTCTCATCGGCATGCAGAGTTCTGCTGTCCTTCAGCCATGAGAAGCGGGAGGCGAGACGCCAGATGATATCCCCGAGCAGATCGCAGGCGTTCCTGAAATTAATCCCGTCTGTATCCTTGAGCGAGAGCGCGACCACCGGGTACTGCCCCATATGCTGCTCGCAGAACCCGCGGTCCGCGGTTACCTTCAGTCCCCGGAAGAGCTCCTGCTGCCTTGATGTGTCGCCGTGATGCTGGTAGTCCATCTCAAGGAAACTTCGCAGCGTGGTCATGGTCAGGGTCTTGCCGAAGCGCCGCGGACGGAGCAGCAGGAATCTCCTGTCTGTGCCTAAAAAGAGAGGTTTCAGGTACTGTGTCTTGTCAGCATAGTAGATTCCGCTCTGGCGCAGGATTTCGAAATCGTCCTCGCCAGCTCTTGGTATGAGCCGCGGCTGGTTCTGCACTTTCTCCGTCATCTGTACCCCCTGAACCTTTATGCCTGCATGCCTGACAGGAGTTTCATTTCATTCTGTCAGAAACAGCCTTATTCTAGCAGAAGAGGCAGTAAGCCGGACTCCGCCTGGGCCTGCATGCGAGGCGTGTCCGCAGTCAGAGCAGAAACCCGGATGGTTCCAGGTACCTGCCTGTACCATGGTTTTTCATGCGAGGACGCGCAAATCCGCGGGGAGATCGCGCCGCTGTTATATAATGCGCGCATCAGGCACTCCGTAAGCAGGACTCAGATACCAGGCGGGTGCATCTTGTTTTTGTCACAGGGTTTTAACATGCGAACCAGCAACTATCTTCTCTCAACTCTGAAGGAGTCTCCGGCAGAAGCCGTATTGGAAAGCCACAAGCTCATGGTCAGGGCCGGCTACATCAGAAAACTCGCGTCAGGCCTCTACACCTGGCTGCCGACAGGTCTTGCCGTCCTGAAGAAGGTCGAGGACATCATCCGCGACGAGATGGCGAAGGCCGGCTGCGTCGAGCTCCTGATGCCGTTCGTGCAGCCTGCGGACCTCTGGAAGGAGTCAGGACGCTGGATCCACTACGGCCCGGAGCTCTGCCGCTTCAAGGACCGCCACAATGTTGACTTCGTGCTGGGTCCCACCCACGAGGAGGTCATCACCGCCCTTGCGAGGAACGAGATCAAGAGCTACAAGCAGCTCCCGCTCAACCTCTACCACATCCAGACCAAGTTCCGCGATGAGATCAGGCCCCGCTTCGGCGTAATGCGCGCCCGCGAGTTCATCATGAAGGACGGCTACTCCTTCGACCTCACCACCGAGGGCCTGCAGAAGTCCTACCGGAAGATGTACCGCGCCTACTCCAACATCTTCACGAGGCTCGGCCTCGACTTCCGCGCCGTTCAGGCTGACACCGGCTCAATCGGCGGCTCCTCCTCCCATGAGTTCCAGGTCCTCGCCGATGCCGGAGAGGACGTCGTCGCCTTCGCCTCGGAGTCCGACTACGCGTCGAACATCGAGCTTACCGAGTGCCTGGAGCCCAAGACCCCGCGCGCTCCCGCGACGAAGCCGATGGGCACCGTCCCGACCCCGGGCTGCCACACCGTTGATGAGGTTGCGGAGCTCCTCAAGGTTCCCGCGAACACCATCGCGAAGACCATCGTGGTCGTAGGCGAGAAGAAGGATCCCGAGGACAAGGGCCCCGCACCGCTCATCGCCATCGTGCTCTGCGGCAACCAGACCCTGAACGAGGTCAAGTGCGAGAAGATCGAGGGAGTGAAGGCTCCGCTCGAGTTCGCGACCTCCGAGCAGATCAACGCGTTCCTCGGCTGCCATCCGGGCTCAATCGGCCCCGTCAAGTTCCCCGGCAAAATTATTGTTGACCGCACCGCCGCCCATATGGCTGACTTCTACTGCGGTGCGAACCACGACGGCGAGCACCTCTCCGGCGTCAACTGGGACAGGGATGTTCCGGAGTACACCGTCGCGGATGTCCGCAACATCGAGGAGGGAGATCCAAGCCCTGACGGTCACGGCACCATCGTCCTCAAGCGCGGAATCGAGGTCGGCCACATCTTCGCCCTCCACACCAAGTACTCCGACGCCATGCAGTGCACAGTCCTCAATGAGGAAGGGAAGCCCGTCAACATGGAGATGGGCTGCTACGGCATCGGCGTCACCCGCGTTGTCGCCGCGGCTGTCGAGCAGCACCACGATGAGAACGGCATCATCATGCCGGAGACCATCGCTCCGTTCAACGTCACCATCGTCCCGATGAACATGAAGAAGTCCGAGAAGGTACGTGATTTCTGCGAGAAGGCCTACAAGGAGCTTACCGCTGCCGGAATCGATGTCCTCTTCGATGACAGGTCGGAGCGCCCGGGCGTGATGTTCGCCGACATGGAGCTCATCGGAGCACCGAGGATGCTCGTGGTAGGAGAGCGCGATCTTGAGAAGGATCAGGTTGAGATCAGGTACCGCGCATCCGGCGAGAGGAAGTCCGTGAGCGCCTCAGATGCCGTACGCACCATCATCAGTGAGGTAAAGGCCGCGCTCGGCGAGCTCAACTCAAAGGCAAAGCCGCAGGAAGAGTAATCTCCTGACAGGAAACAGCCCTGCACAGCCTCCGCCACGGAAGGGACGGGGGCTTTTTTGCCCATTCTTCAGATAACGTGAAACTCCGGTTTTCCCGGAAAAATCGTATGGAAGAGCCTGATTAGCGGACCGGAGGATCCTCGTTCCTGCCGGCCGGAGGCTCCTTGTTCCTGCCGGCCGGAGGCTTCCTGTTCCTGCTGATGGCCATTTCAATCATCGCCTGGCATCTGTCCCAGCTTTCCTCGTCAGCGAAGGTGAATACGCTGACAGGCAAATCTGCCCGGACTTCTGCAATGGATTTTTCCTGATAAATCGCAGTGGCAAGTTCAACGGCCCTGCCCAGGTCATGAGCCCGGTACTCGGTGTTGATATAATGAACGTAACGCTTATCGAAGCATACCTCAACGGCATCCTCTGGAATTATGCCGTCTTCTGCTGTCTCAACGGTGCTGCCCCAGACTTTTAAAACATAGTTGGCGGTCGGGGCTTTGTCGTGGCAGCTGCTCCATTGCTCTGTGAATTCCACGACA